>Ga0182018_10000069_pt1 | contig 119855 bp, 109 predicted proteins | sample 812P2MmetaG_FD_120490 | JGI IMG/M metagenome (GOLD analysis project Ga0182018, IMG submission 120490) | Permafrost microbial communities from Stordalen Mire, Sweden - 812P2M metaG | ecosystem: Environmental > Terrestrial > Soil > Wetlands > Permafrost | place: Sweden: Stordalen | collected...
AATAAATTTCCAAAGTTTGTGCTTGGGTTTCTGCTGATCTCGCTTCTTGCCACAATTGGCTTCTTCACGAAAGGCCAACTCACCAGCCTTGCCAATCTATCGCGGTGGGCATTCCTGCTAACCTTCGCCGGCGTAGGCCTGCGGACAAGCCTGCGCGAACTCGGTAAGCAAGGATGGCGGCCATTTGCTGTTGGAGCCATCGGCGAGGTCTTCATTGCACTTGTCACACTGGGACTGGTGTATGGGGCAGATCGTTTTCTTCACCTGTAGCGCATAACTTCAAGCCAGTTTCAGCTTGAATGCTACTTTGGTGTTTATTCAACACGAATTGCTTTGTCCCAATAAAAAGGGCCATTTGCGCGAAGGATGATTCGCGCAAACGGCCCTTCTGGAAAAGCCTTCAACAAACCTAAATCAGTCTCCGGCCACACACACGGCTATCGAATACCCTGCCGCGCGACCACCAGCTGAGGTCATGTTAGGTCAAAACGATCTAGGTTCATCACCTTGCTCCACGCCGCCACAAAGTCCTGCACGAATGCCTGCTGCGCGTCACTGCACGCATAGACTTCCGCCAGGGCTCGGAGCTGAGAGTTCGAACCGAAGACGAGATCAACTACCGTCCCAGTCCACTTGAGAGCGCCGGTCGCCCGATCGCGACCTTCCAACACGCCCTCGGAAGCAGCGGACTTCTGCCACTTCGTGTTCATGTCGAGCAGATTCTCGAAGAAGTCATTGGTCAAGGTTCCGGGCCTTTTGGTGAAAACGCCATTTTCGGAATGCCCGATGTTCGCGTTCAGCGCGCGCAGGCCGCCGATCAGCACCGTCATCTCAGGAGCGGTCAGTGTCAGCAGGTTGGCTCGATCCACCAGCAGCTCAGCGGCCGATGCCTCCAGCCCCTTCCGGAGATAGTTGCGGAACCCGTCTGCGGTCGGCTCAAGTACGGCAAAGGAGTCCACATCGGTCTGCTCCTGCAACGCATCCGTGCACCCTGGCGAGAATGGCACCTTCACGTTGTGGCCCGCCTTCTTTGCAGCCTCCTCAACGGCTGCGCACCCGCCCAGAACAATCAAGTCGGCAAGCGAGACCTTTTTCCCACCGGGCGCGCCATTGAAATCGTTCTGGATCGCTACCAGAGATTCAAGGACCTTCGCCAGTTCGGCTGGCTGGTTGACCTCCCAATCCTTCTGCGGCGCAAGGCGAATGCGCGCCCCGTTCGCGCCGCCCCGCTTGTCGCTGCCGCGGAAAGTTGCCGCGGACGCCCATGCCGTCGTCACAAGTTGGGAAATTGAAAGTCCGGACGCGAGGATCTTCGCCTTCAGCGCAGCTATCTCCTGCTCCCCGATCAATTCATGATCCACTGCGGGAATGGGATCCTGCCAAATCAGCGGCTCTGCGGGAACAAGCGGGCCAAGATACCGCGAGATCGGGCCCATGTCGCGGTGCGTTAGCTTGAACCAGGCCTTTGAGAATGCATCCGCGAGCTCATGCGGATTCTCGAGATAGCGCCTCGAAATCTTTTCGTAGATCGGGTCCATCCTCAGAGACAGGTCCGTCGTGAACATGATGGGCGCGTGCTTTTTCTTGGGGTCGTGCGCATCCGGAACGGTATCGGCCCCAGCGCCTCCCTTGGGCGTCCACTGCTGGGCGCCGGCAGGGCTCTTGGTTAGTTCCCATTCGTACTTGAAGAGGTTTTCCAGGTAGTCGTTGTCCCACTTCACCGGGTTATCGGTCCAAGCGCCCTCCAGGCCGCTGCTGATCGTGTCGACACCTTTTCCGCTGCCGAAGCTGTTCTTCCAGCCCAGGCCTTGCTCCTCGATGCCGGCTCCCTCTGGTTCCGGACCAACATACTTGATCGGATCGGCAGCGCCATGAGCTTTGCCGAACGTATGCCCGCCGGCGATCAGGGCGACTGTCTCCTCGTCATTCATCGCCATGCGCGCGAACGTTTCGCGGATATCCCTTGCCGCTGCAATGGGATCCGGCTTGCCGTTCGGCCCTTCCGGATTCACATAGATCAGGCCCATTTGAACGGCGGCAAGAGGGTTGTCGAGCTGACGGTCGCCACGGTAGCGTTCGTCTCCCAGCCACTTGCCCTCTGACCCCCAGTAAATATCTTCTTCCGGCTCCCAGATTTCTGCGCGCCCACCACCAAAGCCGAAGGTCTTCAATCCCATCGAGTCCAACGCTACGTTTCCAGCGAGAATCATCAGGTCGGCCCAGGAAATCTTCCGGCCGTACTTCTGCTTGATCGGCCAGAGCAACCGGCGCGCCTTGTCGAGGCTCACGTTGTCCGGCCAGCTGTTGAGAGGAGCAAATCTCTGCGCTCCGGAGCCCGCGCCGCCGCGACCATCGGCAATACGATAGGTGCCTGCGCTATGCCACGCCATACGAATGAAGAATGGCCCATAGTGGCCGTAGTCCGCAGGCCACCAGTCCTGCGACGTCGTCATCAACGCGTGCAGGTCCTTGACCACGCCATCCAGGTCGAGGCTCTTGAACTCCTCGCTGTAATTGAACGTCTCGCCCATGGGATTGGAGAGTTGAGAGTGCTGGTGCAGAATTCTCAGGTTCAGTTGATTGGGCCACCAGTCTGCGTTTGTTGGTGTACCAGCCACCGTGTGCTTGCGGGCGCCATGCGAGAACGGGCACTTTGCATCACCTGACATGGCGTTCTGAGCATCGACTATCGGCGGTCCAGGGATCTTTGTCTCATTTTCAGACATACGTGCAGCTCCTCATGAATGCTTCATTTGATTGCATAACCTTGGATGCTTCCTGCCTTCAAAGGCTTCGGCATCTCATCAAAACTAAGCTGCCCGGTTCGATAAATCAAATTGGCAATTCGCGGGGTGAGATTCCTCCGGTCCCCGGTAGTCGCCGCCCGGAGAAATGCTCCACATCTCCAATCGAGGCGGCGGTTTCTCAAACGCCAAGTTCCACGGCAAGCCTTCGCTCAAAATCGGCCCATGCCCGCCTCTCTCCCTGTGCAAAAACCCCACAAAACTCCTTAACAAATCCCAATTCAGGTCACCAATCTTAGGAATTTTAAAGAAGAGGAATTCGGGCCTGCCTTATCCACAAATACCCCGCCTTCTACCGTTGACCGTGCCCCCCAGTCTCCTTAGAGTCTTAACCGTGCATCAATATTTCCGGCATTCATGAGAGCGCTGGAAGCTTGCTGCCGCGTCCTTGATCGCGGTGGTGCAGAGCCCTATTCATTCGGAGTGACGATGCTGAAACTAAAGAAGATCCACATCCTCGGCTTTAAAAGCTTCTGTGACCGGACGGAGTTGACCGTACCCGGAACGGGTATCGCCGTGGTGGTGGGACCAAACGGGTGCGGCAAGTCAAACATCCTGGACGGAGTGAGCTGGGTTCTGGGCGAGCAGAGCGCCAAATCATTGCGCGGCACGCACATGCAGGACGTGATTTTCTCGGGAACTCGCGACCGCAAGGCGCTGGGCATGGCGGAGGTGTCGCTGACCCTGGTGGATCCGGAAGCTTATGAAGGGCCAGTGCCCGTCGAACCGGAGCTGCTGGTGGACCACGATGGACCGGCAGACTGGAATGAGGACGAACTGCGTCGCCAGCGCGCCGTTGAGGCTGAAGAGATTATTGCGGCCGAGCAACCGGGTCAGGTATTGGACGATGAAGAAGGGCCCGAACAAACTCTATCTGAACCCCAATCCAGCGCCGCAAGCCAGGGTCCGCAAGCGGTGGTGCTCAAAATCCGTCGCCGCAAGTTCCAGCGCATTCCGCAAAAGGGCGAGATTGTTATAACGCGGCGCTTGTTCCGTACCGGCGAGAGCGAATACCTGTTGAATGGCAAGCTCTGCCGCCTGCGCGACATTCAAGACATCTTCATGGGCACGGGCCTCGGGCCGGAAAGCTACGCAATCATCGGGCAGGAACGGATTGGTCAACTACTCAGTTCCAAACCGCATGATCGCCGGGCCATCATTGAAGAGGCCGCTGGGATTACACGCTTCAAGAACAAGAAGCGCCTGGCCGAACTGCGCCTCGAGAGCGCCAAGCAGAACCTTGCCCGTGTGGACGACATTTTCGAAGAAGTCACTCGGCAAATGAACAGCCTGAAACGGCAGGCAGCCAAGGCCGAGCGCTTCGCGGCCGTGCGCGACGAACTACGCGGACGCTTGCGCGTTGTCCTGGCGAGTCGGATGGCTTTGATGGATGCGGAGCAGGCTCGAATGGAGCAGGAAATTGCGAGCCTCACGGATCGGATTAACGGCTCTGCCGCGGAGATTGGCACGCTGGAAGCCAGCCAGCATAGCTTGACCGAGCGCGGCTACGAGTTGGACCGCGAGGGCCAGGATGCGCAGAATCGGGCCAGCGAAGCAGCAGTAGAGCTGGAGCGGGCCACGGCGCGAGAACGTGGCAACGGTGAACGCATAGGCGAACTGGAGGCGCGGATCACGGCGGCGGGTGCGGAACTGGAGCAGACGCGGACGCAGTTGCACGGCATCGCTGAAGAGCGTGCGCAGCAGCACACGTTTCTGGAGACGGCTGCCGGAGAAGCCAGGGCCTTTCGCCAACAGGTGGAGGCTCGCCAGCACGAAGCACGCACAGCAGCCGAAGAGGTGTTCACTGCGGAGCGACAGTTGGAATCCAGCCGCCGTCACGCCATGCACCTTGTGACTATGGCAGGCAACGCGCGCAACCATATGGCCCAGGGTGAAGAGAGCTTAGCCGCTCTTGAGCGTGAGGCGGAGCGATTGGCGTCAGAGATTGGCCAGGCGCAAACTGAGCGCGAGAACCTGGGCGTTGAAAATGGCGAAGCGCGGGCCCGTTTTGAAACCGCGGCGGACACCTTGAAACGGCTGGAGAACGAGATTGCTGCTCTGCGTGAAGCATTGCAGGCACAGCGCAATGAAGAGAACGCGCAGCGGTCGCGCGCCAATCAACTTCGCAGCGAGCAAGCTACCGTTAGTGGGCGGCACAACTCACTCGATGCACTGATTCGCGATCACAGCTATTCGAGTGAAACGGTGCGGCGCCTCTTGAAACCTGGTGCGCTCGGACAGCACATGGCGCCCGTTGGGACCCTGGCCGATTTCCTTGAGGTAAGAGGCGCGCACGAAGGAGTAGTCGACGAGTTCCTGCGGGAAGAGCTGAACTATGTGGTTGTTGAGAGTTGGGTGGCTGCTGAAGAGGGCGTGCGCCTACTCAAATCCGGCGTAGATGGCCGCGCCACATTTCTGATTCATCCTGCCGATGCACACCGCGCCTCGCCATCCGATGAGGGGGACATCTCCATCAGCGGGCCCGGTATGACTCCGCTGAAGGACTCGATCCGCGTTCTCAACGGATTTGGGCGGTCGCTGGAATCAATTCTGCCCAAGCTCAGAGACGGTTACCTGGTTCAGAGTTCCGGCGAAGCGCAGCGGCTGGCCGCGCAACACCCACGCGGATTCTTCCTGACGCCGGAAGGTGAATGCTTCCACAATGAAACTGTGACCGGCGGAAAGCCGGCGAGCGAGGGTCCCCTGGCACTGAAGCGCGAACTGCGTGGAACAGAGGCCCGTCTGGCATCATTGGAGGCCGACCTGGCTCAGGCGGAGACTGCCGCAGCAGCGCTGACGCGGACCATTGAAGAGATGACCGCGCAGCTGGAGGCACGCAGCAGTGAGCGGCGGCAGGCGGAGACTGCCGCTGCCAACCAGGGTGCAGCACTGAAGCAGATGGAAGGCGAGGTCCAGCGCATTGACCGGCGGCTGCAGGAGTGGACGGCGCAGGCCGCTCGCAACAAGGACGCGCGCGAGGCCAAGCAGATCGTCATTCTCGAAAAGCGCGAGGAGACGCAGCGCCTGGAGGCCGAGCACGCGCAGGCCGAGGCTGGCCTTGATGCGGCGCAGGCGGAATTGAACACCTTGCGGCAGAAACGCGAAGGCTTGCAGCAGGAGGCGGCCCAGGTTACGGCAGAGCTGGCAGGCCTGGAGGAGCGGCGGCGCGGTGCAGAGTCAGCCTTCCAGCGCATCGATCGGGTTTACGCTGACCTCGAACGCCGCGTGCAGGCAATCGAGCAGCAGCGGGCAGCTGCAGAGTCTGAGCGCGAACAGCGCATCCACGAGAGTGCTGAACTGGCTGCACGGCAGAAGGAATTGGCGGCCATTCGCGCCGAGGCGCTTGCCCTGGCGCAGACGATCGCTGGCCAGTCGCAGGCTCTGCGCCAGCAGTTGGCTGCCTTGGAGACACAACTCAAGACGGGGCGCGCGGCGCTTGACCAGTTGCGCGATGACCGAGCCACCCGATTGAGCGAAGTGGCCAAGCTGCATTCAGACCTGGAACACCTTGAAGGTAGCTGCCTGACCGAGGTGAACCTTGAGGCCCAGGCACTGCGAGGCGACGAGTCGATTCTGCGACTGGTAGAAGAGACACTCGCTGCCGAAGAGGAGACCTGCCGCACACTGCGCGACCGTCTGGAACAGATGGGTCCGGTGAACATGATGGCTCTTGAGGAATACAAAGAAACTGCCGACCGGCACGGATTCCTTGAGACGCAGCGCAAGGACCTGATCGATTCGATTGAGAACACGCAGGACACGATCAAGGAGATCGACCAGATCTCTCGCACCAAGTTCGACGAAGCTTTTGCGCGGATCAACGAGAACTTTGCACAGGTCTTCTCACGGCTGTTTCAGGGCGGGCAGGCATTCCTGCGCCTCACCGATGTTGAGAACCAGGCAGAGAGTGGACTGGAAATCGTCGCCTCGCCGCCGGGCAAGAAGCTGCAAAATGTTCTGCTTCTGTCGGGTGGTGAAAAGGCTCTGACTGCGCTCGCGCTGCTCGTGGGTATCTTCCAGTTCCAGCCCAGTCCCTTCTGTGTGCTGGACGAAGTGGACGCCCCGCTGGACGAGACCAACGTGGGCAGGCTGGCCGGCCTGCTCCATTCACTGAGCGGGGACACGCAGTTCCTGCTGGTCACCCACTCCAAGCGGATGATGCAGGCGGCGGACATCATCTACGGCGTGACGATGCAGGAACTGGGCGTCTCCAAGGTTGTCAGCGTGCGCCTGGGCGGCCACGAGCAGCGGGCAACTGCCTGAGGCACATGGCTTCTGGATTCAGCAAATTGGGACATTTGGCGTAAGTAAATTCGCGATCGGGCTTTTCGGGCAAAAGATTTCGCCCCCGAAGGAAAACGTCGCTTCGGAGGCGCTTGCTTTGCACAAGATAAAAAGGGGGACCAGTAGCCGACGCTGGAGGTCGGTAGCATGCGGCTACTGGTGATCCCTACACTAACGAAGCAAGCTGCGGCTTCCCCTTTCCACGGCTACTTCGTGTCGCCCGGCTCTAAGAGAGTATTCTTGCTAGCCCTCCGAACCATGTTGACAATTGGAGTGTCTCCCATGTGGATTCGGCGTTCCGTGACGGCCGTCACAGGAGTCTGTGACCTTTTTCCACACGACGCGGATGCTGCTAATGAACCATCGCTCTCCCCGCAGTTGTTGTTCAATCTTGACCAAGGCAGCTCGCCATGTAGGTTTGACAAACCAAGGCGATCGCTGGAGAATCGGAGATTCAGTTCCCTCCAGCGGAAGGCCTTCCTGTGCCAGTACTCCTGACAACGAATTTGGGCGAGATTCCCTTGATTGGCAGGGGAAAAGTACGCGACTTATATGCGGTTGACGACAACTTGCTCCTCGTTGCCACTGACCGCATCTCTGCGTTCGATCATGTGCTGGCCACCGGAATTCCGGGCAAAGGCAAGATTCTTGCCCAAATCTCGCTGTTCTGGTTCCACTTGCTTTCAGACATTGTTCCCAACCACCTGATCACTGCTGATGTGGCCGAGTATCCAGCCGTTTTAAAGCCTTACGCAAACCAGCTGGAAGGCAGGTCGATGCTGGTGAAGCGAGCAACCATGTTTCCCGTGGAGTGTGTGGCGCGCGGCTACCTTGCCGGCTCTGGTTGGAAGGAATATAAGGCAAGCGGATCGGTTTGCGGCATTCCCCTGCCCGGCGGCCTGCTCGACGGATCGAAACTGCCGGAACCGGTGTTTACCCCAGCCACAAAGAGCCAGGATGGCGCACACGACGAGAACATTTCATTTGCCGCCACCGAAGCTCAGATCGGGGCGCCGGATGCAGCCCAGCTCCGCAGATTGACCCTGGAACTTTATGGCAAGGCCGCGCAGCACGCCGAGGCACACGGACTGATTTTGGCAGACACAAAATTTGAGTTTGGCAAAACGGCAGAAGGCATTATTCTTGCCGATGAGGCGCTGACGCCGGATTCTTCCCGTTTTTGGGAAGGCGCGACATGGAAGCCTGGCGGCGCTCAGCCTTCATTCGACAAACAATTCGTTCGCGATTATCTTGAATCGATCCAATGGAACAAGCAGGCCCCGGCGCCCAGTCTTCCAGACGACGTGGTGGAGCGCACACAGGCCAAGTATCTTGAGGCCTTTCGTCGCCTGACGGGGCATGATCAGAATCTGTAGCGCAAGGACGGAGCAAAGCGTGACCTGGGTAGATTGGGCGATCGTGATCTTCATGGTGCTGTCCGTGCTGGGGGGAATTCAGCAAGGCTTCTTCCGCTCCGTCGCCACACTCGGCGGCCTGTTGCTGGGGCTCGCGCTTGCGGCCTGGAACTACGGCCGCGCCGCCGCACTGCTCAAGCCTTTCCTGCGCATCGATGCATTGGCGAATACAATCGGTTTCCTGCTGATTGTGATTGTGGTGATGACGGTGGTCGGTGTGATTGGTTCAGTTTTGGCCAAGACCTTTCACAAACTGGGACTCGGCTGCCTCGACAGACTTGCCGGCGCAGTATTTGGTCTTCTTCAAGGCGCATTGCTGGTAAATTTGTGTATCTTAGTTGCTGTGGCCTTTTTTCCGAGATCCCCCTGGCTGCTGGAAGGAAGACTGCCCAAGCAGTTTTTTGGGATGTGCCATCTCAGTACACACGTGACGCCGGAAGATCTGGCCAGGCGCATTCGCGAGGGACTTAGAACACTGGAAGAAGAGTCTCCGAAATGGATGCATCCCGAACGCGGTTAATTGTAATTTAAGGTTGCGCAGGACAGTGGGAAACAGGTAAAGCTAATACAAGACCACGAGGCAAACGTGAGACGAGAACTGGATAACCTGGTAACGCAAATGCATTCGAGCGGCATTCGCTACGATGACGCGGTGCGCGACTTCAAGCGACAGTATCTGCGCGAAGTATTGATTGCTCACCGGGGGAACCAGTGTAAAGCGGCCCAAGAGTTGGGGATGCACAGGAACACCCTCAGCCGCGCCATGGCGGAGTTGGGATTGGATCTTGCCGAGGTGCGTGCCGGTCTCAAGCGTCCGCCCCGCAGCGAACGTCCTTTGTATAGCGCGGTGAGACAGGCCTACCGCCAAGGCTGACGATTCACCTGAGGACATGCAGACAACTTCATTGACACCTGAAGCGCGCGTCGCAATCGAGCCGGGCTTTGCCTGGGATGCGCAAGATGCCTACCTGTTCGACATTGATGGCACCCTGTTGAGGAGCCGTGACCGCATCCACGTTGATTCGTTTGCCTCGAGCGTTCATCGCGTGACGGGATTTGAGATCACGCTGGCCGGCATCCTGCTGCACGGCAGCACAGACACCGCTATTCTGCGCGAGGCCTGCCACCAGGCTGGAGTTCCCGCTGAGGTTCTCGAGGCTCGCCTGGAGTCCATCCTTGAAGCGATGCGGAACGCGGTGGCAGAGCGGCGTCACGAGATGGACCTGGTTCGCATGCCCGGCATCGAGGAAACACTGAGCCACCTGGCCCACCGGGGCGCATTGCTGGGGGTCGCAACCGGCAACCTGGAGATGATCGGCTGGATCAAGATTGAGCAGGCCGGCCTGCGAGAGTGGTTCCGATTCGGCGGCTTCAGCGATCATTTTCCCATTCGTTCTGAATTAATTGGACAGGCGGCAAACAAGGCCAGAGATCTGGCCGGGAAAGGTGCGAGCATCTGCGTGGTGGGCGACACTCCACGCGATATCGAGGCGGCACGGGCAAATTTTCTTTCGGTGATTGCCGTCGCTACCGGCAGGTATAGCTTTGATGAGCTCCTCAAATACCAGCCGGAGGTCTGCGCTTCTTCGCTAGCCGATCTGATGGCGATACAACGGACTGCAGATTGAGACGACGCCAATTTCAGCCGCGCGTGGCGAGCAAGCCTGGTTTGAGACGGAGGGCAAACCTCTGGACGGCAGGACTGATGCTGGTTGTGTTTCCTGTTGTCATCTTTGCCCGGGCGGAAGGTTCCCTTCCACCGGGACAGCTACCAGCTTCGCCAGCCTCGGCAGCAACAGGCGATAAGACCGCCAAGTTACCAAACGGCAGCGACCGGCGTCGGGCCGTGAAGCTGTACCTTGATGCGACCAGGCTCTTCGAAAAAGAGAAGTTTGAAGACGCCTTGCAAAACTACCAGCAGGCCGCCAGGTTTGACCCCTCCAACACCAACTACGCCCTTGCAGCTGCACTGGCCCGCAGCCATGCCGTCACGGCGCTTATCCAGGCTGCGGCCAGAGATCGGCTGCGCAGCGATGCGGCCGGCGAGCGCGCAGCCCTGACTCACGCTCTCGAACTCGACCCGAACAATATCCAGGTCACCGAGCATCTTCACCAATTGGGCGATGACGTCTTGCAGCAGCAGCCTGTTTCTCTCAACGAGCAAGCGGCAACTACAGTGGCGGAAACCGTGCCCCTCGCGCATTCTGGTGGATTGCACAGCTTCCATCTGCACACAGACGCTCAGCAGGCGATCAAACAGATCTTCAAGGCCTATGGAGTGGATGCTACCGTTGACGACAGCATTCACTCCACGCAGGTGAGGCTGGACGTGGATGACGCCACCTTTGAGCAGGCCATGAGAGTGCTGAGCCTGCTCACCAACTCCTTCTATGTTCCGCTGGATGCGCACCGGGTGCTGGTTGCCCGTGACACGCCAGAAAACCGCCAACAGTTTCTTCGCCAGGAAGTAGAGACTGTCTATCTGTCAGGTCTGTCGCCGACCGAACTGACCGACGTTGGAAACATGGCCAAGAACGTGTTCGATGTGCAGCAATCGTCGGTGGATCAATCAGCAGGGACGGTAACCATTCGAGCTCCGGAGCGTGCGCTGAACGCCTTCAACGCCACCATCCGCGATCTGCTGGACGGGCGCAACCAGGTGGTACTACAAGTGCAGCTCATCCAGATCGCCCACGCCACTGACCGCAATACAGGGATCCAGCCACCGCAGTCGATTTCCGCCTTTAATGTTTACGCTGAAGAGCAATCGATCTTGAACGCGAACCAAAGCCTGGTGCAGCAGATTGTCTCCTCAGGGCTGGCCGCACCCGGCGACACCTTGGCGATCCTTGGCATCTTGCTGGCATCGGGCCAGGTCTCGAGTTCCCTGTTTTCTAACGGCATCGCCCTGTTCGGTGGCGGACTTACGCAATCCGCGCTTGCACCGGGATCGGTGAGCGCCAATCTGAACCTAAATTCATCTGACTCACGCGAATTGGACGACATGCAATTGCGGCTTAGCGATGGCGAACCTGGCACCGTGCGATCGGGAACCAGGTACCCGATTCAGACTTCGTCTTTCTCCAGTTTGTCGGGCAACCTGCCCAATATCCCGGGATTAACCGGCGCGGGAAACTCCAGCAGCCTGTCTTCCCTGCTCTCATCCCTGACGAGCAGCGTGCCCAACGTTCCCCAGGTGGAGTATCAGGACCTGGGCTTGACGCTGAAAGCCACCCCGCAGGTGATGCGCAATAGCGAGGTTGCCCTGACCGTGGACATGAAGATCGATGCCTTGGCAGGTACTGCGATCAACGGAAATCCAATTCTGAACAACCGTGCGTATTCCGGTGTGGTCACGCTGAAGCAGGGCGAGGGTGTTGTGGTGATCAGCGATCTGAACAAGCAAGAAAGCCTTGCCATCAGTGGAGTGCCGGGCATCAGCGAGGTTCCAGGGCTAAACAACGCCACCGGCAAGGATATACAGAGGAGCTACGCCACGCTCCTGATCGTGATCACGCCACACGTCGTTCGCGGGACCCAATCTTCAGGACGCTCGCCGATGATCCGAGTTGAAAAAAGCTCGACTTCGCGGTAAGGCTCAACCCGGCGAAACGGTTTCTCATCCTCACTTTCAAGGCAAAAGATTACCCCCCCACCTCCAACACGGCCCGTAAATCGGGCGTTGCCATTCGATGGGGGCAAGGTTACCAGTTGCTCTGGGTCGCGGCCGCTCCTACTGGGTGATGCCGTCCAGCTTTTCCTGATACTCGACGATCTTCTTGATCACGTCGTACGAAGCCCCGCCAATGGGGATCTGGCGGCCGTTGATCACCAGTGTGGGTGTCTCGTTGATATTCAGATCCTGAGCCAGCTTGACCGAGGCTTCAACCGAGTGGCCAACTTCCGGAGTGGATGAACAGGCAGCGATCTTCACGGGATCGAGACCGGCTTTCACCACGGCGCTATTCAAGGTGAGGGTAGCGCCATCTGGGGTGGCTAGTCCATCCTGGCCATCAAAGACGGAAGACGTGTACTGGAAGAAGGCGTTGCTGCCACCCTGCTTGGTAACGCAAACGGCGTATTCGGCAGCCTTCACAGCCTGAGGGTGAAGCTTGGCGAGTGGGTAGTTTTGAAAGACAATGCGCGCCTTGGGGAAATCCACGGCTAGCTTATCCATGTTCGCCTGCGCGTCCTTGCAATGCGGGCATTGGAAATCCGCAAACTCGACCATCTCCAGTTCCTTGGAGGCGGAACCACGATACGGGCCATCGGCGCGGTCTTCGACCATTTTGCGATATTCGGCGAATGGGTGATCTCCGAAAGCAATGACCTGGTCGTCGGCGATAATGTGCTTTCCGTCCTGCAGAACAAAGAACCCAACCGCCGAAGGCTTCATCTTACCGGTCTTGTCTCCCACAAAGATGACCACCTTGCTGAGGCCCTCGACCGGAGTCTTGAGAATGGCTTGTACCTGCCAGATGCGGTTTTCATCGTAGCCCCAGCTGGTCTGCAGAAAGTTGTCGATGGTCTCTTTGGTGGGCGATGCTGCGGTGAAGTTGGCCGGATCGGGCTTGGGAAACACGGGAGCCGCGGATGGCGCAGGGGCTGCCGGAGCCGCAGGGGTCGCATCTTGCGGAGGCGTAGCCGGAACTTGCTGCTGGGCAGCGGAGAAGACGGTCAATGAAAACGCAACCAGCACGGCTTCGCTGGCGAAACGAATGGACGAACGGATCAAGCTGATTCTCCTTATGTTGCATTACTAGGGTTCGTGCGCCCTGTTTAATTTCGTGCTGTGTCGACGCCCCCTGGTGGTCGCATCGACTGAAGGGTGATGACGGCGAAGTGCTCTATCCATGGTAATGCTTTGCCACGGGCAGACTACCGGATTCTAGCTTAAACCTGAACCTTGACAGCGATGGGAAACCTGCGGCCCATGCCAAACGACTTGGAAGTGACCTTCAGGACCGGCGCGGCCTGCTGGCGTTTGTACTCGGATCGCTCAACCAGGTGTACAACCTGCTTGACCAGTTCAAGCGAGAATCCGTGAGCCTGAACAATGCGTTCCGGGGTCTCATAGCGCTCCACGTAGGCTTCCAGGATGGGGTCAAGAATCTCGTAGGGCGGCAGCGAATCGGTATCCTTCTGGTCTGGGCGCAGCTCCGCGGAAGGCGGCTTGTCAAGAATCGCCAGCGGGATCAACTCGTGATCTCGATTGAGCCAACGGCAAACCGCGTAAACTCGCGTCTTCACCAGGTCACCGATCACCGCCAAAGCACCCACCATATCGCCGTAGAGGGTGCAGTACCCAACAGCCATCTCCGACTTGTTGCCCGTAGTTAGCACTAACGCGGAGAACTTGTTGGAAAGAGCCATCAGCAGCCCCCCCCGTATGCGGGACTGAATGTTCTCTTCAGTCGTGTCAATCTTCATTCCTGCAAAGTGAAGCTCCAGGGCTCGCGTGTACTCGTGAAACAGGTCGCTGATCGCAATGACTTCAAATCGAATTCCAAGATTTGCAGCCAACGTGCGGCTGTCGTCAATGGAACCTGAGGAAGAGTAGGGGCTGGGCATCCCGACCGCAATCACGTTTTCAGCGCCCAATGCCTCTTTGGCAATGGCCGCCACCAATGCGGAGTCGATACCGCCGCTCAGGCCCACCAGAACCTTGCAAAAGCCGCACTTGCGCACGTAGTCGCGCGTACCGAGAACCAATGCATGATAAGCGGCCGCGGTGTCATCATCTTCCGGATCGGGGACCGATGGCACATGAGCCGGCACGTTGATCGCGGCGTCCATGTCGATCACTACAAGATCTTCCTTGAAAGAAGCGGCCTGCGTGATCAGTCCGCCGCGCCAATCGAAAGCAAGGGAGGAGCCGTCGAAAATTAAGCTGTCATTGCCGCCTACCTGGTTGCACATCAGCACCGGTATACCGTCACGACGCGCGATGGCAGCAAGCATCTGGCGCCGAATGGCGCGCTTGCCGTGCCAGAATGGCGACGAGGATAGGTTGATGTGCACCGCTGGCTTTTGCTGCATCAACTCTGCCATTGGATCGACCTTGTAAAGAGGCCGCGCCCAGAAATTCTTGTCGTTCCAGGCATCTTCGCAGATGGTGATGGCTAGCCGAACACCATCGAGCTCGACCACCTGCTGCTGCCGAGACGGGGCGAAATAACGCTGTTCATCGAAGACGTCGTAGAACGGCAACAATCGTTTGTGCTGCTCGAGCAGCAACTGGCCGCGATCAAGCAGAACCGCGGCGTTCACTGCAGGCTTGCCACTCTCTCCACCGGCAGGCAGCGCCACTCCGGCCGCCACAGCGGTGGACAAGTGTTCCGTTGCCGCAGCAAGTTCATCGACAGCCGTGCGGCACCGGGCCAGGAAGCTCGGTTTCTCAAGGAAATCGGCAGGGGGATAGCCACAGATTGCCAGCTCGGAGAACACGGTGAGTCGAGCGCCCAAGTCGGCCGCCCGCTGGCTCGCGACGACAAGTTTTTCAAGATTTCCGTTGAAATCCCCAACAATAGGATTGATCTGGGCCAGTGCAATCTTCACCTTTCTAGTCTAATCCCGGAGAAGCGAGGGTCCTGCCTATTGTTTCGGACGGTACGTGACGCGGAGATTGCGCACGACCCAATCAGATTCAGAATCCTACTCGAGCTGCGTCCACCCCTTGTTTTCGCCGCCAATCTGGAGGACTCCAAAGAGAATGGCGAGACCGGCTAGCCCAAGCAGAGAATGCCCGACGCCCAATCCAGTCCCCACGTTAACAACGAAAGCCAGGACGGACGTCGCAATGCAGCCAAAGAAGCCCCATCTCTTCCACCGCAAGAGCGCGATCGCAAAAATGACATTCAAAATGCCAACAAAGGCCAGAAGCGGGCCAACCCACCTGGGCTCGCCGGTAAGGCCCAGGGCTACGTGTGCCGATCCGAAGAGATAAAATCCAGCAACGATCGAGTTGGCAGCAATCATCAGCGCCAACCAGGCAGTCAGGCATCCATTTCGTTCTTTTCCAACAGTCATCTCCACTTCCTCTTGCCCCCAGGGCGGTTCACTAATTCACCTGACTCTTCCGGAGCATGAAGAGAGGCTTACTAGGAGCCCGTCCCAGCGAAGACGACGAGAATGGTGCGGACAATGATCTTCAGGTCCAGCCAGATGCTCCAGTTGTCTATGTAGGAGACATCCAGCGAGATATAGCTATCGAATGAGGGGTCCTGCCGCGCCTGCACCTGCCAAAGTCCAGTGATGCCCGGGGTCACGTCAAGCCTGCGCAGATGGCCGAGTTTATATTCCTGAACTTCGCTCGCAAGGGGCGGACGAGGACCAACTATGCTCATGTCGCCCTTTAAGACATTGAAGAACTGGGGCAACTCATCCAACGAATATTTGCGCAGAAACCGGCCTACATTGGTGACACGGGGATCGTTGGAAATCTTGAACAGCACGCCATCTCTTTCGTTCATGTGCATCACGTCCGCGCGGCGCTCCTCAGCGTCGCGAACCATGGTGCGGAACTTGGTGCAATGGAACACGCGGCCCTTCTTGCCGATGCGCTCTGACGAATACAAGATGGGACCGTGCGAATCCAGCTTGACTGCGATTGCCACTGCTGCCAATACAGGCGCGAGCACAATCAGCGCCAGGATTGAGAAGAAAATGTCGACCACTCGCTTGAGCAACAGACCCATCTCAGGAACGTGACCGCAATGCAGCGGGATGGTAGGAAACTGGCCGATGTATTCGATGGGGCTGTTCCACGCCAGGCCGTCGTACATGTCGGGAACCACGCGCAGATCAACGCCGTGAAGTCGTGCCTGATCCAGCACGCTCTGCACAATTCCGCGTTCGCAGGGAGTGGTGAAAAAGATCTCATCCACAAACTGCTTGCGTGCGTGCTGGAAGAGTGTGTCGAGTGTGCCCACGACATCGCCGGAGGTGGTGGTAAAGCGAGAGCTGGAACCGGGGAAGTCGATAAAACCCTTGAAGGTGTATCCAAGATGCCGGATGCTCTCCAAATGATGGCGGAGCGCATGCGCCTCCGGGCCGGTGCCCAGGATGAGCACGTTGCGGGTGCCCACGCCGCGGTCGAATCGCCTGTAAATCAGCATTCTGTAGAACAGTCGCCGCAGGCTCAGCGCAATCGTGACCAGTGCGACCGTGATCAAGACGATACTGCGGGGAATGTCCTGGGCATGAACCAGGTACAGAGTGCCGGTGAGCAGTAGCCCAGAGGTGAGGCAGGCCTGTACGCTCAGTCTCTGCTCATCCAAAAAGCTTGCCACTCGCGTGGGCGTGTACAAATGCATTCTGCGGCTGGTAATGATGAGCGCAACTGTAAATCCGCATAGCAGCGCCAGCAGGATGCCCATTGAACGGCCATGAATCAGCGTGCCGTGCCAGAACCCACGAGCACCAGCCAGTGGTCCCGTTTGAAACTCATACAAAGTTGCAACCACAGCGGCCGCAAGGACGGTGACACCGTCGGCGATCATCCAAAGTTTCGTGGCGCCGCGGGAGCTTCGAGTGGAATGCGGTGGTGCTCCTCCTGCCCATTCAGCTGAGGAGGAGACTGAAGCTGATACTCTTTGCCAGAATTCCGATGTCGCCATATTTCGTCCGCAGACCTCAAAAGTTCAGGGAGAGAGTGGCGCTAAGATGCTCACGAATGAATCAATCAATCAAGCAAGGGAAAAGTAGAAAGTGAAATGCGGTTGAGAGGCGAACTCCCTTGTCGTTGGGCACCCATTTCTGTGCCTGGGTTGCCTGTCTCAACAGAATCCGCCCCATAGCTAGTAATCAGCCGAGGTTGATCGGATGTGCTGATGCACGACGCGCACAGTTTTGCGTTTCCCAGCACCACCAAAAGTTGACCAGAAGTAAGTCCTGATCATCACCTGCTGGCAACGAACCTATGTAACAGCGAGCAAACTGCTCTCACCGCTAGGCGCGGCCCAATGTATGATGGCGAAACTTGCACAACTGGGCCCTTTGAACCGCTTCCCCTAGGATAAAAACCAATGAGACTAAAGCAATTATACCAAACTAGGCATCGTGGTGATAGCCCTCGTCCGGTGCCGGTTTCCGGTCAAGACCCTTTAATGAGTTTCTTGGACAACCTCTATCTTTAGGATAGCGCCGGATTGCCTATCGAAAGCAAGGATAATCTTAGGATTCTTAGGTGACTAGATGATAAACGTGTTATTCCCTAGGTAACAGGTAGGCGTCCAGTGTGAGGAATTGTTGAATATGCGGGTCGGTAGACTCCATAAACTCCCGCAACGGGCCAAAAAACTGGGCTCGGCCCTGGTGGAGAAAAAGCACCTGGTCGGCAAGCCTTTCAGCAAAACGCATGTCATGCGTAACCACAATGCTGGTGAATCCAAGCTGCTTCTTGAGACGTTGAATCAGGTCTCCGAGCCGGCGCGCGATAATCGGATCGACCATCGTGGTTGGTTCGTCGTAAAGCACCACTTCAGGCTGGGCTGCGAGCGCCCGGGCAATGGCCACGGCGCGTTTACGGCCTGTGGAAAGGCTGGCCGGGAGAGCTTCCGCTACATCTTCGGCCCCGACCATGCGAATCAACCGGTCAACAATCTGTTGGATTTGGTCCTCGGCAAGCCCACCCTTCTCACGCAGTGGAAAAGCGACGTTTTCGCGCACGGTCATCGAGTCGAACAAAGCGCCGTTCTGAAAAACCATGGTGACGCGCTTGCGAATCGCCTGCATGCCCTCTTCGCTCAGGCCGTTGATCTCCTCGCCCTCGACGCGCATGGATCCGACTTGCGGTTTGAGAAATCCCATGAGGATACGGAGAGCTACTGATTTTCCAACGCCGCTTCTTCCCAGAATGCAGAGTGTCTGGCCACGGTGGACCGTGAAGCTCACATCATCCAGAACTTTGTGTTCATCAAACCATATGGAGACGTGGCTGAACGAGACCATGGGGACAGAGGACCCGTTAACAGGCAAAACAATTGCCGGATCAGACTCCGCGCCCAGGGATTCGGACAGCATCCCGGCGAACTCCGGATTGGAGGCAAAATCAGACATCCCGGTGAAATCAGCTTACGCGATGCGGGCCGGAGAGGTGTTGGTTTGCTAGGCGAAGGCCATCAGGAGCGTTGACGTTGAGAAACCAGCGTTCCGCGGCCAGGCTCTCCGGATGTGCCACTTGGCAGGATTGAACCAGGGTTTCCACAGGAATCACGCTGACGCGTTGGCCCAACCTTGCGGCAGCCGTTTCAAAGGCGGCGAAGCAACCTCGACGGCCTGCCTGCAGCTCACTTTCAAGCACTGCCAACACTCCCCGATCCAACACGGCCGGAAATGTCTGCGCGAATCCACCGATTGAGGTCAGAGTCACGCCCACGCCTGTAACGTTAGCGTGTTCAAGCAGATACACAATTAGCGGAGCGGGGAGCAAAGGCAAATCAATCGGCATGAATACAGCCAGACGCGCGGATGTGGATGCGAGCGCAGCACAGATGCCTCCAAGGGGGCCCAATCCTGAGACTGAATCCTGAACGACTGGCGCAAGATCCGCAATGGCTGGTGATCCACCGGCAAGGGACACGGCAAGACCCGCACCACGCAATATCCCAAGGGCACGCTCTGCAAGCGACTGACCCGCTAGTTGAACCAGCGCCTTGTCCTGGCCCATGCGGCTGGACTTGCCTCCGGCAAGCACAAAGCCCACGGCATCTGGGGGCACGCCAGGTCTCTCAGGCCCCGATTCAGGCATGATCAACGCCCAACTTCCTCCAGAAAGCGAATAACAGATTCAATTCCCAGTTCGAAGTTCTTCAGATGAAACTTCTCGTTGGGCGCGTGCAAGTTGTCGTCGGGCAGCCCGAAACCCATCATCACGCTCGGAAGGCCAAGGTGGCGAGCAAAGTCGCCCACGATGGGAATGGAGCCGCCTGAGCGAATGAAGACAGTTTCCTTTCCCCAAACCTCGTGCAGCGCGAGCGTAGCCGCCTGAATGTACGGGTTGTCGACAGGAATCAGGCAGGGATCGCCAGAGTGAATCAGCCGCACCTCGATGTCGACGCCGGCTGGTGCAATCCGTTCTACGTAGCTCTTGTAGAGCGCGAAGGATTTTGCGGGGGTCATACCAGGCACAAGCCGCATGGAAACCTTGGCCACCGCCTTGGCTGGGATGACCGTTTTGGCGCCCGCTCCAGTAAAGCCGCCGGGAATGCCGTGCACATCGACCGTCGGACGCGCCCAGGTGCGTTCAAGCACGCTGAATCCGCCCTCGCCCACCAGTTGCCGCGAACCAACTTCGGTGATTCGATAGTGTTCTTCATCGAAGGGCAGGCTGCGCCAGGCGGCCAGTTCTTCAGGGCTGGGCGGAATGATGTCGTCGTAGAAGCCGGGAATGAGAATGTGGCCTTCTTCGTCCTTCAGGCGCGCCAGAATCTGCGCCAGGGCGATAAAGGGGTTAGGCGCCGCGCCGCCGTACATGCCGGAATGCAGGTCGGTCCGGGCACCGCGCACTTCGAGCTCGGTATAGATCATGCCGCGCAGCCCGACGCACAAGGTGGGCAGGCCGGGAGCAAATAGTTCGGTATCCGAGACCAGGGCAAAATCCGCCTTCAGCTCAGGCGCCTTGGAAGCAACAAAAGCTGCAATTCCCTCTCCTCCAACTTCTTCTTCGCCCTCGAGAATCACACGCACATTCAGCGGGAGCGAACCGTTGGCGGCCAGCAGAGACTCAAGCGCTTTCATCTGCACACAAACTTGGCCCTTGTCGTCCACGGCGCCTCGAGCGTAGATGTTGCCGTCGCGTTCTGTGGGCTCAAACGGTGGAGACAGCCACTCGTCCAGAGGATCTGGCGGTTGGACATCATAGTGTCCATAGACCAGCACAGTCGGCTTGCCAGTCGCATGCAGCCAGTCCGCATAGACCAGCGGATGCCCACCAGTTTCGATCAGGCGCACATTCTGCATGCCGATGCGGGATAAATCTGCAGCGAGTACCTCCGCAGCATGACGGCAGTCGCCCTTGTGTTCGGGCAGAGTAGAAATGGACGGAATGCGCAGCAAGGCCTTTAATTCATCAAGAAAACGTGGTTGATTCTGACGGGCGTATGCAACAGCAGGTGAAGACATTCAAGTGCTCCTTGCGATAGTTGTCGCAACCAAGACAAGAGTATAGGCCGCTGACGCTCTCTATCGCTGTAACCGTGAGCCGTCCCGCGGTCAGTAGCGGGGAACGGCAGGATCGATCTCGGCCGACCATGAGTCGATTCCGCCGTGCAGCGACTGCGCCTGCTCAAAGCCCTGGTTGCGCAGCCAGACGGTCACGCTCATCGAGCGCACTCCCATATGGCAGAGCACAACCAGCCGCTCATCGGGATCGAGTTCCTGGTTTGCACGGGCCGGCACCTCACTGATCGGCATCAGCAGGCTGCCTTCAATGTGCGCCGTCTCAAACTCCCACGGTTCACGCACATCGATGAGTCTTGCTTTGCTTTCCCGCAGCAGCGCCGCGGCCTCGGCTGGGGAAACCTCGTAGTCAAGCATGAAAGCATTCTAGTGCCTTCATGCGCGGCGCCTCTGGAATACCTGACCCAAACTTGCAGGACCCGTTGCGAAGGGTCAGCACGGTACTCTTAGAAGAGATGCCTCCCATTCTCAACGCGCAGTCGATGACCAAACAGTTTGGCGCCAAACCCTTGTTTCAGGACATCTCGTTTACGGTCGATGAAGGTGCGCGGATTGGCTTGATAGGCCCCAATGGAGCGGGCAAGTCGACCCTGCTGGCGATTCTGGCTGGGCAGGTTGAGCCGGATTCGGGGGAACTCTCCATCCGCAAGCGCGCCCGTGCCACCTATGTGCCGCAGGATTCGCGCTTTGCCGCCGGATTGACCATCAGACAGGTTTTGGAACAGGCACTTGCCGCAGCGCATGTGAACGAGTCGGAACGCGAAGGCCGCCTGCGAGAGCTTACCGGCCGCGCTGGCTTTGCCGACCTGAATGCCGAGGCAGCCTCGCTCTCCGGCGGCTGGCGCAAGCGGCTGGCTATTACGCAGGCCATGGTCATCGAGCCAGAGGTGATGCTGCTGGACGAACCCACCAACCACCTTGACCTGGCCGGCATTGAGTGGCTCGAGGAGCTTTTGACCCACTCCTCCTTCGCCGCTGTCACAGTGAGCCACGATCGCTACTTCCTCGAATCCACTTCAAGCGAAATCATCGAACTGAATCGTATCTTTGCTGATGGCTTGCTGAGAGTGAAAGGCACCTTCAGCCGATTTCTTGAAGAGAAGCAGGCCTATCTCGAGTCGCAGAACCGCCAGCAGGAAAGCCTGCGCAACCAGGTGAAGACAGAAATCGAATGGCTGCGGCGTGGCCCCAAAGCGCGGACCACCAAGTCGAAGGCGCGCATCGACACAGCCAATGCGATGATCGGCCAACTGGCAGCGATGGACTCGCGCACCACAATCAACACAGCGGGAATCGATTTTGACGCAAGCCAGCGCAAGACCAAGCGTCTGGTTGAATTCACAGACGTGGCCTGCGATGTGCCAAGTGGCGAATCACCCGACGAGCCGGGCAAGCTGTTGCAACCTCGCCGCCTTTTCACGGGCCTGAACTTCATACTCACGGCAGGCATGAAAGTTGGCCTGGTAGGTCCAAACGGCAGCGGCAAGACCACTTTTTTGCGTCTATTACGCGGCGAGATCGATCCATCCGAGGGCAGCATTCGCCGGGCCGATGCGCTGCGAATGGTTTACTTCAGCCAGATGCGCGAGTTGGACGAGAGCTTGACGCTACGGCGCGCACTTGCGCCGGAAGGCGACGGCGTCATCCACCAGGGGCGCACGGTGCACGTGGCCAGTTGGGCGGCGCGATTCCTGTTCACCAGCGAGCAGCTCAACCAGCCGGTGCGCAACCTTTCTGGAGGCGAAAGGGCGCGCGTGCTAATTGCCAGGCTCATGCTCGAACCTGCAGACGTCCTGCTGCTCGACGAGCCCACCAACGATCTCGACATCCCTACGCTGGAGATTCTGGAAGAAAACCTGCTCGAATTCCCCGGCGCGTTGGTCCTGGTGACGCACGACCGTTACCTGTTGAACCGAGTGTCTTCAACTGTACTGGGGCTCGATGGCAAGGGCCACACCGGACGATTTGCTGACTATGCCCAATGGGAAGACTGGATCGAAGAGCGGGATGCGCTCGAACGGGGCGGGCTGGACCAGGCAAGATCTGTGCGCCGGTCAGATGGTTCGAGTTCTGCACAACGAACAGGTACCGAATCGGCGTCCAGTTCTGGGGCCAGGAAAAAGCTCTCCTACCTGGAAGCCAGAGAATTTGCCGCCATCGAGCATCGTGTCGAAGAGTCAGATGCGCGCCTGGCTGCGGCACGCGACCGTGTCGAAGTACCCGAGATCGCAACCAATGCAACTGCTCTCGAGGAAGCGCTGTTGGGACTGGATGCAGCGCAACATGAGAATGACGCCCTGTACGCCCGTTGGGCAGAGCTTACTGAGAAGGCCGGATAGAGCAACCGCACGGCTGTGATTCCCGTGTGCGCTCAATGATTACCAAGCTATACATAATTCACACCGCGAAAGGATTGGTCTGGATGATGCGGATGAACACAATGCAGTTGATGCGAATTGCGACGGGTATCCTTGCTGCCGCGCTCGGAGGCGGCGCCTCTGCGCAGACGGTTGTGCAATCGCCTCCCCAGCCTGTGAACCCGCACGCAACTCCCGAAGCGCGCGCGCTGCTCAGCTACATCCAGTCCATCTCTGGTCAGGCCATTATTACGGGACAGCACAACTATCCCAATGATGGTTCGCGCTGGACCGACCTGGCTTACGACCTGACCGGCAAATATCCCGGGCTGTTTGGGCAGGACTTTGGCTTCTCCGCTGGAGACGACAAGGACTCCGTACTTTCGCGGCCGGCAATGATCGAAGAGGCAAAGCGGCAGTACCGCAACGGCGCAGTCATCGCCCTCACATGGCACGAGGTGAGGCCCACGGACGACGAGCCTGTCACCTTCCACGACAGCGTCCAAGGCCACCTGACGGATTACGAGTGGAAGGAACTGCTGACCCCTGGCAGCCCGCTCAACAATCGCTGGTGCGCTCAGGTTGACGTGGTTGCTGGCTACCTTCGGCAACTGCGCGAGGCGCATGTGCCAGTGCTGTTCAGGGCCTATCACGAGATGAATGGCAACTGGTTCTGGTGGGGCAGTCGGCCGGGCAAAGACGGTTCGGCTCAGCTATACCGGATGATTTACGACCGCTTCGTCAACGTCCACCATCTCGACAACCTGGTCTGGGTCTGGAACGTGAACGCGCCCAGCGTGAACGCAGGAACGATTGCCGACTATTTTCCTGGTGCGCAATTCGCCGACGTGGTCACCATGGACATTTATGGCGAGTTCAAGCAGAGCTATTACACCAGCATGGTCGACCTGGCCGACGGCAAACCCATCGCCCTCGCCGAAGTGGGCGGGATGCCAAGCCCTCAGGTGCTTGACCGGCAGCCGCGCTGGACCTACTTCATGACCTGGAGCGAGTTTATTCATACGGGCAACACCCTGGATCAGGCTAATGCACTCTACCACTCGCCACGCGCACTGAATCGTGACGATCCCCGGCTTGCGGGACCGATGGCGGCCATCCGGAAAAGCACTGCGGAGCGCGCCGGCGAAGCGACGGATGCAGCTCCGGTCAGCCCGGAAGCAACTGCCGAAGCAAAGGCTCTGCTGGCGCGACTCAAGGCCGCTCCAGGCACGGCTGTGCTGAGCGGACAGCAGAATGAGCCCACGTCGCAAGGAGCGGAGACAGCCGCGGTGGTGCAGGCCACTGGGAAGACTCCCGCCATCTATGGCGCTACCCTGATTGGCGGTGTGGCCAACCCGACGAAGCCCGGGGCAGTGGAGGTGCGTGGAGACCTGGCCAAGGAGATGCTGCACGCCCATGCAGGCGGCGCAGTCATCCGTCTCACCTGGCTCGCTCCGCGGCCCACAGACAACGCTCAGGCGAACCCTGCAGACCTCCTGACCGACTTCGAGTGGAAGGAGTTGCTGACACCGGGTAGCGCGCTGAACCTTCAGTGGTGTGCTCAGGTGGACGAGGCGTCGGAGACCCTGAAGGCGCTTCAGAAATCAGGCGTTGCAATGCTTTGGAACCCGTACCCCGAGTCCAACGGAAGCAATTTCTGGTGGGCTGGGCGCAAGGGCAACCAAGGCTCAGCAGAGCTTTACCGGCTGCTGTTTGACCGGATGGTTCGCCACAATGGTCTGCACAATCTGATCTGGGTTTGGCAGGCGTCTCCGCCCGATTTCAGGCCCGGCGGTCCTGGATTGTTAACTGACTTCTTTCCCGGCCTGCTGCATACGGATGCGCTGGAGATCCGCATGAGCCAGATGGAGCCATGGTTCCGCGGCGGGGGCGCCCTGGAGCAAATCGCCGTTGGCAAGGTGATAGGTCTCGCGGTGACAGGCGATCCACCAGCGCCTGATTCTTTGGCAGATCACACCAGGTGGGCATGGTTTATCACTGGCGCTCAACCAGCCTCAGCCGCGCGCGACGCTGCCTTGCGCAAGCTCTACGACGATCCCCACATCGTCTCATTGACACCTCGCTAACGAACGGATTGGAACGTTGTAGGTCACTGCAGCTCTGTGTCGAACCCGCCTGCATGGTAGAAAGGTAAGTTGTAGGATTGAGGATAGATGGACAGCTCGGTAAAGGTCCTGATTGTCGAAGACGAACCCCACGCGCTGACGGGGCTTGCGGAGCTCATCTCTGGATGGGGCTACCGCACCGAGACCGCGCGCGATGGAATCGAAGGCTGGGAAAAGGCCCTGGCCTGGGACCCAGCTATTGTGGTCACGGACCTGAAGATGCCCCGTATGGACGGTATCGGCCTGCTGATGAAGCTGTCAGAGGATGGGACCGGCCTGAATGCAAATCTCGCGGTGGTTGTGCTCACCGCAATGGGCTCGATTGATCTGGCCGTGGAGGCCATGAAACTGGGGGCCTACGATTTTCTGCAAAAGCCGATCGACGCCACCCGGTTGCGCACCATTTTGGCCAACGCCACCCGGCAGCGCGACACCGAGATCGAGCTGGAAGTGGCCCGCCGCCGATTGCGTGAGACCGGAGTCCTGGGCGCAATGGTGGGCAACTCCAAGCCCATGCGGGCGATCTTCAGCCTGATCGAGCAAATCGCACCCTCGAATGTCTCCGTGCTCATCACAGGTGAGAGCGGCACCGGCAAGGAGTTGGTGGCCCGCACCCTCCATGAACTGAGCTCACGGAAATCGCGGCCCTTTGTTGCAGTGAACTGCGCGGCCATTCCAGAGACTCTGATCGAGAGCGAGATCTTTGGCCATGAAAAGGGCGCATTTACCGGGGCGCTGGAGCGGCGGGCAGGCTGCTTTGAACTGGCTGAAGGCGGCACACTGCTGCTGGACGAATTAGGCGAGATGCCCGTAGGCACGCAGGCAAAGTTGCTGCGTGTGCTGGGGGAACGCAAACTGCGCAAATTGGGTGCACGCACTGAGCAGGAGGTGGATGTGCGCGTCCTGGCCGCCACCAACCGCGAACCAACTGAGGCCGTCGCGGACGGACACCTGCGCTCAGACCTGCTCTATCGGCTCAATGTGTTCAACATCGCCATGCCGCCGCTGCGCGAACACATGGAAGACCTTCCGGTGATGGTTGACGCCATGCTGAATGAGATGAATATGAAGCACAGTCGCCGGGTTTCCGGCGTGGCTCCGTCCATGCTCGATCGGCTCATGGCCTATGACTGGCCGGGCAACGCCCGCGAACTTCGCAACACTGTCGAAAGGGCGGTGATTCTGTGTTCCGATGGGGCACCGCTGGATGTTGGGCACCTGTCTCCGGGTTTTGGGAAATCCAGGATTGCGTCGACGCAGGTATCGGATCCAGGCGTCGTGCCCGTCCGCGTGGGATCAACTGTGAACGAGGGGGAACGTTTGCTGATCATGCGCACCCTCGAAGCCACCGGGCAAAACAAGACGCGCGCCGCCGAGATTCTAGGCGTGAGCCTGAAAACGCTGCACAACAAGCTGAAGGAGTACGGTCGTGCCCGTGAAGAATCACCAAGCTAATCCATGCGCCTGAAAACCAAACTCGTTTTGGCCATCACCACCCTGGTGTTTCTGATCGCTGGATCACTTTCGCTTGTCTACGTAAGCCAGCTCCTCCACTCGGCCATCCAGCAGACTTATGACACCAACAAAATGGTGGCCAACCAGATTCAGTTTGCCTTGCGCAGTGCGCTGGAGACAGGCCTCAAGGACCAGAAGGTCGATCCAAACAATCCGGCCCAGTTGCGCAATCTTGAAGCCGAGGCAGTTCGGAACAACGATGGGTTGCAAGCGGTCATTGAATCGGTCAATCGCTATTCGCTGACCGTATACGACATCAACATTGCCGACAAGCAAAACAGCATACTGCTCAGCACCAATCCGGAAAACGAAGACAAGCCCTTGGGGCCCCGCCCCAGCTATAGTCAATTGCTCGATGCCAATGCACTGCAGGTCACGAGTGCGGTCTACGGCCCTCCGCGGGTTTTTGATGTGGTGGTACCGCTGGAGAGCAATGGCGAGCCGTTTATTACGGTACACGTGGGCGTACGCACCACCTTGCTGCGCGCGTTTTATGCGCCTTTAGTAGCATCGGCGCTGACGTTGATGGGCTTCTCGTTGGTAACCGCGCTGCTAGCTGCCTTCCTGCTGAGCAATATCGCCCTCCGGCCCATGGAGCGAATCAGCCAGCAGCTAGACTACTGGGCTTCCGCCGGTCTTCCACCCGGTCTACAGGAGGAGGTCGCCAAGCAGAACGAACAGGATATGGCGGCACGCGTATCAAGCAAGATTGAACGTATCGGTCAGCATATGCGCAATGTGGAAGAGGTCTTCTCTGCCCTCAAGGAAAATCTGGACCAAATCCTCGGCAACCTTCAGGACGGAATCCTCCTCTTTACGGGCGACGGGCGCGCGGTGCTTGTGTCCGGCGCGGCAAAGCGCTTTTTGCCCATCGAGCGTGGCAGCATTCTGGGGTTGCATATTTGGGAGGTTTTCAACCGGTCAACCATTCTTGGCCGGACGTTGCGCGAGGCGTTCGATGCCGGCATAAACATGGTGCAGGAAGAGATTCTTACCGAGACGGGAAGACGCATTCAAGCCTCACTCGACTTTATTCACGACGACAATTCACCCCAGGGGCTGGGCGCACTGATTTCGCTTCATGACCTGGAATCGGCCGAAGAGATTGAATCAGAGCTGGAACTCTCGCGGCGTATGGCAGCCATCGGCAGGTTGACCTCCGGAGTGGGCCATGAGGTGAAAAACCCGATCAATGCCATCGTGGTGCACCTGGAACTGCTCAAAAGCAAGCTGGGCGATCCCAGCGCGCCCGCCGTCCGGCATCTGGACATTATTGACGCGGAGATTCACCGCCTCGATCGAGTAGTGCAGATGCTTGTGGACTTTACCCGCCCGGTGGAGCTACAGCTACACGAACAGGATTTGCGTTCAGTGGTTGGCGATGTGCTGGCGCTGGCCGCCGAGGAGCTTTCAACGCATAACATTACGCTCGTCAGCAAGATGCCGCCGAGTCCCCTCATGGCCAATTTTGATGCCGACCTGATCAAGCAAGCAACGCTGAATGTGATCCAGAATGGCGCACAAGCCATGCCAGAGGGTGGCACGCTGAGTGTCATCCTTGCAGAAGATCGCAAATTTGGCGTACTGCGCATCTCCGACCAGGGATCCGGCGTTCCAGACGAAATCAAGGAGAAGATTTTCGACCTTTATTTCACCACCAAAAGTGGGGGAAGCGGCATTGGACTGGCCATGACCTACCGAATTCTCCAGTTACACCATGGCAGCATAGAAGTACAATCGAATCCAGGCCGTGGCACGGAGTTCCTACTGCGAATTCCCCTTGCCGCCACGGACTGGGGACGCCGGCATCTTCAGCCGGCCAGCAGTCAACGGGAGAAAGGGCTTGGAGGATGAAATCGCCTGCCAGGATTGTCGCGTGGCTGCTGCCGTTCGTACTCACGGCTTGCTTCCATAAGAACCATCCAGCCCCGGCCGAGCCGTATGCCCCACCGATCAGCAATGTCCCCAAGCCCACGACGACGGCTGTCGAGCTTCCCCCTTCTGCAACAACCATTCCGAGCGAGCCCCTCGCTGACGACACCGCAGTGCCGCAAAGCCCCAAGCCTCCGGCAAAACACAGGAGGCCCCCCAAGAATCCTCAGCCGCCCCCCGACACCACCCAGCAAGCGGCCGTCGAGACGCCCGCCGTGAGCGCCATCGGTCAGCTCTCCTCAGGAGACCCGGCCGATTCGCGGCAGCAAACGGTCAACTCGATTGCGGCCATTGAACGTGGCCTGAATGGGATCAACCGAACATTGAATGAGCAGGACCAGAAGACTGCGGCGCATATCCGGGAATTCCTTAAGCAGGCCAGGCAGGCGCTTGATTCGGGCGACGTCGAAGGCGCTCGAACCCTGGCCGCAAAAGCCAAGGTGCTGCTCAGTGAGTTGGCCGGCACCTGAGGCAGTGGGGCTTTCGCTTCAATTCAAGGTCGCAACATGTCTACCGTTCGCCCCAGCTCAGCTTGCTGCGCAGCACCTCAAAAAAGCCGCTCTCGCTGACGCGCACCAGGTTCACCGTGTAGTTTGAACGCTGGCAACGGACCTCGTCTCCCAATTGCAGGAGAACGCCCTTCTGTCCGTCCACGGTCAGCAGCGCCTGGTTGGGGATCCCTTCCACGCGAACGGTCAGTGAGGCATCGCCGCGCACCACGATCGGCCGCAGTGTCAGCAGGTGCGGGCAAATCGGAGTCACCACCATCGCATCTACATCCGGCGTGAGGATGGGCCCGTTGGCGGCAAGCGTATAGGCTGTCGAACCTGTAGGCGTTGAAACGATGACGCCGTCAGCACGGAAACGAGCGACGTTCTTGCCGTCCAACTCGACCGCGAAGTCGCCCATGCGGGCAATATCTCCCTTGGAAACAACCACGTCGTTGAGTGCCTCATAACTCGAGTCGAGCGCCCCTCCCCGCCACAATGCGGCATGCAACATGAACCGCACATCAAGCACGTGGCAATCGTTGCACCAACCTTCAAGTGTGGAGTAGAGATCTGCCAGGCGCACTTCAGTCAAGAAGCCGAGGAAACCAAGATTCACGCTGAGAATCGGTGTTCCGCTCGAGGCAAAGATGCGAGCGACAGAGAGCAGTGTCCCGTCGCCTCCCAGAACGATGACCAGAGCTGGCGACCAGGAAGGCATCTCCGACCGATCCACAGCCGGGACCTCAGTGGTGTACTGGCCACCCTCCAGATCCAGCAGCGGCTCATACTCATGCTGGCGCAGCCAACCAATCAGCTCCGGCAAAAGACGGACGAGTTCTTCCTTCTGCGGTTTGCAAACAATTGCGACGCGAGTCATGCGGTCCCAGTGTACCGGACCACGAGCGGTGGGGCCAACAAAGCGTGGTTGAACCTCCAATGTGAGTGAAACCCAAAGCGGCTAAGGCCGCTTCGCGTAAAGCAGGAACTCGTGGTTTCCCTCGGCGCCTGTGATTGGCGAGGGAATCGTTTCGACCACATCCCAGCCCAAGGTTCGGATGCAATCCGCGACTCTGTCGATGGCCAGCTGATGCGCCTCAGGGTCACGGACAATGCCTCCCTTGCCAATATGCTCGCGACCAGCCTCAAACTGCGGCTTGACCAGAATCACAGCCTCACAGAGGCCGGGAGCGGCGGCCATCACCGGGCCCAGCAGCAGTGTTGCCGAGATGAACGACACGTCCATGACCAGAAAGGTTGGCTCGGCGTCTCCTTCCTTGGCCGCGAGAACGCCGGCTTCAAGGAGGCGCGCGTTGGTGCGTTCAAGCAGCTCCACACGCGGGTCGTTGCGGAGCTTCATCGCAATCTGGCCGAAGCCGGTATCGATCGCGGTCACCTGGGCCGTGCCGGCCTGCAGCAGGCAATCCGTGAATCCTCCGGTGGATGTCCCCACATCGATGCAGGCCCTTCCGTTGACTGAGATCTTCCAGTGATTCAGCGCCGCAGCCAGTTTGAGCCCGCCTCGGCTCACGTAGGGCAGCTCCTCACCCAGAAGGCGGATCGGCGAGGCCTCCTGAACCAGCGTGCCCGGCTTGTCTATTTTCTGTTCGTTGACCAGGACACGGCCGGCAAGGATGTAGGCACGGGCGCGTTCGCGACTGGGAACAAGACCACGCTCGACCAGCAAAAGATCCACGCGCATTTTGCCGCTGCCAGCCATCTTTTTCATCGGCTTCCCTGCTAAACAAACAGCCAAGGGATCCTCCCTTGGCTGTTTCGATCCGCATCCGCAATGGCGCTACGGCAAGGTCTGGCAAGTCACGAGGTTTGCTTGTGCCGTTGCGCCGGGCAGATAGCAAGGCTCACCATAACCGGGCACGCGACTGACGCTGTTGTTGTTGCCACTCGTCCCGGTTTCGGTGGTCACGCGGACATCCACAATATTGCCCTCCACAAGGACCGTTGTGTCGACGATGTCTAAATCAGTGCGGAGAATGGTCAGGTAAGGGCTATCGGGTGAAGCCACGTAGACCTTCCCGTAACTCGAGTTCTGCGTGGAAACAACCGTACGCGGGTGGCCGATGACAGGGAGCGCCGCCTTTTCAATCGTGTGGCTGGACAGATCTACGATGCTCACTGTGCTGTCAGCCTGGTTTGCCACATACGCGCGGCTTCCGTCGGCCAGCACGGTTACGCTGGCGGGACTGTTGCCCACGGGAATCGTGAACGTGGTGCCAAAAGTCTGACTGTCGTTGCCGTACTCGTCCAGGCTCACATCAATCACGCTGATCGAGTTGCCATCGTAGTTGGCCACAACGAGCTGGCTGGTAGTCGCGTTGTACTCGGCGTACACCGGTCCGGCGTGCGCAAAGCCAGGTGCAGGGCTGACAGTCAAGCTGGGGTGACAAGTCACCGTCTGGCCACTCTGATTGATAAATGGAGTGCACGAATTCAGCGTGTTGTCTTGGCTGTTAATCACCGTGATGGTGTCATCTCCACGATTCAGCACGAAGAAGCGCTTGTTGTCAGGGCTCTGCACCGCGTACACGGAACATTTGCCCAACGGGAGGGTGGCAGAAACGGTGTCTGTCCCAAGCTCAATAGCAACCGCCTGGCCAGTGGGACCGGTGGTCGGCGAGATATTGCAGGCTACCGGGCTGGAAATATTGCCCTGATCGATCGCGAAATCGCGCTGTCCAAGTACGCTTGGTCCCACGACTGTGATTGGCGCGGCGGTAACCGGAACAGCAAGCTTGAATGACTCGGGAATCCCTTGGAATAGATCCACGACATTCCCATTCAGGTCTGCGGCCCACAATGTGGCCGATGGAGAAAACAGGTTCGCCGGCCGGGCGTTAGAGGCGAGCGTAGAGTAACTTACCTGCTTGGCCTGTAGTGATGGCGAGATGGGGAAATTGCTCAACGTGCCGTCGCTGTTCAGGGTGTACCCATTGGAACCGGTCTCGTCGATGGTGAAGACCGTGGGACCGGGGCCGATGGGCGCTTCAGCCAAAACCGAATCACCGGAATAGTCGATGACAGTGGCGATGCCCGGTGTGGTCGGTGAAGGGGCCGAAACAACCACGGCATACGATTGCGGCTGCGCGGCCGGGCCGGTGGTGTTTACCGGTGTGACTACGGGCCGATATGAGGCGCCGCATCCTGCCATTAGGGCAACTGCTGCAGCAACCGCGCCCGCCTGAACCAAACGCACGCGCGTGTGGCCTGAATTCATGAAGAAAAGCCTCATTCAGTTCTTTCCTGCTTACTTGGTGATTGTAAATCAGTGAGCCGGGGGTTTGACGCGTGCCACGCGTAGAAGGGTATCGGCGGGGATATGTCCGCTCTTTTGGTCGATTGCTCAATGTTTCGGAATCCGTGGAATCAGTGCCCGACCACCTCAACCACCGCGGTGTCTGGACCGCTCCAGGCTGAATCGCCTGTGTGCGTGAACAGTTGTTTGGACTCCTCCCAATGAAGCCTTGTGATGGACCCCGCGCCTTTCTCGTAGGCGTACGTCTTGCCATCATCTGAGAAGAGCGTGAAACCGGCATCGGCGCCAGGGTAGACACGGACACGTTCAATGGTTTGCGCCTCATGGGTGCTCTCGACCGTCGATCCCAGCGGAAGAATCGAACCCGCACGCACGAACAGCGGGATGGTCTCGATCGGTGCCTGAACCGTGACGGTCTGGCCGCCCTTCATGCGCTCGTTGGTCCAGTAGTTGAACCAGTCAACCCCGGCGGGAAGATAAACTTCACGGCTGGTCGCGCCCTGTTCGGTGACCGGGGCCACCAGGAAAGCCGGGCCGAACATGTACTCATCGCGCAGATCGGCAACTTTTGGATCGTTGGGGAAATCCAGCGGCAAAGCGCGCATGAATGGCGCTCCGGTAAGCCAGGTCTGGTAGCCAAGCGAGTAGATGTACGGCATCAGACGGTAGCGAAGACGCAGGTACTTCTCCAGAATTGGCTCAGCCTGTTTCCCGTACGACCAGACCTCGTTGGCGGGGCGGCTGCCATGTGCGCGGAAGATGGGCAGGAACGACGCGTACTGGAACCAGCGCGTATAGAGTTCAGGGTAATCGTCGTAGCCACCCACATTGGCCCGTGCATCCGATGGATCGAGCAGCGGCGGGTGCGCTGGATGATGCTCCTCCGGCAGATACTGCCATCCGCCGGTATCGTTCGACCAGTAAGTCAGCCCGGACGCCGCGAAGTCGAGGCCGGTCGGAACCTGTCGCTTCAACGTATCCCAGGTCGGATAGATGTCAGAAGACCAGAAGATGGCGCCGTTGCTCTGCGCCCCCAGGTAGGCGTCGCGAGAGAGGATCAGTGCACGCTTCTCTGGTTCATCCTTGCGAAAGCCTGCAAAGAGCGCGGCCGTGTGGAAAAGTGGGTACACATTGAAGAACTGCGTGCCGGGGCCGATGTGGAAGTATGCGCCGTCGGGAGGCAGGTCGGGCTCAGTTTCGTCCGCCCAGATGGAGTCGAAGCCTTTGCTCAGAATGTTGTCGCGGATGGTCTTCCAATACCACGCGGCCGCCTCGGGATTTGTAGTGTCAATGTCCGATCCGGCTCGGTCATACGGTTGCCCGTCAATCGGTGTGCCGTCGGCGAGGTGGATAAGCCAGCCTTTCTGACGCAGTTCCGCATAAAAGCGGTCGTCGGGCACAAACCGCGGCCAGACGCTGATCATGGTTTCAAAGCCCATGGAATGGAGTTTCTGGTTCATGGCCGTCGGGTCAGGCCAGAACTTTGGATCCATGTCCATCTGCCCCATCTTTGTGTAATAGAACCAGTCAACAACCATGACATCTGCTGGCAAGTGGCGATCGCGATAGCCCTGCGCTACGTCCAGCACTTCCTTCTGGCTGGCGTAACGCTGCTTGCATTGGATGTAGCCATAGGCGGCCTTCGGCAACATGTGGGTGGGTCCAGTGAGAAGCCTGTAGCCCGCATAGATTTCGTCCGCGGTGGCGCCGGCAATCACGAAGAACGAAACCCTGTCGCCAACTTCAGACGTCCAGCGGGTTTGCTCGTTGAAGCCGGGTTCGATGACGGTTTTTGAAGGGTTGTCCCACAACAGCCCGTAGCCCTTGTTTGTAACCAGGAATGGTACGCAGGTGCTCGGAGCAGCCGGGGCCGTGTAGTCCTGCCAGCAACGAACTGGATGCCCGCGATGATCGAGAAAGCCTTCATGGTTCTGGCCCAATCCGTAGTAGTGCTCATCGTCCGGCGACGCAAACGTCGCGCCCACAATGTAGAACTCAGGATCGGTGGGGCGGCGGTCGTTGGCAACAGAGGCCGTTCCGTCTTTGTGATTGGGAATCGCCTGCGACCAGTCCTTCATTTCCAGCAACGTCTTGCCCTCTGGCGTGCGCAGCGTGATATGCGCGCCGGGCGTGGAGCCGTTGAAGTACTTGCTGATGTCGATCTCTGTCTGAACCGGAGGATGGGCCGGCGGCAAATCCTTGTCCACGGTAGCCACCATTCGGCTCGACTGGAAGACATCCGCCTGCGCGGTCTCGCTGGCAGTCCAGCCCGACGACGCAGGCGCTGCCACAACGCCATATCCCGGGCCCGCAAGCGCGGGCTCACGACGCAGGCTGAGCGTCACGCGCAGGATATTCTCCGCATACGGCTCCAGCACGACGGTCTGGCCCTTGCGGTCGATTTCCAGCCGCTGGCCCGGGGATTGTGCCGGAACGAGAGCGGCGGACAAAGCAACACTGGCGAGAAAAGCCGTCACAGATGTAAACCTTTGCATGAACATCTCCATCAGTACGCAGATCGGCAAGAAAGGGTTGCGCAGATGAGTGTAAACCGCTTCACTCATGCCTTCCCATTGAAGAAATGCTGAAAGCTTTCGTGCGATTGCCTTTCAGGAGGCGAACGAGCGCCTCGCCACGGGAGGTTACGATGAATCGTGGCGCAAATGGACCGCATCTCTCACCCAGAGTTGGCCTGGCAATCGAAGCTGGTGCTGCTTGCTGTGATGCCCGCTGTGGCAGCCGGCCTTGTTCTGCAGGCTCAATGGTGGGCAGTACAGGTAGCTCCAGTTGCCATTTGGACAGTAGGGCTCAGCCTGCTACTCGGGCTGGTTGTTCTGAAGCTGCGCGCCGCCACACTCGCAGGGGCTGCAACGGGCGCGGCGATCACTGCAAGCCTGATGTTTTCTACGACGCTGATTCCCTATCAACCCTGGCAAACGGCGCTACTCCCGGTGTTGGCGGTATCGTTGCTCGCTTACATTGCCACACGCCTGGGCCGGGCTCACAAGGAACGGCTCGGCACGGCAGAAAAGCGACACGGCCGGTCGGCATCGCAGGTGGCTGCCAATCTCGGATTCGCCGCGCTTGCGTCAAACGGTTTGGTGCAGTCCTGGTTGACGGATACGCATCGGTTTGTCGGAGTCACGCAAGCACCCATGCCCTTGTTTGCCTTAGCCTTGGCGGCGCTTGCTGAAGCGGCTGCGGACACGGTCTCCTCGGAGATTGGCCAGGTGCTCAGTAGCCGTCCGCGCCTGATCACGACGATGCGCCAGGCCGGTCCCGGCACAGATGGAGCGATAAGCCTGGCCGGAACGCTGGCCGGAATGGCTGCGGCAGGCATTGTGGCCGCCCTGGGGACGTTCGCCTTGCGCGGCGACGCACCCATGTTTTGGATCAGTTGCGCGGGTGGCGTCTTTGGCCTGTTTTTCGACAGCCTGCTCGGAGCAACTCTTGAGAAGCTCGGCTGGATTAACAACGACCTGGTCAATTTCCTGTCCACTGCCAGCGCTGCGGCTTTTGCGCTGGCCCTGTTGGCTCTTCTCCCGCATTCTGATGCAGGGCTATTTCTCGGGAGCTAGCTTTCTTCCTGGAATCAGTGCAGATCCAGACGCCATAATGTGTAGCTCAGTATCTCGTGAGAGATCCGCTCAAATTCCTGCGAGCCGCCTGCTACCGCCCCGCGCGGCCGTGGCGAGGTGAGCACCGGGAGGCCCTCCGCTGCGCAAATTTCGTGAATGCGGAACAGGTGCGTTCCGTCGCTCACGATGACCAACCTGTGCAACCCGTTGGCACGGGCAATCACGGCAATGCGCAGCGCCGATTCCTCGGTGTTGCGGCTTTCGGTCTCAGCAATAATGGCGCCTTCAGGAACGCCCATGGCCATCAGGTACTCGCGGCCCACAGAGCCCTCTGAGTACTCGTCGCCTCCGGCGCCGCCAAGCGTGATGATGAGCGGAGCAATGTTTCGTTTATAGAGCGCGAGCGCGTGGTCCAGACGTGCGCGGTAGACCGGGGAAGGCCGGCCGTCATATTCCGCCGCTCCAAAGACCCCAATTGCATCGGCAGGTGCAGCCTGGTCCTGGCCGGCGTAGGTCTCAATCTGCACGTAGACCCAGTGGCACCAGCCGATGAGGCCCACGATCAGAGCCAACACCAAGACAAGCGTGGTGCGCAGGATCCATTTTCGACGTTTTTGTGGCTTGGCCCGGCGCTTCATGGGCACCTTCCTGCCTTATTGCTGCAAGACCATGACGATTTCGTGGGTCGGGATAGCACCCTCGCGCAGAATCTCCCAGCGGCCCGGCCCCAGCGAGAGATCGACGATGGTGGTGGGCTGTGCGTGGCCAGTAGGGCCACCGTCAATGATCAGCGGAATGCGATCGCCGATCTGGTCGCGCACGCAGGCTGCATTCGCGCACTCCGACGCTCCCTGGAGATTGGCCGACGTTGCCGTGATCGGCAGGCCGAAGCGCTCCACCACAGCGCGCGGAATGGCCGCATCCGGCACACGCAGCGCCACGTTTCCCGTATTTGCTGTAGAGCGCAAAGGCAGCTTTGTGCCGGCTCGAACAATCACTGTGAGCGGCCCCGGCCAAAAACGATCAGCCAGCTTATCCAGCAGCGGATCGGTGTCGCGCGCCAGCTCATAAGCCTGGGCCAGCGAAGCAATCAGCAGCGAGAGCGGCTTATGTTTTTGGCGGGTCTTCAGCCGATAGATCTGCTCGACCGCATACAGATTCACTGGGTCCACCGCCAACCCATAGAACGTATCGGTCGGCAGGGCAACTACATCTCCCTTGCGCAGGCAGGCGACGATGTAGTCGATCCGGTCTGGTTGGGGTTCATCGGGATGGACGCGCAAGATCTCCGCGGACAAAAAGGTCTACCTCAATTCCCGAAATGCACTGGCCGTAAAGACGGAAGCTAACACAGCCCGCCACGGCGGGCAAGTTTGAGTTGCTTTTTCCCCCCAGACCAACTCGTTCCGCTGTCTGGCAAAACGGCATAGAATCGGCTAAGGAATCAAAGGTCGCCGATCGATGCCTGTTCGCATTGTACAGAGTAAACAGAATGCCCGCCTCAAGCAGCTTCGTCGAGCGCTGGCACACCCCTTGAGTGAGTTCGATCGAGAGGGGCGGCCCTTGGTTGGAATCGAAGGGCCGAACCTGCTGTACGAAGCCCTCCGCGCCGGCTTGCGAATCGAGTGCCTCTTTGCGGCCGAACGCGCCGAGCACTTGCTTGAAACGATCCCGCTCCCCAGGGAAACCGAGATTCTTTTGCTGCCCAGTGAAGTGCTGAACTCGGCGCTGTCGACAGAGTCCCCACAACCTATCGCGGCACTCGTGGAACCGCCGGATTGGACGTGGGCTCACATCATTTCTTCGCTCAGAAAGACTCCGCCTTTGCTCCTTGTCCTTGCCGGGATTCAGGACCCCGGCAATCTGGGCACCATTCTGCGCTCTGCCGAAGCGTTTGGCGCTGACGGTGTCCTATGTCTACCTGGAACAGTCAGTCCGTGGAACCCAAAGGCCGTTCGAGCATCCGCCGGAAGCATCTTCCGGCTTCCGTTGCAGGCTTCGAGCGAGAAGGCCTGCTTTGATCGCCTCAGGGAGGCCGGAATCAGGATCTTTACCAGCGCCGTTCGAGGAGTTGCGCAGCCCGCCAACCTCGTGGACCTCACGGAACCTGTGGCCTTGCTCATCGGCAATGAGGGAAATGGCGTGACTGCGGAATTGGCAAAGCAAGCGGACGGGACCATCACGATTCCCTGCCCCGGCCCAGTTGAGAGTTTGAATGCATCGATTGCGGCCAGCGTTTTGTTGTATGAAGCTTCACGGCAACGATTCCTCCGCAGCTGTAGTCCTGCGGACCATCGAGGAGGTCAGTAATGAGTCTCTTTGACGGCGAACCCGAAGGCCCCAAGGGCACGCCGCGGACTGCGCCGCTGGCTGAACGCATGCGTCCGCACAGCCTGGAAGAATTGAGCGGCCAGGAGCACCTGGTCGGCCCGGGCAAACCGCTCCGCGTGCAGATTGAGCACGATGATTCCGGCTCCATGATTCTGTGGGGTCCGCCAGGCGTGGGCAAGACCACGCTTGCAAAGATCATCGCTGAGACAACCAAAGCCAGCTTCATTGAATTCTCGGCCGTGATGAGCGGCATCAAAGAGATCAAGCAGGTAATGGTTGCGGCCGCTCAGGCTTCAGAGATGCACTCGCGCACCATCCTGTTCGTCGATGAAATCCATCGCTTCAACAAGGCACAGCAGGATGCATTCCTGCCCTACGTGGAGCGCGGAACAATTCGGTTGATCGGAGCAACCACCGAAAATCCTTCCTTCGAGATCATCTCCGCGCTGCTCTCCCGCTGCCGCGTCTACGTGCTGGAGCCGCTTACAGAAGACCAAATTGCAGCGTTGCTGCGCCGTGCCGTTGAGGACCGCGAGCGCGGGCTGGGCGCACTGGAACTTACCGCCGATGACGATGCGCTTAGATTGATTGGCGGCTACTCCAGCGGGGATTGCCGCAACGCATACAACACTCTTGAAGTAGCCGCGCAATTGGCCTTGCAACCGACTCAGGAAGGTGCCGCTTCTACAAAGCACATCGACAAGGCACTGGCCGGCATCGCAGTCCAGCAGCGCGTGCTCATGTACGACAAGTCTGGCGAAGAGCATTACAACCTGATTTCCGCCTTGCATAAGAGCGTCCGCAACAGCGATCCCGACGCGGCGCTCTACTGGCTGGCGCGCATGTTCGCCGCCGGCGAAGACCCGCTCTACCTGGCCCGGCGCGTGGTGCGCATGGCTGTCGAAGACATCGGCCTGGCCGCTCCGGAAGCGCTCAACTTGTGTCTCTCTGCCAAGCAGGCTATGGAGTTTCTCGGCTCACCCGAAGGCGACCTGGCGCTGGCCGAGGCAGTGGTCTATCTGAGCCTCGCGCCCAAGTCGAACTCGGTTTACACCGCATATGGCGCAGTGCAGCAGGAGATCGAGCACACCCGCCAGGAGCCAGTGCCGCTGCATCTGCGTAACGCGCCGACGCGGCTGATGAAAGAGCTCGACTACGGCAAGGGTTATCTCTACGCACACGATGTAGAAGGCCGCGTAGCTGATATGGACTGCCTGCCCGACTCATTGCGCGGCCACAGCTACTATCAGCCCACACGGGAAGGCCGCGAAAAACTTTTGGCCCAGCGCATGGAAGAGATTCGGCGGATTCGTGCCGGTAAGCACGCTGGCGGCTAAGGGTTCTTGCCGCCCAGCAGCCCGCCTAATCTAATCACACCTTTTTTAATCAAACCCTGTTAGACTCGTGCGCATCCCAATCTCAGCGTGCACGGATCCCGATCGATCCCCTGGAGCAAAGCCATGAGTGACAACCCAACCTTCATCCCCTACATCGTGGTCAGCAACGCCGCAGCAGCCATCGACTTCTACAAGGCAGCTTTTGGCGCGGTGGAACTGCTGCGTCACGCGGCTCCCAACAGCGAGAAACTCATGCACGCGAGCCTGAAGATCAACGGCGGCGTCCTGATGATGAGCGACGACTTCTCCGCTTCAATGGGCGGCAAACCCCAGACACAGGAAGCGCTGGGCGGCAGCCCGGTGACCTTTCATTTGGCGGTCACGGACGCCGATGCCATCTGGGAAAAGGCTGCGGCTGCCGGCGCTGAGGTCACCATGCCGCTTGCGGACCAGTTCTGGGGCGACCGCTACGGACAGTTGCGGGATCCCTTCGGCCACCGGTGGTCCATCGGCCAGTCCATTGTCAAGCGAACCGATGCCGAGATTGAGCAAGCCGCGAAGACTGCGTTCCCGGGATAGGAATATCGAACCCCGGGAATTGCCTCGGGCCATTCTCGGGGTTCGATATCTCACTCTGCGTACTTGACCGAGCAGCCATAAGGCCGCGTGTAAGGCGTCCCTACCGGCTTGCCCGCCATTGCCTCGGTAAGCGCTTCGGAAACATAATTGTGCGCACCGCCAATATCCTCGGGATCAGGCGTGGGCCGGTCGTCGATGGCGCCGTCATAAATTAAAATGCCGGAGGGATCGATGACGATCATCTGCGGCGTGGTCTTGGCATTGTAGAGGCGGCCAAGCCTACCCTCCGGATCCATCAGCACTGCGGTGGGAGCGGCGTGAACATTGGCAAGATAATCGTTCTCTTGGCTGGGCGTGACGTAACCTTGCTCGCCGGGAGCAGAAGAGATGACCGTGAACCAAGCCACGCCCTTCGCCGTCCACTCCTTCTGTAGAGCCTGCATGTTGCCGGAGCAATAGTGCTTTCTGGTGTAGGGACAGCCCTGGTTGTGCCATTCAAACACGAAATACTTGCCCCGATACTGCGCCAGAGTTTCGGTCTGGCCGCGGGAATCAGTTGCAATAAACGCGGGCGCAGGCGCGCCGACCCGAACTGACTGGGCAGGTGCGCACGTGGCGAGCAGCACAGCCGCAAATGCCACACACCCCGAAAAACGAGAGCTGAATTTCATGAGAGTCAACCTCCTGAGGGGAATCAGACGATCAACTGACGCGATTGCGTTGGCTTACTTCCCGTTGGACGCTTCGGCACTGGGCTGGGTTGCAGGCTTGGGCAGACCGTTGAGAGCATCGGTGACGATGCCGGGGGTAAGCACCTCGGGCAGCATTACGGGTTCACTCTGGCCTGGTGTGTAGAGGGCGTAGGCTGGGACTCCGCTGCGCCCAAGAGCAGTCAACGCCTGGGTGATGGCCTCATCATGGCGCGTCCAGTCAGCCTTCATCAAAACCACGTTTCGGGCTTGAAATGCCCTTTCGACTTCGGGCTGGCCGAGTGCCACCTTTTCATTCACCTGGCAACTCAGGCACCAGCTTGCCGTGAAATCCACAAACACTGGCTGCCCCGCCGCAAGCGAACGGCTAACCCCGTCGGAAGACCATGGCTGCCAGAGCCCGGACGCCTGTGGTGTTGATGACGTCTCAGAGGCAACAGCCAATTTTTCGGGAGCAACAACAGAAAGGACAGTGACTCCGAGCAGAATCAGCGCGGCCACAACTGTCGACCAGCGCTTGGCCGGCCAGCGTCCCAGGAACCACCCCGCAACAGCCAGCAACAGAAAACTCCCCAGCAACGCCGCCAGTACGCTGGCTCCATAAGCTTTGGCAAGCACCCACGCCAGCCCGATCACGGTGGCAAAGATGGGCACGGAGACCGCCTGGCGCAGAACTTCCATCCACGCTCCGGGCCGGGGCAGAAGGCGCGTCCAGGCCGGTTGCAGCGTGAGCGCTACATAAGGCGCGGCCAGGCCAAGCGCCAAAGCCGTAAACACCGCAAAGGTCACGGCAGCGGATTGCCCCATGGCATATCCGATGGCCGCACCCATGAATGGCGCAGTGCACGGCGTAGCCACAATCACCGCCAGAACGCCGGTGAAGAAACTTCCGGTGTAGCCTTGCTTCGCAGCCAACGAACCGCCCGCACTGGTGAGAGAGAGGCCAATCTCAAACTGCCCTGCCAGCGAGAGTCCCAGGAAGAACAACAGTCCTGCCATCAGGGCAAGAAACACCGGCGACTGGAACTGAAAACCCCACCCCAGCGTTCCTCCCGCGGCGCGCAACCCGAGCAACACGCCGACCAGCAACCAGAAGGAGACAAGAATGCCGGCGGTGTATGCGAATCCGTGTGCCCGCATCTTGTGCCGCTCTTCATTGCCAGAGTTGACCAGAGCCAGCCCCTTCAGGAACAGCACCGGAAACACACAGGGCATGAGATTCAGTAGCAGTCCGCCCAGAAATGCCAGGCCCGAAGCACGCAGGAGCGCTGAAAATGTGAACGGATTCGCAGTCTTCGGCGCGGGCTGAGGCTGGATCGGCGCAGGGGCCGGGGCCGATGGCGGAGCCGTCGTCGCAACAGTTGGCGTGCTTGGCGCGGCCTCTGCCACCGGTGCCGCGGCGCTGCTCAACTGCGCCGTCAGTTCGAAGGACCGGCCACGAGACAGCTCCAGAACTCCTTTTAATTGCGGCGGATTCGCGGAAATATTCGCGTCTTTCTTGAGATCAAGAATCAAGCCCTTCGCCGTTGGCGTCAGCTTCTGCGGAGCAGGATTGTCGAGGATGTTTTCCTCGGACGGGAAGAACGAAGCCTCCGTTTCCTCTTGCCCGGTTTGGATGGAGAGGCGAAACCCTTCCTTCGTCGGCTCAAAGACGGCCTTGGCAGTGGTTGGCAGAGCCGTTGGAATGCGGCCCTCGAACCGGTGGAAGATGTCGCTGTCGAATGCCAGCGACACTGGCTTGCGCGGATGGTCGTAAACCTCGCGGCTCAGCTCAAGCTCAGCTTTGCCTGGGATGCATGTAGCGCGGCAAACCAGCCAATCCACTTTGGCTTGAATGACGGCTGGACCGGGCTTCGCCGACTTCGACACATTGAGCGTCAGCGGGAACAGCACCTCATCCTCATACCCAAAATCCATCAGCGGGCCAAGCGGAAGCCGGCTGGGAGCCGGAAACTGCAAGGCTCCTGCGGAGATGCCCTCAGGAAGAGTCCACTTGATGTGCGGGGGTTCGCCGGCATCGCCCGCGTTTTTCCAGTAGACGTGCCAGCCTGGCTCCAACTTGAAGTAAAGCCCTGATTCGGCGGCTTCGCCGCGATTCAATCCCTGGGGAAGAACAATCATCTGCACATGCACGTGCGGCGCGTCAGCGGAACTCGAATCAGCCAGCGCGGGCAAACCCGTTGCAAACAACGCCAACAAAACGAAGATCAGTCGAGAAACGCGCATGAAGTGGAAAGCTGGCTCCTCACCGTTTGACTCTCAGCGCTAACCAATAGTCGCACCGAGTTTACTGTTTACCTGCGAGCGTTCAAATCCGGCCGCTTCGCATGTTCCCTGTAGATGCAATCATTCTGAACGCACTTGATCCCAGCCGCACGAGCCCTGGCGACGGCCTCTTCGTGGATGACCTCGTCCTGCAGCCACAGATACGGGATGCCCAGCCGTATAGCGTCGTCCACAATGGGGGGCACGTACCCTGAGGCGCGAAAGACGTCCACAAGATCGATGCCCAGGCCGGTATCTTCCTTTATTTCGATCTGTGCCGACTCCAGGTCCGGGAAGCACTTCAGGCCAATCACCTCACTCAACGCCGGATTCACCGGAACAACACGATAACCATTTTCGGCCAGATAGCGCCCGATATGATGGCTCGCTCGCCAGGTCTTGTCGCTCATACCGACCACGGCGATGGCCTTCGCATTCCGCAGCATCTCGTCAATGACAGATGGATCGTTGCCCATGACCCGCTCCTCAGCCTCTACACATCCAGATCGTCGTCCGCTGCCGCGTCATTCGCGGTTCCCCGCCGCTTGGCCAGCAGATAGCCGCGCAGAAATGGCTCCAGATATCCGTCGAGTACCTTGTCCACGTCGCCCACTTCCACCTTGGTCCGGTGGTCCTTGGCAATCCGATATGGCTGCAATACGTACGACCGGATCTGCGAGCCGAAATTGATCTCAAGCTTCGAGTCTTCGACTTTCCGCGAAACGGCCCGCTTCTTTTCCAATTCGTATTCATAGAGCCGCGACCGCAGCATCTTCATCGCCTTCTCGCGGTTCTTGTGCTGACTGCGCTCGTTCTGGCATTGCACGACTATTCCGGTTGGAAGGTGCGTCATGCGCACCGCGGAGTCAGTGGTGTTGACGTGCTGGCCGCCCTTGCCGCCGGAGCGATATGTGTCAATGCGCAGATCTTCCAGCTTCAAATCCACGTAGATGGTTTCGTCAATCTCCGGTGAAACATATACCGAGGCAAACGACGTATGCCGGCGTTTGGCCGAGTCAAAAGGCGAGATGCGCACCAACCGGTGAACGCCGCTCTCGCCGGCCAGTTGTCCAAAGGCGTAATCGCCGATGATGGTGAACGTAGCGGACTTGATGCCCGCCTCTTCGCCGTCCTGGTAGTCGTTGATTTCGGTTTTGAAACCCTGCTGCTCTGCCCAGCGCAGGTACATGCGCAGCAGCATCTCGGCCCAGTCCTGGCTCTCTGTGCCGCCCGCGCCAGGATGGACGGTGACAATAGCATTCAGCGGATCGGCCTCGCCGCTCAGCATGGTGCGGGCCTCAAGCTCCTCGGTGAATGTGGCCAGGGCTTTGATGTCGCGTTCCAGGTCGGCCAGTACGTCTTCGCCCTCGCGGGCAAGCTCGAAGTAGGCCTCAATGTCACCGGTGCGGCGCACCAGCCCCTCATCATCGGCTACAAGATTTTCAAGGCGCTTGCGGTCGCGCATTAACGGCTTGCTGGCGCCCGTGTCGGACCAGAGAGCCGGATCGGCCAGCTTGGTTTCAATTGCGGCTAATTCCCTGCGGATGCGAGCCGGGTCAAAGATACTCCCGCAGGTCGCGGACTTGGTCGCGCACGGGAGCATATGCGAATTCGAGATCGTTTAACGACATATCTGCTCTTATGACCTGACTTTGATTTGAACTATGGAACTTTGGCTACACTGAGGCGAAGATTGGTCATCACTGCCCAGCCCGCAATCCCCAATCCCAGTATGGCACAAAGCCATCCAAAGACGTCGCCGTGCGCGGTGTAGAACGTCACGTCGTCGCGGAAGCCAAACTGGGCCGGCAGCGAGTCTGCCTGGTGGCGTGGAATGCTCTGCCGCACACGTCCATAGGGATCGATCACGGCAGTCACACCGTTGTTGGTATCACGCAAGATCCAGCGGCGGTTCTCGACAGCCCTCATGCGCGCCATATTCAGGTGCTGCCATCCGGCGCTGGTGTCGCCGTACCAGCCGTCGTCGCTGATATTGACCAGCACCTCGGCGCCCAATTCGGGAAACTTGCGTACTTCGTCGGCAAACACTGCCTCATAACAGATGAAGACGCCGTAGCGATGCCGTACTCCGTTGTGATCGCTCAAGCTGAAAACCTTGCGGTCCTCCCCGCGCGTGAATCCGGAGACGCGCCCTGTGAGCTTGTGCGCAAAGGTCAGCAAATGTTGGAACGGCACAAACTCGCCGAACGGAACCAGGTGGATCTTGTCGTAACGGCCCACACGCGCCCCATCCGCTCCAACAATCAACGCCGAGTTGAAGTAATGCCAGCCGCCGTCCTCCGCAACTTCAGAGAAATCCGCTCCAATGTTGCCCACCACCAGCGGGGCCTGCTCCTGGCGGGCCAATGACACCAGCACTTGCTGAAAGCGCGGATTCCCCTCCTGAAACGGCGCTGGCGATTCGGGCCACGTCACCAGATCAGGATGCGTGGGATAGGGCGGGCACACAATCTCGCCATTGGATGCGCCTGTCTGCGGAATTCCGGCGATGTAGGTCTTGCATTGCTCGCCGGCCAGTTTGGCGAACTCGGCAATATGCTCGTCCCACTCACCGGGACGATTCCAGCGGTTGTCGTCGGCAACGTCAAGATTCGGCTGAACCAGCACCGCGCTGGCCGTGGGCGCCGGTTTAGGTGGCTGCAGTGTCACACCAACAGCACCAACCAGTAGCATTGCGGCGCCGGCTATGCCCGAAGGCAGTCTTCCCGAACAACGGTCCAACAGCAGCCCGCCCACGACGAGCGCATTCGCTGCAACCAGCACCAAGCTGATCCCGTAAACGCCCGTCCAGGGGGCAAGTTGATTCACCAGCGCGTTATCCACCTGCGAATAACCCAGCTGATCCCACGGAACGCTGGTGATGCGCGATGCGGCCAACTCCAGTCCAGCCCAGAAGATGGGCGCTGCGGCCAGTGCCAGCCGCATGCTGCCGGTGGCTCTGTGCACCAGGGCCACGGCCAAACCGAAGAGCCCGAAGTAGAGGCCCAGCACCAGGCTGTATCCCGCGAGCAGCATAGAAGGTGCAAACAGCGGCATATCGCCGTACCGGGACATGACATCGCGCACCCAGTAGCAGTTGCCCATGTACCAGAGAAAGCCGCAGAAGTAAGCCAGCAGAAAGGCTCGACGGATGGGACGGGGATGCTCCGTTGTCCGTCTTGACAAGATGGCGACCAGAAGCGGAACCAGGCCGAACCAGGCAAACACAGTTCGCCAGACAGGCAGCGGACCCGCCAGCGGAAATGGCAGCTCCAGCAAAGCGGCGGAAAGACCCGCCGCGGCCCACAGCTTCCAGTCTCCAGATTTCAGGAACAAAAGGCGCATACAGGGCCGAGTCTATCGCATCCGCCACTTGGTCGCAGTGAGTTGCCGCCATGCAGACGTTGCGTGGCATGGGCTGCCTGAAGCGTATCTTGTCCCGAAGAGAACCGGATTACAGGCCACATTCTTCGCCGGAAGACTTCGCTCCACACCTCAGGGTCGCAGTACCGTTTTCCGAAATGCAGCTTGTTTTTGAGGTCGCGCTGCAATAAAGACAGGCTACAATCGGGTTCATGATACTCGCCGTTCTCGGAATGCACATATTGACGTGGATGTTCTTTATCGGCCTGATCGGCTCCGCCGTGGTCGTCCTCATCAGTTTCTGGGAAGACGGTAAAGAGTTGTTTGGCAAGGATTAAAAGGACTTGTCTCGCAACCTTTAGCTAATCCTCATGTTTTTTATTGACTCTGTATCGATTCAGAAATAGACTCACCGCAGGGCCGGCGATGATATCGCTATCTCGAGTTTGAACAGTCGGCCATCGCGCCGGCACCCTCACGATGGCATCTACCCGAACGACCGTCGCCCCAGTCTCCAACCGCGTTCGACTTATCGTGGCGTCCTCCGTGATGCTCACGTTTATCTCCTTTTGGCGCGCAGCAGCCATCGTCCTCTGCGATCTCGGATCATCGGCTTTTTATGCTGGGGGCATTGCTGAAGAAGCAGTAGGCGCAGCCGCGCCATGGTTCATTCTCGCCATCATGCTGTTCAGCTTCGCGGTTCGTGCGGTCTACGTCGAGAGCTGTTCAATGTTTACCCGCGGCGGCGTTTACCGCGTTGTGAAGGAGGCCCTGGGGGGCACCTTTGCCAAGCTAAGCGTCTCAGCGCTCATGTTCGACTACATTCTGACCGGACCAATCTCCGGCGTATCCGCAGGGCTATACATTACAGGATTGATGAACGAGTTGATGACAGTGGCCAACAACAGCCACTGGCTGCCTCCGGCTTTGATGGATGCGCAAAACAACGCATTTCAGTTCGACATGAACCACACCTCTGCCGTCTTCGCGGCTGCGGTCACCATCTATTACTGGTGGGAAAATATCAAGGGCATCGAAGAGTCCAGCGGCAAGGCTCTGCGTGTAATGCAGATAACCACTGTCATGGTGATTATTCTCCTGCTGTGGGGCGTCTTCTCCGTGATGGTGAAGGGCGTTCACCTTCCGCCGCCGCCGACTGCATCGAATCTCAAGTTCAGCTCCGATGCACTGGGCTTTCTGCGGGGAACGCGGCTTGTCCCCATACTGGGTTTCTTCGGAATTCTCATGGCCTTCGGCCACTCCGTTCTGGCCATGAGCGGCGAGGAAAGCCTGGCCCAGGTCAATCGTGAGATTGAGCATCCCAAGCTCAGGAACCTCAAGCGCGCGGCCATCGTCATTGCCATCTACAGTCTCATATTTACTGGCGGCGCCACACTGCTGGCATCCATGCTGATCCCCACCTGGGAGCGCACACACATCTACCAGGACAACCTGATTGCAGGCCTGGCCATGTTCATGGTCGGCCCGCTGTTCTGGCGCATCGCATTCCGCATCTTTGTGGTGCTGGTCGGATTCCTGATTCTTTCCGGTGCCATCAACACGTCCATGATCGGCTCAACAGGCGTGCTGATGCGCGTGGCTGAAGATGGCGTGCTCACCGACTGGTTCCGCAAGCCACATCCCAAGTTCGGCACCAGCTATCGCATCATCAATCTCGTCTTTATTCTCCAGATGGTAACCATCATCGCCAGCAGGGGTGACGTGATCACCCTGGGCGAGGCATATGCCTTCGGTGTCATCTGGTCGTTCACATTCAACAGCCTGGCTATGCTGGTTCTGCGCTGGAAGTATCATGGCGAGCGCGGTTGGAAAGTTCCGCCGAATATCAGGATCGGCAAGACTGAAGTTCCCGTCGGCCTGCTCTCAGTCTTTCTGGTGCTGCTCTCCATCGCCATCGTCAATCTGTTCACCAAATCTGTAGCCACGGTGAGCGGCATCGTGTTTGCTGCAGCTTTCTTTATCATCTTCACTGTCTCTGAGCGCATGAATCTGCGCAGACACGCAATCACTGCACGGCAGATGAAGGATCATTTTCAACTGGAGCACCAGGACACGATTGACCGGGAGTCGGTAGCCATTCGCCCCGGGGGCGTCATGGTCACCATGCGCGACGCTGCCAATCCCCTGGCGCTCAAGTGGACACTTTCACGCACCAGCACCGATGAGCAGGATGTGGTCGTCATCAGCGTCCGCATGATGGGCGTTGGTGGGCCGGAGTATCTGAAAGCTGAAGACCAGAGCTTCAGCGAACACGAGCAGATGATCTTCACCAAGGCTGTCTCCATTGCAGAGAGCTTTGGCAAGAAGGTGTCGCTCCTGGTGGTTCCTGCGGGCGATGTCTTTGCTGCGCTGGTGCAGGGCGCTAATGCGCTGGAGATGGATTCCGTTGTCTCCGGAGTTTCGAGCAAGATGACAGCCGAAGACCAGGCCTTCCACATGGGACAAGCCTGGGAAGCGCTGCCTGAACCCAAGCGCCAGTTTAACTTCTACGTCATTGATCCCACTGGTGCGGTCAAGGTGTTTTACATCGGCCCGCATGCTCCCAACCTGAGCCCCGACGACGTGCAACTGGTTCACAGGTTGTGGTTGAATATGCGCCGCGATCCATCCGTGCCGGACCTGCATCACAGTGACATCATCACCTATGCCCTGACGCGGTTAGCCGGTCAATATGCCCGCGAGAAGCAGGAAATACTTCGCGACTTGCGTAACTATCGGGCAGCAGAAGCCCCGACGACATTGCGTCTTGGCGGCCAGCCACTTCAGAATCTACCACCATCTTCCCCCGCTCCTGCACCCCCCCCTCCAAAGACACCGGCACCTCATTAGACTTCCGCCTGCGCCTTTTCGTCACAAGAGACTCTATCTCCTGCCTAAGTCAGCGAGTTTCTTCGTCACTTATATTCTCCATTTTTTGTTTGTCAAAGAGTCTGCGTTTGCGTATTGTGTTTGGTGGGCGAGTGGTTGACCCGCACACGTTTTTTTCACTTAGGCAGATCGGGAATTGGGCCACTTATCAAGACCTAAAAGGAGGAACCGTGGGAGTTTCAGAGATTCTGGTTCAGATCGATCGAGAGATCGTCAAGTTGCAGCAGGCGCGCAACCTGCTGGTGGAGGGAACAGGTCGGACATCGAAGAAGTCCGCCTCGACGCCCACAGCGAAGAAGACACGCAAAAAGAAAAGAAACCTGACGCCTGAAGGGCGGAAGCGCATCGCCGAGGCTGTCAAGCGGCGTTGGGCAGAGCAGAAGAAAGCAGCCGGCAAGTAACTGGGACTGAATGCAAATCGGCCGACTCGATTGCCGGCCCATTTTCCATGTCTGCGACCGGGCTCCGCGTCAGTCAGACATGAGTGTTTTCACTTCCATTATTTGCATTTGCCTATTGGTTGAATGCAACTTATCCAAAGTTCCCCGTTGCAGTTTTTTACCACTCGTCTTGAAGACGAGTCCCTTTCCATCTCCGTCCAGTGGCAGTTAGTAGATGCTGTATTCCCTAGATAGCTTCTCCCGGGTTGCCCTGGAAAACGAACACGCTGGAATCAAGCAGCGCGATGAGTTCTTGCGGCGTCCCCTTGAGCGGTGGAAACGTGCCGAAGTGCAAGGGCAACACAACCTCGGGCTTGAGATAGCTGACAGCCAGCGCCGCTTCCCTGGGTCCCATGGTGTAATGGCCGCCGATGGGAACCATAGCCACCTCCGGATGATAGAGTTCGCGAATCAGGTTCATATCACTGAAGACGGCCGTATCCCCTGCGTGATAGAGCACGGGGCCATCCCCGATAGTTAAGACAAACCCAGCGGCCACTCCAACATAATGCGTTCCCTGATCATCCTGGGCTGCGGCAGAGTGCTTGGCCTCAACCATCGTCGCTGCTACTTCGCCCAGTTGGACCGTGCCGCCAAGATTCATTCCGATCGTATTGGCGACTCCCTTGCCGCCCACATAGGCCGCAAGTTCGTAGATCGCCACTACGGTTGAACCGTGACCGGCCGCCACATCCACGGTGTCCGCAATGTGGTCGCCATGGCCATGCGTCAGCAAGATGTAGTCAATCTTTGCCGGCAGCACAAACGTCTTTGGGTACTTGGGATTCTGAGCGATGAACGGATCGATCAGAATATTTGTCCCCTTGGCGGTTTCCACCAGCACAGTGGCATGCCCGAGCCATGTGATGCGCGTTCCCTTCATCGTAGTCTTCTCCTTTTCCTCGGCAGCGATTGCGACGGACGATTCTTTTACCGAGTCATAATGACTTCAGACACGCTATCTTTTGCGAGAAACTGCCGGTGACCGGACCAGCCGGCAAACAAGCGCTCGATGCTGCGATTGGTAAAGGCGCGTTGGATAGGAAATGACTCGGCGAGCTGAACTTCCAGATCGTCGCCTGGAGTCACGTGGAACCGGCAATGCACTGTCTCCTCGCCATGGGTCCGAGTGTGGAACAGTGCCAACACCTGCCCGCCCGGATTCATCGACGAGTACAGATGGGCAACCACTGGCGCTACAAATGCCTCAGGCATGTAGTCAAGCGCCGTCCACAAGAGCGCAACGTCAAACGTGCGCCCTGCAAAGTCCAAGGACTGCTTGAGAAAGCCGCCGACATTCCAAATTGGATTGTCGTCCTCATCCTTACCGGTCTGCCAGCCTCCCGTGCAAGAATCATGAACCAGGTCGGCTAGAAAGACACTGTGGCCCAGCCCAGTGAAGTAGTTGATATTCGTTGGGGATGTATAGCCGACGTCAATGATGGAGAGCCCTGGCTCTGCCTGAAGCCGACTGCGCAGCGCCGCCCAACCACCCGAGTGACGTGGCACTCTGGGCCCGCTTAGCCCAAGGGTGGAAGCGAGTGGCTTGCTTTCCTGTTTCTTTTCAAACCAGCGGCTAAACAACCCGAACTCCCTTTGCGGCCAGGCAGATCACTGCCCGCCCGACCGAAGTGCGGCGGCCTGTCAAAAAGCGAGGCCGGGCTGCGCAGCATGGGGAGTCTCATGTCCCTTGCCCGCGGCCTGCGTCAAGTCGACTTTGCCCCGGAATACCGCGTTATCCTCCACCGCAAGGCGGAGCGCGCGAATGTCCCCTTCAACGTTGCAGCCGGCGCGCAGTTCCACACGGCCGGTGGCATTAACGTTGCCCTTTAACTGGCCCAGAATGAGCACATCCTTGGCGGTGAGGTCGGCGGCGATGATTGCATTGGCCCCAATTGTCAACCGGCTCTCTGGAAGGGTGATCGTCCCCTCCACGTGACCGTCCACAATCAAGTCCTCACTACCCTTCAATTCGCCGCAAATGATGACGGTTTTCCCGATGCGCGCAGGAGCATTCTCCACTGCCATGGTATGTTGTTCCTTCCGTGGGCCAGAACAAGGCCCCTGCCCGCACTATACGCAACCCGGCCACCCGCTTCAATCCCAGGGTGCACTCAAAGTCTCGAGGAGTGACATTGCGTCTAATAGGAGATGAGAAACAACCTCTTTCGAAAACAGGCCCATGGCCGGTAAACTGGTGATGATGCGCTGGCGCTTGACACTGCTTCTGCTGCTTTGCCTGGCAGTTCCATCTCCTGTGACCTCGAAGGCGCAGCCGCCTGCGTCCGCAGCCGCCAGTCTGACGGCGAACGAGGTCCAGGCCCTCGTCGACCGTGTATTGGCCACGGAGGCCCGCGCCGCTCAGGAATTCAGCCACCCAAGCCATCCCATGCGCTACAGGCTGCGCAAGTTAAGTCCGCGCCTGACTTCAACTAAAGAGATTGTGGAAACCGGTGACGGTGATGTCGCGCGCCTGTTGCTCATCAATGACCAGCCGCTGAGCCCGGCCGACGAGCAGGCCGAGCAGGCCCGGCTGGATGCACTGTTGAATAATCCAAGCCTTCAGCAGCATCGCAAACAGGGTGAAGACAACGACACGGCACGCGCCATGAAGGTGCTGCGAGTTCTGCCCACTGCCTTCCTCTACCAATTTGCGGGAACCGGCATAGCGGCCTCCGGCCCTGTCGAGAAGTTCACTTTCAAACCCAACCCGCAATTCGACCCTCCTGACCTGGAAACGGGAGTGTTGACCGCGATGGCCGGTGAACTTTGGATCGACCCCGTTCAGGAACGCGTGGTGCGCCTGGCTGGCAGTCTGCAGCAGGACAAGAATTATGGCTGGGGCATCATTGGGGAGTTGGACAAAGGTGGCTGGGTGCAGATCGATCAGGCCGATGTGGGCGGCAACCAGTGGCGGATTGTGCATTTGCAACTGAAGATGAACGGCCGCTTGCTTTGGAAGACTAAAAACTCCGATTCCGTACAGGACTACACCGAGTTCTCGCCGCTCCCCACAGGACTGAGCTACAAACAGGCCATTCAGATGCTCCGCGCTAGTCCTGGTGGGTCGGCGCAAGCTGGCCGATAGAAATACTTCCTAGAAAGAAAGCGGCCTCACCCGCAAAGGTGAGGCCGCTCTGTTGTCTTAAGACCGGTCTTAGTTGACCTTGATCAGGATGATGACCAGGGTGAACAGGGTGAGTGACTCGATGAGGGCGAGGCCGAGAACCAGGAAGATCATCAGGCCGCCACGTGCGCCGGGATTGCGGGCGAGCGCTTCGCAAGCTGAAGCAGTTGCCTTGCCCTGGCCAAGACCGCAGAGACCCGCAGCCAAAGCCATCCCGATGCCTGCACCGATCGGCACCAGGCTGATCGCGGTTGATCCGCCATCTGCAAAGGCAGGCATGGCGAAGCAAAGAACCGCAAGGGTCATGAATACATATTGAAGTTTCCGCATATTTCTCCTGCTTCCCTTGGATTTGGCCGCCAGTGGGTGGTTGAAGCTCACCGTACTGGCCCCCTCACGCTTGCGGCCTTCGTTTGTCCGGAGCGGAAGCGCTCTCCGGCGAATCTGTTCGTCATAGACGAGAGTGTTGAAAACTCGAACCCTAGTGCTCCTTGGCCACGGCCAGGGAGAGATAGATCATTGTCAGAAGCATGAAGACGAATGCCTGAATCATCGATACAAAAACGTGCAGTCCCAGGAAAATGGCCGGAACACCGACCGGAATGAGTGAGAAGAAGCCGAGCGTGACCATGTCGCTGGCAAACATGTTGGCATACAGACGAATCGTGAGCGACAGCATGCGCGCCAGGTGGGAGACCAGCTCAATGGGCAGCAGCAACCACGCCATCCACCAGATCGGTCCGCAGAAGTGCTTAAGATATCCGACAAATCCCTGCGCGCGAATTCCCTGGTAGTTGTAAAAAAGGAAGGTCGGTACCGCAAGTCCCAACGGAACCCATGGCGACACGGTGGGAGCTGCGATGCCGGGGATGAGCCCCAGCAGATTGTTGATCAAGACAAAGAGGAAGATACAGGTTACGAATGCCTGGAATCGTTCGTATCCATGACCGATGATCTGGTCGGCAAGGCCGCCGCCCGTCTCGTGAATCATCTCTGCGATTTGTTGCGCAGAGTTCGGCTTTTCCACTGAAAGTGTCATCCGCACCAGCGCAAAGAAGGCAATCATGCCGATGGCCACCAACAGCTCCAGGGCAAGGGCCTGGTTGACCTTGATAGCGGTTTGCGCGGCTTCAGTCGGGACAACTCCAATTGATTGAAAGGCTTTGACCTCTACGCTCATGAAAAGGTCGTTCAGCAAACGTACCAGCGCGAAAGATTCCGGCATGAAAACTTGAGTCCTTCTGCCTCCGGGTTGGATGGCTCGCAGCCGGCGCTGGGCGCGTCAATCACGAAGCATCCGTATCGCTTCCCAGCCTATGGCCAATGCTGCCAGGCCCAGGCCGCAGAGAAGCGCAGTTACAGATCCCTGGAAACACTTCAGGCTACCATAAATGACCCCTGCAAAAACGGTGAGCCTCAGCACAAAGAAGATGACCACCGCGGCGGCGCTTGTTGGCGTCCTCTGGTTGTCGAGCCTGGCATTGATCAGCCGGACCAGCCGTTGCCACTCGTAGATGCTTGCGGCAGAGATCAACGCGCCCGTCGCCAGCATGGCGCCGTCCCGCCAGCCCGAGGCAAGGCCCACTACCGCCGCAGCAACCAGCCCTAAAATGAGCGTGTTGCGCAGAGCCCGTTTGAAAACTGCTTCGACAGCCTGGTTACTGAAATCGAGAATAGGGTGGGTCTCTTCGTTCATGGTTGCAGGTTGGAGCTTCCCTTTCCGGCATCATCGCTGGCATTGATTCCGGATCGGGAATCCCGCTCGGCGGCAAAAGCCATCCGGATGACGTACACCAGGCCGGAGATACATCCAAAAACGACCCCGACGATGGCAATCCAGGACTGATGGAGGCGGCTGTCGAGAAAGGCGCCGGCCAGCCACCCAATCACCGCGGCCGAGGGCAGCAGCAGCGCGATCTGCATCAGCTTTTCAGCTTCAGCGATCGCCCCAATTCCTCCCGCGATCTTCCCGCGCTGCTTGGTCTCCGGGATGGGACGGTTGAACGGCATTTGATCTCCTTTCAAGGATACAGGGCCAACCGGTGATTGGCGCTACGCATGCAAAAGCAGCTGAATTCTAGAACAGATCAAGCGGGTATACTTCCCCATAGGCCCACGCCTTTAGAGATGGAAGGAATCACCGTGTTCGACTCAGAGTTTGAGCGCAGTCTCTTTGAATTGCGCAAGACAAAGCTTAAAGAAATCGAGAAGCTCGGCCAGGCCGCATATCCCAACCAGTTCCCTGCCTCGCACACCATTCCCGAAGTGCGCGCCAAGTGGGGCGAAGCCCAGGCCGAGTACCTTGAAGCCAACCGCGTGACGGTATCCGTCGCCGGGCGCATCATGGCCATCCGCGCACAGGGCAAGGCCGGCTTTGCCACGCTCCAGCAGGGTGGCGAGCGGCTGCAGATCTACGTTCGCCTCGACGCCGTGGGCGAGCAAGGCTTTGCGATTTACAAACTGCTCGACATGGGCGACCACATTGGCGCCGCGGGCTACCCGTTCCGCACGCGAACGGGCGAGCTGACCATCCAGGTGGAGCGTCTCACGTTTCTCTCCAAGGCCATGCTGGCGCTGCCGGAGAAGTTTCATGGGCTGGCCGACGTGGAATTGCGCTATCGCCAGCGTTACGTTGACCTGTTCACCAACCTGGATGCCCGCGAAATCTTTGTGAAGCGCGCCAGGGTGCTCCGTGCGCTACGCAAATTCTTCGACGACCGCGGATATCTCGAGGTTGAAACGCCGATGATGCAGCAGATTGCTGGCGGAGCAGCAGCGCGGCCCTTCAGAACACACCACAACGCGCTGGATATGGACCTGTTTCTGCGCATTGCTCCAGAGCTGTATCTGAAGCGCCTCGTCGTGGGCGGCCTCGACCGGGTTTATGAGATCAACCGCAACTTCCGCAACGAGGGCGTGAGCACGCAGCACAATCCCGAGTTCACTATGCTCGAGTTCTATCAGGCCTATGCGAATTATCACGATCTGATGCAGATCACCGAGGAACTGATTGCCTTTGTAGCGCAAGAGGTGAACGGGACGACGATCACGACATTCAATGGCGCCGAGATTGACCTGGGTAAATGGACGCGCCTCACAATGCGTGAGGCTATCCGCGAGTACTGGCCGGAAGAGGCGGGTGCAAAGCCGGCACACACAGCGTTCGAGTCGGCGCAGGTTCTGCAGGCGCGGCTTCATGCAGCTATGAGCTTGCTGGAATCGGCGGCCGGCGAGACCACGCGGCTGTCACCGGAGCGAATCGCAGAATTGAAAACCATCCACGGCGCCATCACCGCGGTCTACTACGCTTCAATGAAGGGCGCGTATGTCGGCAAGTCTGTCTACAACCTCTTCGAGGCCGTGGTTGAGCCCTTCCTGGTGCAGCCGACCATAATCTACGACTACCCGGTTGAGGTTTCGCCGCTCTCGAAAGCCAAGCCTGACGATCCTGCGCACGTCGAACGCTTCGAGTTTTTTGCAGGAGGCTTTGAGTTGGGCAACGCCTTTAGCGAGCTCAACGATCCTGTCGAACAACGCAAGCGATTTGCCGAGCAGCTTGCCGAGCGCGACCGCGGCGACGACGAAGCGCACCAGATGGACGAGGACTACGTGCGTGCCCTGGCGTATGGCCTCCCACCCACCGGCGGTGAAGGCCTGGGTGTGGACAGGCTCATCATGCTGCTCACCGGCTCTCGCTCTATCCGCGATGTGATTCTGTTTCCGCTAATGAGAAACAAAGAACAGGAAAAGCAGGCACCAGCTATTAGCTCCTAGCTTATAGCTGGTTGGCTCTGACCAATGGAATTGCAAAACGTACTGAAAGCTAGGAGCTGTTTTTGAACATTCTTTTTGTCGGCGATATCTTCGGCAGCGCAGGACGCAAGATTGTGCGCGAGCACATTGGCCATGTGCGCAAGGCACACGACGTCGAGCTGGTCATCATCAACGCCGAGAACGCAGCCGGGGGCTTTGGCCTGACGCCCCAGATCGCCGAAGACCTCTTCGACCTGGGCGCGGATGTCCTCACTACCGGCAACCACGTCTGGGACAAGCGCGAACTCATCGATTACATGAACTCCGTTCACGTTGATAGCCACGCTCGCGCTCGACGCGTGCTGCGTCCGGCCAACCTGCAACCCGGCCTGCCCGGTCACGGCATCTATGAAGGAACCACCGAAGGCGGAGTGGCCTTTGCGGTGATCGACCTGATGGGCCGCGTCTTCATGAACGGCACCAACGACCCGTTCCACGCTGTGAATGACTTGCTGGCGGGAATCAAGGCGAAGGTGATTGTGGTGGATATCCACGCCGAAGCTACCAGCGAGAAGGTAGCCATGGGCTGGCACCTGGACGGGCGCGTCACCGCTGTGCTCGGCACGCACACACATGTTCCCACGGCCGATGAGCGGGTGCTTCCGGCAGGAACCGCGTACCAGACCGACGTGGGCATGAGCGGCCCCTACGATAGCGTTATCGGCGTTGAGAAGGACATGGTGCTGCACAAGTTTCTCACCAGCATGCCCAGCAAGTTTGAAGCTGCCAAAGGCAACCCGAAAATGTGCGCCGCGCTCGTCACATGCGACCCGCTCTCCGGCCGCGCTTCTGCCATCCAGCGAATCATGCTTGGTGAGTGACAGTGAACATTGGGCGGTGCACTTCTACTGGACCGCGTTGCCTGCGAGGTCGATGTCTTTTACAGTCGAGGGCAGTGGTGCGGCTCTGACATCACCCAACGTCGGCGGCAGGCCGGTGATCGTGAGCAGACCTACCGGCATATGCGTAGCCTTCAGCAATCTCCCCTTCGGATCGAAAGTCATGGTCCACTGCATCAGCTTGGGAGCGGCCGCGGCATCCGTGAACTCAATGATGGCTCCGCCGCGAACCGGAATCTGCACCATCGCGGGGACGGCCGCCGGAATCTTCTGGCTCTCGGTGTCCTGAATCAAATTCAGTGATTGCGGATGCCCGCCCGCCAGCGCGGCGTAGCAAAGTCCTGTCCCCAGCCAGTCCGGAGCCTTATCAGCGTTCTCTTCTCCACGAATATGATTGAAAGCCGAAATTGTAAGCGCATTGATTGGTGCGGGCGAAAACAGCGAATAGCCGCGCATCCGAATGGGAATAATCCGCACCCGCCCATCCCCACCGCGCGGAATGGAAGCGGTAAACAGACTCACATCCCCCGCGCCACTATCGCGCATAAAGCGCAGGAAAATATGGTTGGGCAATGCCGGGCAGACCAGTTCCTCATAACTCCATTTACCCTTGTCGAAATCCAACCCCAGGAATCCAGCGCGCTCCCCGATCGAAGACTCCGCATCCGCCTCCAACTCGCGATCCTTCTGGCTCATCTGGTCTGCGGAACGGAACTCAACCGCCGCTACCTGACCAGGGGGCTCGCTGTCCGGCGGAAACGGCATTGGTGGCTGGGCATTGGGCACCTCCCTCACCTTGTACTGAGTCGGTGAGACGACCGGAGCCGCTTCGGTCTGCGCCTTCAGCGAAGCACAGACTGAGCCGGTCAACGCAACGGTCAGGACAAGCGGCAGGATTCGGAGATGAGCCATGCTCCCCTAGATTACCACTGCGCCAGAGGGGTCTCGGCACTTGTGCAACACGCGCAAAAAAGGGCAGCCCGCTTGAGGCTGCCCTTTCAACTCCCCCAACCATTCGAAGATCCGGAGATTCGGTTTTGACTCTACAGTCTAGTGCGCTGCGGCGGCCTTGTGACCGGCCGCCGGTTTGTGCACCGGTGCGGCCTTCTTCTTCTCTGGCACAATCACGCCGTCGCGAAGAACGATCTGCGCAGTTTGGGCGATGGTGGCCGTGGCTGGAATCTGCGTGTAGGTGTCGTAGCTTCCATCCAGCTCGGCTGCGGGCTGAATCTTGAATTCGAATCCGACGGCCGGGATGTCCTCGTCTTTAATCGGCGTCTTCATGTTGACGATGAAGTCAGGAATCTTGGCGTCCTTGGCGTCCTGCGTAACCGCAACCTTGATCACCGAGGCTGTGGCTTCCAACACGATTCCAGGAACCGGCGTAGCCTTGTCCTTCAGCAGGGCCCAAAGCTTATCCGCATCTTCCTTGGAGCCGGCGGCCAGGATGAACTCCTTGTCGCCCAGGTTCAAAGTCGTTAGGTCGGGAGTCTCAACGATGGCCTTGTGGGCAAGGTCAGCCGGTGTGGGCGCGGGAGGAATCACGAACGCCCCCGGTGGAAATTCCGTCGCCGCGGCCTGGGTCTTGATGCCGTCGAGCCCATCGAGCCCACCGTGATACTTCTTGTAGTAATACTCGATCTTGGGTTCGATCTGGGCCTTGAATGCCGCGGGTGCGTAGTTCCAGGCGCGCGCGTAGAACCAGACAGCCTGCACCAGGTCTTTTCCATCGCCCGGCTTGACGTAGGCTTCAGCCAGTTGAAGAGTATCGGCCAATCCCGGCCCCGGCACGGTGGTTGCCTCGGGCGGCAACAGCATCAATTCGGTGCGGTACTCTGCGATGGCGGCCTTGAAGTCCTTCTTTGAGATGGCGTCGTCCAGAGCGATGGCAGAGTGAAAGATCGGGAAGGTAGCGCTGGTCTGCTTCTTCCAGTCGTCGTCGGAGGTCGCTGGGTCCTTCTGGATGGCTAGCCCCTTCTGCGCGAGCGCAGCGCCATCGTCGCAAGTCTGCGGATCCTGCGTCTTTCCGCACTGGCTCTTCTTGATCCCAACCGAGATGTAGATGGCCTTCATGTTGTTGGGATCCACCTGCAACAGCCGGCTAGCCGCGCTGAGAGCGTGGTCAGTATCGTTGAGGCCCAGGTAGGTGTCCACCAGCAGATCAAGAACAGCCTTCTTGACGACGCTCTGGGGATACGCAGTTAGAAAGCTTTCCAGAGTCGCCGCCTTGGCCTTCGGATCGGACTGTGTGGTAGCCATTTGATAGGAGTTGAACTCCGCCGGATCCTTGATTGTGATCGAATCCTGCGCTCGCAGCGTGGGCGCGGGAACGAGACTAAGGCTCGCCAAGGCCATCACGGTCGCAACGACAAACTTCTTCATTTAGTGCTCCTGAGAAATGCCGAAATGGAGATCAATATTCAAGCAATCGCCCGGTGGAAAACGCAACCCTTCAAAAAGACGGTCCAATGCCGGGGTGATGGGTAAACGATACCACGACTCGCTAGGCGGTCTTCAAGGGATTATAGAAACAGGTGCCTCCCATGACAAGCAAAGTTGTGAAGGAAAACAATATTGGCACCGATTGACTACCTTCCCCCAGGCTTCGCCGCCGCCGCGGATCATAACGGTTTAGACACCACCCGATGAAGTACTGTTCCTCGACTGCCCATCCGGCATCGTCGCAGCTTCCGCACCCCTCCTACTGCAGCAAGCGCACCAATTCTGCCTGCTCAGCCAGAAAAGCATCGTGACCATGCGCGCTGGTCATCCCCCGATAGTCGGCCTGCACACCCGTCGAGCGAATCATATCGGCAAACTGGCACACTGCCTCCGGCGGAAAGAGCCAATCAGAACTGATGCCCACAAAGCTTAGACGGGCACGGATTCGCCCGAATACATCCTTGGGCAAAGTTTGTCCGTGCATCGGGTCCCAGGTGTCCATGGTCCGAAGGATGGCCAGATAGGCATTGGCGTCGAAACGGTCAATGAATCGCCGCCCCTGTAGGTCGAGGTAGCCGGCAATGTCGAAGCGGCCTCCGATGAGCCCGCCGCCAAGATTGTCGAGTCCCCAGGGATCTTCTCCATTGCGATTGGGATTTCGCCCGAAACGCTCATCAAACAGCGCGGCAGACTTGTAACTGAGCATGGCGATCTGGCGGGCCAGGGCCAGTCCGCGTTTCGGAGGGTGCTGGGGCAAGTAGCGCCCCCCCGCCCAATCCGGGTCACGCAGAATTGCCTGGCGCTGCAGATGGTTCAGCGCCAGGCCCATCGCTGAAACCGGCGCCACCGCAATGATCAGGGCTCGCTCCACTCGTTCCGGATTGAGGATCGCCCAATCGAGAGCCTGCATGCCCCCGATGGATCCGCCCAGAACCAGCCGTAGCCGCCTGATTCCCAGCGAATCCAGCAGCCGAGCCTGCGCACGAACATTGTCGCGAATCGAAATAAGCGGAAAATCTGGGCCGTAGGTCTTGCCCGTCTGAGGATCAACAGTGCCCGGGCCGGTGGAACCATAGCAGGAGCCAAGCATGTTCACGCAGATCACAAAGTCATGTTCCAGTGACAACAAGGCTCCCGGCGCAAAAATCTCCGGCCACCAGGACCTGACCAAGGCCGACCCGGAGAGCGCGTGGCACACCAACACCGCATTGTCGCGAGCAGAATTTAGCCTGCCATACACCGCGTAGTGCAGCGTTACCCCTGCCAGCACACGACCACAATCCAGCAACAGGTGCTCATCGAGCACAAAGTCGCCCTCGTAGGTTGGCTCCGGAACCCGCGCTCCGGCCTTTGTGGCAAAAGGCCCGGCCGGCTCTCCAGCCGCGCCAATAATGGTCTCAGTCATCACACTCATTGTGCTGCACGGTCCGCGGTTATAGGTAAGCCAACACCCGGTTGCCCGGTTGCCGCCTCCAGGGCCTGGTCAAGATCGGCTAGGATGTCACGAATATCCTCAATTCCCACCGAGAGCCGTACCAACTCGGGCGTCACGCCGGTTGTCGCTTGTTCCTCCGCTGAAAGCTGCTCATGCGTGGTCGACGCCGGGTGAATGACCAACGACTTGGCATCGCCAATATTGGCCACCAGCGAAAACAGTTCTAGAGTGTCGATCAGCTTCTTTCCAGCCTCATAGCCGCCTTTGATGCCAAAGGTTACGAGGGCTCCGCGGCCATTGGGCAAATATTTCTGCGCACGCGCGAAGTATGGGCTTGACTCAAGGCCCGGATAATTCACCCATTCAACGCCGGAATGGCGTGCCAAATGCCTTGCCACCACGAGCGCGTTCTCTGAGTGCCGCTCCAGTCTCAGGTGCAGGGTCTCAATTCCCTGCAGCAGGAGAAAAGCATTGAAAGGCGATAGTGCCGCACCGGTGTCCCGCAACCCCTGAATGCGCGCCTTGAGAATGAAGGCAAGCGGCCCGAAAGCCTCCGTATAGGAGAGGCCGTGGTACGAGGGATCAGGCTGCGTAAATTCCTTGAACCGGCTAGAAGCCACCCAGTCGAACTTGCCTGCGTCCACGATCACGCCGCCGATGCTGGTGCCGTGGCCGCCCAGAAACTTGGTGGCCGAGTTGACCACGATATCCGCGCCCCACTCGATGGGCCGCACCAGCGCTGGTGAAGCCGACGTGTTGTCGATCACCAGCGGCAGCTTGTACTCATGAGCAATTGCGGCCATCCTCTCGATGTCCACAACATCAAGCTTGGGGTTGCCCAGGCTTTCGGTATAAATGGCTCGGGTCTTGTCGTTAATGGCTGCGCGCAGCCCGTCAAAATCATCTGCATCCACGAACCGCACCTTGATCCCCAGCCGGGGAAACGTGTAATGGAAGAGGTTGTACGTGCCTCCATAAAGCGATGTGGTGGAGATAATCTCTTCTCCCGCCGATGCCAGTGTGGTCAGCGTAAGCGTCTCCGCTGCCTGGCCTGAGGCGGTGGCCAGTCCCGCCGCTCCGCCTTCAAGCGCCGCTACTCGTTTTTCAAACACATCGGTAGTGGGGTTCATGATGCGCGTATAGATATTGCCGAACTCTTTCAGCCCGAATAGCCGCCCAGCATGGTCTGCATCCTGAAAAAGGTAGGAGGTGGTCTGGTAGATGGGCACGGCTCTTGAGCCAGTGGCCGGATCGGGCAATTGGCCAGCGTGTACGGCAAGGGTGGCAAGATGCTGCTTCGCTTCGGACATGGTGGACTCCTTTTTGTTCTGTTTGGCTGGTCGAATACAGCCGGGATTCAGTTCCGGGCCGCGCCAAAAACACTAAACGGCCCGAATCCTTCTGGACCCGGGCCGCCTGGTTTCAAGATCGTTTGCGCCTAGCGCATTCGCGTCTCAAGAGCCGCACGGACGGGTCCGCAAGCCATACACATGCACATGACCGCAATTCCGTGTTCCCTTGATTCCCGCATAAAGGGCAGTATCGACTGAAGCACGGCGAAAGTCAAATCAGAATCCTTCGGATGTTGGAGTGGTTTTCACCATTTCCATCGCTCGTTCAAGGGCTTTAAAAGCGTCACACTGCATGGAAGGAGAAGGAACCAATGGCAATTTCGAACCTGACCAGACGGCCCCTGCGGAAGCTTGCCATTGTCCTCTTGGTGAAGGCCGCAATAGGTACTCCGGCTTCATTTTTGGTTCATTCGCAAACAAGCGCCTCGCGGCAAGCTGCACCCTCCGCGCTTCCACAGGTTGGAGGAGAAGATGTCCTCATCCTTTCGCGGGAGCCGACATCGACCGGCGCCAAGCCTGAGTTCCTGTCCATCACGTTGCTGCCCGGGCGCGGCATGAATCTCTTCCAACTCACAGCTAACCTACCCGGCAAAGGTGAAGTCAATCTCCTTGAGTCTCCTGCCGTGGCTGAAGCGGCCAGTCTTTTGAACGGATCAGGCCAGGACGCATTCGGCAACCTGAATCAATCGTTCGGCGCTGCATTCCTTATCCCGTTTTCAAGCCGAATCAGCTGCGAAGTTTCTTCAGACGGCAAAACAGTAACCACCAGTTGGCGGGGAAAACCCATCACGCCGCCCAACGATTTTCTGGGAAAGTATGCGGTTCACGGGCTCGTCAACCAGGCCAGAGCCACAGACCTCAAGACTGTAAGCACCGCGGACGGACAGACTGCGACCGGCATCATCCACGCAGGCGACTTCGACGGACACTGGCTGTCGAAGACCGACCTCTATTTCGTCATTGAGCTCAGCGGCAGCAAAGTTGACGTGACGGCCACCGCGAACAATGTGGGCGGCGTAATCGAACCAATGGCCATTGGATGGCACCCATACCTTTCAATTCCCAGCCGAGATCGCTCACAGGCGCGCATCCACATTCCTGCAGCCACAGTTGCGCGATTGGATGACAAGGACGGCCTGACGACCGGCGATCTTGACCCCGTAGCGGGAACGTCTCGCGATTTCAACGCAGCCGAGGGCCGTGTCCTGGACGAATCTGTGAACAACAATTTCTCGCATCTGACACGCACAAACGGCGTTGTAAAATCCTGGCTGGCCGACCCGAAATCAAATTATGGAATTCGCGTTGAGGGGCTATCGCCGCACATCTACACCATCCACGTGTACTCGCCGAAGAATGGCTCCTTCGCGGCCATCGAGGAGCAGTTCAACTTTCAAGATCCTTTCGGCAAGGAGTGGAGGGGGATGGACACAGGCATGGTCCCACTGAAGCCAGGCGAGTCTGTCACATGGAAAGTGCGGCTGGAGATGTTCCAACCGACTGCTGTTGACCACTAAACGGCGAAACCGGCCCGGCTAACTATTCTTCCGCCTTCCACACATACGCGCCTGGCTGCGGCAATCCGATGTGTGCCAGCACCCGGCAGACGAACTGCGTGGCCATCTCTGTAGAGTCGACGGGTTTGTTGTAGAAGGCAGGAATGCAGGGAAAGATGACCGCGCCCGCCTCTGCAGCCAGTGTCATGTTGCGCAGATGAATGCGGTTGAATGGCGTCTCCCGAACGCACAGCAGTAGTGGGCGCCGTTCCTTCAGCGTCACATCGGCTGTCCGCGTAATCAGTGAATTGGCAAGCCCGTGCGCGATGGCGGCCAGCGTTCCCATGGAACACGGCAGCACGATCATACCGCTCGAAGGATGGCTGCCGCTGGCAATGGCCGCGCCAATATCCGCATCAGAACAATGCAAGGTCTTCCGCGGTGCTGCGCCATGGAGATGGTCACTCTGAAGAAGTTTTTCCAGCAAGTCGTTGCGCCCGTTTACGCCCAACTCCTCTGCCAGAACCCGCAAAGAGTTCTCTGAAGCCACAAAGTGGACGCGGCCGACGCGCTCGTCAGCCTCGAGAGCGCGCAGCAACTCCCTGCCAAAGATTGCGCCGGATGCGCCGGTCATTGCCACGGTCAGGTTCACGTGTTCCACAGCGCGGACACCTCATCGATCGAGCTTCGAATCAAGCTTCAAGCAAGCCTTTAGCCTTTAGCTAATCTCGTCCTGAACCAAAGACCGCGACAGACCGAGGAGGCGACCGCATGCAGGCACAGCTAGAAGCTAGGAGCTAGAGGCTGTTCTTACCTGCTCTGCAAGCACCCTCTTGAAGATCGCGTCCACATTGCCCAGCTGACGCTCGTAATCGAATGTCCCGGACAGCTTGGCCGGACTCAGCAGTGCACTAACGGCGGGATCCTTCGCAACCTCGTCCTGAAAAATCAGTTCCTCTTTCCAGGACCGCATGGCGAGGGACTGCACCAGCCGATAGGCATCCTCGCGCGACATGCCCGCCTCTGCAAGGTCCAGCAGCAGCTGCCCGCTGAAGATCAACCCTCCCGTGCTCTCGAGGTTCTTCTTCATCCTGGCCGGATAAACCAGCAGCCTGCCGATTAGAAGCTCAGCCTGTGCCAGCAGGTAATCCACAAGAATGGTCGAGTCAGGAAAAATCACCCGCTCCACCGACGAGTGTGAAATGTCGCGCTCGTGCCACAGTGCAATGTCTTCAAACGCTGCCTGTGCATTGCCGCGAAGCACGCGGGCCAGCCCGCTGATCTGTTCGCTGCTGATGGGATTCTTTTTGTGCGGCATGGCCGACGAGCCCTTCTGCTTCTCGCTGAAGAACTCCTGCGCCTCGCGCACTTCTGTCCGCTGCAAATGGCGAACCTCGACTGCGATCTTGTCCAGCGTGCTGCCGATAATGGCCAGCGTGGAAATGTAAGCCGCGTGACGATCGCGCTGGATGACCTGCGTAGCCACCGGAGCCGGCTTCAAGCCGAGGCGGGCGCAGATTCGCTCTTCATGCTCTGGCTTCAGATGGCCGAAAGTACCCACAGCGCCGGAGAGCTTGCCCACGCGCATATCCTCGGCCGCCGCATCAAAGCGGGCTATGTTGCGCCCCATCTCGGCGTACCAGTTCAGCAGCTTGAGACCGAAGGTCGTAGGCTCGGCATGAATTCCGTGGGTGCGGCCAATCGTCGGCGTGTGCTTGAACTCCAACGCGCGTCGCCTGAGCACATCCTGCAACTCCACGAGGCCGGCGCGAATCAGCACCGAGGCCTCCTTTACCTGCAGGGCCTGCGCGGTATCGACGATATCGTTGGAAGTCAGCCCATAATGCAGCCAACGCGCCTCCGAGCCAAGTCCACTTGCGCTCAACCGCTCAGCAACGGCCGTGGTAAAGGCGATCACATCGTGCCTGACCTCAGCCTCGATCTCCTGGATGCGGGCAACCGAAAAGCCGGACCTGGTGGCAATGGCCTCCGCCGCTTCGGTGGGAATTACGCCGTCTTCGGCCAGCACAGCGCTCGCCGCGGTCTCCACCTCAAGCCAGCAGCGATACTTGTTCTCTTCCGTCCAGATCCGGCCCATCGCCGGCCGTGTATAGCGTTCAATCAACTGGGGAACTCCTCACTGGATCCGCGTCAAGCGGTCTCCGCCAACTGCTGCCAACTATTGATTGTACGAGGAGAAGGTCGTCAGGAGCGAGGAATTCCCAGGCGCAAATGCAGTTCATCGAAAAGCAGCCCGCGACCGGGCTTGTACGGCTGAAACCACTCCCCGTCAATCACCAGTTGGGGAATCGACCGCTTGCCCACGTGGCGCATCACTTCTGCCGAAGCCGCCGGGTCAAGGTCCACGTTGATCTCCGTGTACTCGATGCCGTTGGTCTCGAGAAACTGCTTCGCCGCCCTGCAATCCCGGCACCAGGCAGACGTGTAAACCTGCACCTTCATAGCTCCATTGTAGCGTTTGCCCGCTGTTACCATTTGTGATGATGACCACAGATGAGATCAAAACGCTCCTGAATCTTCACCCGCATCCCGTCGAGGGTGGCTCCTTCCGCCGCACCTATGCCTCTTCAGGAACTGTCGAGTTGCCGCGCGGGGTCCGCCCCCTCGGCACGGCCATCTTCTATCTCCTGGAGCCGGGAACCTTCTCTGAAATACACGTGCTCCACTCCGACGAAATCTTCCACTTCTACCTCGGCGACCCGGTGGAGATGCTGCAGCTCCACCCGGACGGCAGCTCCGCCATTTTTACCCTTGGCCAGGATCTGACAGCCGGCCAGCATGTCCAATTGGTTGTCCCCGCTGGCGTCTGGCAGGGCACGCGGCTCATCGGCGATGGCAAATTCGCTCTCCTCGGCTGCACCGTAACCCCCGGCTTCGACTTTGCCGATTATCAGGGTGGAAATTTTGCAGAATTAGCAGCACAATGGCCGGCTGAGGCGGAACGCATTAAGGCCCTGACTAGAAGTTAAGACGACCGCCGTTCGCGGAAGAATCCCCGCAGTAACTCCGCAGATTCTTCGCCAAGAATCCCATGCTCCACCTGCATTTGGTGGTTCAGCTGCAGGTGATTGAGCACGGAAAGTACCGATCCCGCCGCACCTGCCTTGGGATCGCTGGCAGCAAACACAAGCCGGTCAAGCCGTGCATGGATCATCGCCCCAGCGCACATCGCGCACGGCTCCAGCGTCACGTACAACGTGCACCCGTTGAGCCGGTAGTTGCCAAGCGCAGCCGCAGCCGCACGCAAGGCAACAATCTCCGCGTGCGCCGTCGGGTCCATTCCGCGCATTACGCGATTCTGCCCCCGAGCCACAATGGCGCCATCGTGGACCACCACCGCCCCGATCGGCACCTCGCCAGCCTCCGCAGCCAGGCGGCCTTCGGCGAGCGCGGCTTCCATCGCCTCAAGGTCGGGAATCATGACTCTGATGGTAATGCTCTTGGGATCCCCGCAGACGGGTCTTCGTTCGTGGGGTGTGCGGCGGGCTGCTGCTGGGTCATGCAGTGCAGCGTGCCCAGGCCCCAGACCAGATCGACGGAGTGGATGCCGACGACTTCGCGCCCCGGAAATACTTCTGCAAGAATATTCAGCGCAACCCGGTCGTTGGGATCGTTGAATGTGGGCACCAGCACCAGCCCGTTCGCAATGTAGAAATTTGCATAGCTGGCCGGCAGCCGCTGCCCACGGAAGACCACTGGACGCGGCAGCAGCAACTCCACCAGCGTAAATTGCTTTCCATTAAGAGTCCGCGCAGCTTTCAGCCGGTCCAGGTTCTCGGCCAGCGGCTCATGGTTCGGGTCGCTCTTGTCTGGCTCAACAGAGGTCACAATCGTCGTTGGTCCCACAAAGCGGCTGATATCGTCCACATGCCCGTGGGTATCGTCGCCAGCCACGCCCCTGCCAAGCCAGATCACCCGGTCGATGCCGAGAAAGTCATGAAAAGCCTGCTCCAGTTTTTCGCGGCTCACCCCTGGATTGCGCTCCTGCACCTCACTCAGCAGGCACTCTTCCGTAGCCAACAAAACTCCTGCGCCGTTGGTGTCGATCGAACCGCCTTCGAGCACCAACCTCCGCGCGGAGCCGTCCGGCAATTGAACTGAAGGTTCCCACGCCGGCAAGCCAAGCAGTCGAGTCACATGCCCCGGCACCTGGTCGTCGAGTTGCCAATCGGAATACTTGGCCCAGCCGTTGAAATGCCAATTCGTTACCGCGATCTGGCCCTTGACGTTCCGTACAAAGATCGGCCCGGAATCGCGGGTCCACACACGATTCGTTGGCCACCGATGAAGGCACACTTGGTCGAGCTTCGCTCCCGCCCGCTTCAAAATGCTCCAGGCACTCTTCTCGGCTCTTTCGTGGTCGACAAGAATATGTACGCGCTCGTGCGCGGAGAGCAGCCGCACAATCTCCACATAGACCCATGGAATCGCTTGGAACTTGCCCGGCCAATCGTCAGGGTTGCGCGGCCACGCTAGCCATGTTGCGTCGTGTGGTTCCCACTCTGCAGGCATGCGATAGCCGAGCTGTTGGGGGGTGCTTGCGGCCATCACTACTTGGGATCTCCGTCCTGTAACCACGTATTCACCGGATCGAGAAAACGCTTGGTGATCGGCCCGTAGGCATCGATGCGGCGGTCGCGGAGAAACGGCCAGTTGCGGCGCGTGTCCTCAATCAGATCGAGGTCGATCTCGCCAAGTAGAATCTCTTCCGCGTCGTGCGAAGCCTTGGCGATCACGCGTCCAAATGGATCGGCCAAAAAGCTGCCGCCCCAGAACTCAAGCCCCGGCCCTGTCGCTCGATTTCCACTCACGTCGCCATGCTCCAGTCCGACGCGGTTGACCCCGGCAACATAGACGCCGTTGGCAATTGCGTGCGCCCGCTGGATTGTCTGCCACGCCTCATATTGGGCCGCACCAAACTGTTCTTTCTCCGCCGGGTGCCAGCCGATGGCCGTTGGATAAAAAAGCACCTCGGCTCCCTGCAAAGCCGTCAGGCGCGCTCCTTCCGGATACCACTGGTCCCAGCAAATAAGCGTGCCGACGCGGCCAAATGCTGTGTCCACCGCCTGAAAACCCAGGTCCCCCGGCGCGAAATAGTACTTTTCGTAGTACAGAGGATCGTCTGGAATATGCATTTTCCGATATACGCCGGCAATGGCGCCATCGCTGTTCAGGGTAACCGCCGTGTTGTGATAAAGCCCTGGCGCGCGGCGTTCGAACAGAGAGGCAATCACCGCAACACGCGCCTTGCGCGCCACCTCCGCCAACTTCGCCGTCGACGGCCCCGGAATCGGCTCGGCCAGGTCGAACAGGCGCGTATCCTCCCGCTGGCAAAAGTACTGCGCCCGAAAAAGCTCCGGCAGGCAAACGATGTTTGCGCCCAGTCGCGCCGCTTCTTCAATGTGGCCTACGGCAGCGGCGAAGTTTGCCTCAGGGTCGGCGCCCATGCGCATTTGCACGAGCCCTACAACGTATTTGCGCATATTCAATGTCATTCGCCGGTCAACTCTCCCGCACCCCATCCCTGCCGGATGCAGCAAGGCCAACCCCGCCTGGCGGAATTGGCCTCAGCATCTCGAACTCAATGCGAGATTACTCTTCGAGAATCAGAACAGCAGCTGCGATCGTGGTGGTCCACAGTCCGCGCTTGTCGCCCACAGCGGATTGGGTGATGTTGCTGGTGCGCACGATCTTGTTGGAGATGCGGTAGATCTCCTTCTTCTCATCCCAACTCGTATCCGGATCGAAGTCCACATCGAGAGTAGTGGCAAGCATCTCGGCCGCCAACTCCTCCGCGTATTCCCCGGCCTGGTCCTCGGTCTCGCCAAAGCTGTGGTGCTCGCTGAGGTAGCCATACGTGTCGCGGTCGGCAGGAATGGCAACGCCGATGCTGGACACAATCAGGCGGTGCGGCTCACGTGTGGAGTTTTCCGCGATCACTGAGAAAACAACCTCGCCGTGATTCAGGTAAGTGAGACCTTCCTTGCGCCCAATCACCTTGCAGCGCGGCGGAAAGATCGACGAAACACGCACGAGATTCTGCGAGGCGATCCCCGCATCCCGAAGCGCCAGCTCGAAGGAAGTCAGACGCTCCTTGTGTTTACCTACTCCCTTGGTGAAGAAGAGCTTCTTCGGGACCATTGCTTTTCCCAATTTCTATGTACCCTCCGTGAATGTGAAAGTTGGCCGTTCCTTATAACGTTCCCGCATGAGTCTATCGCATCCGGGCGGCTCAGAACACAACTGCTTCTAATTTCATTGCACTTTCATGCACCCCCCACTCCCCTGCCCGAACCGCCCGCCATTGCCACTCCCAATTTGCAGGTGGTAGCCTGATCGTTGACGCCTCAATAAAAAGGAACTCAAAAATCTATGCAAACCACCTACAACGGGCTGGAACTCCCCAAAGACGGCCAACCCATCGACTATAAGAACGGGCAGTTTGAAGTACCCAGCAATCCCATCATTCCTTTCATTGAGGGCGACGGCACCGGCCGCGACATCTGGAAGGCCTCGCAGCGAGTTTTCGACGCCGCGGTCGAGAAAGCCTACGACGGCAAACGCTGCATCAGGTGGTTTGAAATCTTCGCTGGAGAAAAGGCATTCCGTCAATTCAGCACCTGGCTGCCAGACGATTCAGTCGCTGCGGCGCGCGATTTGCGTGTCTCCATCAAGGGACCGCTGACGACCCCCGTTGGCGGCGGCATCCGCTCGCTCAATGTGGCCCTCCGCCAGTTGCTTGACCTCTACGCCTGCGTTCGCCCAGTCAAGTACTACCAGGGCGTTCCCAGCCCCGTGAAGCACCCCGAGCAAGTCGACATCGTCATCTTCCGCGAGAACACTGAGGACGTGTACTCGGGCATCGAGTTCAAGCAAGGCAGTGCCGATGTCGCGCGCCTCATCGAGTTCGTCAATGAGGACCTGCTCAAAGGCGACAAAAAGAAGATTCGCTCCGATTCGGGCGTCGGCATCAAGCCCATCAGCATCTTCGGCACCAAGCGCCTCGTCCGTTACGCAATCCGTGCCGCTCTCGACATGGGCCGCAAGACCGTCACCCTCGTCCACAAGGGAAACATTCAGAAGTTTACTGAGGGCGCATTCCGCGAATGGGGTTACGAAGTCGCCGTCGAAGAGTTCCGCCAGGAGACTGTCACTGAGCGCGAAAGCTGGATCCTCGGCAACGTCGATGCCAACCCAAACATCACCGTTGAACAGAACGCCGCTCTCATTGAGCCGGGACTCGAGTTCGGCAATCAGAAATTCCGCGACGACCTCTATGCTGAAATCAAAGGAGTCCTAGACTCCATCGGCAAAACCCACGGCAACGGCGCATGGAAGAACAAGATTCTCATCAACGATCGCATCGCCGATTCTATCTTCCAGCAGATCATCATTCGCCCTTCCGACTACAGCATCCTGGCTACAACCAACCTCAACGGCGACTACATCTCCGATGCAGCCGCGGCACAGGTCGGGGGGCTGGGCATCGCTCCCGGTGCCAACATCGGCGATGGTTTTGCGGTCTTCGAAGCCACCCACGGCACCGCCCCCAAGTACGCCGACAAGAACGTCATCAACCCCGGCTCTGTGATTTTGTCGGGCGTGATGATGCTCGACTTCATCGGCTGGAAAGAAGCCGCCAAACTCATCGAAACCGCAATGGAAAAGACTATCCAGCAGAAGTTCGTCACCTACGACTTCGAGCGCCAGACCGCCGGTGCAACCAAAGTCGGCACCAGCGAGTTTGCCACCCGCATCATCGGCAATATGTAAACCAAATGAACAGTGGTCACTAGAACCAGGAGAAAACAATATGCGTAAGAAAGTAAGCATTGTAGGCGCCGGCAACGTGGGCGCAACGGCCGCTCATTGGATTGCGGCCAAGGAACTGGCCGATGTGGTCCTCATCGACGTGGTCGAAGGAATTCCGCAGGGCAAAGCTCTCGACCTGCTTGAAGCCATGCCCATCGAGAAGCGCGATGTCAGCGTGCTCGGCGCCAACGATTATGCCGCCACCGCCAACTCGGACATCGTAGTCATCACCGCGGGCATTCCCCGCAAGCCGGGCATGAGCCGCGACGATCTGCTGCACACCAACTTTAAAATCATGTCTGACGTTGTGGCGAAGGTTGTCGCCCAGTCGCCCGAGGCGATCTTAATCATCGTCTCCAACCCGCTCGACGCCATGGCCCAGGCCGCATTTCGTCAGGCCGGCTTCAACCGCGAGCGCGTGATCGGCATGGCCGGCATTCTCGACTCCGCGCGCTTCCGTTCCTTTATCGCACTTGAGCTGAACGTCAGCGTCGAAAACGTCACCGCCTTCGTCCTCGGCGGCCACGGCGACACCATGGTCCCGCTCCCCCGATACTCGACAGTCGCCGGCATTCCCATCACCGAACTCATCGCCCCTGATCGCCTCGAGTCCATCGTTCAGCGCACCCGCGACGGCGGCGCCGAGATCGTCAAGCACCTCAAGACCGGCAGCGCCTACTATGCGCCTTCAGCAGCAGCCGTGGAAATGGTTGAGGCCATTCTCAAGGACAAGAAAAAAATTCTGCCCTGCGCCGCCTACCTGCAAGGCGAGTACGGCATTGACGGCTACTACATTGGCGTTCCCTGCAAGCTCGGCGCAGCCGGCCTCGAACAGATCATCGAGATCAAGCTGACCCCCGAAGAAAATGCCGCGCTCAAGAAGAGTGCCGAAGCCGTCAAGGAACTGTGTGAGGTCATCGGCGTCTAGCTGCTAACCCCAAGTTGAATACAAGAATCCCAAGTCTCGCGCCGCAATGGTGAGGCCTGGGGTAGTTAATAGCTTCCGAATCTTCAGCGTTGCTCATTGCTCACTGTTTCTCAAACGCCAGCAGTGGCGTGGCGACCTGTGCGGCGCATACCCTTGGTGCAAGGTGGCCGCAACCGGGGATGACAACCAGTTGCGATTGAGGGACAAGGCTATGCATCGTTTCTGCCTGACTCAGCAGGACAATTTGATCCTCCGCACCCCAGATCATCAGCACCGGCATCTTCAGTTGCGGCAACAGCTTGTCCGTAGCGTCCTGGCCGGTGAGCATGCTCTCGAGCGCGCGATGAATCACCCACCCTCTCTTATCTGAAATCCGCACAATGTCCCGCGCGATGAACACCGGGACCGGGGCCGGGTTAGGCGTCAGCAACGCGTCCAATTGGTTAACCTGCTCCGGCGTTTGCGGAGTAAACAATTGCACGTTCCAGGCAGGGACGACGTAAATCCCAATCGAGTCAAACATAATCAGCCGCTTGACCTGCTTTGGATGGTCTGCGGCAACGTGCTGCACAATTCCGCCTCCCATTGACCAGCCGGCCAAATCCACCTGCTTCAATCCCAGAGCATCCATGAAGCCTGACACAATCGCGGCTTCATCGTGCACCGAGTAGGAGAAACTCGCCGGCTTCTGGCTGCGCCCATAGCCCAGCAAATCTGGGATATATACGCGGAAACCCGTCTTCGCCAGGTAGGGTGCGAGGTCGCGGTAGTCTTCCGCGCTACTACCCAATCCGTGCACCAGCACCACGACAGGCCCATCCACGGGCCCCTCCACCAGGTAGTGGATCCGGTAGCCTGTAACCTGAACCGAGGTGCTTTTTATGCCGGAGAGACACTCTTGCGCATACATCACTTCGTTGAGGTAACTCACGGGCCGCATCCAAAATCCGATACCCGCCACCAATACGACCAAAGAAACAAATAGAAAAAGCCTTTTCAGCAGTCTCATCTTTCCCTCTGCCCTTCGGTGTCCCATGACCTTGCTCTCTGCCAACCCGCCTCGATAACGCGAACAGTCACCGGGTCCAGGCGCAGAGCGCCATGACTGTTCCATTCTGCCCGTTCCACCCATCGCACGGCATCCGCATCCGAAGCCGCCTTCAATGCCCCGCCCACCACGCGGCACAGGTAATCCGCAATCACGTAGTGGTAACGGACCTGTTCTCCCTCCAGGTGAATGCGGTCCAACAACTCAACCAGTTCGACCGCCTTCACCGTCAGGCCGGTTTCTTCACTCACCTCTCGAATCACGCCGCCAGTGAGCGACTCACCCAGCTCAAGCATCCCGCCTGGCAGCGACCAATGGCCCAGAAGTGGCTCGGTTCCCCGCCGAATCAAAAGCACGCGGCCGTCCTGCACGATGACCGCGCCCACGCCCACCAGCGGCGCCTCGGGAAACTCTCGCTGCATCTTCCTTCCCTCAAACTCAAACATCTCTACAATAGTTGCTGAATCGCACTCTCGCGCGACCACTTCGTCATCCGGTGCACCTTTAGTACCGGGCTGACATCTAAGACTTTGGGGGAACAAATTGTCAGATTTTTCGCTGCGAATCGATGGGATGCACTGCGGCTCGTGCATTCGCCGCGTCAGTCAGGCACTGGCCTCAGCCAAAGGCGTTCAGGTGCAGGAAGTGCGGCTGGGTGCCGCACGGCTCAGTGCCACAGAGGCCGATGCGTCCGTCGAACTGGCAATTGCCGCCCTCGCCAAAGCCGGCTATACGGCCCGGCTGGACCAATAAGTGGCCGCTCCCGAAACAGAATCGCTTACGCTTCCAGTCCTCGGCATGACCTGCGCATCCTGCCAGCGCCATGTGGAAGAGGCTCTGCTCTCGACACCCGGAGTTCAATCCGCGCGTGTTGATCTGATGGGCAATCGCGCCAGCGTGGTCTTCGATGCCGCATCGGCAGCTCCCGCGGCTCTGCTCGAGGCAATTCGCGACGCTGGCTATGATGCCGTTCTGCCTCGGCCCGGGGCATCGCCTTCTGAGGCCTCGTCCGACGCCGACTCGTCTACGGCCAAGACCTTCGTCACTCTCGCCGCCGGAGCAGCCGCCATGCTGCTGGCGATGCCCCTGGCCAGCGAAATGGGCTCACTTGACCACACAATGATGGGCCTCATGCCCTGGCTTTATGCGCTTCCGCCAGTTCCGCTGCGCTGGTTCCTGCTGATTCTCACAGCGTCCACCATGGCCTGGGCCGGGCGCGGCATCTACGCCAGCGCCATCATCGCCCTGCGCCACGGAACCACCAACATGAACACGCTGGTGAGCCTGGGAACCAGCGTCGCATTCGCGTACTCAGCCTATGCAACGGTCTGGCCCGGGATCGGCCGTGAGGTCTACTTCGATGCGGTGCTGCTGATTATCGGTTTTCTCCTTCTGGGCAAGAGCCTGGAAGTCCGCGCCAAACGCCGCGCACTCGCAGCGCTCGACTCGCTCTCCCGGCTGCGCCCAGTCACCGCACGGCGCATCCGAGACAAGATTCAGACTGTCGTCCCCCTTGCCGAGATTGAGATCGGCGACAGCATCCTCGTCTTGCCCGGAGAGCGATTCCCTGTCGACGCAGTTATTCTCGAAGGCCGCACGTCCGTGGACGAATCTATGCTGACCGGCGAACCTACGCCGCTGCCCCGCGAACCCGGCGGTAAGGTCTTGGCCGGCTCACTCAACTATGAAGGTGCGGTCACCTGCCGGTCCGAATCGCTGGGCGAGGCCACGGTGCTGGCGCAGATCACCCGCATGGTCCAGCAGGCCCAGTCTTCGCGCGCGCCGATGGAACGGCTTGCCGACCGCGCTAGCTCCATCTTTGTCCCCATCGTGCTGGCCCTGGCTGCCATCACCTTTTGCACCTGGTTCCTTGCCACACACTCGCTCTCGCTCGCCCTGGCCAACACGGTAGCCGTGCTGGTGGTTGCCTGCCCTTGCGCCATGGGATTGGCCGTTCCCGCCGCACTGACGGTAGCCGTGGGACGGGGCGCTCAACTCGGTGTTCTCTTCAAAGGCGGGGAGGCCCTCGAACGTCTGGCACACCTGGACGCAATCGTCCTCGACAAGACCGGCACACTCACCGTAGGCCGCCCCGTGCTTGAGGGTGTTCACCCGCTCACCCCCCACGCTGAAGACGACCTGCTCCTGGCCGCGGCAGCCGAGGAGCGATCGAATCATCCTCTGGCCCACGCCGTTGTGGATACTGCGCGGGCGCGCGGCCTGGCTTGGCAACCCGCGCAAGACGTGCAGATTCTTCCCGGTCGCGGCCTTTCAGCGACCATCGAAGCGCACAGTTGCCTGCTCGGCAATGAAGCTTTGTTCCATGAGCTCTCGCTCCCGCTCCAGGCTGGAATTGCGCCGGCGGGACCCGGAGTAACCCGTCTGTGGATGGCTCTCGACAACGTGCCCGCAGGCTATTTCGACGCCCGCGATGCGCTGAGGCCCGATGCCGCCGGCGCCATTGCTGCCTTGCGCCATTTCGGCCTCCGCATCCTCATGTTCACCGGAGACTCAGAAGCGGCAGCCGCACCCATCGCCCACCAGGCAGGGATCGCCGAGATCGAAGCTGGTCTGGACCCCACCGGCAAACTCTCGCGCATTCGCGCTCTGCAGCAAACTGGTCTCCGCGTAGCCATGGTGGGTGACGGCATCAACGACGCCGCAGCCCTGGCCCAGGCTGACGCAGGCATCGCCATGGGCACCGGAGCTGACCTGGCGCAGGAAGCTGGCGACGTGCTGCTGCTGCGCGCTCAACCATCGGCTATTCCCGCCGCGCTCGATCTGGCTCGCTCTACGGTCCGTGTCATGCGCCAGAACCTCGTCTGGGCCATGGCCTACAACGTGCTCGGCATTCCCCTGGCCGCCGGCGCGCTTTACCCGGGCTTCCACGTTCTGCTCACCCCCTGGCTGGCCGCTGCCGCGATGGCACTGAGCTCCGTATGCGTATTGGCCAACAGCCTGCGCCTGCGCCGCTGGCGTCCATCTTTTGATTCGGGCACCACGGCGACTGCCCCAGCGAGCTAAACTAACCTCAGAGCCTGTCTGTGCGCATCCTGACCCGTTACATCCTCGGCGAGATCCTCTCCCACACGCTCATCGGTTGCGCGCTCTTTACCTTCATTCTCTTCATGAAGGAACTGCCGCACATCCTTGAAATGGTGGTTCGCAACAGCTCCACCTTTACCAATGTGGTTGAGGTGGTCGTCTTCACCCTGCCCAACTTCTTCATGTTCACCATTCCCATGGCAGTGCTGGTGGGTGTGCTGCTGGGACTCAGCCGACTTGCCGCCGACAGCGAAGTCGTCGCCATGCGCGCCTCCGGCCTGGGCATCGGTTACTTTGTCCGCGTTGCTTCCATCGTGGCGGTTGGAGGAACTCTGCTGGGACTGGGGAATTCACTCTACGTGATTCCGCGCGCCAACCAAGCCATCCTCGAGTTGCAAAAATCGCTTGCCTCGCAGGCCTCCTATGAGATTCAGCCACGGGTCTTCGACGAAGACTTCCGCAACTTCGTCCTCTACGTGCAAGACGTCCGCTCCGGCACCGGCGCGGTCAATTGGCGCCAGGTCTTCATCGCCGATGTCACCGACCCCTCCCAGCCAAAAATCACCACCGCAGCCTCAGCCACCGTCGTTAGCGACTCCACCCAGGACCTGCTCATGCGCCTGCGCAACGGAACCGATGACGAAACCGCGTCCGGACAGCCGCAGCAGTCCAACATCTCCACCTTCGACGTCACCGATCGCCCCTTTGCCCCAAGCCAGCAGAGCGAAGGCCATTTCGGACGTCTGGACACGTTTATCTATGCAATGCCGATGGACGAGCTACAGACCCGCAGTCACGGTCCTGACGGCAAGCGATTCCTTATAGAAATCCACAAGCGCTTTGCCTATCCTGCCGCCTGCCTTGTTCTCATGCTGGTGGGCGTTCCCCTGGGTGTGACTTCGCGGCGAGGTGGCAAGAGTTCCGCTATGGTTGCTGCCCTCGCACTCGTCATCTTCTATTACTCGCTGTCGCTCATCGGCAGCGCCCTGGGCCGTCAAAACTGGATTCCCGCGTTTCTGGCCGTATGGTCGGCCAACATCCTCTTCACTGCAGGCGGAATCTTCCTTCTTTGGCAGATGGCCAGCGGCGGCCGCGTCTTGAACGCTTTCACGGTCTGGGTCTCTCATTCTCCCCAGCCCAAACCTGCGGCACCGCGCAAGATCATCGGCACGCCCCAGCCCGGCTTCTTTAGCAGACTGCAATGGAGTTCGCGCCGCGCCCGGGTACGCGGCGTCTTTCCACGCATCCTCGATCAGTATGTTGTGTTTGAGTTCCTGAAGACCTTCTTCCTTGTCCTTTCAGCATTTGTGATGCTCATGCTGGTCTTCACCGCATTCGATCTTCTGGGCGACATCCTGCGTAATCACATAGCCCTCTCCAAGGTCGGCGCGTATTTGATCTACCTGACCCCCGACATGCTCTACCACCTCGCGCCATTGGCCGTGCTTATCTCCGTATTGGTCACCTTCGGCGCACTCAACCGCAACAGCGAAATCATTGCGATGAAGGCCACGGGCATCAGCCTCTACCGTCTGGTCATTCCCATTGTCGGCATCGCCGCTATTCTGGCGCTGATTCTATTCCTGTTCGACCAGTTCTATTTGCCCCAGGCCAATCAGCGCCAGGAGGCGCTCCGCGACTTCATCAAGGGCCGCCCCCCGAGGACCGTCCTGCACCCTGAACAGACCTGGATTTTCGGCCTGTCACACCCCGGCGAGCCTTCCCGCATCTTCCACTATCAGTTCTTCGATCCTGACCAGAACGAGTTTGCCAACCTCTCCATCTTCGAGTTCGATCCCTCCACGTTCTCTCTCTCCCGCCGTATCTTCGCCGAGCGCGTCCGCTGGGATCCACAATCTGCCTCATGGCGTTTCCTCAAAGGCTGGCAGCATGACATTGAAAACGGCAAGGTGACGGCATACCGCGAGTTCCAGCAGACCTCGTTCTCTGAGATTCATGAAGACCCCGGCTATTTCACCAAGGAAGAGAAGCAAGCGCAGGAGATGAATTTTGGCCAGCTTGATCATTACATCGCAGATCTGCGCCAGAGCGGTTTCGACACCATGCGTCTCCGCGTCCAACTCTGGCACAAGCTCGCCTATCCGCTCATCGCCGTCGTCATGGCTATGCTGGCTATCCCCTTCGCGCTGTCGATGGGACGCCGAGGCTCGCTCACCGGCATTGCCGTAGCCATCGCGGTAGCGCTGGCCTACTTTGTTGTCGATGGGCTCTTTGGCGCCATGGGCAATGTCAACTATCTGCCTGCCGCCCTAGCCGCCTGGTCCCCGGATATTCTCTTCGCCCTTACCGGCGGCTACTTGCTGCTCAGAACACCCACCTAACGCAAAACCTGGCCAAAAACACCAAGGGCCTTCCGCATGCGGAAGGCCCCGATGACTACAACTGAAGTGGTCTTAGCGCGGGCGTAGCGACTTAATCGACTCAGGTAAGCGCTCTTCGATGATTTTGGCTCGCTCGGCTGCAATACCGCCAAGATAGGACGGCACTGGCGTGGTGGTCAGCACCAGCGCCAGTCCAATCAATGAGAAGCAGACTCCTGCAATCGCCGCTGAAACCAGCATGTGGTACATGTCGTAGATGTCGAGTCCGAATATATTGAAGGAGACATACTCGAGCGGCTTGACGTGCACCACCACCAGCAGCGCAAAGAGGAAAAAGACCGCTGAAAGTGACGTCAAAATAGCCAGTGTGACGTCAAGGCTGCGGTGGAATTTCTGTCGGGCTCGGCAATGAGAACATTCTGAAAAATGTTGCTCGTAGTCTTTGCGCATCTCCGGGAAAATCCCCGAAATGTCATATCGCCAGCTTGCCAGAATGGCGCCGACGACTACGTCTGTACATTCAGTTTTTGCCATAGACGTAAAAACTCGCTTTGAAAAGGATGTGCCGGGCCGCCAACTTGTTGCAAGGCTTTCGTGGCAAAAGACTCTCAAAACCATTAGATGCTCCACCGGGCCTTTCGGTTTAAGTGGTGCTCGGCTCTGCCTTGCCACGGCAAAAATGGCACTTACAATTCCCTTTGCCCATCTTCACGGCACAGTGGAATGCCTGTCTCTGACGATTGTAATCTAATTGACTTAAAAGTAAATAGACGACAGGGCCTCGTGCTGTGCTGCCAGCAGTAGGCGGTTCGCCAGCAGGCTGGCCCGCCCATTCAACGCCCGCTCCGCCGTAACCCTTGCCAATTCGGGCAGGTTATTGCTCTCCGACAGGTGAGCAAGAATCACATAGGCAGCTTGGCCGTCATACTCGTTCTCAAGAAACGCCGCCGCCGCTTCATTCGACAGGTGGCCCACCCTCGAAAGAACACGCTGCTTCACAGACCATGGATAAGGGCCGTCGCGCAGCATCTCCAGGTCATGATTCGACTCCAAGAGCAGCAGGTCCACCCCTTTGAGCTGCGCCTTCACATTGGGCGGGATATACCCCAGGTCGGTGGCAAAAGCCATCCGTACGCCCTCCGCTTTGAACACAAACCCTACAGGATCCGCAGCGTCGTGGGGAATGGTGAAGGGGCTGATGGCGATATCGCCGATCTCGAACGGCTGCCCAGCCTGGAAATATTCGACCGCCGGAAGCCAGGTAGGGTCCTTCTGGAGGGCTGCACCTGCAGCCGCTGGTTCAACTGCGGAAGCTTCCGCTCGAGATCCCGCTCCCACTGCCTGATTCAAGGCAGACGCGGTCAGCTCGCAGTCGGCCACAAGGTCGCTCTCGTCCGCCTCACTTTCTGGTTCAGCTAGGGCCGCATCGGCCTCCGCCTGGCGCTCCGCCGCCTGCTTCCGGCACCGCTCCAGCCATTGCGCATAGGTCATCTGCCGTCGCGGCGTCAGCCAGCGCATCCAGGCACGATGGGTGCCGTCGGTAAAGTACACAGGTATGCCCAGCTTGCGCGCAGTCACAGAAAGTCCGTTGATGTGGTCCTGGTGCTCATGGGTAATGATGATCGCGTCCAGCGTCTCCGGCTCTTCGCCCGCCAAACGCATTCGCTTGAACAGCTCCCGGCAGCTCAGGCCGGCATCAACCAGGATGCGTGTGCGGCCACCGGAGACAACTGTGCTGTTCCCTTTCGACCCCGAAGCCAGCACCGTGAAGCGCACCATGTTTTGAGCATAACCCGGTTGCCTGCGGATCGTGCAAGGGCTGGGGATAACCACCCGGCGTCACTCTCCCCGTCGACCTCAAACCGTCAACAGATGTTTCGCACCGTGGATGTCTTGCCGTATCCTGCCAGAAAGCTGGAGACCGCCTCAGCCCCTTCATCAACCTGCCTGCATTTGCGCACCCACCGGAGGCGAGAGAAATGTCCATCAAGCCGCGCTGGATCAAGCCGATCTGGACTTGCGTGGCCCTGGCCTGTTTCGTCGCCGTTTTGGTCACTTGCGCGCTTTCCAGCAGTTCCCTCCACCTCTTCAACGATCCAGTGCTGGCCGAGGATAAACCCGCTGACGCAGCTCCGGTCAATTGGGATCGCCAGGCCGCCGAGCGCTATCTCGATAGCCGCGAGGTCTGGTGGCAGTCTTGGGACCGGGCGCAAAAGGACCACGGAACCTACTGCATCTCCTGCCACACTCAGGCAAGCTATGCGCTGGCGCGCCCTGCCCTGCGCCAGGATCTCAGCGAGCCCGCACCTGCAGGCGCAGAGCGAGCCATGCTCGACAGCATTGAGAAGCGCGTCCGCATGTGGAAGGATGTGGAACCGTTCTACCTCGATGCCGTGTACGGCAAAGGAAAGGAAGTTGAATCTCGCAACGCCGAGGCAGTGCTGAACGCTCTAATACTATCCAGTTATGACACGCAACAGGGTCATCTGAGCGAGACCACACGCATGGCCTTCGAGAATGCCTGGGCGCTTCAGTCGCAAACCGGCCCCGTAGCCGGTGCCTGGGTCTGGCAGGACTTCCACTACACGCCGTGGGAGTCCCCAGAGTCTGAATATCACGGCGCTGCCTTGATGGCCGTTGCCGTTGGCTACGCGCCGGACAACTACCGCGGGAACAAAAAAATCATCGACAACATGACCGCCCTCACAAAGTACCTGAGCGTTAATTACGACGATCAGCCGCTGCTCAACAAGGTCATCGCTCTCTGGGCCTCGGCGCGCATCCGCGGCCTTCTTACGCGCGAGCAGCGCAGCGAACTGCTTGCGGACCTGGGAACAAGGCAGCAGGAAGACGGCGGCTGGAGCCTGACCGACCTGGGCGATTGGGAGCGGGTGGACGGAACGCCGCTTGAAACCCGCTCGGATGGCTACGCCACTGGCGTCACCATGCTGGCGCTTGAAGAAAATGCCGTCTATGACTCGCACGTTCGGCGCGGGCTACAGTGGCTCGTCGCCAACCAGGACAAGACCACCGGCGCCTGGCACGCCTGGTCACTGAACAAAAATCGCGACCCCAGTTCGAATGTGGGTATGTTCATGAGCGACGCCGCCACCAGCTACGCAGTCCTGGCGCTTGAAGCCAGCCGATAGATCGTCATGCCACCTGCTCGCGGCCGACTGCAATGCGGGCCTTGGGTTTAGGCGCGCGGCATTTCACTCATCACTCCCAGGACATTTTCATCCGGGTCATTCAAAAAGGCCATCCACAGGTCATGATCTGGCATCTTGGCCACAAGATGCGGTGCCTTGAGGACAACCACGCCAAAATCCTTCAATCGCTCGTGCGTCTCTTGAATGTTCCCCACTTTGAAGTAAAGAATCGTTCCTCCACGTGGCGCCGCCGGGTCCGGCGCCGCGCCAATCATCAGGCGAATGTCCCCACACTGAAAGAAAACCATACTCCCGGCATCGAACAGGAACTTCATCCCCAACGTGTCCGTGTAAAAGGCCTTTGATCTCGCCAAGTCGCGAACCGTAATGGCAATCTGGCCGATGGTGTCAAAATGCACAGCATCGTGGCTCAAGTCATTCATGCTGCCCTGCTCCTCCTTTGATTGCAACGTCAGGATATTCGATCGGCCGTTCTAGATCGGACCCGATAAATTTGCCGGGATCTCGATCGATACCAGCGTGCCCCGCCCCGGATTGCTGACCACGTCGAAGCGCGCCTGGTTTCCGTAGAGCACCTCCAGCCGCTCCCGCACGTTCTTCATGCCAATGCCCGCCCCGTCGCGGCGCAATGCTGAAACCGGCCTGTTTCCCATGCCCACCCCGTCATCGGCCACCTCAATCAGCACACGGTCTCCATCCAGGCGGCTGCGCAGCGTAACCGTCCCGCCTTTCAGGCGCGGTTCTAACCCGTGCTTGATGCTGTTCTCAATCAGAGGCTGCAGCAGGATGCTGGGCACCAACACTCCCAGCGTCCGCGGATCAATCTCCTTTTCCACCCTCAGTTTGTCCGCGCCAAATCGGACCACCTCGATGTCCAGGTAATCGTCCGTAAAGCTCAGCTCGTCGCGCAACGGGACATATGTGTCGTGATCCTTCAGAAGCGCTCGCAGAATATTGGCGAGCTTGACCGTCATCTCGCGAGCCAGTTCCGGCTTGTTCCGAACCAGCGCTGCAATCGAGTTGAGCGTGTTGAAGAGGAAGTGAGGGTTGATCTGGCGCTGCAAGGCATCCAGCCGCGCCTCCAGCAATAACCGCTTCTGCTCTTCGAGTTTCAGCTCAATTCGCAGCGTATTCCATACCTTCAGCGCGATGCCTACATCGATGGGTGCAACCAGGCATACCAGCACCTGCAGCCACCACTGGGTAGCGAGCAGAGCAAACAGCCGGGGCGGATTGGAATAAAGATGAGCAATCCAATCTCGACAAGCCTCCGCCGCCACAATCAGAAACAGCATCAAGAACTGGCGGTCGATGCGCGGCTGGCGCAGGTTGCGCCGCACCCATCGATACAGGCTTAGATCGATAAACGGAGTGAAGGAGTAGATCTCTTCCTTCTCGACGAAGCGGCCCAGCATCCCAGCTCCCAGGCCCAGGGCTGCGTTGAAAGGCAACGCCAGGTACTCGTGGTTGTAGACTGCGGGCGCTGCCAACACCACGCCACCCAAAACTGCCCAGCCTGGCCCCACCAGCAGGCCCAGCAGGATCACCGTGGCAAACGAAATGTCTGCGGCCAGAAAGTTAGGCACCCAGACGCGAACAAACACCCCCAGTGTCAGCGGCACCAGGAAGAACGCCAGCAACGCCAGGGTCTGCCGGGGAGTGCGCCGCTCGGCAAAGATCAGTCGCCGGAATGTCACCACGCGCGCCAGCACGCTGGCCACTGAGGCAACCACACCCAGCTTGACCAGAAGCGTGATGAGAATCAGATTGTCGGTCACCTCATAACTTTACCGCGCCACGCACGATTGCATCGACTGCGATCTCCTCTGTTCACAGTCCCCTGCCCACTGTTCTCTACCCCTGTAGAATGGAAGCATGGGATTTGAAAGCGTGAAGAAGATCGCCGAGGCTGACTTTCCCACCCGCTGGGGAGCTTTCCGCATCCTGGGCTTTGAAGGTTACTTGGCTGCAACGCGCGGCGATTGTGAACCGGGAGCCTCCCCAGCCAGTCCAGCAGTCGAGGGCCTAGTCGCGTTGGTCATGGGCGACATCCATTCCGCCCCGCCGCTGGTGCGCATTCACTCGCAATGCCTCACAGGAGATGTCTTCGGCTCCCTCCGCTGCGATTGCCGTCTCCAACTCGAGCTCGCCCTGGGCAAGATCGCTGAGGCCGGAGCAGGCATCCTGCTCTATGAGCAGAAGGAAGGCCGAGGAATCGGCCTGATGGCCAAACTGAAGGCCTACGAGCTGCAGGACCAGGGCATGGATACCGTTGAAGCGAATGTCGAGCTAGGCTTCGCCGCCGACTGCCGCGAATACGAACTGCCCTCTGAGGTGCTCAAGCTGCTCGGAGTCAAGCAGGTTCGCTTGATGACAAACAATCCTGAAAAGGTCGCCGCACTCGAGTCTGCCGGCATCACGGTCGTTGAGCGCGTCTCCGCCGAGGTCGAACTTCAGGAATCCTTCGAAGCCTATCTGCGCACCAAACACGAGAAGATGGGCCATATTCAGGATTCGCTGCCTGTTGCGCTTGTGCCTGAAGAGCACGCACGCTAATATCCTGGGTCTAGAGTTGGTCCAATAAGGGCGCTCAACCCGAGAACCCGAAAGAGGCGGCCCTCCTGAGCGAAGCACTTTCGAGCGGAGCCCGGGGCCCCCGGCTACAGATCTTCGTCGCTGGGGTGGGGAGTCGAAGGACCTGCATTTTTTCTAAATCGCTTCCTGCATGAACCTAGTATTCACCGCGCGCTAGCTGCTCAGCGCCCTCAGCAGCTTGGTCGTCGAAACCACCTGGCCAACATGCCGCTGCGTGTGGTCAGCCACGTGTATGAGAGCGCCGCCAATTGTGGTCGGCAGTTGCTTCTTGCCGACGCCACGGAATGTGTTCAGGTCCGCCGTTGCCAGCACCCTGACGCGGTCCGCCGCATTGCTGAAAGAGAACTCAACATCGGCCATGAGCATCGCGAGTGTTTCGTCCCCAACTTTTTCTGACTTCAGCGCCGCCAGTTGCTCTTCAGAGAGCGGCTTGCCCTCCGCATAGCTCAACAGCCGGTCGGTCGAGCGCGCGATATGCCGCAGATGAAACGCCACGGAAGTAAGCCCCAGCGGTTGGGCATGGATCTGGCCATCTTTGAGCCCTGCGGTCCACTTGGTCAGATCGTCGAGAGCCAGGTCAAGGGCATGCAAAACGGCGCGCCCCACCGCCGGAACATCTGCATAGGTTCCGCGCAACCACGGTTCGACATAAGGTATAGCGGAAGTGCTCATTGGAAACTGCCCTTTACCCGGTGCTCTTTACCCGCACCACGGTGATCTTCTCAAATCCCTCTTCAAACACCGGCGGCTTCAGTTTTTCCGCCATCTTGCGCATCACTTCTTCGCTCACTGAGCGGTCGCGTTTGCTATTACGTTCCAGACAGACATCAAGTGGCACATCAAAAAAGACAGCCTGCACCTCGTAGCCAAAACTCTTGGCCATCTTGATCCACTGGCGGCGCTCATGGATAGACAGGTTGGTCGCGTCCACGTAGTTCAGTGGCATCCGGGCAATGAGCCTCGCTCGCAACAACGAGCGCAAAGTCGAGAAGACAAGCCCCTGGTAGCGCTGCTCCTCAACATCGTCAAACAGAATATTGCGCAGCAAGTCGCTCGACAGCGGTGTAACTCCGCGACGCCGGAACCACGTCGTCTTGCCCGAACCAGGTAGCCCGATGGCCAGCACCACAAAGCCTTTCGGAGCCTGGGGAGAGCGCTCCGTCGTCTCCGTCTCTGGCGGTGGAACTGAGGGCATCTCCGGCTGCGTTTCGAGCTCAAAGCGCCCGGAACCGGCAGATTCATCCCATTCCCGCTTGGCTGGCCGCTCCTGCCTTACCGGTCGCATGGGCGCGGCCGGCCGGGGAGATGCGGCCGGCGCGCCATTTGGAGGACCCTGCGTGCGGCTCTGCTGCGGCGGTCGCGTCGCAGCAGGTGGGTCGTCCGGATAGAAAGGCACCAGCGGAGCTGGCTGATTCGATGGGAGTTCCTGGCCGATCTTGCCTGTGGATTCCGAAGTGTTGGGATTGCGTCTGGAGCGTCTTCTCATGCCGCCTTCAAACCTTTACTGTGATACCCGAATACCATACTTGCCGATAGCGCTGCAAATGCTGTGAATACCATCACATACTGTCCCGTACCCGGAAAGGCACACTATGTGCGAAGGAGTTTTTGTTCCGAGAACGGGAATCGACCAGTTTTCATCTCGTTTCCGTTGTTGGGAGTGTTATCATCATGGGTTTGGTGGAATTGCCTTCTGGACTCATTTCAGACGTCGAACAACCCAAGCTCAAATCACTGGCTCACCCATTCCGAAGGAGAAATCACTCATGGCAGTTAAGGTTGGTATCAATGGCTTCGGCCGCATTGGCCGCAACGTTTTTCGCGCCGCTCTTGGCAATCCTGAAATTGAATTTGTTGCCGTCAACGACTTGACCAGCCCGGCCACCCTGGCCCACCTGCTCAAGTACGACTCGATCCTCGGCAACCTGAAAAATGAAGTCGTTGCCGGCGAAGACTTTATCGCCGTCGATGGCAAGAAGATCAAGGTCTATGCCGAGCGCGACCCCGCCAAGCTGAATTGGGCTGAAGTTGGCGCACAGATCGTGGTTGAATCTACCGGCTTCTTTACCGACGCAACCAAAGCCAAGGCGCACCTTGGCGAGACCGTCAAGAAGGTCATCATCTCGGCTCCGGCTTCCAATGAAGACATCACCCTGGTGCTCGGCGTGAATGAAGACAAATACGACGCCTCCAAGCACAACGTAATTTCGAACGCCAGCTGCACCACCAACTGCCTTGCTCCTGTCGTTAAGGTTTTGCTTGCACATTGCGGCATTGTCAGCGGCATCATGACCACCATTCATAGCTACACCAACGACCAGGTCATCCTCGACACACCGCACAAGGACCTCCGCCGTGCCCGCGCCGCTGCCCTCAGCATGATTCCCAGCTCCACAGGCGCCGCCAAGGCCCTCAAGCTGGTCATTCCTGAGACCTCCGGCAAGCTCGACGGCTTCGCCATCCGCGTTCCCACCCCCAACGTCTCCATCGTCGACCTCACCTTCATCAGCGAGAGGACAACAGACGCCAAGGCCGTGAACGCCGCGCTCAAGGAAGCTTCTGAAGGCGCACTCAAGGGCATCCTCGGCTATGACACCAATGAGCTGGTCAGCTCCGACTTCAAGGGCGACAAGCGCAGCTCTATCGTCGACGCGCCCCTGACCAAGGTCGTCGGCCAGAGCGTGAAAGTTCTCAGCTGGTATGACAACGAGTGGGGCTACTCCAACCGCGTTGTCGACCTGATCGGCTTCCTCACCAAGAAGGGGCTGTAAGAGAAGGCAACGGTGGGCGGTGGACAGAGAACCTTTGATCGACCCTGTCCACTGCTCACCTGCTCCTGCCGGGTGCCCCACCCTTGATGCGGATTTTGCGTCAAGGGTGGGAATCCCATCCGATTCACCACAACACCATGCGCAAAAACATCAGCGGGTCTTCTCCCTACGAACCCATCATCGGCTTCTCCCGCGCGGTTCGTGTGGGGAACACGCTGCACCTGTCCGGAACCGGGCCGGTGGGCGCCGACGATCAGGATGCCGCAGGCCAGACACGCCGCATCTTCGCCATCGCCGCCGACATCCTCGCTCAGGCCGACGCTTCCCTCAATGACGTCGTCCGCACCCGCATGTTCCTGACTCACGTTGAAGATTGGGAAGCGGTGGGCCGCGTCCATGGCGAATTCTTCGGCGAAATCCGTCCCGCCGCCACTTTGGTTGTCGTTGCCGCGCTGCTCAATCCCTCCTGGCGTATCGAGATCGAGATGGACGCTGTGATCGACGACGCCAACTTCCCTAGTCCCTAGTACCTCAGAAAGGTTTCCTACCATGCCCAAGCTCACGATTCGCGACATCGATCTGGCCAATAAGCGGTTGTTTATCCGCGTCGACTTCAACGTGCCCCTGACTGAAGACGGCTCGACCATCACCGACGACACCCGCATTGTGGCTACGCTGCCCACCATCCTCTACGCCCTGCAGCGCAAGGCCAAGGTCATTCTGGCCTCGCATCTGGGTCGCCCCAAGGGCAAGCCGAACCCGAAATACTCGCTGCGTCCGGTGGCCATCCGCCTCCGCGAGTTACTCGATAAAAAGCTTGGCGAATCCATCAACGTGGCTTTCTCTCCGGACTGCATTGGCGAAGTAGCCGAAGAAATGGCGCGTCAGCTCGAGTCCGGCCAGGTGCTGCTGCTTGAAAACCTCCGTTATCACGCCGAGGAGGAAGCCAACGATCCAGCCTTCTCCAAGGCTCTTGCCTCGCTCGCCGAGATCTACGTGAACGACGCCTTCGGCTCAGCTCATCGCGCCCATGCGTCAACTGAGGGCATTACCCACTTCCTCAAGCCCGCCGTCGCCGGCCTGCTCATGGAAAAGGAGATCACCTACCTCGGCAAAGCTCTCGAATCGCCAGAGAAGCCCTTCGTGGCCATCATCGGCGGCTCAAAAATCTCCGGCAAGATCGACGTCATCGACAACCTGCTCGACAAGGTGGATACCCTGGTCATCGTCGGCGGCATGGCCTATACTTTCGAGCGCGCCCTCGGCGTCACCACCGGCAAGTCTCTCGTCGAAGAGGACAAGATCGACATGGCCAAGGCTGCCCTCGAAAAGGCCAACGCAAAAGGCGTCAACCTGCTGCTGCCCGTCGACAACATCCTCGCCGACAGCTTCTCTCCCGACGCCAAAACCCAACCCTGGGACACATCAATCAACTTCCCCGCCGACTGGCAGGGTCTGGACATCGGTCCCAAGTCCATCGCTGCGATTGAGGATGTAGTTTCGATGGCACGCACCATCGTGTGGAATGGCCCGGCCGGCGTCTTCGAGTTTCCCAAGTTTGCCGTAGGCACCAACGCGATCGCCAGGGCCGTCGCTGCCAACAAGGCAGCTATCTCCATCATCGGTGGCGGCGACTCGGTAAGCGCCATAAACCAGGCCGGCGTAGCCGACCAGATCACCCACATCTCCACCGGCGGCGGAGCCAGCCTCGAGTTCCTCGAAGGCAAAAAGCTCCCCGGCGTCGAAGCATTGACGGATAAGTAAGCAGTCGGAAAAGTCAAACAGCCCCACATCCCGCGCCAGGCATGCGCATGATGTGGGGTTTCTACTATAGCAATTTCGGAATTGGTGTAGACCGAAAGAACGCAGCCAAGTGGCGTTTTCCTCAAGAAAACGGTACCTTTCGATGCTCTCAAGAAGTCTACGTGTATTCCGAAATTGCTCTAATCTAATAAACTAGATCTCCACCAGGAGGAACCGTGGGCTACTACACGCGGGTTCTGTCGAAAGATGACGCCTTCCCCGCCTTCGATGAACTCGCCGGGCTGATTCGTGACGCGCATCCTGAGTACAAGCTTGTCGTCGAAAGCAGCGACGAAGAAGATTGGGACACACTACTGCTCGTCGGCAATGATGAAGTCGAAGTCGCCGTGATCGAGCGAAACCCTATCTTCGATGGCTCAACCGGCCAGGACGAGATCGCCGACTTCCTCGAAGAGATTCAGGATTGTAAGCCTGCATCAGGGGTTGAATGGCTTGTCGAGTACCTGGGGGAAGTCAAAACAGTTTACGCATTTCAGCACCTGCAAGGATCGGAGACAGAGGAGGGCAGCAACGCCCTGCATGCGTTGCGCTCGGCCCTTTGGGAACGCGGCGACGCAATTATTCAAGCAGACGGCGAAGGCTTTACCAACGAAGACGCCTACCACATCGTCTGGCAGTTCTCCGATTCAGTCTCCGGGCCCTGGAACATGGGCGTCTTTCAGGACGGTACCTGGCACCATTTCAAAATGGACCTCGGCGATCCCGATCATCGAGCTGCCTTCTTTGCAGGTGAAGTGCCCTCGGATTTATCCGCCATCCGCGCGTCTGGCCCAATTGATTAGCCGCGCCCCTTCAGCAGCTCGAAGATTCCCGATTCTGGCCGTGCTGTGCCGGCCGTCACCCCATCCCCCGATTTCCATCAACTAAAATCGCCATGAGGAACCTGACAAAATGCCCCGTAAAGCCCTGATCGCTGCCAATTGGAAGATGTTCAAGACCCCTGCTGAAGCCAAGGCCTTCGTCGATGCCTTTTTACCGCTCGTTGCCGGCCATACCCGCGATGAGATTGCCCTGTTTCCCTCGCCCGTGCTCCTGCCCACAGTCATTGCTGCCGCCAAAGGCTCAAACGTCGCCGTCGGCTGCCAGAACATTCACTTTGCCGAGGAGGGCGCCTACACCGGCGAGACCTCCGTGTGCCAGCTTCTGGCTGTTGGCGGAACGCATACCCTGATCGGCCATTCCGAGCGCCGCCAGTACTTTGCCGAAACCGATGAGATCGTCAACAAGAAGCTCCACACCGCGCTTAAGCACGCCGTGATTCCAGTGGTCTGCGTGGGCGAAGTCCTCGCTGAGCGTGAGGCCGGCGAGACCGCCAGCGTTCTCAAGACTCAGATCACCGGAGGTTTCGCCGGCATCACCGCCGAGACCGCCGGGCCGATTGTCATCGCTTATGAGCCGGTGTGGGCCATCGGCACAGGCAAGACCGCAACTCCCGAGATTGCTGTCGACGCGCACAAGATCATCCGCGCGGAAGTCGCCAAGCTGTTGGGCGCAGAAGTCGCCGCAAACATGCGCATCCTCTACGGCGGCAGTGTGAAGCCTGACAACGCAACGTCGCTCATCGGCGAGGAAGAGATTGACGGAGCCCTGGTCGGCGGCGCAAGCCTCAACCCCGACTCCTTCACCGCCATCGTCAAGTACTGATTCAAAGAAGCGCGACTGGGCCGCGTGCAGAGACTCGCGGCCCAACGAATTATGGCTCATGCCTCAGCACGACTTCTACATTGATCGCCTTCGCAGCGTGATGACTATCCTGGTCATTCTGCACCACACGGCCATCACCTACGGTGCCATGGGCGGCTGGTTCTGGCACGAACTGCAACCCTCCCGCACACCTTCAAGCATTCTGCTCATCCTCTTCTGCACCACGAATCAGGCCTGCTTCATGGGCTTCTTTTTCCTGCTCGCCGGCTACTTCACGCCAGCGTCGCTGGATCGCAAAGGCTATCGGCAATTCGTTCTTGACCACTTCATTCGCCTCGGCATCCCAATCCTCGCATTTGATTTCTCCTTGGCCCCCTTACCGCCGCGATTGTCACAGCCGCAGAGGGCGATGGCTTCTGGACTACGTTCGTGGCCATCTGGCTCCGCAAGGAGTTCATCTCCGGGCCACTTTGGTTTGCAGAAGCATTGCTCGTTTTCAGCCTCTGGTACGTTCTAGTCCGCCGCGTAGCGGGCCGCTACCGGGTGGTCTCGGAAGCGCGACCCAAGTCCCAACTCCCGTGCCTTCCTGGCGAGAATGGTTCCTATGCGCTCTAATCGTCAGTGCCGGCACCCTGGCCCTCCGCCAGGTTTTTCCCATCGGAACAAGCCTGTTTGGCTATTGGGCCATTTACGTCGTCCTGTTCGTTGTAGGAGTTCGCGCCAAACCCCGCAACTGGATCGCGCAACTGACCTGGAAGAATGGCCGCCCATGGGTCATCATTGCCTGCGTCGTATGGCCAACACCGCCGCTCGGGTGGAGATTCGCGGGCAGTCATGCCAACTTCAATACCGGCTTCTCCTGGGCAGCCATCCTCAACGCTTTCTGGGAGCCCTTCATCGCCTGGGGATTCATCGCCGCATGGTTGCTCGTCTTTCGCGAGCGGTTCAATCGGCCTTCAGCCGTCTGGGATTGGCTGAATCGCCGTGCTTATGCGGTCTACATCATCCATCCACCTGTGCTGGTGGGCGTCTCTCTATCGCTCCACAGTTGGATCGCGCCCGCGCTGGTCAAATTCTCCGCCGTCGGCCTGTTGGCCTGCACCGCTACCTGGCTGCTGGCCGACCCGCCTGTCCAGATGTCCGGCGCGCGCCGAGTTGTCTAATTACCTGTCACAGTTTCACGCGCAGTTCGCCATGTTCCACCTTCGACTCAAAGACCTCAGCCTTCATGCTGGAATCCTGCTCTGAGGCTCCCGTGCGCGGGTCGAAGGAATACCCATGACACGGACACACCACGCGGCCATCCTCGACGATTCCTTCCCCGAGCGGCCCTCCCTCATGCGGGCAGGTGCCGTCAAGCACCGCAATGGACCCGCCAATATGAGCCACGCAGAGCGTACGACCCTCGACCGTAAACTCGCCCACCTCGTCGGTAACGGGCAACTCAGAAACTGAACATATGCGCACAAACTGTGACATGAAAGAAGCTCCTCGCCGTGGAACACCGACGGCCATCATAACCTGCCAATGCGGTTAGCATAAAGGGAAACCCTCGCCTCTGGCGAAGCACGAGAGAAGCCGTCCATGCCGCACAAGAAAGCCCCACCCCAACCAGCCGCGGCGCCAACCACGGTGTCAGGCCGTTGGCTGATGATCGCTGTGAGCCTGGCAAGCGTGGGGGCCGGGGTTTGCGCATGGGGCGCACTTTGCCTGCTCTTCTGGCAGGGGAGTTGGCAGTTGCTCTACCATCCAACATCCACTGTCACCCGCACCCCTGCCAGCGCCAGCCTGACCTTCGATCCGGTAGGGTTCGCAACCACCGATGCGGGCGAGCCGTTGCTGAAGGGCTGGTGGATTCCAGCCGCCCCCGATGCCCGCTTCACGCGCTACACCGTCCTCTACCTGCACGGCCAAAACGGTAACCTGGGAGACACGGTGGATGCCCTCGCCTCTTTGCACGCTGTCGGCGTCAACGTGCTGGCGTTCGACTATCGTGGCTACGGCCAGAGCCAGTTTGTGCACCCCAGCGAGACCCGCTGGCGCGAAGACACGGAGTCGGCGGTCCAGTACCTGACAGGAACCCGCCACCTGGCAGCAAACGCCATCATTCTTGATGGCAATGACCTCGGCGCCAACCTCGCGCTGGAGGTTGGGGCGCAGCATCCCGAGTTGGCAGGAATCGTGTTGCAGGACCCGCTCGACTCGCCGGCCAATGCCATCTTCAACGACCCGCGCGCCCACATGGTACCGGCACACCTGTTGGTAAGCGACCGTTTCGACGCAGCCTCGCCGGCGGCTGCACTCCGCTTACCGTCGTTGTGGTTTCTTCAAAGCGCGCAGCCCGGAAAAGGCGCGCCACCGGGCGATCCCGAAGCCTTCAAAAGTCTAACCGCGCCCAAGATGCTTGTCTGGCTCGATCCGGCTTCCAACGCCATGAAGAATATGCAGGACGCGCTATCCCGCTGGCTCGACGATCTACATCCTCAGACACGAAACCTGGTGCGCTGACTTGCTGACTCGCTGACCCGCTTCCATCACCGCGGCATGTCCCGATGCAGAGTCTTCACCTGGTAGCCGGCCTTCTTCAGGCGCTTGCCAATCTCCTCGGCCATCATCACGCTGCGGTGCTGGCCGCCGGTACAGCCAAAAGCCACCGTCAGGTAGCTCTTGCCTTCATTCACGTAGTGCGGCAGCAGGTAAAGCATCAACTCCGTAACACGATCAAGAAACTCAACCGTCTGCGGAAATCCGCGTATATACGCCGCCACTTTGGTGTTCTGCCCGGTCTTTTTGCGAAACTCAGGAACAAAGTGGGGATTAGGCAGGAAGCGCAAATCGAAAACCATATCCGCATCAAGTGGCACGCCGTTTTTGAAGCCGAAACTCAGGCAGGAGACGAGCAGTTGCTTAGTCTCATCCTGCTTCCCAAACCGCGCATAAATGTGGGCGCGCAGCTCATGCACATTAAAGTTCGACGTATCGATTAGCGTGTCTGCCACGTTGCGAATAGGGTCAAGCAGTTGCCGTTCTTCCACGATCGAGCGGGATACCGTATCCGAGCGTCCCAGCGGATGCGGCCTCCGTGTCTCGGAGTAGCGCCTGACCAGAACGGCGTCCTGCGCATCAAGGAAAACAACCCGCGTGGGGAGAAGTTTCTTGACGGTCTTCAGGATCTCCGGCAAGCGATCAAGAGTGGTTCCTTCCCGGATATCCACCACGATGGCCGCCCGTTCCACCTCGACTGATTTGCGCACTAGACGGGCAAAATCAGGCAGCAGCTCAAGCGGCAAGTTGTCCACCGCATGGAAACCAAGGTCCTCAAACGCCTTGAACGCCGAGGCTTTGCCTGCGCCGGAGATCCCGGTCACAATCACCAGTTCCTTAGCCGGTTTGGTTATCTTCTTTTCAAGTTTCGTGCCTCTCCGTGGCGAGACCACGGGGGCTCGTTTTGAAGACGTCATGGGCACATGCTACACCGAAGAGCCGGTTGGTGCCTTCACCCAGTAGCCCGCACCGGCAAGATGCAGCGCCCGCGCCGGGTCCACCGCCTGGGAAAGATAGTGCCCCTGGCCCAATTCACAACCAAGGCGGCACATCGCGTCCAACTGGGCAACGGTCTCAATCCCCTGTGCGATCACCTGCATCCCCAGCGTGTGACCGAGATGAATCACCGACCTCAAAACAGCAAGTTGCCGACCCGTCGAAGTAGCTGCCACGGTGAGCCTGGGATCGAGCTTCACGACGTCAATGGGCAGGCGCGCCAATAGATTCAGAGGCGCCAGGTTGGAGCCGAAGTTATCCACCGCGATGCGAACATTGCAATCCACCATGCGCTGCAGAATCGCCACCGCTGCGTCAGGATTCTCGTTCAGTGAACTCTCCGGAATCTCAAACAGAAGGCGCGTCGGATCCACGCCGGTTGCTGCCAGCGCCATCTTTACCTGGGCCACCATGTCCGGGTGGTAAAACTGCCGGTGCGACAGGTTGACGGTCAGCGTCAGGTCCGACTGCGGCAATTCGACTGACCACTTCCGCAACTGTCGGCAAACCGTCTCCACCGTATCGACACCGAGACTGATGGAGAGCCCTGTATCCTCGGCAACCGGCAGCAGATCGCGGAAGCTGTCTATGGAGCCATCGGAGCGGCGCCAACGCAAAAGTGCCTCAAAGGCATCAAGCTTTCCCGTTTGCAGCCTGTAAATCGGTTGGAACCAAACTTCGAGCTGCCGATTCTCAACCACGCTGCGCAGCTCCCGCTCACGCTCCTGCTGGTTTGAGACATGCCCTTCCATGTGTACGTCAAAGATCTGGTAGCGTCCGCCGCCTGCCTGCTTTGCGCTGTACATGGCAAAGTCCGCATCGCGGATCAGCAATTCGGGAGCAGTGTGATCGGGACCCGCCATGGCCACGCCAATGCTGGCGCCCACTTGGATGAGATTTCCGAAGACGTCAAACGGCCGCTGCATCTCGGTCAACACCCGGGTAGCCACAATGTCCAGGTCGCTGATCGACGGGATACTTTCTACAAGGACGCCAAATTCGTCGCCGCCCAGCCGCGCCGCTGAATCCTGGGGACGCAACGCCGCGCGTAGACGTTCAGAGACTGCCTTCAGCACAATGTCACCCGCTGCATGGCCCATCGTGTCATTGATCTCTTTGAAACGATCAAGATCGAGAAAGAGCACGCCGCAGGTCTGGTCCTTTCGACGCAACCGCCGGCTCAGCGCCAGCGTCAGGCGATCAAGAAAGAGCGCGCGATTAGGAAGCTCCGTCAGCACATCGTGCATTGCATCGTGTTGCAGCTTGGCTTCGGTCTCCTTGCGGTCGCCGATATCGCGATAGGTGAACACGTAGCCCACCTTGGCGCCGTCCACCAGCAGCGGCCCAGCCAGAAGGGCCACATCCACCAGTTCGCCGTCCTTGTTCATGCGCACCGTTTCAAGGGCTGCGCGGCCGTGCAGATCTACGGTCTTTTCCAGCAGCGCATATTCGTTCTGGCGCGTCTCCGGCACAATCAACTCCCGCAGATTGCCGCCGCTGGCTTCCTCCGCGGTATATCCAAACATCCTGGTGAAAACCGGATTCGTGTACAGCAGATGGTCATCGTGGACGATGGCAATCGCCTCGGGAAGGCTCGACAGCACATCCTCCATCAACCGCGACTTGGGTGCAACCTCCCGTCCTCCGGGATGAGCCACAATGACCGCTTCGCGACGCTCAGCACTCAACAGGCAGTAGGTACCTTCCACGGGAAGCAGGCGGCCATTTTGAGCAGGGATAGTAGCGTGAAACGGGCTGCCCAGCATGGTCCCTTTCAGCGAGGTTTGCGGCTCCGCTGTTCCAGGAAAAAGTCCCCACAAAACGTCTTCAACAGGACGCGTGACCCACTCGCCTTCTTCCAAGCCCAGCATCGCCCTCGCTTCGACATTGGCAAACACGATGTTGCCCGCCCGCTCAAGAAAAACAAGAACCGGCAGCGCGTCGAGGATCTCCTGCTGTTGAGTAGAGTCCGAGTTTTCAGGAAGGTTCAAACTCTTCGTCTCCATAGGACCCGATGTGTACCCCGCCCTAACCCGCTTTCCTCTGGCCACCGTTGCGATGCCCAATTGAAAATCCCTATTCAAAATCGTATGCCGCGCAGCGCGCCGTAACCATCCCCTAAAGCGGGCATCTGGTGCAACCAAAGTCTGTCCAATGTCCCATTTGCATGCAAAACACAAATGTTTTTGCGGCAAGCCGCTGACCACTTGAGGGGAGGACAGTGACGCCGAAGTAACGTCGCTGTGAATAACTTGTTCTTAACTCACTTAAGCGGAACTCATCCCGTATCACGGGGGCCGGAAGAAGATTGGGGTTGCTGCGCTTTAGGGAATGAACGCATCCGAGAGAATCTCGCCACAGGACTGAGGCTATGATCAACCAGCCCGCACCTGTAACGCAATCATAGATTCGTAAAAGTTACGAAAGAGTTAAGGAATCTCCACCAGTTCCATTTGTCCGTCGCGTCGACGATGAAGGACAAACATGTCTCCGCCAGGACTGCGGAAGATGAGCAGGTCCCGATCACGGAACTCAGCGTCTTTCACTGCCTCTTCAATGGTCATGGGCCGTAGAACAATTGCCTCTCCGCTCTTGAGAATATGCGGCTCCACCACTGTGGCCTGGTTGGGAAATGAATGAACCGCGATGGACGTGCGGGCCTCCGAACGGGTTGCAGCGGGCTTCGCCTCGCCATTGTCTTCCGTCACCAGCGCAGCGCGAGCCTTGGGCCGGGCTACCGGAGGAGCACTCAGTACCTTCTCTCCCTTTGGCAACCGCTTGCCATCCAGGCGCCTGTCCCGATAGCGCCGCGCCTGGTTCTCGGCATGGTCCATGGCCTGCCGCAGCGCGGCATCCGGGGAATCGCCCTTCCCGGTAGCCGCAATGGTCTGCAGCCGCGCTTGCACAGTAAGCTCCACAATCTGGACGTGCCGCTGCGATCCGAAAGTGATGCTTGCCCGCGCGGTCTTTCCCAGGATGCGGGCTATGCGTTCCATACCCTCCTCGGCCTGCGTGCGCAGTGCCTTAGAGATCTTTACTTGTCTGGCGGTGAACTCCACTTCCATGGTCAGCCTCCGCACTTCAAATCCTCGGTCCTGGATTCGTGCCGAGAAAATCGGATTCTACAGCATTTCAGTGAACAGTGATCAGTGAACCGTTGCCAGTCCGTCAAAACAGATGTCGTTTCCGGAATGGGCGGCGGGTAGGAAACTCATCGCTGACCACTGTGATCTGACTACGGCTTTTCTACCCGTCTCGTCGGCGTCGCTGGTGGGTGGATGGAATGCTCATATCCTCGCGATACTTGGCCACCGTGCGACGGGTAAGCTGTATGCCCTGCGCTCCGAGCATCGCGGCAAGCTGATCGTCCGTCAGCGGATGGCGCGGATTTTCGTCTTCGATCAGCTTTCGCACCTTCCGCTTAAGCACTGGCAATGGCGTGTCGGCGCCTTCCGGCCCGTTCGATCCTTCTGTGAAGAAGAAGCGCAGTTCGATCACCCCTTGCGGGGTAAGCGCATACTTATTGGCCACGGCACGGCTCACAGTCGAGGGATGAACCCCGATCTCTTCCGCCACCTCCTTGATCATCATCGGCCGCAGCGCCTCGACACCCTGGTCAAGAAAATCCTGCTGGCGACGGACGATGACCTCGCAGGTTCGCAGAATCGTGCTCTTCCGCTGGGCAATGTTACGCATCAACTGCATTGCGGAGCGGAAGCGCTCCTTCACGTAGTCCTTGACCTCTTTATCCGTGCCCTCTGCCACCAGCATCCTGCGATACCGCTGACTGAGACGCAAGCTGGGCAAATCCTCCTCGTTCATTGAGACCGCCCACTCGCCCCCACGCTTGATAAACACCACATCCGGCTCGATCAGCCTGGTCTGCTCGCGGTTGTACAAGCGGCCCGGCCGGGGATCGAGCGTGCGTATGAACTCCACTCCAGCGTTGGCTTCAGCAGGCGTAATGTGGGCCATGCGCGCCAGATCTTTCACATCCCTCTTCTGCAACAGCTGCAGGTGCTGGTCCACAATCGACGCGGCCACTTCCATGCAGCGCCGCCGCTCTTCGATTTGCGCCTCGGCCGGGGCCCGGAAACCCCGGTGCGTTTCCTCATCGGCGTCCACCGGATGTTTGGTGTACAACTGGCTGAACTCGTCTTGCTGCGCCGCTATCTGAATCAGCAGGCATTCGCGCAGATCCCTTGCCCCCACTCCGGCCGGATCAAGATGCCGCACCAGGTCCACTGCGCGCCGAAGCAGATCGAGCGCGGCGGTGATCGCCTCATCCCCGGGTTCTGCCGCCCCGTCATTCTCATCGGCCTGAAAGAAGGCCGCCGCAAGTTCTTCCTCGCTGGCGCAAAGGTATCCGCCCTCGTCCAGGTTTCCAACCACGAACTCCGCCGCCTCATGCAGACGGGGCTCCAGTTTCAGTGCGCCCAGTTGCCACGCCAGGTGATCGGAGAGAGTCGTCGGCTGGGAGAGAAAATGCTCGAACGACGGCTTCTCGCTGTCGTCGAACTCCGGCTGCGTGCGATAACCGGGATCAAGATAATCCCGGAAGTATGAACCGAAGTCGATTTCCTCAAACGAATCCTTGGGCGGAGCCGGTGGTTCCTCAGCGCCCCGCGCCAGCTGTTCCTCGCGCCCGGCAACCTCATCCAGCATCGGCACTGATTCGTTAATCTCTTCCAGTACGGGATTCTCCACCATCTCGGCATCGATCATCTCCTTCAGTTCCAGCTTGTTGAGCGCCAGTACGCTCACCATCTGCATCAGGCCCGGAGTGAGGACCTGGCGCTGGGATACTTTCAAGCTCAGATTGGGTTGCAGCAACGCCATAAATGGGACTTGTCCCCGTTTGGACTTAATACAAGTGTAATCGCGCAAGAAAGCGGCTAAAGGGTAAATTCCCGCGCTTCAATCCATCCGTTCCAGAATAAGCAACCATAGATTCACAAATCTCCGGCGGGAATTCTACTCCTGGCTGAGTACCTTTTGCACATTGACAAATCCTCAGCAAGGGCAGCCTGCTTCCGGCAACGCTTCGGCCCATCGGCCTGCCTTAGCCCAGCGAGAACCCCTCTCCCAAATAGAGGCGCCGCACCTCAACATTGTTGCCCAGCTCGTGCGGAGTCCCAGTAAAAATAATCTGCCCCTCGGCGATAATGTACGCCCGATCGGTGACGCTCAGGGTCTCGCGGACGTTGTGGTCGGTGATCAGAATCCCGATGCCGCTGGCCTTTAATTCGAAGATAATCTTTTGCAGCTCAAGCACCGCAATGGGGTCGATGCCGCTGAAGGGCTCGTCAAGCAGGATGAAGCTGGGCTGGATGCAAAGGCAGCGTGCAATCTCTACCCGTCGCCGTTCCCCGCCTGAAAGCGCATAACCCCGTGTGGTGCGGATGTGCCCCAGGTTGAGCTGATGAATCAGCCGCTCTGTTCTTGCGCGCCGTTCTCTGTTGCCCAACGGCTGCGCCTCAAGAACCGCCATGATGTTTTCTTCAACGGTCAGTTTGCGGAAGACGGATGGTTCCTGCGGAAGGTAGCTTATGCCGAAGTTGCGCGCCCGCAGATACATGGGCACCCGGGTGATGTCGGCTTCGTCCACCAGCACTCGCCCCGTCTCCGGCACAACTAGTCCCACGATCATGTAGAAACTGGTCGTCTTGCCGGCGCCGTTCGGACCCAGCAACCCGACAACCTCCCCACGGGAGATCCGCAAATCTACCCCGCGCACAACCTGACGTCCCTTGTACGTCTTGCCGATCCCCTCAGCAATCAGTTTTTCCATCTATTCCCTGGACTCGCTCCCGCCCTCACTTCGGCGCCGTGGTTTCTGTCTTTGTCGTGCCGCCTTCCACGCTCACGCTATCATCGCGGCTATGGAAAATCAAAGCTTCCCCGGTGACGTTTCCCCGCGTCGGATCGGTCATCCTTGGCGGTGTCGCGATGGTCCCGGTCAGTACGTATTCCCCCGTCTCGCTTGTATACACCAGCTGTTCTCCGGTTCCGCGCCGCCCGCCGGAGTTTAACACTACGTGGCCCCGAGCCGTCAGACCGTCCACCTGCGCCTGCCCACCATCTCTACCAGCATGATTGCCGGGCGGCAGCAACCGCAGTTCAACCTCGTTCGAAACTGAACTTGCCGTGCCGGTTTCGGCGACCACCGTACCCAAAGCGCCGCCATGCATCACCGCTTTGCGCTCGGCATCGGAGTACTTCAGATCCCCTCCGCGCACGCGGATCACCGAAGGCGCTGCCGATTTTCCCGCCGCATCCTTGCCTGAATCCTTCCCCGTATCGGGGACTGCAGCCGGGCCGCCCGCGCTCAACAGCACCGCGCGCACGGGCTCAGCCGGATCGGTGCTGTGTGACACCAGCGTTTGCTTTTGCCGGTCAAGCACAATTACCGGACCGGCCACGGAATTTGCATCCTGCCATAGCCGGGCATGCCCCTTGAATGTAGCCTCACCGGTCGCCTGGTGCAGTTGCGCTTCACTGGAAATGGCATGCGCAGGCCCCTTTCCACCCAGAGCGACGTCTCCTTTTTGACCGCTCTTCTCCGATGCGGCCCCGGCCGTCCCTGTGTTCATCCAGGTTGCCTTCACGTTGCCATGCGCAAACGCGTCGCCTGATTCCTGAGATACATCAACCTTCTCCGCTGTGAGTTGCAAGCCACCGTCTTCCACTCGCGGGCTCACCGTCAAATGTAGCCACTGCCCCGTGCCTTCGTAGGCCGCGTGGCCTGCCGTGGCTCGCATGGGAGCTTCAGCCTGCGCACCGGGTTTGGCAGCCGGTTGTTGAATCAGGACCACATGGCCATCCAGCACGCCTGACTGAATCTGCCCAGTTCCATTCGAATCCCGCGCCGCCCGATTTGCGGTCGGGCTCCCAGCGGCGCCGATTGTTCCGGCTGCGAATTGCACCGTCAGACGGTCGCCGTTCGCGGTCTCCCGCGTGCCCGTGGCGCTGGTTTCTTCCAGGCTGGCGTTGCCTGTTCCAGTCATCGCCGTCAACTGTGAACCTGGCCCGAACTCGCCTGTCACTGCATCCGCCGCCAGCCTTGAAGGCACTATGGCGCCATTGCCACGCTGGCTCTCGCCGGTAACAACCACGCCTTGGGCTCCGGTCATCTTTGCCGGCTCAAGCTGGCCCTGACCGCCTTTGCGGAAGTCCACATCCGCAATTGGCGATCGCCACGTCCGGCTCACCCGCAGCGGCCCTCCCTTTGCATTACTTGCCGCCGGCTGGTTCAGTTCCTCGCTGTGCATCTCCACGCCACGTTCCATGTGTGCGTGGCGAAGATCTCCCTTCGCATCAAATGCGAGTTCCATCGCGGGCGAGGTTCCATGCATCTTTCGGCTCTGGCCCGCACTTTCGCTCGCCGAGTCCATTTGGACCCCACCTTCCAGATGGCCCCGGCGGGGCTGGTTGTGACCGTTGAAGTCCATTGACCCCTTCGGCGCCGTAAGGTGGCCGCCGTTCGAAGTTGTAAGGGTGAACCCGTTCAACGCGTCAAGGCGGATCACCGACCCATCCTCCCGAAACTGGATCTTCGCATCCACCGCAGTAGCCACGCCGCCTCGGTAATCGGCCGTCGCCGAGTGCAGGCGGCACTCCTGACTCGCGTGCTCAAAGTCCGCGTGCGTGGCATGGATCTCAACCGTCTGACCAGCGCGCTTTGTCATCAACTCGACGGCGCGATCCAGCACCAGCGTGCCCTCTTTTGAATCGTAAGTTGCGCCCATCGAGCTCCCGGTTCCCTGGACCATCGAAAAGTCCACGCGCTGGCTGGTTGTCACCACCCCGCTCCCCTGGTCGAAGGTGAGCCCGCTTGTCTTCACGTGTACCTCGCCAGTTGACGCCGTCTCAGCGGCCGCGGCCAGGGGCTGGCTCTTGCCTTTGTTGGCCACTGCGTGGCCCGGCGCAGCCTTGGGAGCAATCGCCGGCGCAACTCCCGGGCGCATCAATGTGATCTCCACCGGCCCTGCGGCAGTTGCCGTGTTTGTCTTCTGGTCGTATTCAAACTCCGCGCCTTCAATGCGATCCACGCGACCGCCAGCCGTGTCGTAAAGCTCGATCTTCACATCATGAAGAATGGCGCGATTGTCTTTTAACTGGACCACTTTCGAGGCGTGAATCTTGTATTGCGAATGCGCCCCGAAAGCATGGGACAAGGTGTAGCCATTGGCCTCCTGCTGTATGTCGACGCCAAGCCGTTTCGGCAGTTCCTTCAGGTTCAGCGGGTTCTTCAGCTTGCCTACTGCCAGGAACAAAACCAGGGCCCCCACCAGCAGAACTCCTGCCGCAAGCACCAGCGTCCGCATCCGTTCAATCGTGAATCGCACGCTCAGTTATTCACTCCCAACCTTGCGGCAAGACGTTGCGCCAGACTTTCGCCCAGTTCGCTCCACAACAGGCGCGCCGTAGCCCCCGATGCCTTCTCCACCGCCCCTGTCAGCTCGACCAGTTGGCGCACATGCTCTGCCACGTGGCGCGCCGCTGCCGAGTCAAGATCGACATCTTCTTCCAGGAACGGCCCGTCCGGCCCAAAGTCAATGCGGATGTGCCCATCCTGCTCGTAGGCCCCCTCGTCAAACATCGGCCCATAGCCCGTGACACGAATCAGCCGCGGCTCCCGCACCCAGCGAGCATTTTTGTCGCGGCCAGCCTCAAGCTCCCAGAGACTCCAGCCGATCTGAAATTCGTACGCGTAATCGTCATGCAGTAGATCCAGAGCATCTTGCACGGCCAGCTGTGGCTCCGCGCCTCGTTCGCCCCACCCATACACGCGTTGCAGAACTGGCGACTCGGTCCAGCTGATCGGCCACACCGTCATCGCATACACCCTGGGCTCGCCGCCGTGCGCGGCAAACGCCGTAAGCACGGCCGTCACCTTGTCAGCAAGCGCTGCAAGCTGCAGATTTGGGTACCACAAACTCAAATAAAGTGTGTCGGACATCTCTACTGATTGTAGACGCGCGAATGGCTCCAAAGATGCTGAAGGATGGAGCGCTTCAAATGAAATTGGGTGGTCTTTGGGTGCCGATCATCCGCCTATTTTCTGGCGAATGGGTGGCAGGCCAAACGCCTAAGTCCGATCGAAGGAAAGACTACCCCGTCACAATCTCGCTGAAGTCAGCGATGCCCGAGAATCCACTCAGCACTGAGGCGATCAGGCCCAGGTGAGCGCCGCGCACCGCCGGGTCGGGATCGAGCACCATCACCTTGTCGAAGAAGGCATCCACCACCGGCCTCAGAGCAGCAATCATTGCCAGCGCTTCTCCATAGGCCCGCTCCTGGCGACGGAAAGCCACCTCCGGAGCCAACGCCGCCGCCGCATCTGCCAGCTGTCTGGCCTCGATTGAAAGCGTCTCGCTCCGCGCAGGAGCGATCGTAAATCCCTTCTCTTCCGCCTGCCGAAGAATATTCTTGATCCGCCTGAAGGCCGCTGAGATTGCCGCAAAGTCCTCTGACCCACGCACCGCCGTCAACGCCTCGGCCCGCGCCATCGCGTCACACACATCGTTGGCATCCGCAGCAAGCACCGCGTTCACCACGTCGTAAGCGTAGCCGAGCACGTCCTTCAGATAGAAATGCAGCCGCTCGCGAAGAAACGCTGCAACTTGCTCGCGATTTTCCCCGTCCGCGCCGCTGGCTTGCATGACTTCGCTCAGTGTCAGTGGCAGACCCGAATCTGCCAGAATCTTCACGATGGCATTCGCAGCGCGGCGCAGCGCGAATGGGTCCTTCGACCCGGTCGGCGCCGAGCCGATTCCAAACATGGCCGTGATGGTTTGAATTCGATCCGCAAGCCCAAGCAACTGACCTTCAATCGACGGCGGAATCTCGTCCTCAGTGGAGGCCGGCGTGTATTGCGCATAGATGGCTGCTGCAACCCGCTCGCCCAGTCCCTGTTCCCGCGCGTACAAACCGCCGATCACGCCCTGTAGCTCGGTAAACTCTTTAACCAACTCCGTTGTAAGGTCAGCCTTTGCCAACTCGACCGCTTTCAATAGGGCGGATTCATCGAAGACAATGCCCGCCCCTTTCACTGTCACAGCCAACCCGTGTGCAACAGCCAGATTGGCTTGGGTCTTCCAGTAGTAGCTCCCCAACTCCTTCTGAAACGTCACATTCTTCAAGCTCTCAACACGCTCCGTCAGCGGCGTCTTCTGGTCAAAGTCCCAGAAGAACTGCGCATCCTTGAACCGCGCCCTCAGCACGCGCGCATTGCCGTGGCGGATAATGGCCCGCCCCTCTTCATCCACTTGCGTATTGAGCACAGCCAGAAAATGTGGCGCCAGCTTCCCGTCCGCACCCTCGACGGCGAAATACTTCTGGTGATCGCGCATCACCGTCACCAGCACCTCTTCCGGCAACGACAGGTACACCGGCTCAAAGTCACCCAGCACTACCGTAGGCCACTCGGTCAGGTGCACAACCGTCTCGATCAGAGCCGCATCTTCACGCCAACGCGCGCCCACAACCGTGCGGGTTTCCGCATCGAGAGCCTTGCGAATCGAATGCCTGCGCTTCGCCACATCGGCCACCACATACGCCTTCTGCAGCGCTTCGGCGTAGTGGGTTGCGTGGTCAATCACCACAGGCGCTTCCCCGTGCTGCACGCGATGCCCACGGCTCGCATTTCCCGCAGCGATCCCTGCCAGTTCCAGCGGTACCACCGACGAATCCATCACCGCCATAACCCAGCGCACCGGCCGCACAAAGCGCTCGGGCTTGCCCGCGCGCCAGTACATATTCTTCGCCCAATAGATCCCGGCTACCTCTTTCGGCAGTTCCGCCGCAAGCAACTCTGCCGCTGCGCGACCCAGCCTCTTCACCGTTGCGCCGACATACTCACCCTTGATGCTCTCAACTTTTTCCAAAGCAGCAACGGCCACGCCGGCCTTCTTGGCGAAGGCTTCTGCCGCCGCTGTCGGCGCTCCATCTTTGAAAGCCACCTTCCAGGGAGGCCCCGTCAGCTTTTCCTCTGTGTCTGCCTGGCTCGCGAGCACGTCCTCCACCAGCACAGCCAGTCGCCGCGGCGTCGAGTAACTCGTAACCTTGGCCGCAGGCCCCAACAACCGCTCGCGCGTGAGCAGATCGTTGACCCGCTTGCCTAATTCGGCTTCAGCCCCTGCAATCATGCGGGCCGGAACCTCTTCCAGCCCTATCTCCAACAAAAAATCCGCCATAATTTTGATTGTCTTTCCGCTGACTCGCTGACTTGCAATCTCCGCTCACACACAGGAAGCGAGGCTAGCTCCGCGAAAGCCGCTAACTCGCCTGCTGTCCCACATACACTTTGGCCACGCCCACCGCCAAATTTCGAATGCGCGCAATCATGCCCACGCGTTCCGTGACACTGATCGCCCCACGGGCATCCAGAAGATTGAACAGGTTCGAGCACTTCAGTGCCAGCTCATAGGTCGACATCAGCGGGAAGCGCCGCTTCTCCGTCGGGCTTGCGTTCTCATCGGCCAGCACAGCATTGCCCTTTGCCAGCAGCGCTTGCGCCTCGGCCTCGTAGCTGTCGAAGTGCGCCCACAGACGGTCAATGTCGGCGTCTTCGAAGTTGTACACGGAGTACTGCAATTCCTCCGTCAACCGGACATCGCCATAGGTGACCACCGCGCCCGTATCCGGGTCGCGCGCCCACACCACGTCGTAGACCGAGTCCACGTCCTGCATGAAAGCACAGAGTCGCTCCAGTCCGTATGTCAATTCAGCACAAATCGGGTCCAGGTCGAGTCCGCCGCACTGCTGGAAGTATGTGAACTGCGTGATCTCCATGCCGTCCATCATCACCTGCCAGCCCACGCCCCAGGCCCCCACCGTCGGGCCTTCCCAGTTGTCCTCTTCAAACTTCAGGTCATGCATTGAGAGGTCGATCCCAATCGCTTCCAGCGACTGCAGGTAAAGCTCCTGCACATTCACCGGTGGTGGCTTCAAAATCAGTTGAAACTGCGTGTGGCGAAACAACCGGTTCGGATTTTCTCCGTATCGCCCGTCTGCCGGACGCCGTGAGGGCTGCGCATAGCCCACCTTGTAGGGCTTGGGCCCCAGAACGCGCAGAAATGTCTCTGGCGCCATCGTCCCTGCGCCTACTTCAACGTCATAGGGTTGCTGCAGCACGCACCCGCGCGCCGCCCAAAAACTCTGCAACCGGAACAACAGTTCTTGAAAGGTCAGCGCGGCGACCTTTGCAGGGGACACAGCCGCTGACGGCAAAACACTGGCAGAAGGCACGTTGGACTCTCTCTCGACGGAACTGAGGCAATTTTATCAGCCCGACAGAAACAATCTGCAACGCGTTGCACTTTGAGTGCTGCCGGTTCCAACCCTTGCACGTCTCTGAACACGAGGTTGGGAATTCGTAAACCCTAGAGCCGACCCAGCGCCTCCGCCGACTTCAGTTTGCGCTCCAAATGGCGCTCCAGCGCCTGCAACGTGAATCGTCGCAGATCCTGCCCACGCCTCCGCGGCCATGGTTCGCCGGCAAAATTCGCTGCCGGTGCCCTCAGCATGCGCTGCGCCAGTTGCCACGAGTCCGCTGACAGCTCACTGGCATTTCCATTGCGATGCAGCGAGCAAAACAAGCCGTCCCCCAGCGAGTTGAAGTTGGTTTGTCCGGCTTCCAGGGCCTCTCCACATGCGGTGCAGTGGCCGATATCAGGCAGTAGCCCCATCAGCCTGGTCATCCAAAGAGAAAAATAGGTAAGCGGCATCCACGGCTGCTCCACCGTGGTCTGTTCCAGGACGGCCAGCAGCAGCCGGAACACCGTCTCCTGCGGATCGCGCTCCGGCAGCGCCTCGTCCAATACTTCCGCGAAAAAGCTGAGCACCGCCATCCGCGCATGATCGACTGGTGTCGAAAGGGGTGAGCGGACAATCTCCAACTGGTCAAGCCGCACCAGCTCCTGCCGCGGGCGTTCGGCGAACCAGGCCCGCGTCACCGTCATGGGCTCCAGCGCCCCGCCAAACCGTTTTCGGCTCCTCAGCGCGGACTTGGCTACACCCTTGAGTCGCCCATAGTCCCGCGTGAAAAAGCTCACGATCAGGTCGGCCTCATGCACCGGCCAGGTGCGCAAAACCACGGCTTCTGAGGTCAGAACGCTCATAAGTCTTCTATCTTCGCACCCTGCACAAGACCAAATTGGCCGTAAAAGTCAGGTTTCTGGCCTGTTTTGACCGTTGCAGAATCCCGATCCCACGTTACAATAGTTGTAGAGGTTCCAAATGCCCACCGCAATGGTCACCTTCAACGGTCGCATCACCCTCCCCACTAACGTACGAAAAGAACTCGGACTCAAGACAGGCGACAGCGTCGATTTTGTCGAAATTGAGAAGGGCCGATTCGCCATCAAATGCAGCGGTGATTCGCTCGCAAGATTGAATCGCGCCGTTGCCATTGAAGAGCCCGACAAAGTGATCCAGTAACCTTCCTCAAACAATTTCATCACCAGATTCAGGTGCAGTAAAACTGCGCCCGAATTGCTTCGCGCACAAACAAACGCGCATCCCGCTGGGCGGGACGCGCGCTGACACGACTCAATCGTGCGATTCTGGTGAGAGTTTAGCGCCCGAAGTGTGCCGCGTTCTTCTCAGTAAAGTGAGCCCACTTCTCCGGCAGGTCATCCTGCGCAAAGATGGCGGAAACCGGGCAGGCCGGAACACATGCGCCGCAGTCGATGCACTCGACCGGGTCGATAAATAACTGATCAGCCTCGGCGTGGCCGTCCTCGTCCTTCTTTGGGTGAATGCAATCGACAGGACAGGCGTCTACACAGGCGGTGTCCTTGGTGCCGATACAGGGTTCTGCAATGATGTATGCCATCTCTGAATTCTCCGGGGAGACAAACTCTCGACGCTGATAGTAGCACAGGACCCCCAAAAGGTGACTCGCCCTTGTGCTCAGGCGTTTTGCCATGCGGGAATCTGAAGAATCATTCCCCGATCCCGACAGCTACGCAGGTCGATAGCGCGTTCAGCCTTGGCGGGCCTTCGCTTCCCTGCGCTGCGCAAACTCCTGCGGCGTCGGGATCGGCGTCAGCTTGCGCCCGGCGAACATATCCCCAAAAAGCCCCACCAGCTCATCATGGATCAGTCCGTTCGATGCCAGCACTTCGCGGCTGTCGAGCTTGAACGCGCCACCGGAAAAGTCGGTCACATGGCCCCCGGCCTCTTCCACCAGCAGGATTCCCGCCGCCGTGTCCCAGGGATTCAAGTTGAACTCCCAGAATGCATCCATCCGCCCCGATGCCACTGAAGCCAGGTCCAGTGCCGCCGAGCCCGCCCGCCGCAGACCATGCGAGCGCAATGTGAACTCGTGATAGAAGTGGACATTTGGACTGTCGTGCCGTTTACGGCTGGGAAACCCTGTTGCCAACAGCGCCTCGGCCAACTCCGGCGTATGCGAAACGTGCATGCGCTTGCCGTTCAACTGCGCACCTTTTCCTCGTTCGGCGGTAAAAAGCTCGTCGCGCATCGGATCGTAAATCACCGCGGCCACCAGCGTCCCATCCTGTCCAGCCTCGAGGCCCGTAGGTCTGTGCTCAAGGCCCATGGAAACACAAAACTGCGGCAGCCCGTGGGCAAAGTTCGTGGTCCCATCCAGCGGGTCAATATACCAGCGATACTCGCCGTCGAGCCGCTCCCGCGTTCCCTCTTCGCCGTAAATCCCGTGCCCAGGAAAAACTCCGCCGAGCCGTTCCTTGATCAGCTTCTCCGCCGTCCGGTCGGCCACTGTGACAATATCTACGCCGCCTTTGTACTCGGTCTCCACGCCCTGGGCCAGGAACTCGCGCAGTCGCGCGCCCGCCTCTTCGGCGATCGCAGAAGCCTTGGGAACCCAGACCAGCTCTGGCGCCGCGGCTTCGCTCAAGAGGCCACCACGGAAGAGACCGGCCTGCGCGACGTTGAGGTTTTCGATTCCGCTCCGTTTCCTGGTGCCACTCGCGGCCCGATCTCAGTCCGCGGCCCGCGCTGCCGCCCGATTTCAGAGATGCTGCGGATCTGATGCTTGTAGATGAACAGGTTTGGCTGACCTTCGCGTGTCAGGCGCAGCATCGCGTCGTCAAAGTATTCAATCCATCCGCGCACGGTCTCGCCATCGCGCAACTTGATGGTGACGACAATCTGACGGTCGCTGAGAGAACGAAGGTAGAGCGCCTCCTGCCCGGTTTCTCCCGGTGGAGGCGTCTTGGAGCGGCGGCGCGAGGACAGTGGAGAAGTCATGTTGCCATTTTAGATGCACCGCGCCGAAAACATCACGCAAGCCCCTCGAGAATACGCCAATTTTTAGATCCACAACAACCGATCAAACGGCGTCATGAACTACTGACCGGCGACTTGCCACAACTCGAGTTTTCGTAGGATTTTCGATCATCGGGAATCATCCGATTCTCGAACCCTACCTCAATCTCTGGGATATGCGGATTGGACAGAATCGTTTGGTAACCGTCGTCTGCGCTAGTTCTCAGAAGGTGTTTCGATGTGGTCGACAATGAGGAATTCGAACGGGGCATTGGTGGGCACCAGCTTAACGCCGACCTAGTTTTTTAGTGCCTGCTGAAAGGTTGGGCCGTCGGCGTCGGGCGGCGGATCGCGCCCAGGGCGTTCGTCAATGAATTCCATCACCCAGTCATAATTGCCGGCAAGTCCGGTTTGGTCCACGACAGGGCGGCCAAGGTTTCCCACGCCGGTAAAGGTACTTACAATCTGGGCCATCGTAATGTTGCGGGCACCTTCATGGCGCAAATAGGGCGCGGACGGACGCGTGTTAACAAATGTCCCGCCGCGAACCGGAAACCCACCGGGCACTGTGGACGGAGGCGCAGATGCCGACCCGGCAGAACTCGACTGCACTTCAATTTCTTTGCCCGCAGGCGCGCGGGGAACGATGCCAGAGCATGCATCGCCGGTGGGGTGTGGACGCAGTTGTGGGCCGAGTTCGCCGGGTTTGACCAGTTCTGCAGCGTAAACGGATACCTCGCGGGTGTCGTAATGGACCTTGAGCTTGAATCGGTCAATGAGGAGCGACTGCACCATCAACCGCATCTGGCCTTTGGTAACTTCGTGGTTGTCAGTTCGCGCTTCGATGCTGAAGCCCTTGCTCAGCGCCCAATCAGGCAGTGTGGCACGGAAAGCATCGCGCTGTCCGGTCGTGGTCTTGAAGGCGAATGATATTAGGCTCACAACCGGCCAGTTCTTCGCTGAGAAGACACCGCCTGTGTTGGTATAGTTGTCCTCCGGACCATAGGCGACATTGACGCTCGAGGGATCATCGGGATTCTTGTGCGGGTGAACGGAGATGACATCAAACTCCTGGTGGCCGCCCGCGGCGACCTGCCAATCGGGAACCTGTTCAAGTTGCGGTGGAGTCGCTTGAGCGATCAGGCGCACGGGCAGGAAGAGCAGAAATACGACGAGGACTGAGACTTGGAGGGAGGCCCAAGGCTCTTTTTCGAGTTGATCAGGGGACTGTGAGGTGTTTGCCGTCATCCTCTGCCTCCTGCTTGCTTCACGGGAGCCCTGAAATCGAAGCTATGCCTTCAGGCCGATCGCAGCAATGCTCTGCAGGAAAATCTTGTGGTCCGAACTTCGTACATTCGGCCTCACTTCCCCTTCCCCGCCGAGTCCACGTAGTAGCCCGCTTTGCTGCGGATGTTGAATGCCTCGGCGGATGCCCGAGGAATGGTCACCTGGACACGATGAAAGCTGCGTCCCGGCTCCTGGTGCTGCGGATAGTAGCCCAGCAGGTATTGCGTGCGCAGGTCATCGCTCACGCGGGCGAAAGCCTTGTTCAGCCCACCGTCGCTGACGTAAAAGCTCTTGCCGCCGGTCTGCTCCGCCAGCGTAATCAGTGCGTGTTCGCCGCCCAGATCGCGCCCGGCGCTGGCCTCGATGGGCACGTCAATGATGCTGTAGATCATGACTTCATTGCGTAGAGCCTCTTCCAGTGCCTGCGCATAAGTGGTGCTCTTGGCCGTGTCGCCGCCGTCTGAGACCAGCACCAACACCTTGCGTCCATCTTTGCCCCCCAGCCCATCAGATCCCAGGTAGATGGCATCGTAAAGCGCCGTCGCGAAATCGCTGCGCAACTGGCTCAGGCCGTGATCGATCAGTGCCACTTTGTTGGTAAACGGCGTAAGCTGCTGCACGTTGGTGGCGAATTGCATCAAGCTCATCTGATCCTGAGAGCGCAAGATTGCGTGAGCAAATCGGTGCGCGGCATCGGCCTCCTCGGCCATGTCCTTGTGCACGCTCCCGCTGGTGTCGATGGCCAGCGTCAGGTTCAACGGCAGTTCCGACTGCCGCTCGAAGACTGAAATCTGCTGCGGCCGACCGTCCTCGGCAACGGCAAAGTCTTCGCGTGTCAGGCCGCCCACGATCGCCCCGTTTTTGTCCGTCACGTTGACAAACACATTCACAAGCTTCACATCCACGTGAAGAGTCGTCTCCTGCGCACAAAGCACAGTTGCGAAAGCACAAGCCATCAAAATCAAGACGGATTTGAAGCCACGCTGCAGATCCAGAGTCTTGATCTGCCTACCGGAGATTCCGCGGCGATTACTCCTCATGCGAAGCCTCCCGAGGCGTTACGGCCAGGTCCGCTGGAAACGGCTCGCCCGCGGCCCACACCGCCCCGTCCACAAATGTTTCTTTCTTCCAGATCGGAACAGTCTTCTTGAGCGTGTCAATCAACCACCGGCATGCTTCGAAAGCCTGCGCCCGGTGTGCGGAAGCCACGACGATCAGCACGCTGGTCTCGCCCACTTCAAGCCGACCCAGGCGGTGAACCATCGTTACCTGGCGCACGCCAAATCGGGCACGAGCCTCAGTGGCCAGCTCCGCCATCTGCCTGTGTGCCATCTCTTCGTAAGCCTCGTAATCCAGGTGGAGGGTCTGCCGCCCGCGCGTGTGGTTGCGCACAATGCCGTCAAAAACCACCACCGCTCCATCCTCACCCTCTTTGGACGCGGCCACCAGCTCTTCGGCATCGATCGGCGAACGCGTCAGCGCTGTCACAATCGCTGCCTGCCCGTCCTGGTCGTCCCGAGGGGTTGCTTGATCGGCCTCGCTGCCCCCTGAGACGGGCGGCAACAATCCGACCTCATCTCCCTCGCGCAGCACATGGGAAGCGGTGGCATACTCGGCATTCACGCTCACGGCGATGCTGTGCAGCACCTCCGTTGGCCGGCTCGCGCCCAGCAGGTCAAGTAAATCCGCCACAGTCGCGCCCTCGCGCAATTCCACCACCGCCGCGGAAGGCTCCAGCCAGTCTTTCAACACACCAAAGGGAAGAACGCGTACCTGCATCATCTGATGAAAGAATACCGCCTGCCGGTTAGACGCAGCGCATGGCATTCAGTCGGGTGGCCGTCCCTGACCCTTCAAGTGCTCCCCGGCTCGCGCTCACACCATTTTGTAGAGGAACCCCGTCGGCGTGCCCCACAGGTTCCGAGCCCGGTCTTCGTAAAAAATGCTGAACTCGATGCCTGCCATGTCGTAGTCGAACAGGGGTACCCGGTCAAAGGTGTAGTCGCCACGGACGGAATACTCGTCGCCACCGCAATCGATCTTCAACGTATCGCCGGTAGAAAGCCACTCAGGATGCGTCAGCAGCATGCAGACAAACGAAAACACGCCCAGACCAAACTCGTTCCCGGCCGTCGCCACGCGGGTGCGGCGCGCAGAAGAGCCGCGATGCAGCATTCCCGCCTGCGCGCCAACTACGAGTAGGTCGTTCCCTTCCTGCTGCTCTCCCAGGAGTTTTTCAGCCAGTTTCGAACGCTCGCTTTGCCGCAGATCGGTAGGCCCCAACCGCCCGACGATGCGATTCTGAAACTTCCTCTTCGTAGCCAGCACACCCAGCACCATTTCAACCGCTTCGTTGCAAGTTGGCGCCAGCGCCTGCCAACGTGGAATGGCGAACCACGCCTCGGCGCCCTCCGGCAGCGACCTGCGTCCCAGCCTCTCCAGGCAGCCACCCAGGCTGGGAAAGTGCTTCTTCAACTCAGTCACCCGGGCCTCGACCGGCCGTACCCGATAGGTGGGCGGATAAACGCGGTTTGAGCCCACTTCTTCATCCTTGTACTTGTCGCTCACTGTGTGGCGATGGATGATCTCCACAACCGCGCTAGCCACCTCACGCTTGAGTTTCTTGTCCCTCTCCAGTGCCGCATGTGCGCTGTGCCGGTCCAGTTGCTCGATGGCGGTCTTGTAAGCCTCCTGGACCGCTTCGCCAAGAAACTCCTGCAGCATCCCGTTCTGTTGTTCGGTCGTGTTGCCAGAAAGCTGCCGCGGAACCAGCAGATGGGAGATCGCATTTGGATTCAGTTGTGAGGTCGCCATGGTCACCGCATTCCGTGCGCTTCCGCGCAATGGTTTCTGCGGTCCTTATCGGCGGAACTCCGAATTACTCCAGTACAGTGCCTCGCCGTCGGTCCTGCTCCAAGACGCGTTTGCACGTAATGCCCATTCGTCGAGAATGCGCGCAGGCGGTCGAGCTGAGAGTCCGCGATCGATTACCCCCCCAACATTCCAGCCGTCCTTGTTGGATTTTGACGCAGAGATGTTGGTGTACGTGATCTGGCTGAAGGTTAGGCTGAACTCCTCTAACTCGTTGGTGCGAGCTTGACTGCTGGAACTCCCATGTCTAGGCGGTTTGAGTTTCCATGTGTATTTCGCAATGCCCGCATCGGTCAGTGCGATCTTGCCAATCAACTTCTCCTTCCCACCACTCCCCGGAGAACTCGCCTCGATGATATTGAATCCAGCGCAGCGATATTCTCTTGATTGCACAGGGCGCTGAACAGCGTCGGCGAGCTGAAGTCCTTTTCCTTGGTAATGCTGATCGGCTTGTGCTCGCGTTTTCCAGTGGATTGGCCGGTGAGCTCTGCAGATGCACCCGCCATTTGAAACACTCCTTGATTCAGGTTGCGCGGAGTGAAGGCAATCAACCCACACTCCATCCCGTGAATCATGGACTTGCCCGGACTCAAGGGCCGCCCTCCTGATGAAAACTGCACGTAAAATGCCATCGGCTACCTCCAATTTTGGATTCCCGTTCCGCTCAGCGGAATTGGCAAATACTAGCATCAGGCCAATAAAAAATGCCACAGCGATCGTGAGATCACGATCGCTGTGGCAATCTCCACCATTCATTGGTAAGCCCCGAGGCTGAGGGAAAAGTTATGCGGTGGCAACGACCGCCGTCTCGGCCTCGGGCAACCTGGTTTCCGGCTGGGCATCGTGACGCGCTTTCAGCAGCGGCAACGCAACTGCCAGCACATCTTCGATACGGCTGGCGTAGTGCACTGCTACACCCGCCATCAGCTCTGGAGTCAGATCCTCTTCCACGTCCTGCCTGTTCTCTGCGGGCAGGATGATGGTTTGCACTCCGGACCGGCGCGCTGCAAGGAACTTCTCCTTGATGCCGCCCACCGGCAGCACGTTGCCGCTCAACGTGATCTCTCCGGTCATTGCTGTCAGCGGACGAACAGGTGTGTCTGTCAGCAGCGAAGCCAGCACCGTGGCCATGGTCACGCCCGCCGAAGGCCCATCCTTGGGAATCGCCCCCGCCGGAACGTGAATATGCAGGTCGATCTCCTTGGTAAAGTCTTCAGCAAGCCCCAGCATAGCGGCATTTGAGCGAACCCAGGTCAGCGCCGCCTGCATGGACTCCTGCATCACCTCACCGATCTGTCCGGTCATGGTAAAGCCACCCTTGCCCTTCATCTTGTTTGCCTCGATGAAAAGAATGTCGCCGCCCGCCGGTGTCCACGCCAACCCGACGGCCACGCCCGGCCGCTTCACGCGCTCCGCGACTTCCGTTTCCACGCGCACCTGGATGCCGCCCAGAAACTCCTTCAACACCTCGCGCACCACCAGCAGCTTCTCGGTCTTGCCTTCAACAACGCGCCGCGCCTGCTTGCGGCAGACGGTTCCCAAAACCTGTTCCAATTTGCGCACGCCCGCTTCCCGCGTGTAGTGGCGAACAAGATAGCGCAGGGAGTCTTCAGGGAACTCGATCTGCTCCGCCGTGATGCCGTTTTCCTTGATCTGGCGCGGAATCAGGTAGTTGAAAGCGATGTGCACTTTCTCCTCTTCGCTGTACCCCTGCAGGAAGATCAGCTCCATCCTGTCCAGCAGCGGCGGCGGCACCGTATCCAGCATGTTCGCCGTGCAGATGAACAGCACCTTCGACAGATCAAACGGCACGTCCAGATAGTTGTCGCGGAACGTGTTGTTCTGCTCCGGGTCCAGGGTCTCCAAAAGCGCAGAGGCTGGATCGCCGCGGAAATCCCTCCCCAGCTTGTCGATCTCGTCCAGCATGATCACCGGGTCATTCACTTCAGCCCGGCGAATGCTCTGGATGATCTGCCCAGGCAAGGCGCCAATATAAGTCCGGCGATGACCGCGAATTTCGGCCTCGTCGTGCATGCCGCCCAGGGAGATGCGCTGGAACTTCCTGCCCAGGGAACGCGCGATCGACCGGCCCAGGCTCGTCTTGCCCACCCCTGGAGCACCCACAAAGCACAGGATCGGCCCCTTCATGTCCGGCTTCAGTTCCAGGACGCTGAGGTAATCCAGAATCCTGTCCTTCACTTTCTTCAGCTCATAGTGATCCTCATCCAGGATCCCCTTGGCAAGGTTGATATCGATCTTTGCTCCGGAGCTCTTGGCCCACGGCAGCAGCGCCAGCCACTCAATGTAGTTGCGCGTCAATGAGTAATCGGCGGCCATCGGAGACATCCGCGACAGACGCGTCAGCTCCTTTAGAGCCTCCTTCTTCACGTCTTCCGGCATGCCGGCGGCTTCAATCTTCTGGCGCAGCTCATCGGTCTCGCGCTGACTCTCATCCTGCTCGCCCAACTCCTTCTGGATGGCTTTCATCTGCTCGCGCAGATAATAGTCCCGCTGCGACTGCTGCACCTGGTCCTGAACTTCGGACTGGATCTTCGTGCGCAGTTGTTGCACCTCGATTTCCTTGGCCAGGTGCTTGTTCACCTGCTCCAGGCGGTCCACGATCCCAGGCGTTTCAAGCAGCTGCTGCTTGTCGTCGGTAGTCAAAAATGGCAGCGAGGAGGCAACGAAATCCACCAACCGGCTCGGCTCTTCAATATTGGCGGCAATCGTTCTCAGCTCGTCCGAGAGCGTCTGCGACTCGGAAACGATTTGCTGGAACTGGTCGATCACGTTGCGCACCAGCGCCTCGACCTCGGAAGTCGACGCCGGAGCAGATTCCTCAAGAGTCTCGACCTCGGCAACCATGAAGGGCTCTGTGTGGGAATAGCGCACCAGCCGCACCCGCTCCACACCCTCTGTAAACACAAACCTGCTCTGGTTGGGCATGCGCACTACTTTGTGCACCGTCGCCAGCGTCCCAACTGCATGCAAATCATCGGGTTTGGGGGAATCCAGGCGCGGATCAAGCTGGGCCGTAACGACGATTGTGCGCTCCTCACCCAGCGACTCAATCAGCTGGATGGAGCTCTCCCGGCCTACAGTCAGTGGCAGAACCGCGTGGGGGAACAGAACCGTGTCTCGGACCGGCAAAACCGGGATCCTGCGCACTCCCGGCTGGCTCTTTCCCGATTCGTTTTTGGCCGTCGATGGATTTTGGGGTAGGTTCGACATTGAGTGCCCTCGTATCAACTTTTCTTAATTAGACAACGCAGACTTTGAAAAGTTTCAGGAATCTATTCCGGCTCCGGGCGATTCCCCTCCCATTCCCGCTTTCTCCCGCGGATGCCTCTCCACGCCAATGGAGATACGAGCAGGCTTTCGGCTGGGTTCCCCGCCCTGGGAATCAAGCCAAACCCGAACCCACTGACACACTCACAACCACCTTACGGACTTGCCGCCTGTTCCCTGCTTGGATGCACAATCGCTCGAAAGGTGTATCGGCCAAAGCCGCTGGAATGTGAACAACCCGGGACCGGTTCAGCCCTGATCGGTCGCGCCTTCTTCCTGTTTGATCGCCGATTCGATCTGCTCCCACAGTTTGTCCGGCGGTTCGACGGTCGGGAACAACTGGCGGGCCGCCTCCGCAATCGTCTCCAGGTCGGCCAGCAAGGCACGGCAAAGCTCGCAATCTTGGAGATGCGGATGCTCGGTGATCTCCTCGCCAGAACCGATAAGTTCCGGCAACTGGGCCTGGAATTCTGCACAGGTCAAATTGTTGGCGTTGTTGGCGTATTTCGTCATCGCCGAGCCTCCTGCCTCGCATGATTTTGCAAGGCTTCGCGGAGCTTGAGCCGCGCCTTGTGCAACTGAGACTTGCTGTTCCCCACCGAACACTCCAGCATCAAGGCAATCTCATTGTGTTCGTACCCTTCAATATCATGCAACACGAAGATGAGCCGGTAGCCTGCCGGCAAGTCGTCGATCGCCCTCTCAAGGGCCAGCCGGTCGATGGCGCCTGCCTGTGCCAGGTCACGGGAGCCAAAGCTCCGTCCGGGCCGGTCGTCAGGAGCCGGTTCCATGGCTTCGTCCAATGAAATCACCTGCAGACCCTTCTTCCGCAAGCGCATCAGTACAACATTAATTGCCAGTCGGTGCAGCCATGTTGAAAAAGCCGAGTCGCCTCGGAACGTCGCGATCTTGCGGTGGAGCTGAAGAAATGCTTCCTGGGTCAGGTCTTCAGCTTCCGCAACATTGTCCACCATGCGCAAACATAGCGAGTAGATTCGCCTCTTGTGGAGCGAATAAAGTTGGGCAAACGCTTGATGGTCCCCGGCCTGGGCGCGAACCAGCGCGTCTGCCTCGACGTTATTGGGTAAAGCCGCACCCGCACTTGGTGTCGAGTCGGGTGCAGGCGACACAGGAGGAGGAACTGCAGTAGCAGCCTGGCGAGACCGATCGAGCGCAGTCGAGTCCAACGGCTGCAAAGCGGGATCAGGCATTTGGGTCTGTGACCTTGAACGGGGCATGGGCTTCCTTCTCAGAGGGGGAATTAACCTACTAACGGGTGGCTGCTGCACCCGCCATCAATCCCCGCTAGTATAGTCGATCCTGAAAAAGTCCTTTTCAGGCATATTGATATAGAGACTGGCCGGCTCGGGAACCTTTTCTGGACTGAAGCCCCCACTCTATGTTCAGCAGACAGCCCAGAAAAATGCGCAAAAAAGCTCCAAGGAGCTTCTGGAAGTTCATCGCGGCGGCAGCCAGGATGGCGTTGATCGCATTTCCGGCAGTACCCTTGAGCCGATTGCGTTCCAACCGATGTTCACTCTTCAGATGTCCGATGCTGGGTTCGACTGCGGCCCGGCGTTTCATCCATCGCCATAACGCTCGTGGAGTCCTGCCTCTTCTCCGCTTATCCACATACACCGTAACCGCGCCGTCATAGCCGTGGCCGCGATAGCCCATGTCCACGTGCACTTCACTTACCTTGTCACCGATCAATTGATCGACTTGCTTCAACTGCCCGGCCAGCGTGTGGCCATCATAGGGATTGCCAGTGAAGCTCTTGGCGCCGACGAACCAGCCTCCACGACTGCTTACCGCAACACTAACTTTGTTACCAAACTCATACGGCTTGCCTGCCTTGCCCTTGGCGATGCATTGCACTTCAGGCTCGTGAACCGAGTAGATCTTGTTGTTGTCATACCTCTGCTGTGTGTAGATTTGATGGGCTGTGGCAAGTAACTTCGAAAGTGTGCTGGAGGGCGTCTCAACCTGACGTTCTATCTCACGAACCACGCGTCCCAACTGGGTTTTCAGCTTGCGCGT
>Ga0182018_10000070_pt1 | contig 117523 bp, 114 predicted proteins | sample 812P2MmetaG_FD_120490 | JGI IMG/M metagenome (GOLD analysis project Ga0182018, IMG submission 120490) | Permafrost microbial communities from Stordalen Mire, Sweden - 812P2M metaG | ecosystem: Environmental > Terrestrial > Soil > Wetlands > Permafrost | place: Sweden: Stordalen | collected...
CGTGATCGCGCCGCCCACCGGCTAACTCGTCCGTCGGCGTCGGATTTCCAGAGCCGTCCGACCTCGGAACGGAGGCCCGGACGGCTTTCTGTTGATTGGCTCCGCGATCTCAGCGCATGCTCGATGTGATAGAGAATTTCCAGACCTTGAATGCGCGACTCTGTGGAGAATTGAAATGAGCTTGCCGGAATTCCGTAAGATCGTTCCCCCACCCGGTAAATCGGGCATCGCGGGTCCCGACGCAAAATCTCACACCGAAGTCAGGATTAAGAATCCCCGCGCTCAAGAGTTGATCGGCACCTGGCGGGCGCTTTACGAAAAGCCGTTTTCCGGCATCACCAGCGACGGCAAAGTCGTCCCCGGCCTGTTCTCGCTGGCGCCGAACGGCGCGCCTATCAAGCCGATCGTGGCGGCCGCGACCAATCTGCTCTCGCGCCTGACGTCCGCGCAGCGCGCCGCCGTGTGTTTTCCGTTGGACGCCCCTGAATGGCGGCGCTGGCAGAATACCGAGCTTCAGCTCGAGGCCGACGGGATACGCCTCGACCAAGTCGATGCTTCGATCCGCGACACGATCATGGCCGTAGTGCAGGAAAGCTTGAGCCCGCAAGGGTTCGAGAAGATCCGCAATGTGATGAAGCTCAACCGCTTCCTCGGCGATCTGGTGGACGGGCCCGGCGTGATGGGCGAATGGAGCTTCACCTTCAGCCTGTTCGCCAAGCCATCCCTTACCGAGCCGTGGGGTTGGCAATTATTCGGCCATCACCTCGCGCTGAATTGCCTGGTAATCGGCGAGCAAATGGTGATCTCGCCGACCTTCCTGGGGGCGGAACCTTTCTATGCCGATGCCGGGCCTTTCAAGGGCATCCGCCTATTTAGGGAGGAGGAGGAACTTGGGCTGGCGCTCATGCGATCTCTGTCGCCTGCGCAGCAAGCGCAGGCAACGATATTTCACTCGATGAAAGGCGGCGACATACCGCCCGAGCGTGTGCATTTCGCCGACGAACGCCATTTCGGCGGCGCGTTCCGGGACAATCGCATTGTGCCGTATGAAGGAATTAAGATTTCGGAATTCTCACGGGACCAGAAGAAATGCCTGCTCGACCTGATCGAAGTCTTTTTGATTCTGTTACCGCCCGGTCCCCGGAAGGCCAGAATAGAAGATATCGTCGCCCATCTGGATGAGACGCGCTTCTGCTGGATCGGCGGCCATGGTGAGAGCAGCACCTTCTATTACCGGGTGCAAAGTCCGGTGGTGCTGATCGAATTCGACCACCATTGCGGCGTCTTCCTTACCAATGAGAATCCGGAGAAATTCCACGTCCACACCATCGTGCGAACACCGAACGGCAACGACTACGGCAACGCGCTGCTCGATCTTTACTACGCCCGTTCGTCCAAGGATCGTTCGCGCCCGAAGGAATGAAGCATGATCTCTTCGGAAAGCCGTCTTCCAACTCTCTGGATCATGCCTAGAACGTGACCTGCCAGGACTGCCCGGCTCCGACGTGGCGCCCGCCATCGATATAGATGCTGGACCCGGTAGCGAAGGCCGATTCATCGCTGGCGAAATACACCGCCGCTCCCGCGCATTCCGAGGACTGGCCGACGCGCGCCATCGGCACCCGCGTGGCATGGCGCTTCTCATGCTCGCCGCCCAGAACATTTCGGGTGAGATCGGAGATGATCATCCCCGGCGAGATGAGGTTGCAGGTGATCTGCTTAGGCGCCATTTCGACGGCGATCGCCGCCGCCAACTGCATCACGCCACCCTTCGAGGCGCAATAGGGCGCCATAAACGGATCGACCTGTTTCTGGTTGGCCGAAGAAACAAAAATAATGCGCCCGCCGGTGCCCCGCGCTACCAGATGACGACACGCTTCTTGCGCACAGAGAAAATACCCGCGAAGGTTGATCGCATGAATGTAGTCCCATTCGGCGTCGGTGAATTCGAGGAAGGGCTTGCGCAGCGTCACCCCGGCATTTGCGACCAGGATGTCGAGATCGCCCAGCAAGGCGATGGCGTCGCGGACCATTTGGCGGCCGGCGACCGGGTCGGCGATGTCCGCCTCGACAATGTGGGCGGCTCGCCCCATCGCGCGGATTTCGGTGGCAATGTCGTTGGCGATATCCGGATGGTTGAAATGGTGGAGCGCGATATCTGCACCCTCGCGCGCGAATGCAAGTGCGATTTCCTTGCCGATCCCGTGGCTTCCTGCCCCAGTGACCAGCGCCTTCTTGGAATTCAGGCGCATTGATTATTCTCCGATTGCGAATTGAGGTCGCCGGTTTGCTAATGAGTTCCGATGACGATACGCTGCATACAATAAAATAAAAACCGGACGAGTGGGCAGCGTCTAGCTGCAACGCTGCGTTTCGAAACGGGGGGATTAAATGGCGGCCGCCCAATCTGTTCAATCCTTCGTTGCGGAAGGAATGGAAAAAGCCAAATTAAGTCCGCTCCACGTGCGGGTAATTGCACTCATCACCGCGGGCTTCTTCCTGGATCTGGTCGACATTGCCGTCTTCGGATCGCTGGTGCCTGACATGGTGCGCACGAATTTTGCAACCGTGCCGGAACTTGGTGCCGTGATCAGCGCGACACTGTTTGGAACCGTGGTCGGCGCTTTCGGGCAGGGCGAACTGACCGACCGTTTCGGTCGTAAGACGATTTATCAGTTCAATCTTCTGCTCTTCGGAGTTGGAACGATCGCCTGTGCGTTCTCCCCGAATTACATCTGGCTCGCCGCGTTGCGCTTTATAGCCGGCATCGGCCTCGGTGCGGAGGCGCCGCTGTCCTTCACCTATGCCGCGGAATATGCACCGAAAGACATTCGCGGACGGGTGATGGCGTTCGTGCATCTGATCGGCGGCGCGTCGTCGTGGCCATGCGCCATCCTCTTTGCACTCGCATTCCGTGACATCATTGGCTGGCGGGGAATTTTCGCGGTCATCGGTGTCGCGACCCTTATTGTCTGGCTTCTGCGATTCTCCCTGCCCGAATCCCCGCGCTGGCTATCGACCCACGGCAAAGGGCCGGAGGCTCTCGCCACCTTGAAGCGGCTCGGCATTGCCGGGCCGCCGGCCGGCACGACGCTGACCACCGATATTGTCAGCGACTCGCGCTCCGATCCGTTCGCGGTCGTGTTCGGACGATATAGAAGGACCATGATCCTCTCGATCGTCGCGTTCTTCTTCGTCTACTTCGTGGTCTACGTGGTCGCATCGTGGATGCCGACATTGATGGGCGCGCGCGGGTTCACCATTACCAAGGCGCTTACCTTCACCTTCGGAATGACCCTCGCCTATCCATGCAGCAGCGCCTTCCTAATGTACGCGCTCGACCATTTCGGCCGCCTGAGGACCTGCATCACCGCACTGATCGCCGCGGCGATCGTATCCGTCGTCTTCGTCAACTCCACGAACGAGATGATGCTGCTGATCGCCGGATTCGTCATGTTCTTCTGCATTCAGACCGGCACGAATTCGATGGTGATCTACACCACCGAAATCTTCCCCACTAACGCGCGAGGAACCGGACTTGGAACGGCATTCTCGTCCGGCCGACTTGGCGGCACTTTGGCCGGCTCCGCGATCGTGTTTATCCAGGCCTACGGTGTCGTGGCCGTGTTCGCAGCATTGTCGGTGGCATTGGCGATCGGAGCGCTTGCGGTCTTCTTGATCGGTATTGAAACCAATCAAAAGGCGCTCGATGCTATTGCGCCGCCGACTGCATGACGCTTCATTTTGGGCTCGTTATTTTACGTCAAGCGACGGCGCCGTGCGCAAAAGCGGACATCGCCTGCGGCGTATGAATCTACGCCTTAGTTAACGCCGCCGCTATTCGTCCACTGTTTGCGCGAAAAAACTCGCAATTGCGTCACCGTGAAGTCACGCCGTTTTGCCCTATGAGGCGGGGTGAGTAACGGAGGACGAGATACTGCGTATTCGCATCTTCACGGCGGGCACGGTCTTGGCCTTGGTATTGGCGGCCGGCGGCGCGGTGGCCCAGACGAGCGATCAAGTCGGCCAGCCGCTAAAGCTGCTTGCGGGTCTGCGACCGCCGCATGAGGCGAAAGCGCACGTCAGCAAGGGACGCCTCCACGCCAAAACAGCTCACAACACGATCCAGACAGCCGCCAGGAAGCTCGCCGCGAGAACGAAGCTCGCCGGCAAAAAGCATAGCAAGATTGCCGCCGCGCAATTCGAACCGGCCCCGGCACAGACCGCACCGGTCGCGCCATCCGCGAATACCTTGCCTGCGGCGGATGCCGCAGCGCCCGCTGACGCAGCCCAAGCGCCGCAGGCGGACAATGTGCCGCCGGCTGACAATACGCCGCTGCAGAGCGCCATCACGGTCGGAGGCCAAACGGTGCAAGTGGACTCGCCGAACCAGGTCAACGAACTCGATCTTGCCGCCGGCGATAACAACGGCGCGCCGGCGATTGCAGCGCCGAGCGATCGCGCCGATGCGGCGCCGGCCGCGCAAACCGTGCTCGCCGCGCCGATGCATCAGGACGCAAGCCAAAATGTAGACCCAGTCGGCAGCGCCTCTTGGATTGCGCAAGTGCTGGCCGCATTCGGCGGCGCGGTTGCCGCGGGCGCCGTCGCCTGGTTTTTGATCGGCTCCGGACCGGTGCGGATTTACGGCTAACTTCCTCGCGGTTCGAATTGCCGCCTGCGCCAAAACACTCCATCCTTGGGGCTATTGCATTAAGTCCTTTAGCCAAGGAGGGCAGCATGAGCGCGTTATCACGGAATGCGAGATTGGCGAGCGCAGTCTGCGGACTCGCGCTTTTGACAGCGGCGCAGACTGCGCCGGCGCGCGCGCAGCCGACCATCGTGCAAGGCCACTACGAGGAGACGATGGGTCCGGGCCAATGCAACAATATGTCAGGTACGGAATGCTCACACCAATTTACTGCCGTACCCAGCAACGAGACGCTCATCGTCACCGCGGTAAATTGCAGAATAATGACACGTACGAAAAACGCACAGATTGAATCTGTGACTTTGGCTGTGAACACCCCACAGCAGTTCCCCATCCTCTATTTGCCGGTCACCCCCACCGGTAACTTCACATCGAATGCGGGGCTTACAACTGCCTACACGGCAACGGCCACCCCGATTTCGAAAATCTATACCGCCGGCCAAGCACCGTCCGTCCTGCTAATTCAGTTTGCTCCGAACAATCCTTGGTTCCTCTGCACAATAGAAGGAACGATTACGCCATAGGCGCGGGACGAGCCGTCATTCCGCCGCTTCGGCAACGGCGTTGCCCTTGGCCTTAAGGGTGTTGAACAGATCGAAGGCTTCCTTCGGCTTCATGTTCTTGTGCACGACAGCCGCCACCGCGGCGATCATGGCCTGCGGGGCGTCGGATTGGAAAATGTTGCGGCCCATGTCGACGCCCGAGGCGCCTTGCTGCACGGCGTTGTAGGCCATGGTCAGCGCGTCAAGCTCCGGCAGCTTCTTGCCGCCGGCCATCACGATCGGCACCGGACATGACGCGGTGATGGTCTCAAAGCCATCATCGACATAATAGGTCTTCACATATTGCGCGCCGAGCTCGGCGATGATGCGGCAGGCGAGCCGGAAATACTTTGCGTCGCGCACCATGGCCTTGCCGACCGCGGTAATGCCCATCACCGGAATGCCGGCGCGCAACCCGGCATCGACGAGCTTCGTCATATTGTGCACCGAGCGCGTCTCGAATTCGCCGCCGATGAACACCTGAATGCCGACGCCGGCGGCATTGAGCCTGATCGCGTCATCCATATCCATGGCGATCTGCTCGTCGGAGAGTTCTTCGCGCAATATGCTCGGCCCGCCGCTGGCGCGCAGCACCATCGGCTTCTGGCACTCCGCCGGAATGACCGTGCGCAAAATCCCGCGCGTGCAGAACAGCGCATCGCAGGACGGCAACAGCGGTACGATCGAGAGGTCGATGCGTTCGAGCCCGGTGGTCGGGCCCTGGAAATAACCGTGGTCGATCGCGAGCATCACGGTGCGGCCCGAACCGGGATCGAACACGCGCGCCATGCGGTTCTTCATGCCCCAGTCGAGCTGGTGCGAGCCTTTGAGATAAAAGCCGGGCGTCTGCTGCGGCTGATCGAGGGAGTAACGTTCCCCTTCTTTGTCGGCCTCGGGCATGTCGTCAGTCCCTGCGTGATGTTTCCCAGTCGATGCTGCGTGAGATCAACGGCGCACGTCGGCAGGCGGATCGGGAGCCCGCCAATAGGGGTTCAATTGGCAAAAACCGCGGGTGCCGACAATGACAGCCGGCGTGCAATCCTCGATCGTCTCATATTCGCAGTCCCAGTTGATGACTCCAGCGCCTTCATCCATGACGGCGCACCACTTGGAGTCCCCATAAAGGCCGGCATGGCTCGGCGGAGCGGCAAAGCACAGGGCCGGCGCCACCACGCTCGCGGCAAACGTCAATTTGAGGATGATGATTTTCACGCCGTCAGTTTAGGGCCCCAAGCCTGAAAAGCAACGCGCGGCAGCGGCCCGTCATTGTGAGCCAGGCGAAGCAAGGAGGAAGCTGGATTGCTTCGCTTTCGCTGGCAAAGACGCTGGAATGGCCTCTTGGCAATGTTCTCTTTTTGTTCTATAGTGCATCCCTAGAACATACACTGAACATCTACATCTTATCCACGGCCAAAGATGGCCTCAATGAGACGGCCAAATGGCTGATTTCGCTTCTCTTTCGGTGACCTGCAGTCGCGCCGCCATGGTACAGGAATTGCGCCGGCTCCTGCCCAGCCATGAGGGTTTGCACAAAGCCCTGCCCTTCGGTGTCGGCGCGCTTGATTCCTACCTGCCAGTGGGCGGCCTCGCCTGCGGCGCGCTGCATGAAGTCGTGCCCAAGACGGAAGGCGCCATAGCGGCGGCCTTCGGCTTCATCGCAGCGATTCTTTCCCGCTTGCCGCAGGCTTACCCGCTCATCTTCGTAAGACCCGCCTACGGACTGCGCCAACACGGCCGGCTTTCCGGACACGGTCTCAACAGCCTCGGTCTCGATCCGCGCCGCCTGATCCTGGTCGAGACCGCTCACCGCAAGGAAACGCTGTGGGCTCTTGCCGAGGCGTTGCGTTCGGGTGCGCCGGCCGCTGTCGCCGGTATGATCGACAAGCTCGATCTGAAAACCAGCCAGAAGCTGCATCTCGCCGCCAGCGATTGCGGCCTTCCTCTGTTTCTGTTGCGCCCGGCGCAAACGCTGGAAGCCAGTGCCGCGGCAACGCGCTGGCGCGTCGGCACTGCGATTGCCGCGCGCGACCGTTTCGGCCTTTACGCGCGCCCACGATGGCATCTGCAACTTGAACGCTGTCGCAACGGACGGCCGGGCGAATGGGTAGTGGAGTACGATCATGTCGCGCATCGTTTCAGTTTGGCTGCCGCGCTGGCCGATCTATCGTTTTCTCGCAGCGCAGGCGATCATTGCTTCCGGCAAGCCTGTCGATCCTGATCGGCCGTTCGTCCTCGCCACTGCCGGCGCCGGCGGCCCGCGCATCGCCGCCTTGAACGAGGCGGCGGCGGATGCGGGACTTGTCGCCGGCGAGCCGCTGTCCGACGCGCGGGCGAAAACGGGCACGCTGCAAGTGCGCGACGTCGATGCCGCTGCCGACGATGCCGCGCTGCGGCGGCTGGCTTTATGGGCGACGCGTTACACGCCGACGGCTTCGCCCTGGAACGAGGACAATGGCGCGGACGGTTTTTTCCTCGACATCGAAGGCTCGGCGCATCTGTTCGGCGGCGAGGCAAGTCTCATCGCCGATCTTTCCTCCCGCCTGCAACGTTTCGGTTTGCCGGCGCGGCTTGCCGTTGCCGACACGCCGGGCGCGGCCTGGGCACTATCGCGCTTTCACCGCGCGTCCTTGTTTGTTTTGCCTTCGGGCCGGCAAGCCGCGGCGTTGGCCGACATGCCAATCGAAGCTCTGCGGCTGTCGCCGGAAACCCGCACAGCGCTACGCCGGCTCGGCTTCAAAACCGTAGGCTCCCTGATCGACAAACCGCGCGCGCCCTTTGCCGCGCGCTTTGCCGCCGAACTCTTGCGCCGTCTCGACCAGGCGCTCGGCCGCGTCGATGAGCCGCTCGTGCCCATCGTTGCGCCACCGGTCTATCACAACCTGCATTATTTGCTCGAGCCGATCGTCACTCAGCAGGCCGTCGTCGCGCGGGCGAACCGCCTCATGCAAAACCTCGTGCATGTACTGGTGCGTGACGATGTCGGCGCCCGCAGCTTGCGGCTTTGCCTCTACCGCGTCGACGGCGCGGTCGAGACGATCACTATCGGGCTGACGGCGCCGACGCGTAGCGTGGCCCATGTGGCGCGTCTTCTCGATCTTAAGCTTGAAGCGCTGGCGGCGCTGGACGATGCAGGCTTCGGCTTCGAAGCCATCGGCCTTGCCGTCACCCGCGCCGAACCGATGCCGGCGCGACAGATCGCGTTCACTTCCGCCGACCCCGCTTTCGTCGAGGATGGTGACCGCGCGGAACGTTGCGCGGCCTTGATCGATGCGCTGCGCCAGCGCCTCGGCCCGCACCGCGTCAGACGGTTCGAGCCCATTGCCAGTCATCTGCCCGAACGCGCCGAAGCGCTGCCACCGGTCGGCGGCGAAGCGGCGACCGACGCGCCATCTTGGCCCGCGCCGGAGCAAGCGCAGCCGCTACTGCTGTTGCCGCATGCGGAGCCGGCCGAGGATGTCGCTGCGCTCGTCCCCGATGGTCCGCCGCGGCGGTTTTCCTGGCGCGGCACGACCTACGACATCGCCGGCGCGCAAGGACCGCAACGCATCGGCGCCGAGTGGTGGCGCAATCATAAGCCTCACTGCGAGGTCGCACCGACGCGCGATTACTACCTCGTCGAAGACTTGGGCGGCCGCCGCTTCTGGCTCTACCGCGAGGGCCTTTACGGGCGCGAGACCGCGGCGGCGCGCTGGTTCGTGCACGGACTATTTGCGTGAGTTTCTTCCGGTGAAAAACAAGATGAGCGCCTATGCCGAACTGGCTGTGACGACTAACTTTTCCTTCCTGCGCGGCGCCTCGCATCCGCAGGAAATGGTGGCGCGCGCCGATGAGCTTGGCCTCACCGCCATCGGCATCGCCGACCGCAATAGTTTTGCCGGCGTGGTGCGTGCTTACGACGAAGCCCGCAAGCGAAACATCAAGCTTCTCGTCGGCGCGCGGCTGGTGACGACCGACGGGTTCGAAGTGCTGGCCTATCCGATCGATCGTGCGGCCTATGGCCGGCTTTGCCGCCTCCTCACCACCGGAAATCTCAAGGCCAAGAAAGGCGAATGCCATCTAACCTTCGAGCAGATTCTGAACGCGAGCGAAGGCCAAATGCTGATTGCCATTCCTCCGCTCGACCTGATTCCCGCTCGTCCCCGCGAAAGCGGGGACCCAATTCTGGATTCCCGCTTACGCGGGAATGAGCGGAGTAATGACTTCACCGAGCGCCTCGCCGCCTTGGCGCGCGCGGCGCCGGGCCGCACGTTCCTGGCCGGCGCATATTATCATCGCGGCGACGAGCCGCGCCGGCTCGGCCTCTTGGCCGAACTCGGCGCTCGCCTCGGTGCGCCGCTCGCCGCCGTCAATGACGTTTACTATCACGCGCCGGAGCGCCGGCCGCTCGCCGACGTGCTCACCTGCGTGCACGAGAAATGCACGCTTCGCCAAGCGGGGCTGCGGCTCGCCGTCAATGCCGAACGGCATCTCAAAGCGTCTGCGGAAATGGGACGTCTGTTCGCCAAATTTCCCGACGCCATCGCCCGTAGCATCGAGATCGCCGACGCCTGCGGCTTTTCGCTCGGCCAATTGAAATACGAATATCCCGACGAGCCGATGCCGGAAGGCAAGACCGCGCAGCAACATCTCGAAGATCTAACCTGGGCAGGCGCCGCAAGGCGTTACCCCAAGGATCGATTTCCGAACGGCGTCCCCGCCGATATCAAAAAACGCCTCGAAGATGAATTGGCGCTCATCGCCAAACTCGAATACGCGCGCTATTTCCTCACCGTCCATGATGTCGTCGCCCATGCGCGCGAGACACTAAAGATTCTCTGCCAAGGACGCGGCTCGGCGGCCAACAGCGCGGTCTGCTTTTGCCTCGGCATCACTGAAGTCGATCCGGAAAAAACCGATCTTCTGTTCGCGCGCTTTATTTCCGAGAACCGCGGCGAGCCGCCCGACATTGACGTCGATTTCGAGCATGAGCGGCGCGAGGAAGTGATCCAGTACATCTATCGGCACTACGGCCGCCATCGCGCCGCGATCTGCTCGACCGTCGTGCATTACCGCTCGCGGCGCGCCATCCGCGAAGTCGGCAAGGTTTTGGGCTTGACCGAGGACATCACCTCGGCGCTCGCCAAGACGGTGTGGGGCTATGGCGACGGCTTGCCGGACGATCACATCCGCCAGGCCGGCCTCGATCCGGCAAATCCGGCGATCCGGCAGGCCGTCGCGCTCGCCAACGAGCTGATCGGCTTCCCGCGTCATCTCTCGCAGCATGTCGGCGGCTTCGTGCTCACCCGCGGCCCCCTCGACGAAACGGTTCCCATCGGCAATGCCGCGATGGACGACCGCACTTTCATCGAATGGGACAAGGACGATATCGACACGCTCGGCCTGATGAAAGTCGACGTGCTCGCACTCGGCATGCTGAGCTGCCTGCGGCGCGGGCTCGATCTCCTCAAGGATCATTACGGCGCGGATTTTTCACTCGCCACGCTGCCGCAGGACGACCGTGCGGTCTACGACATGCTGTCGCGCGCCGACTCGGTCGGCGTATTCCAGGTCGAGAGCCGCGCGCAGATGTCGATGCTGCCGCGATTGAAGCCGCAATGCTTCTACGATCTCGTCATCGAGGTCGCGATCGTGCGGCCGGGGCCGATCCAGGGCGACATGGTGCATCCCTATCTGCGCCGGCGCGAAGACCTGAAAAGTGGCAAGGAACCTGATTATCCATCGCCGCATCCGTCGCATGGCGACCGACACGAATTAAAGGAAGTGCTCAAACGAACGCTCGGCGTGCCGCTGTTCCAGGAACAAGCGATGCAGATTGCCATCGCGGCGGCGAAATTCACGCCCGACGAGGCGGACGGGCTGCGCCGCGCCATGGCCACGTTCCGTCACACCGGCAATGTCCATCTGTTCCGCGACAAGTTCATAGGCGGCATGGTCGGGCGCGGCTATGACCGCGATTTTGCCGAACATTGCTTCAGCCAGATCGAAGGTTTTGGCGAATACGGTTTTCCCGAAAGCCACGCCGCAAGCTTTGCGCTTCTGGTTTATGCCTCGGTCTGGATCAAATGCCGCTATCCGGACGTGTTCTGCGCCGCCATCCTCAACAGCCAGCCGATGGGTTTTTATCATCCGGCGCAACTGGTGCGCGATGCGCGCCAGCACGGCGTCGAAATCCGCGGCGCCGACGTCAATTTCAGTGCATGGGATTGCACGCTGGAATCGGGCGCGGTGCGGCTCGGCTTCCGCCTCATTCACGGCCTCGCCGAAGAAGAACTGAAAAAACTCATCGCGGCGCGCGGCAACGGTTTTTCCTCGATCGAGCGGCTCGCGGCCATCGCCGGCATTTCGCGCTTCACCATCGAACGGCTGGCCGAGGCCGATGCTTTCCGCTCGCTCGGCCTCGACCGCCGCGCCGCATTATGGGCGGCACGGCGGCTCGACATGATCGGCATTCGCCCGCCGCGCGGCGTGGCTATTGCCGACGCAACGCTGCCGCTGCTGACGCCGCATTTGAGCGACGAGCTTTTCCCAGAAGAAAGTGTCGCATTGCCGGCCATGGGCTTAAGCGAGCATGTCGTGGAAGATTACGTGGCGACCGGGCTGTCTTTGAAAGAGCATCCGGTGCGCTTCTTCCGCGACCGCCTCACCGCGCGCGGCGCTATCCGCAACACCGCGCTGCGCGGTGAGGATTTAACGCAGGACGACATCGTCACCGTCGCCGGACTGGTGCTGATCCGGCAGCGGCCGGGCACGTCCAAGGGCGTCGTATTCATGACGCTCGAAGACGAAACCGACATCGCCAATATCATTGTCTGGCCGAAAGTCTTTGAAAAAAACCGCCGCACGGTAATGACGGCGCGCTTCCTCGCCGTGCGCGGCTGCCTGCAACGCGCGGGCCTCGTCATCCATGTGGTCGCGGAACGTTTTATGGATCTTTCCGCCGAACTGCCAATGTTGCGTGACGAACGGCTGCGCGAAGGCGGCGATCTGTTCTCGACGAGATTTTCCGGCGGCCCGATTGCGTTTCCGGACGACGCAGCGTTGCCGCTCAAAAGCCGGGACTTTCATTGATCGATCCGAACCAACCAACGGAGTCCGTCATGCCCGTTCGCGCAAAACTTCCAGACGATGTTTCCGAAATCAAACTCGACCTGAAGATCGACTGGGACGAGATCGGCGACTACCGGCCGCGCTGGAACGCCGCGCCGACGTCGAAACTTCCTGTCGTCGTCTCGAACACCGGCGAACGCACGCTCACCTTGATGCGCTGGGGGCTCATCCCGTCATGGGCAAAGGACATCAAGATCGGCGCCTCGACCTTCAACGCACGCGCCGAAGGCATCGATACGCGCCCAGCCTTCCGCCCCGCCTGGAAAGCCGGCCGCCGTTGCCTCGTGATCGCCGACGGCTACTACGAATGGAGCGATGCCGATAAACAACCCTTCGCGGTGGCGCTCGGCAATCGCAGGCCGATGACCTTTGCCGGGTTGTGGGATGCCTGGCGCACGGGCGACGCGACACGATAAAATCCTTCGCCATCGTCACCACGGCCGCCAACGATCTGCTCGAGCCGTTGCACAACCGCATGCCGGTGCTCCTGCCACCGGACCGTTGGGCGCCATGGCTGGGCGAACATCGGCTGGGCGAAAAACCCGCAACCGACACCGAGCTCAAAGCCATGCTCAAGCCCTATCCCGGCGCGGCCATGACGTTTTGGCCGGTCGACCGGCAGTCGGCAATGTCCGCAATGACACGCCGGATCTGTTCGCGCCGATCGATGAACCGTCTTCAGCTGGTCGCGGGAATAATGGCAGCCGGGATTTGTTCACTTAAGTGCCGGCAAAGCCGGTGGAATACGGTGAAGGGCCGGGGAGCGTCATCGGGCGGTCATGGAGGGGAGTTGCACCCCTCCGCCCTGCCCTATATCGTTTAGAACCTGCAGAAAGCACGGTCTCCTTGCGTGAGCGTCGCGCCGCGCAAAGGGGGGAGCGACAGGAGACCCGCGACACCGCGTCGCTGCGGAACATTGTGGTATTTAAGGTAGTTTTTCGTTTCGACTTGGATCGGGGCGAAAAACAATAATGGCCCCGAAGACGGCCGGGAGGAAATATTGCGGCCTTCCACCAGCCATCTCCGCGAGCTGATGGGCAAGCGTGACTTCTACGCTGGCGGCCTGATGGTATTGCTCGGGCTCTTCATTGCGCTGAAGGGCGCGAGCTACCGCGCCGGAACGCTTATGCATATGGGGCCGGGCTTCCTGCCGACCGCGCTCGGCGTGCTTCTTGTTCTTCTTGGCATTGCTATTGCGGCGGCGGCTCTTGCACCGGTAGCCCTTGGGCCGGACGGCGCCGAGCACGAGGAAAATCAGCGCATCCTGCCGGAAAACCCGCAATGGTGGGCATGGTTCTGCATTCTCATGAGCCCGGTGCTTTTCATCTTCTTCGGACGTTATTTCGGCATGGTCCCGGGAACCTTCGCCTGCGTCTTCATTGCCGCGCTCGGTGACAAAGGCGCGACGTGGCGGGGGACGCTCATCCTCGCGACCGTCATAACTGTGTTCGGTGTCGGCCTGTTCTCTTACTTCCTGCAGGTGCCGATGCCGATCCTCACCTGGTGGGGGGCCCAATGATAGGAACCTCGCTTGAGAGCCTTTGGTACGGCTTCGGCGTCGCGCTCGAGCCGCACAATCTTATGTTCTGCTTCATCGGCGTTATCGTCGGCAACATGGTTGGGGTGTTGCCGGGCATGGGTCCGCTCGCCACCATTTCGATTCTGTTGCCGCTGACCTTCGGCATGAAGCCGGTCGCCGCCATCCTGATGCTGGGCGGCGTGATGTACGGCGCGCAATATGGCGGCGCGATCTGCTCGATCCTGCTCAATCTGCCGTGCCACCCACCACATGCGGTGACTTGTCTCGACGGCTTCCCGATGACCAAGCAGGGGCGCGGCGGCGTGGCGCTCGGGCTCACGGTATTCGCATCCTTCGTCGGCGCGTCCTGGGGCATCACCGAAATGATCTTCCTGTCGCCGCTTCTCGTGAGGGCGGCGCTGCAATTCGGACCCGCCGAGGTCTGCTCGCTGATGCTATTGGGCTTGCTCGCAGGCTCGACGCTGGCGCGCGGCTCGCCGGTCAAAGGCGTGGCGATGACAGTGCTGGGACTGTTCCTCGGCTCGGTCGGCACCGATCTCGAGACCGGCTCGGAGCGCTACACGTTCGGGATGACGGAACTCGACGACGGCATCGAGCTGATCGCGCTGGCGCTCGGCCTGTTCGGCATCGCCGAGTTCATGAACAGCGTCAATCAAGTGGCGCCGATCAACACCAAATATACCCATGTCAGCTTCAAGGACATGCGTCCGACCAAGGCGGACCTGAAACAGGCGTTCTTTCCGATGTGGCGCGGCACCATCATCGGCAGTCTATGCGCGCTCATTCCCGGCACCGGACCGACCATCGCGTCCTTCGTTGCCTATGCGACGGAAAAGAAAATCTCGAAGCACCCGGAACTGTTCGGCACCGGACTCATCGAGGGCGTGGTTTGCCCGGAAGCCGCGACCCACTCCTCGGTCCAGGGCGATTTCATCCCGACCATGAGCCTTGGCATTCCCGGCGACGCCGTTATGGCGCTCTTGCTCGGTGCGCTGATGATCCAGGGCATCGTGCCCGGCCCGCAACTGATCTCGCAGCACCCGGATATCTTCTGGGGATTGGTCGCCAGTTTCTGGATCGGCAACATCATGCTGGTGCTGCTCAACGTGCCGCTGATCGGCATTTGGGTGAAGATGCTGGCGATCCCCTACAAGTTCCTTTACCCGAGCGCGATGTTCTTCGTGTGTATCGGCGTCTATGCCGCCAACAATGATTTCTTCCAGGTCGGCGAAGTCGTCGCCATCGGCCTGTTCGGCTACATCCTGCTTCGCCTCGGTTTCCATCCCGCGCCGATCCTGCTCGGCTTTGTGCTCGGACCGCGTTTCGAGGAGAATTTCCGCCGCGCCATGCTGATTTCGCGCGGCGACATCGGGGTGTTCGTGGAGCGGCCGATCAGCGCCGTCTTTATCGCGCTGTGCGCCATCCTGATCGGCTCGCAGATTTATTTCCGGCTGCGCGGCACGAAACCGCCGATCGAGCCCTCGCTGCACACCCACGACACCGGCGCTCCGCCTGTTGCCGCAGAGATGCGCACTCCGGCGGAATAATCCTTAGGCAACAGGTCAGGACGAAGTCTGGCGCAGGCCGCGTTTGAGCACGCGCGCGAGGCGATCGGAAAATAATTTCGCATTCGCCGGGCGCTCGCCGTCGAGCAGCCGCGCCTCGTCGAACAGCAAATGCGCCGCGTCCTCCTTGAACGAGCTGTCGCCGTCGCCGAGCCCGGCGAGCGCGATCACCAGCGCGTGCTGCGGGTTCACTTCGAGGATCGGCTTTGACGCGGTTTTGAGCCGCCCGGCGCCGGCAAGAACCCTTTCGAGGGCGCGGTCGGGACCGGTATCGGATGCCACCAGGCACACCGCGCTGTCGGTGAGCCGGTCCGAGGCGCGCACTTCCGCCACCGCCTCGCCAAGCGTCGTTTGCACGAAGGCGAGAAAGGCCTTCACCTGCTCCGCGACGTCCGGTGCCGTTTCCTTGCGGTCGTCGACCCGTGCAATGAGCGTCAAATCCGCCGCACCTTGCGTCACCGACTTGAACGGCTTGCCGTCATAGCCCACACCCGGCATGACCCAGAACGTGTCGACCGGATCGGGAAGCAGCAGCACCTCGATGCCGCGGGCGCGGAAACCTTCGAGATGCGGCGAGGATTTAAGCCGCTCGATATCGTCGCCGGCGAGATAATAGATCGCGGTCTGATTGGTCTTCAGCGCCGCGACATAATCCTTCAGGCTCCGCCAGTCGTCCGACACCGTGGTCTTGAACCGCGCAAGCTTCAGGAGCGCGTCGCGCCGCTCGAAATCCTCGTAGATGCCTTCCTTGAGCACGGTGCCGAACGTGTCCCAGATTTTGGCGTAAGCTTGCGGCTCCTTGTCGGCCAGCCGCTCCAATTCGGACAGCACGCGGCTGGTCGCGCCTTTCCTGATCGCGGCGAGCAGCGGACTTTCCTGAATCTTCTCGCGCGAAACATTTAACGGCAGGTCAGCACTGTCGACCAGCCCGCGAACAAAGCGCAGATAGCGCGGCAAGATCGCCGCGTCGTCGGTGATAAAGACGCGCCGGACATAGAGCTTGATGCGCCCGGTGCGATCGGGGTCGAACAGATCGAAAGGCCGCGAACCGGGTACGAAGAAGAGCGTGGTGTAATCCTGCCGTCCCTCGGCGCGGAAATGGATGGTAAGCGCCGGGTCGTCGAACAACCCGCCCAGGCTGCGGTAGAAATCGGTGTAATCCGCCGCCGTGATATCGGCTTTGGGCTTGGTCCAAAGCGCCGCGCCGTCGGTGATTTCGGTGGGCTCGGCGCCCGGCTTGTCGGCGATCGCGATTGGCACCGGCACGTGGCCCGATTGCGCTTTGACCAATCGCTCGATCGTCGAGCGCTCGGCATAGGTCTTGGCGTCATCCATGAGGTGGAGCACGACCCGGGTGCCGCGGCGCGGCGCCCCCACCCTTCCCTCCCCCGCAAGTGGGGGAGGGTTAGGGAGGGGGCCCGCGGGCGATACGGCAAACGCGCCCTTGCCGTCGGACGACCACAGCCAAGCCGCATCGGTTCCGGCCCGGCGCGAAATCACCTCGACGCGGTCCGCCACCATGAAGACCGAATAGAAACCCACGCCGAACCGTCCGATGAGCGCGCTCTCTTCACTGCTATCGCTGTTCTGGGCCGTCTCGATCCGCTCAAGGAATGCCTTGGTGCCGGAGCGCGCGATGGTGCCGAGCGCCTCGATCATCTCGTCGCGGCTCATGCCGATGCCGTTATCCTCGACGGTAAGCTGCTTGCCTTCGGCATCGAGCGCGATGTTGATGCGCGGCTTGATGTCCTCGCCAAGCAGCGCCGGATCGGCAATAGCCTCGTAGCGCAGCCGCTCGCAGGCGTCGGCGGCATTGGCAATAAGCTCGCGCAGAAAGACCGATTTATCGGAATAGACCGAGTGCACCATCAGCTGCAGGAGCTTGGCGACATCGGCCTGAAAAGGTTGGGCCTCGAAGGACCGGCTTTCCGGTTTGTTTTGCTCTTCGATATCTTCGGCAACGGGCATGATGGCGGTCCCAGCAAGAGTCTCTCTGCTCCGACATGGAGAGAACCCGCCGCCGAATCAAGCCCGCCGATCTAAACCGGCACCCGCACCGTCGCCCTTAGGCCCCCGAGCGGGCTGTCGCCAAGCGTGATGTCGCCGCCATGGGAGCGCGCGATATCGCGGGCGATGGCGAGGCCGAGGCCGGTGCCGCCTTCGTCCTGATTGCGCGCATCGTCAAGGCGTAGGAACGGCTTGAACACGTCCTCGCGCATTTGCGGCGGAATTCCCGGGCCGTCATCGTCCACCGTCACCGTGAGCCAGCGGTGATCGCGGTGGCCGGTGATGGCGACGGTGGAGGCAAAGCGCGAGGCATTGCCGACGAGATTGGCGAGGCAGCGCTTGAACGCCGCCGGCCGCACCGTGACTTCCGGCTGGCCGTGGAAGATCACGCTGGCGCGGTGGCCGTGACGCTCGGTGTCGAGCTTGAGCTCGTCAAGCAAGGCGGCGATATCGGTCGGCGCCGATTGCTCGCCCATATCGCCGCGCGCGAATGCAAGATACGCCTCGAGCATCGCCGCCATCTCGTCGACGTCCTTCTTCATCGCCTCGATTTCCGGCGTGTCGCCGAAAAGCGCGAGCTCGAGCTTGAAGCGGGTGAGGATGGTGCGCAGATCGTGCGACACGCCGGCGAGCATCGTAGTGCGCTGCTCGATGGCGCGCTCGACGCGGGCTTTCATTTCCAGGAAGGCGGCCGCCGCCCGGCGCACCTCGCGCGCGCCGCGCGGGCGGAAATTCTGCGCTTCGCGGCCCTTGCCGAAGGCTTCGGCGGCGTCCGCCAGCCGTACGATCGGGCGGATCTGATTGCGCAAAAACGCGATCGCGATGGCGAGCACGACCAGCGAGGTCGCCACCATCCAGACCAGGAAAATCCACGAGTTCGGATCGTAGACATCGGCGCGCCGCGCAAAAACGCGCATGATCGTGTCGGGAAGCTGGATGCGGATTTCCACGATCGAGGAGCGCCCGACCGTGTCGATCCAGAACGGCAGGCCGATCTGCTTGCGGATTTCGTCGGAAAGCGCCTGGTCGAGCTGCGAGAAGAAGGGCTTCGGGCTGGGCGGCGGCAGCTGCGTTCCGGGCAGGAAGTCGACCACGAGGCCGAGCCGGTCCTGCGCGATGCGGCGGAGCTGGGCATGGTCGGGGTCCTGCGGGAAGGTCTTATAGACGTCGATCAGGGTGGCGATCTCCTGCGTCACCGCCGACGACAGATACGTGGTCACCAAATTCCAGTGCCGCTCCAGGAACAGCAAAGCGACAACCGATTGCAGCACGACCATCGGCACGATGATGATCAGGAGCGAACGGGCATAAAGCCCCTTCGGCATCACCGATTTCAGCCAGCGGCCGAAACGATCCCACGGTCCGATGATCGGACGTGCAACGGTCGAGACGGCGCCCGCGATGGTGCTTGCCGCGGCAAAAAACTGGCCGGCGGCATTGCGCAAGCGTCCGATGCCCGCATCCAAACTAGTCATGGTCGAGACCGGCCTTATCGAAACAAGTCTTGTCGAAACAAGTCATATCGAAACAAGTCATGGCGCCGCTCACGTAGCCGCGACCAGGCGGTAGCCCACACCGCGCACGGTCTGCACGATCAGCGGGTTGGAGGGATCGCGCTCGATCTTGCGGCGCAGCCGATTGACCTGCACGTCCACGGTGCGCTCGCTGACGGCTTCGCCGTTGCCGGCGAGCGCCTGGCGCGGCACGGTCTCGCCCGGGTTTGCGGTGAGAACGCGCAACATTTCACGCTCGCGATCGGTGAGCCGGATCACCTCCTCGCCGCGGCGCAATTCGCCGCGCGCCAGATGAAACACGAACTGACCGAACCGCACCGACTCCGCGGCCGGCGCGGCGGCCGGCCGTGCGCGCTTAAGAATATTGGCGACGCGCAGCGATAGCTCTCGCGGCTCAAACGGCTTCGCCAGATAATCGTCGGCGCCGATCTCGAGCCCCATGATCCGGCTTTCCTTCTCGTCGCGCGCGGTCAACATCAGGATCGGCACGGTGGAAGACGTTATCGTGGAAGACGCCCGGATGGTACGCGCGAAATCGAAGCCGCTTTCGCCCGGCATCATGACATCGAGGATGAGAAGATCGAACTTCAAGCCTTCGAGCTTGGCGCGCGCTTCCAGCGCCGTCTCGGCGGTCGAGACACGGTAGCCCTCGCCAAGCAGGAAGCGCGACAACAACGCGCGAATACGGCGATCGTCATCGACGACGAGCAGATGCGGCGCGTCGTCGGCCGGATTTTTTTGGGCCGGATTTTTTTGCGCGGGGTTCTGCGCGGGGTTCTGGGCCGGATTTGGCGCCGGGCTCGCGGCCGGGTGTGCGGCCGAGGTCATGACACATCGTCTCGCGCCCGCGATCGGGCGCGGTCGGCATGCGCGATCAACCGCAGCACGTGATCGCGGTCTTTGGCGTCGATCATGCCGGCGAGAAAGCGCCGCGCCGCTTCGCGGGCGCCGGGGCCGAGTTCGGCGAGCACACGCGCGATGCGCGCGGTCTGCAGCCCGGCAAGCTGCATCGCCAGCGCTTCGCCGGCCGGGCTAACCGAGAGGAGCCGCTGGCGGCGATCGTTGGCGCCTTCCTTCTGCACCACATAGCCTTTGTCGATCAGTTGCTTAAGCACACGCCCGAGCGATTGCTTGGTAATTTTTAAAACGTCGAGCAGTTCGGCAACTTTCATTCCGGGATTGCGGTTGACGAAATGCAGGACGCGGTGATGCGCCCGGCCGAAGCCGAGCTTGGCCAAGACTTCGTCGGCGTCGCCGACGAAGTCGCGATAGGCGAAGAACAGAAGCTCGATGAGATCGAAATACGGCGCGTCGGCCCGCGCCGCGGGCTCGACGGCCGCAGTGGCGGAACGCGATGTAGTCGCTATGCCGATGTCAGCCATTTAGGTCAGTGATATTGACATATTTTGGCTTGGTTGTTAAGCTGCCGGCGCGATATCGTTGCATCAGGGTCGCCCAAGATGCTTCGTAAGATTTGCGCTGCGTAAGACGCCAAAGGCGCTGTCGTGACGCGTTTCTTGGAGCGGCAAGGACCATAACGGGAGTTCGCTCCCGACGCAAAAGCCCAACACCCACCGCGTATTGGCGGCCCCTTGTTTGGGAATGGGTGACAACGCGAGGGAGGCAATGCCATGGCAGTCCCCTTCGACCAACGTGCCGATGTGATCTGGCTCGACGGCAAGCTCATTCCCACCGCCGAATGCAAAATCAGCGTGCTCACGCACGGCCTGCACTACGCAAGCTGCGTGTTCGAGGGCGAACGCGCCTATGGCGGCCAGATTTTCCACGGCACCGCGCATTCCGAGCGGCTGAAAAACTCAGCGAAGATTCTCGATTTCGAAATCCCCTACTCGGTTGCGGACATCGACGCCGCCAAGCGTCTTGTTCTGGAAAAGAACAATCAAAAGGAAGCCTATGTGCGGCCGATCGCCTGGCGCGGTTCCGAGGCGCTCGGGGTTTCGGCGCAAGCCAACAAAATCCATCTCGCCATCGCCACCTGGGAATGGCCGAGTTATTTCGATCCGGCGCAACGCTTGAAGGGCATCCGGCTTGATCTTGCGGAATATCGCCGCCCCGATCCGAAGACCGCGCCCTGTCTCGCCAAAGCCGCGGGCCTCTATATGATCTGCACCATCTCAAAGCACCGCGCCGAGCAGCGCGGCTATGCCGACGCGATGATGCTCGACTGGCAGGGCCGCGTCGCCGAGTGTACCGGCGCCAATATCTTCTTCGTGCGTGACGACAAGATCCACACCCCGATCGCCGATTGCTTCCTCGCCGGCATCACGCGCGCGACTGCGATGGAGCTGGCGCGCCGGCGCAATATCGAAGTGATCGAGCGCCGCATCATGCCCGAGGACGTGTCCGGTTTCTCCGAGTGCTTCATCACCGGCACGGCGGCCGAAGTGACGGCAGTGTCCGAGATCGCCGACTGGAAATTCACGCCGGGGCGCATCACGCAAGCATTGATGAGCGACTACACCGCCGAAGTGCAGCCGAAGGGCAAAGCCGCGGCGGCTTAAAGGCGTTGCTTCGCGAGATCGTCGGGCGCTCATTCTTCGCCCAAAAGGGCGCGAGCGGTGCCGCTGCAGATCTGCTGGCGCTCCTCAGCCGTCAAGTGCGGGACCCGGGCAAGCTCCGCGAGCGGATCCGAATATCCCATGTCGAAGGGATTATCCGTTCCGAGCGCAATGCGGTCGGCGCCCACCTGATTGATGAGGAACCGCAATGACTTCGGATCGTGCGTCAGCGCATCGAAATAGAAACGGTACAGCAGGTCGCGCGGCGACGACTTCGAATGGATGCTCGCGCTGGCGCGATGCCGGTGCGCGCAATCGAGCCGCCCGATCTGATAGGGCGCATAGCCGCCGCCGTGAGCGATGAGAACGCGCAGCCGCGACAGGTCGTCGAGCGCGCCACTAAACATGAGATGGCCCACCATGATCACTTCGTCGAGCGGAAAACCGATCGTGTTGAAAAAGTCATAGCCCTCCATGCCGCCGGTCGCACTGCACCGGTAAGGATGGGCGAAGATGAAGCAGCCGAGCTGCTCGATCGTTTTGAGAACGGCGCGAAACTTCGGATGCGCAAGCTGTTGGCCTTCGATCGATGTGCCGAGCTCGACGGCCTTAAACTGATATTCCTTCACCACGCGTTCGAGCTCGGCGATGGCTGCGTCAGGGTCCTGCATCGGCAGCGTGGCCATTCCGCGTAGGCGGGCGGGATATTTCCCGACCATCTGAGCGATCCCGTCGTTGCTCAGCCTGGAGGCACGAAGGCCGGCTTCCGGGCTGAGCGCATAGAAATAGGTCGGCGGCGCCACGGAAAGCGCGGAAACTTCAATTCTCATGCGGTCCATCGCCGCGAGCTTGGCTTCGACGTCGTAGAGCTCGCGTTCGATCAAGCTCAGCCGGCCATTATTCTCCCAATAGAGATTGCCGTCGCGTTGCGCCACCTTGATGCCGTTGACGGCCGGGCCCCCGACGCCGAAGCGGGCGGGGTCGCGCTGAATCTCACCGATGATGGTCGGCGGAACGACGTGGGAATGAAGATCGATAACTGCGGGCATCAATTCACGCGGATTCCCATCGTCGTGACGACCTTGTTCCACTTTTCGAGTTCCCGGTGGATGTGGTTTGCCAAAACCTCAGGCGGACCGCCGACCACCTGTGTCCCGATCTTCTCGATCTTGTCTTTGACGTCGGGCAGCGCGAGAGCCTTGTCGATCTCCTGATTGAGTCGGGCAACGATCGCGTCCGGCGTTCCCTTGGGAGCAACGATCCCCACCCAGTCGCCCATCTCGTAATCCGGGACGCCAGCCTCTGCGACAGTCGGAACGTTCGGCAAACTCGAATCGCGCTTAGCCGTCGAAATGGCAAGCGGAATAAGCTGGCCCGATTGGAAGAATTGAAGCGATGACGGGATGGTGGCGAACAGGACGGGAGTCTGGCCGCCCAGCGTGGCGGCCACCTGCGGTCCGCCGCCGTTAAACGGGACGTTGATCATCTTTATGCCCGTGAGATAGCAGAACAGCTCCATACTCAAATGGCTACCGCTGCCATATCCCGCTGACGAGTAGTTCAGCGCGTTCGGCTTAGCCTTGACGAGCGCAATCAACTCCTTGACCGAGCGCACCGGAAGCGACGGATGCACCGCTAGCACGAGGGGGACCTGAGCCACGTAGCTGACCGCCACGAAGTCTTTCTCGGGGTCATAGGGTACTTTGCCGAGAAGCGAAGGATTGGCGCCGAACGAAATATTTGCCGCGCCGAGGGTGTAGCCGTCGGGCGCGGCCTGTGCGACGAGGTTCATTCCAATCGTGGCGGCGCCTCCAGGGCGATTTTCAACCACGACCGATTCGCCAAGGTTTTCGCTCAGTTGCTGCGCGAGGATGCGCACCACGGCATCGGTGGAGCCGGCGGGCGCGAATGGAACGATGATCCGGATCGGCCTGGTGGGATAATTCTGCGCCGCAGCCGGACCGACGAGAATAATCGACGTTGCCAGAGCCAGCAAAGTTCCGCGTAACCAAAGCATAATCTTTTCCTCCAAAGCGCGCATTAAGCGCGCGCGCAACTTCAGACCGGTGCGGCATTCAGGCAGCTGGAATTTTTGTCTTCGACGAGAGATTCCATGCCACAGTAATGCATTCAAGATAAGGCATGCACGGTAAAAACGGATTGGCGCCGAAACTCGTGCGCGGGCACGACGCCAAACCAGGGAGAGAAACGACCAATGCAACTACGCGGCAAGGACGCCATCAATAAATTGACCGGGGTCACCCCGGCGATGTTCGCTCCGGACATTCGTGCGCAAATGAGTCTTCCCGCACGGGTGGTGATCAACGACATCACGCTGCGCGAAGGCCGGCAGGCCGAGGGCACTATCCTCACGCCCGAAGAATGCGTGAAAATCGCCGAATGTCTGGTGCACGAGCTCAACGTGCCGATGCTGCAGATGGGGGGCTATAAGCCGCGCGACCGTGCTTACATGAAAGCTGTCGCCAGATTTCTGGAAGGTTGCGGAAAAAAGGTCCGCACCGAAGCCATGACCAGCGCCCACCAGAATTCTCCACGCTTCAACAAGGAGCAACTGCTCGAGACCATCGACATCATCGCGGACGGCAACTTCGGCGTCGTTATTTGCTTGGCGGCGTCCGACGACATGCTGCGCGGCTGCACCGGACATCGCGGCGACGGCCATCTTTCGATTGAGGATCTCCGCAAGCAGGAGATTGAGACCGGCCTTGCCGCGATCGAACATGCACGGAAAAGAGGCCTGCCGGAGGTGAACGTCAATTTTCAGGACTTCCTGCGAGCGGACCTCGATTTTCTCAAGCATTTCTCAAAGGTCGTCGCGCGGGCCGGCGTTGACACCATCGTGCTCGACGATTTCGGCGGCGGGCTTGCTCTGCCGATCCTGTACAAGGAGATTTTCCGCGCCGTCAAACGCGAGGTCCCTGGCACGGCGCTCGGCATACATGCGCACAATCATGCCGGGATGGCCGTGGCGACCGCGCTCGCTTCCGTCGAAGGCGGATGCGAAATGATCACGGTCGGCATCAACGGTTACGGCGAAGGAACCGGCCATGTCAGCCTCGCCGAGACGGTTTATCACCTCGAGCATTTGTACGGCTTCGATACCGGCATTCGACTAGATAAACTTCGTCCCGTCGCCGTCATGGTCGCCGACATCATGAATAAGACGCTGCCGGCGACGACGCCGCTTGTCGGCGACGACGCCTTCGTCGTGATGCACGACAAGCATCATCAATATCCGGAATACCCGTTCATGTTCATTCCGATGAAGCCGGAGATGGTCGGCAACGAGGGGCGCGTGGGCTTTAGCGAATGGTGCGGCCCCTTTGGCCTGCGCATGCAGGCCAAAGAGCTGGGCGAGACCATCCCGAACGACAAGATCGAGCCCATGGTCGCGGCGCTGCTCGACGAGATGCGCTGGCGTAAGCGCCCGCTGACGAACGAGGAGTTCCGGGTTCTCTTGCGATCCGTATGCGCTAACGCCAAAGCGAACTGAGCAACATGTCGAGCGATAGCACGTTCTATCCAGGCAACTGGATTCACAGTTTTCCCACGAGTTTCCAGTGGTCGAACGCCACGCTTATTGCCAAGGGAATGGCGCCCTGGGGCGTCGTCGCATTGGGCGAAATCGATCAGGTGGTGCAGCGCCTGCACGCGCGACTCAACGAGCCGCACGCCTGGTGGGAAGAATGGGGCGCCGTCGCCGCGCGAATCGAGCGCGCGGCGGATGACGCGGCAGCGCAGGGCCGGGACGCGACGGCGGGGAATTATTACCTGCGGGCCGGCAATTACTATTACACGGGCGAACGCATGCTGCCGCCGGGCGCGCAGAAAACCGAAATCTATCGCAAGAGCCTGCGTTGCTATCAGCAAGGGCTCAAGCGCCGCTATCCGAATATCGAATCCGTCGATGTGCCCTATGAGGGCACGGCGCTGCCGGCTTATTTCATGAAATCGACCGTTGCGCACGGCCGCGCGCCGACGGTCGTGCTGTTCGACGGTCTCGACAATTGCAAGGAGATGAGCGTCGTGTTCGCCGGCATCGAGCTTGCGTTTCGCGGCTTCCATGTCCTCGCCATCGACGGCCCGGGCCAGGGCGAGGCACTGCGGCTTCGCAACATTCACTCCCGCTACGACTGCGAAGGCGCCGGCACCGTCGCCTATGACTATGTCGCCAGCCGGCCCGACGTCGATCCGCAGCGCGTCGCCGTCATGGCTTACAGCGCCGGCGGCTATTACGCGCCGCGCATGGCCGCATTCGAGAAGCGCTACAATGCACTGGTCGCATGGGGTGCGCACTTCGATTATCACGCGGTGTGGCTGAAACGCTGGGAAGTGATGAAGGCAAACGAGCGCAGCTCGGCGACGTCGCATTTTCAGCTGCCATGGGTCCTGGGCGTGCCCGACATGGAGGCCGCGATGGAGAAGTTGAAAAAATTCACCCTCGCGGGCGTGGCGGACAAGGTGCGATGTCCGATCTTGATTTGTCATGGCGACGGCGATTTGCAGACCCCGCCGGAGATCGCCCAGCAGCTCTACGACAATGTCGGCTCGCAGGATAAGACGCTGAAAATCTTCAGCGCCGCGGAAGGCGGCGCACAGCACGTCCAGGTCGACAATCGGCAGATCGGCATCGACTACATCGCCGATTGGCTCACGGAGCGCCTGCACCCGGATCGAACCGCGGTCACCTGATGGCGGAGACCTATTACACCTGCTGCGGACCGCCGGATGCTCAGGCGCTGCTGCTGCTGCATCCGATGGGAGCGCGGCACGAATTCTGGGACGAGTGCGTCGGCGTCTGGTCAAAAGCTTTCCGTGTCGTCGCCTGCGACCTGCGCGGCGCCGGCCGTTCGCCGATCCCCGATCGGCCGTGGCGCGTCGATGACCACGTCCGCGATCTCGTTGCGATCCGCAAAGAGCTTAAGCTTCGCGAGCTGGTACCGGTCGGCTGCGCCATCGGTTCGATCATCGCGGCCGCCTATGCGGCCGAAGATCATGCTCATATTCGCGGTCTCGTCCTGTCGAACACCGCGCCGCGTCTCGGCATCGAGTCGAAGCAGCGGACCGAAGCCCGCGTCGCGCTGGTGCTGGAGCGCGGCATGGACGCTCTCCTCCCGGACGTCATCGACCTCGCCTTCAACACGCTGCCGCGGGACGGCCGCTACTCTCGCTACACGGACATGTTCCGGCAAAACGCGCCGCACGGCTACGCGTCGCTGGCGCTTGGCATAGTCGGAACGGACGTGTCCGCAGCCCTCTCATCGCTGCATTGTCCGGCCCTTATCGTCGCCGGCCGGCACGATATCCTGCTGCCGCCGGACCTATCGCGCTCGGTCCATCAGCTGCTCGCTGGATCGGAATTCGTCGTCGTCGATGCGGGAGCGCATTTCTTGCCTTATCAGACTCCCGATATCTTCGCCGGCCTCGTCACCGATTTTCTGGCGCGGCAAAACTCACGCCGGGGCGCATCACGCAAGCATTGACGAGCGACTACACCGCCGAAGTGCAGCCGAAGGGCAAAGCTGCGGCGTAGCGGCGGCCGGCATAAACTGCTAATCGTCGGCCGGGAACAAGCGCCGCGGCAAGGCGTTTGGTTGCCCAAGGGACGCGTCAACGCCACGCATCGACCGGGAGGCACCTGCCTTGATCAGAGGTTTAGCCAGCATTCCTCTCATTGCATTCGCGCTGGCCACGCCGGCGTTCGCCCAAGCCTATCCGCCCGACGGTCCCAGCATTCCCTCGATCGCCATTAGCGAAGAGGGCTCCCACGATCTGAATCTGCAGGCGCCGCCGCCACCGAAAGGCTGGGACCAGGAATCGGCCTGGAACATAAAGGTCGAGGGTTTCAACGACAATCAGGGCCGCCCGATCTATCAGCCACTCATCGTCAATCAGAACGGCCGCGAAATCTTGTATCTCGGCAATCTGGCTGGAAATCTGCTCAATCCACTGACCGGCAAGGCGGAGCCGAACGGCACCTCGATCATCGACGTCACCGACGTCAAGCACGCCAAATATCTATTCCACATTCCCGGGCCGCCCGGCGATGTCGGCAATGCCGGTGCGCAAATGGTCCGCGTTTGCAGCGGTGACGTGCTGCCGCACGGCGAAAAGGGCAAATGGTACCTGCTGCGCGCCTACGGCAATGTCGGGCCAGACGAGGCGCATCAGATCTGGGACGTGACCGATCCGGCGAAGCCCACGCTTCTCACCACCATCGTCAGTGGCTTGAGCAATACGCATAAAAACTGGTGGGAATGCGACACCGGCATCGCTTATCTGGTAGCCGGCAGCAAATCCGACGGCTGGCATCAAAGCGGCTCGGCTCAGCATCTGAAAATCTACGATCTCAGCGATCCAAAGGCGCCGGTTTACATCCGCGATTTCGGCCTCGTCGGCCAGCAACCGGATGCGGACATTGCGACAGCAAAAAGTTGTGAAGCCGCCCCGGGTCCGAACTGTTACGAAGGCATCAAAAATCCGCCGGGCGGCGTGCACGGTCCGATCTCGATGGGGACGACGGTGAACCGCATCTATCTGCCGTACGGCGTCGGCGAAAACGGCGTCATCCAGATCGTCGACCGGCAGAAGCTTCTGAGCGGCTGCACCCTCCCGACCGCCTCACCCAATTGCGCCCAGAGCCCAACGCAGGCGGAATTGCTTTACCCGCAAGTCGGCTTTGTCACGATGAACCCGGACAATGGCGGCCACAGCGCGATGCCGATCCTCGGCGTGCCGATGTGGCAAGAACAGCACAACTACGCCGACGGCTCATGGCAAAAAAAGAACCTGCTGATCATCAGCTCGGAATCGACCGCCAATAACTGCTTAGGCCAGGCGCCGCACGAAGCGTGGATTCTGGACATCACCAATGATGCGACGCCGTGGCCGATAGCGACGCTCAACGTTCCGCAATATCCCGGCGACTTCTGCCGCAAAGGCGCGCGCTTCGGCGCGCATGCCGTGACCGAAGCGATCTACCCGCCTTATTACGGCAAGATCATCGGCGTGTCGTGGTTCAACGCCGGTGCGCGAATATGGGACATCCGCGATCCGAAGAACCCGAAGCCCATCGCCTATTACATCCAGGCGCCGAACGCGAACACCATCGCCTCATGCGCGACGATCGACGGCGTGGCGCATTGCCAAAATACGACCATGAATGACTACGTGGAATTCGATGATCGCGGCTATATCTATGCCGCCGATCGAGCCGGTTCCGGGGTGACCATCTTGTCGCTCACCGGCGACGCGTTGAAATCATTTAGACCCGCGGACCCACTGCTGCCGGCACAAAAGCATTGATCGCCGTGCTCTCAGCCGAAGGGGAGGAAGCCATGAAACCTAGATGCTTCGTCGCCGCTGCCATTGCGCTGCTCTCGCTCGCGGCTTCTAGCGCTTATGCCGGATCCGATAGCGAAACAATCGCGGCGGACGGTCGCCAGCAAGTCGCGAAAATCATTCCCGGCCAATCGACAAAAGCGGACGTGCAGTCGCTGCTCGGCGCGCCGTGGCGCGTCGTGCAGTTCAACGATTGCGGCATGGCGATGGACGGTCAAGCCGATGAAACTTGGGAATATCGCGGCGCGGATGCCTCAGGCGGTTACCGGCTCCATGTCGAGTTCGGCGACAACAAAGTGGTTCACCTCATCGCCAAAATCCCCGACGCCATACCCGGCGGAGCAGCAACCGAAGCGAAGGTCGCACCCAGCGAGCCGGCGAAGGGCATGTCGATGTAGCTCGCCGGCGCCAGCCGTCCCCTTCGAATGCCGCCGGGCGCTATTGCTGCCTTGAGCCTGCTTCTTGCAATCTTTAGTGTGCAATGTTGCCGGATTGCCACAGCCGCCGGATCACCCGACTGATAAGGATAATTATCGGGTTCGGATAGAGTCCGGGGGCAAATCGTGACCAAAACGATTGCGTTATGGGCGTTCTTCGGCGCGGCCGTGCTTATAACGCTTGCCGCGCCGGCTAACGCGCAATTCGTCTGCACGACGACGAGCAGCGATTCGACCTGCACGAATTCGGGCACCGCTGGACCCGAAACGAACACTGCCGCCGGCGCTAGACAGAACGCCACCACCACCAATTCCGGGACCGTCAACGGAAATATGTTTTCTGAAACGACCGGAGGGTGATGAGCGACAAGAGCGTGAGCGGCGTCGCCAGGGCCGGCGCGCGCGTCGCGTTCTGATGATATCGCCTAAGCGTTTGTGAAGCCGTCCTTAATTCTCGCGCCTCACTTCGCTGCTTTACGCCGAGCCTATCTCTCGCCCGCCTCGGTGAAGAACTTCTCGCCATAGGCGAAGCGGTTCGGCTTGAGGAAGAAGCCGAGCAGCACGGCGCCCCTCGGCGCCACCGCCTCATGCTGATTGCCGGCCGGACGCCACACGAACTGGCCCGGGCCGCAAACGCCCTCATGATCCTCGAGCGTGCCCTCAATCACATAAGTCTGTTCGAGCGCGGTGTGCTCGTGCAGCGGCACGATGGCGCCCGGATCGAGCTTGAATAAAGCCGTCGTGATGCCGTCGCCGTCGGTAAAGAGCACCTTGATCTTGATGCCGGGAAACTTGGTCGCCTCCCACGGCAAGTTGGGCGCGTCGATATAATGCGCGGCGCGCTCCGGCGGGTTATTCGGCTTGATGTCGGCATGGACGACTTTGCGGGCTTGCACTGACATGGCAAACTCCTCAGCGTTTCCTTCGGCTCCGGCGACTAGCGGACAAGCATATTCCGCCAATGGCCGCTCCGCCAGGGCGGGATCGAGCTAGGCTGTGTACTCATAAGACAAGTTACCGGTTGCGTCCGTTTTATGTTAGCTCTTCCTCCCTCAACAAACATTCGCTGGCACAAGCGACAGGTCCTCTAGGGGCCAACAGCCGACATCGCATTTGCTTGTGGGTTGATATGACGGAATGGACCGCCAACTAAGGCGGCCTGCGCAGCTATCTGACATGTGCAATTTTGCTCAGACCGGTCTAGAGCGCGAGTCTAGGCTTTACGTTGGCAAGCTGGGCGTGATCCAGACACCGTCCTGCCATCGACCCATTCCGCGCTGTCAGAAGAGGACATGATCGTGTCGATAGTTCCGCTTTTCCCGGGCACTCCGAACCGCCAAAACACTTCGAACGAGAGGTTGCGGCGCGCTTTGGTCTAGTCCCGAATTTTTTCCGCTCCGCTCCGGATGCCCCTTTCGTCATACGCGAATTATGGGTGTTCGCGAAGGCGGCGTATTTGGACACACCTATCCCAACGCTCTTCAAGGAACGGCTTTTTGTCTACCTCTCCCGCTTCTGCGAAGTGCGCTATTGTATCATGCGGCACTGCGGTTTCTTGTTGGGGCTTGGCCGGGCGGCAGGCGACCCCAGCGCGCAGCCGATGACGATAAACCAAGTCATTCGATTGCTGCAGCGACCCTTGCCTACCGAGGAACGCACCAACGCTGCGCTTGCTCGACTGGAAACCATTGCAGAGCCGATCGATTGGCCGTCACCCGAAACCTCATACGACGACGACCTGTTGACTTCCGCCACCGTGCTCTTTCTTCAGCCAGCGCGGGCCACTCGCGCGAAGCACGCACTCCGCATCGCCCTTGGCGGCGAAAAATTCGAATTGCTGGTCGGATTTCTGACCTTTATCCGTTCCGCTCATTATTGGACGTTAATGCACACGGAGCTCGCCCTTGAAGACGACGTGCAAGAGCTGCTGCGAGAGCACGAAGAACTGGCTCGAATGCTGTTGGAGGATACGGAAGCGGGCCATTGTGAAATGGGGACACTGTTATTCGATGAACTCGAATCATTACGCGATCTCAACGAGCGACAGGAGTTGGAGAAAGCAAAACGTGCGCTTGAGGAAAGCGGCCGGCAAAAAGACCTGCTGCTGAAGGAGGTCGATCACCGCGTCAAGAACAGCTTGCAAATTGTGTCTAGCCTTCTGTATCTGCAAGCTAAAACAGCGGGGCCCGCGGCAAGTCAGTTCCACAACGCTGCCGCGCGCGTTGCGGCCATCGCCGCCGTCCATCAACAGCTCCGCAAATATGACGATGTAGGAACGGTGGTGCTTGACCGCTGCCTCATTGATCTTTGTCAGGAGATTACAGCTGCATCGAGCAGCCCGGATCGGGCGTGGCCGCTGGTCGTCGATGCCGATCCGCTCATTATCTCCACTGACGTAGCGGTACCATTCGCACTCATTGTGAACGAACTGGTCACCAACGCCATTCAGCATTCGAGACCGGTCGGCGAAAGCGGGAACGTCCAAATCGTGCTCAAGAGCCACGCCGATAATTTTTCGATTAGCGTTTCCGACCCGGGGGACGGCCCTCCCGCCGCTCAGACCTCTGCGGGCCTAGGTACTCGACATGCCGGACTGGGTACGCGAATTGTCGAGACGCTAGCTCGCCAAATTAATGCGACGGTTGCAAAAGAACGCTTAGCGAACGGTTATAAGGTCACGGTAACGGTCCCTCAGCACGGAATGACATCGCCTCCGCGCCATGAGTCCACGCCCTAACGGCCGCTCCTCACCTCGCCGCTTCGCGGCATTGTTTACTCTGCCGCTCCGCGACATTGTTCACTTTGCCGCTCCACGGCTTGGCGGCAGTGCGGACCAGCGTTCAGCGGCGGAATCGTCAGCGGCCTTCGCCTCGACCCATTCCTTGCCTGCGGGCTTCTCGATCTGTTTCCAGAACGGCGCGCGGGTTTTCAGATAATCCATGAGGAATTCGGCCGCCGCGAATGCCGCCTCGCGATGGCTCGACGCCGTCACCACGAGTACGATGACCTCGCCCGGCGCGATGCGCCCATAGCGGTGGATCACGGTCGCGCCGAGCAGCGGCCAGCGCGTGCGCGCCTCCTCGACATGGCGCGCGATCTCGGCTTCCGCCATGTCGGGGTAATGCTCAAGCGTGAGCGCCGCGATCGCCGCGCCGTTTTCGTCGGCACGGCAGACGCCGGTAAAAGTCACCACGGCGCCGATATCGGCGCGCCCGCGTGTCAGCGCCGTCACCTCGGCGGCGCTATCGAAGGCTTCGCGTTGCAGGCGGATGGTCGTGGTCACGTCAGCAGTCATGGCGGAAGCCGCTCAACCGCCGGTCATCGGCGGAAAGAAGGCGATCTCGCCGGCGCCTGCGATCCGCGCATCGGCGCGCACATGGTACTTGTCGATCGCGGCGCGGATCACTTTGGGATTCTCGAACGCGTAAGCGTAACCGTCGCCTCGTTGCGCCAGCCAGGCCACAAATTCACCGACGGTCGCAATCCCGGCGGGTGGATCGATGTCTTCTTCCGCCAAGCCGACGCGTTCACGCACCCAGGCGAAATAGCGAACCTTCACGCACCCTCCTTGGTGAGGTGCAGCAGCCCCGCATGCAGATAATCCCAGCCGGTGTAAAGCGTCAGCAGCGCGGAGAGCCAAAGCAGCGTAATGCCGATCTGCGTCACCACAGGCACGACGGCGTCGCCGGCCTCGCCGCAGATGAGAAAGCCGACGGCGACAAGTTGCAGCGTGGTTTTCCATTTGGCGAGCCGCGTCACCGGCACGCTGACGCGAAGCTCGGCGAGATATTCGCGCAAGCCCGAGACCAGGATTTCGCGGCACAGGATGACGACCGCCGCGAACAGCGCCCAGCCGTGAATGGTATTTTCGGCGGCGAGCATCAACAAGCACGACGACACCAGAAGCTTGTCGGCAATCGGATCGAGCATGCGGCCGAGCGAGGACTGCTGGCCCCAGATACGCGCCAAATAGCCGTCGAGGAAATCGGAGACGCCGGCGGCGATGAAGATGGCGACCGCGGCCCAGCGCAGCCACAGGCCGCCGTGCAGGATGTTCTGCCAGAACATGCAGGCGACCACGATCGGCACCGCGACGATACGGCCATAGGTCAACAGGTTGGGCAGCGCCAGCGGGTGAGCGCGCGGCCGTTCCGGGGTACGGTCTGGCGTAACCGTCGTGCTCGAGTTCATTGCAATACCATCATGGCGCCACCATAGCGCCGCCCAGGCCGAACCGACAGACCCGGGCGGTGTCACTTTTTCGGATCATGACGGTGGTTTCCTGGAGCATGGTCAGACGGCCCCTTCATGGAAAAACGCGTAAATCCGCCGCGCGGTTTCCGCGCTGACACCATCCACTTGCATCAAATCCGTGACCGAGGCGCGTTCGATCGCCTTGAGCGTACCGAAATGATGCAGCAGCGCGCGCTTTCGGGTCGGTCCGATGCCGGCAATCTCTTGCAAACCGGCCTCGCGGATATCGCGCTTGCGGCGCGCCCGGTGCGAGCCAATGGCGAAACGATGCGCCTCGTCGCGCAGCCGCTCGACAAAATAAAGCACCGGATCGCGTGGCGGCAGCTTGAACGAGTCGCGGCCGGGAAGGAAGAAGGTTTCGCGGCCGGCATCGCGATCCGGTCCCTTGGCGATGGCGATGAGCGGAACTTCGACGCCGAGCCCCTCAAGCACCTCGCGCGCCGCGGTGAGCTGGCCCTGCCCGCCATCGATCAGCACCAGGTCCGGCCAGGGGGACTCTTCGGCTTCATCACTTTCCTTCTCCCGTTCCGGGAGAAGCTGCGTGAGCGCAGCGAGCACGGACGAGGGCCCGAGTCCCGTCGTAGTTTGCAGGCCCTCACCCGGTGCGCAGCTTTGCTGCGCACCGCCCTCTCCCGGAACGGGAGAGGGCAAAACGCGCGGCGCTTCGGCAAGCAGCCGTTTGAAGCGGCGCTCCAAGACCTCGCGCATCATGGCGAAATCGTCGCCGGGGGAGAGATCGGCTGAGCGGATGTTGAATTTGCGGTACTGGCTTTTGCGGAAACCCTCCGGCCCGGCGACGATCATGGCGCCGACAGCATTCGAGCCCTGGATGTGGCTGTTGTCGAAAACCTCGATCCGGCGCGGCACCCGCGGTAGCCCGAAAGTTTCTGTCAGCTGGCGCAGGAGTTTTTCCTGCGACGTCGTCTCGGCGAGCTTGCGGCCGAGCGCTTCGCGGGCATTGGCCAGCGCATGCTCGATCAAATCCTTTTTCTCGCCGCGCTGCGGCAGGAGGATCTCGATCTTGTGGCCGATCTTGGTGCACAGCGCCTCGGCCAACAGCGCGCGATCCGGGATCTCATGCGAGATCATGATGAGCCGCGGCGGCGGCTTGTCGTCGTAGAACTGCGCCAAAAATGCGGAAAGTATCTCGCCCGCCGCGAGCGAGCGGTCGGCCCTGGGAAAATAGGCGCGGTTGCCCCAGTTCTGCCCGGTGCGGAAAAAGAACACCTCGACGCAGAAAAATCCGCCCTGCTGATGCACAGCGAAAACGTCGGCTTCCTCGACGCCGCGCGGATTGACGCCCTGATGCGACTGGATCGCCGAAAGCGCCGACAAGCGGTCGCGGTAGATGGCGGCGCGCTCGAAGTCGAGTTCGGCCGAAGCTCTCTCCATTTCCTTCGCAAGCTCGTCTTTCACCGTTTTGCTGCGGCCGGACAGAAACGCGTTCGCCTCGCGCACCAGCGCCGCATAATCGGGAAAGTCGATCTCCTTGGTGCACGGCGCCGAGCAGCGCTTGATCTGGTGCAGCAAACACGGCCGCGTGCGGCTCTCGAAGAACGGATCGCTGCACGAGCGCAACAGGAACGCGCGCTGCAAGGCGTTGACGGTGCGGTTGACGGCCCATACCGACGCGAACGGCCCATAATAATGACCGGGCCGCGTGCGCGCGCCGCGATGCTTGAAAATCTGCGGCGCCCAGTGATCCGACGTGATCAGGATATAGGGGAACGATTTATCGTCGCGCAGCACCACATTGAAGCGCGGCCGCAGCCGCTTGATCAGGTTCGCTTCAAGAAGCAGCGCCTCGGTCTCGGCGCGGGTGACGACGAATTCGAGCGTGCGGGTGGCGGCGACCATGCGCTCGATGCGGGTGTCCAGCCCGGTCGGGCGGGCGTAGGCCTGGATGCGCTTTTTTATGTTCTTGGCTTTGCCGACATAGAGCACGTCGCCGTGCGCATCGATCATGCGGTAGACGCCCGGCCGCGGCGGCGCGTGCTTGGCGTGATGCACGATCGCGGCGCGGCCGGCGGCAAGCGAGTCGGGCTCGTCGTCAAAGGCGAGCTTGGCCGCTTCGATTTCGTCGGGCTGCGGCAAAGCCTGCTCATCGTCGTCCTCGACGATCTCGGGCTCGGGCGCGACTTCTGGCTTCGGAACGCTCATGGCTTGGAATGTAGCCCGGATGAGCGGCAGCGAAATCCGGGAATAATCGATTGCCAAAAAACGCGGCTCCCGGAGGTCGCTTCGCTCATCCGGGCTACGCAGCGCTCAGATATAGATTCTCTTAACGATATCAACGTGGAACTCCTTACCGATTCAGCACTGCTTAACTTAAACATCGCGATAAATTCTATCGATCGGACAGACGGCCTTCGAAACTTTCTTTGACGGTGCAAAGGCATTCCATCCGTACCGTAGCGTCACGCGTTCCGCCGGATTCAAAATCGAGGAGGCCACAATGAGAACAGTTCTTGGCGCGGCTTTAGCGCTGGCAATGGCCGGCGCGGCGACGACCGGCGCGGCGATTGCCGCCGATTTTCCCGCATCGCCGTATTACACCGCGCCGACGGCCTACTCCGCCTACAGTTGGGCCGGTCCCTATATCGGCGGCACGGTCGGCTACGAATGGGGCAGCGTCGATAACAACCCGACGCGTCCGTCGGGTATCGAAGGCGGCATCGAAGGCGGCTTCAATTGGCAGCACGGCAATTTCGTCTATGGCGGCGAGGCGGATTTCAATCTGTCCGGCGCCGAAGACACATTCGCGCCGTGGCAGTTCTCCAATCCGTGGTTCGGCACGGTGCGCGGCCGCGCCGGTGTCGCCGTGGGCAATGTGCTCATCTACGGCACAGCCGGCCTCGCTTATGGCGAGCTCACCGCGGATACGGCCGGCAACTTGTCGGAATCCCACACCAGCTTCGGCTGGGTGGCCGGCGGCGGCGCGGAAGTCGGCTTCATGCCGCATTGGTCGGCCAAGGCCGAGTGGCTCTATCTCGACTTCGCCGATCGCGGCTATTCGGTCACCGGCACCAATAACGGGCTCGCCGCCAACCTGATCCGGCTCGGCGTCAATTACCGGTTCTAAGCGCCGGCACTGCCATATCTATTTTGCCGGCGTGACCGCGCTTAAGAATAACTTAAGTATAAATTTGTCGATAATGTGCAGTCCTTCGCCACAATACAGGCACAACTTCAAAAATTCCTGTGGCTTTTCTGCACTAGACGAAAAATCCATCGCGAATACTATACGGCGAAACTTGCGTGCAAAAATTGCGTGATGGAGATTCAAGATGAAGCGTTTGTGCCTTGCGTTTGTCGCCCTTGTGGGGTTGAGCGGAGCAGCCGCAGCGGCCGACCTGTCGCAGCCTCCGCCCGTCTACTCGAAATCTCCGGTATTCGTTCCGCCGCCCTATAACTGGACCGGGGCCTATTTCGGCATCAACGGCGGCGGCGGCTTCGGCAGTTCGAACTGGGATTTTGGCGGCAGCCGCAATGTGAGCGGCACTTTGGCCGGTGCGCAGGCTGGTTACAATTATCAGTTCGGCCAAATGGTCGCCGGCGTCGAAGGCGATATCGATTGGTCCGACATCAACGGCTCCAGCACGACCGGATGCCCTCCCGGGTGCAAGACCAGCAACACCTGGCTGTCGACGGTGCGCGGCCGGCTCGGCTATGCCGCCGACCGCTTCCTGCCCTTTGTCACCGGCGGCGTCGCGTTCGGCGACGTTCGCGCCTCGGCGCCCGGCCTCGGTCAATTTGGCCAAGACCGCACCGGCTGGACGCTGGGCGGCGGCCTCGAAGCGGCGCTGGCCGCCAATTGGACCGCCAAGGTCGAGTATCTTTATGTCGACCTCGGCAGCTTCAATTGCGGGCTGAACTGCGGCGGGATTTCAACGACCGACAACGTCTCGTTCCACGCCAACGTGCTGCGTGCGGGTTTGAATTACCGGTTCTGGTAAGCTCGCGACATTTTGTAGTCGTCAATGACTCCGGGGCTCGCGCCCCGCGAGACTACCGGACCCGCGCCCATGCGGCTCGCGATTGACCAGCACATTCCGGAACTAATCGGAGCTTTCGCGCATTTCACGACGCCCTTGCGAGGTGTGGAGTGCTCGAACCAAAGTCACACGTCGGCTCAAAACGTCGAGGGATTTGGCCCCTCCAGGCGTTGAATTTCTTTATGGCCGACATGCAAGCCGGCATCGGTCCATTTCTCGGCGTGTTTTTGCTGGCGCACGGCTGGCAAAGCGGCCTCATTGGATCGGTCATGACCATCGGCGGAGTCGCCGGGACGCTGATGACGGGGCCGGCAGGCGCGCTGATCGACGCCACCTCGCATAAGCGGGCTTACGTCATCATCCCCGGCATTTGTACAGTCCTCGCCTCCGCGGTCATCCTCCTTTCACAATATTTCTGGCTTGTGGCCGCGTCTCAGGTCGCAACGGCCATAGCCGGTGCGGCGATCGGACCGGCCGTCAACGGCATCACACTTGGCATCGTGCGTCAGGCCGGCTTCAATCGACAGATCGGTTACAATCAAGCCTTTAATCACGCCGGCAACGTGGTCGGTGCCGGATTGTCGGGCCTATTGGGTTGGATTTTCGGCTTGCCCGCGGTGTTCTGGCTCGCCGGCGTTTTCGCCGTCCTGTCCATCGTCTCGGTGCTGATGATCCCCCGCGATGCGATCGATAACCGAGCCGCGCGTGGCATGAAAGAAGGCGACGACGCCGACAAAGCAAGCGGATACCGAGTTCTGATCGAGTGCAAGCCGCTCCTCATTCTGGCGCCGGCGCTCGCCATGTTCCATCTCGGCAACGGCGCGATGCTGCCGCTTTATGGATTGGCGGTGGTGGCTGAAAAACAAGGCAATCCCGCAAGCTTTGTGGCCATCACCATCGTCGTCGCCCAGAGCGTTATGATTGTTGTATCCCTCATAGCGATGCGGATGGCCGAAAAGGAAGGCTTGTGGCTCGTGATGCTCATTTCGTTTCTGGCGCTCCCGATCCGCGGCCTGACCGCGGCTTACCTGATCAGCTGGTGGGGCGTTTACCCGGTTCAAATGCTCGACGGCATCGGTGCGGGCTTGCAGAGCGTCGCGGTCCCGGGCTTGGTCGCGCGAATTCTCAACGGCACCGGACGGGTCAATGTCGGGCAAGGCGCCGTCATGACGGTGCAGGGTCTTGGCGCTTCGCTCAGCCCCGCGATCGGCGGCTGGATCGCGCAAGAGATCGGCTATAGCGCTATGTTCATGATCCTGGGCAGCTTCGCGCTCGGCTCGGTCGCGCTGTGGATCGGGTTTGCGTCGATCCTCAAGCCAGCCTGCGCGGCAACGCCGGGCCAAAGTCGTTCAGCTCTCCCGCCCGTCGGTGCCGCCGCGTGACGGTGGCCGATACTCTGATTGCTTCGTCCGCCCTTCGGAATTCCGGAAAATGTCGCCTCACCTGATCACTTGGACGATCGCGGCGATTGCCACGGCCGGCGTCATCGTGCGGCCCTTCAATCTGCCTGAAGCCATCTGGGCCGTGGCCGGCGCCGTACTGTTGGTGGTGCTGGGGCTGATCTCGCCCCGGGAGGCGCTAACGGGCATTGCCAAAGGGACCGACGTCTATCTGTTTCTGTTCGGCATGATGCTGCTCGCCGAAATCGCGCGCGAGGAAGGATTGTTTGCTTGGCTCGCCGCGGTCGCAACCAGTCACGCCAAAGGCTCCGCGCAGCGGTTGTTTCTGCTGACCTATGGCGTAGGCACGGTGGTAACGATCTTCCTGTCGAACGACGCGACGGCGGTCGTGCTGACGCCGGCCGTCGCCGCAGCCGTCAAGACCGCCAAAGCCGGGCAGCCACTGCCCTATTTGCTGATCTGCGCGTTCATCGCCAACGCGGCCTCGTTCGTCCTGCCGATTTCGAACCCAGCCAATCTCGTCATCTACGCAAGCCACATGCCGCCGCTGCTGCAATGGCTGCCGGCCTATCTCCTGCCCTCCGCGCTGTCGATCGTCGCGACCTATGTGGTGCTGCGATGGACGCAGCGCGGCGCTCTCCGGCAGCGGATTGCGAAGGATGTCCCGGTACCGGCTCTTTCGGGCGCGGGTAAGACCGCCGCTATAGGAATCGCCGCGACGGCCGTCGTCCTCCTCGTTTCATCAGCGCTGGACTTCCGCCTCGGGCTTCCCACCGCCATCGCAGGCGTCCTTACAGCAGCGGTCGTCCTGATCCGCGAACAAAAAGGACCATGGGTGATCGTCAAGGATATTTCCTGGGGGGTGCTGCCGCTCGTCGCCGGGCTTTTCGTGCTGGTCGAGGCGCTCGACAAGACCGGTCTCATCGACACGATCACCGCGCTGTTGCGTGACGAAGCTCAGCGCTCGGCGATCTGGGCCGCCTGGAGCGCCGGCATCGTCGTCGCCGTCGTCAGCAATCTCATCAACAATCTGCCGACCGGTCTGATCGCAGGCAATGCAGTGCAAAACGCCCAGGTTCCGGAGCAAATCACGCGCGCCGTCCTCATCGGCGTGGACCTAGGGCCAAACCTTTCAGTCACCGGCTCGCTCGCCACCATCCTCTGGCTCGCGGCGCTGCGCCGCGAAGGTCAGATCGTCGGCGCCGGCGCGTTCCTGAAGCTCGGACTTGTTGTGATGCCGCCCGCATTGCTGCTCGCGATCGGAGCGGCGCTGCTGTTCGCCTGATCCAACCGGAGTCCAGGCCTAAACGGCAGGCGTCTCGCCGCGCAGGACTTTCGCCAGCACCGCCATGTCGATATTGCCGCCTGAGAGGATCAGGCCGGCGCGCTTCCCGGCGTATTGCGCTTTTTCCTTCATTAAGGCCGCAAGCGGTGCGGCGCCGGCGCCTTCCGCCAGATTGTGCGTGGTCGTGTAGTAGATGCGGATCGCTTCCGCGATCTCATCCTCGCTGACGGTCACGACGCGTGCCGCGCCCTTCTGGATGATTTCAAACGCTTCGGGCTGCGGGTCGCGGCAGGCCATCCCGTCGGCGAACGTCTGCGCCGCGTTGGTCGGCACCGGATGCCCGGCTGCGAACGACAAAGCGAAAGCCTTGGCGTTCTCGGCGACCACGCCGACGATCTCGGTGCGCAGCCCGAGCAGATCGCGCACGGTGATCAGTCCGCAAATTCCCGTCCCCATTCCAATCGGAACATAGACGACGTCGAGATCGGCGTGGCTTGCGAACAGTTCCTGCGCGTAGGTCGCGACACCTTTGACGAGCTCGCGGTGAAAGGACGGCACGAAATGATAATCGCGCTGCCGCTGGATCTCCGCGGCGACGACGCGGCTCTCGTCGAAATCCTTGCCGGCCGTCACCAGCTCGCCGCCGAACGCCGCCATCGCCGCGTTCTTTTCCTCCGAATTGCCGAGCGGCACCACGATCACCGCGGGAATGCCGTGGCGCGCGGCGGCGGCGGCAACCGACTGGCCATGATTGCCGCGCGTGGCGGTGACAAGTCCTTTGGGTCTGGGGCCGGCCCGCAGCAAGGCATCGACATAGACCAGCCCGCCGCGGGCCTTGAACGATCCGGTCGGCGTGTGGTTCTCGTGCTTGACGACGACGGCGACGCCCGTTCTCTCGGCGAGCAGCGGCCACGCATAGGCCGGCGTCGGAAGCACGACGCTGCGAACGGTGGCGGCGGCAGCCGCAAGCTCGTCCAGCGTGAAGAGCGCCATAGGCCGCGCCCTGTTACACCGTCATCTTGGTCGCGGTGAAGGCCGGCACCCGCGCCGCAAAATTGTCGAGCCAGGCGACCAGGCGCGGATGATCGCTCCGCCAGCTGCCGCCGAAGCGCAGATCGCCATAACCGAGCGTGCAAGCGAGCGTGATCCGACCGACATCGGGCAAATTTTGCGGCGCCGGATCGAGCGGCGGCGCGGCTTCGAGCACGGCGAGGCCACGCGACATCTTGCCGGCCTGGTGCTCGAGCCATTTCGGCTCTTGGCCGCCCGGCTTGCGCCACCGCGTTTCGTAGACGGTCAGGATCGACGCATCGAGGATGCCGTCGCACAGCGCCTGCAAGCGCAACGCGGCGAAGCGCTGCGCCGGCTCGCGCGGCACGATCTTGCCGCCGCCGGCGCGATGATCGAGAAAATCGAGGATCACCCGGGAATCGTAATAGGCGACGCCGTCCTCGGCGATCAGCACGGGAATCTTGCCGAGCGGATTTTGCCGCCGGAGGTTGTCGTTGAGATCGGTGGGATCGGCCGGCTCGACCGTCACCTCACCGTCGAATCCCAGAAGCGAAATAGCGATCCGCACCTTGCGCCCGAACGGCGAGGCGGGCGACGAACGCAAAATCATCATCGCGTCACCATGATTGAGATTGTTAAATAAAGCGGTCGAGCAGGTCCGTGACAAGACACGTAGCAAGAACCGCGGCAAAGACAAAACCGCCACCTCGGGCGGCGGCGGCGCCGCCCGCTTCCCTGCCTTGCGCCGCGCACGCGCGCGACGCGGCAACGTCGTCCTAGCCGGTGACGACGAGATTGACCGCTTTCGGGCCTTTACCCTTTTTGTCGGGCTCCACGTCGAAGTCGATGCGCTGCCCCTCGATCAGCGATTTCAAACCTGCGCGTTCAACGGCGGTGATGTGCACGAACACATCGCGGCCGCCATCATCGGGCTTGATGAAACCGTAGCCGCGCTCGCCGTTGAAAAATTTAACCGTACCGCCCATTGCCATCGAAAAAGCTCCCCGTAGTTCATTCCCGCCGGCCCCCACGGCCGCGACGGCTAGGCTGGAACATCCACTCGGGCGAAGAGCATTAGCCGCGGACGGCATCGTTCACTCCGCCGGCCCCCCAACAGGAGGCGGAACGTCTAGCCGAGCGCGAAAAAATTAGACCAATTTTCGGTTGTGGAAAAGTGGGTTTGCGTCGGTTCCTGCTCGAATCCCTGTTTTTTTGATAAAAACCCGCGACAGGGAATCCCTTACGGCTTTTCTTCTTTGCTCAGCCAATCGAGCCGGAAAGCGGCGCTTTTCGAGAACAGCCGGCCGAGCGCGGGCAGCAGGATCCTTAAATCCTGCTCCAAAGTGTAGGGCGGGTTGACAATAATCAGGCCGGACCCGACCAAACCGATATCGGCGCGCGGCGGGCCCAGCGTGATTTCGCAACGCAGCACCTTCGGCACGCTTAAGCGGCGCAGCCGCCGCACCAATGCGTCGGGGGCGTCGCGTTCTTTGATCGGGTACCACAGCAGGTAAATGCCGGTCGCCCACTTGCGATGGGCGTCCGCCAGCGCGCCCGGCAACCGCGCGAAATCGGCAGCGTCTTCGTAAGGCGGGTCGAGCAGCACCATGCCGCGGCGCTCCTTGGGCGGGACATTGGCGCTCAGCGCCATCCAGCCGTCGATCGCGAGCACTTTGGCGCGCCGATCGCCACGCAGGCAGGCTTGCAGCGAAGCCGCCGCCCGCGGTTCGAGCTCGCAGGCGATCAGCCGGTCCTGTTGGCGCATGAGCGCTGTGGCGACGACTGGCGACCCGGGATAGCTGCGCAAATTGCCGTCCGGATTAAGCGCGGCGACGATAGCGAGATAAGGCGCGAGCAGTGCAATCGCGCCTTCAGACTTGGCGCCTTCAGACTTAGCTCCTTCAGACTTGGCGCCACCAAGCTGCGCGGCGCCGTTCTTCAGCGCATCGAAGAGACGTTTGACGCCGTCTTGCCATTCGCCGGAGCGCGCCGCCTCCGGTCCGGAAAGATCGTAGCTACCGGCGCCGGCATGGGTGTCGATGACGCGGAAGGCGGCCGGCTTGGCGCGCAAATGTTCGAGAATGCGCGTCAGCACGACATGCTTGTGAACATCGGCGAAACTGCCGGCATGGAAAGCGTGCTGATAATTCATCGTCGCTGTTTGGCCGTGCCGCTGCGCTCGACACCATAAGATAAACCAGAAGGTAAACGAAAATCGCTCAGCCGTTGCCGCCCCGCACCGGCGGCATCAGCACTTGATCGCGCCGGCAACTGCGCTTGGCGATCTCGGCGCAATCGTGGAATTGCAGGTCCTTGGAAAGACAGAGCCGCACCTCGGTCAATCGCTTATTGTCGCAGCCGATCGCCATGCCGCTTGGCTTGAGGCCGGGATTGGCTTTGATGAAGGCATCCTCGACCGCCGCCGGCGTGACTGTCAGCGGCTCTGGCACGTCGACATAGTCCGGCGGGATTTTCACCGCCGCCCGCGCTTTGCGCACGGTGTCGAAATAGGCGCTGGGCATGAGGCCCGAGCAGGTGCCGTGCTTGTCCCATTCATTGAAGATCAGATGCGGCGCCGGCATCAGATCGAGCATCGATGAAACGATGCCGTGGTAAAGCCGTGGCGACGGCTGCTGGCAATATTCCGGAAAGCCCTTGTCGTATTGCGGCCATAGCCCGTGCACGACAAAGGAATACGGCCGCGCCCCGCATTGCGGCCCGGCCGAGCGATCGGCATGCCGCTCGGCCGCTTGCGCGCAGAACGACGGCGACCAGGACAGCGACAGCACATAGAAGTCGAATTGCCCGGGCGTGTCCTGGGCCGTGTCTTGGGGCGACGTGGCCTGGGACGTATCTTTGGACGTGTCTTGAGGCTTGTCCTGGCGCGACTCCTGCGCGGATGCCGCCAAAGGAGTAACCAAAGGCGCGATCAGGGGGGTGAGGAACAACGCAACCAACGTCACGCGGATTACAGACGCAATCATGACCACCCCCCATCGCGCCATCGACGAACGGTCCAGGCTACCGCGAGGATGCGAACAAATCAAGAACGATTTTCCTCAATCGCGGCGGCAAGTTTGCAACTTCGCGGCGTTGCGAAGGTCATCGGTGAACTGCCTGTCACCCGGCCTGGAATGGTCATGATCGCGTGCTTAGTTCGAGCCTGCACGGGAGCAAAAACGCATGACTATTCATCGGCTGTATAAGAACGAAGCGTTCGAGCCGGAAGCCATCTCCACCATGACGAGGGCCTACGACGACATATGCCAAACGCTGGGCGTGAGCGCGCGCGATCAGCCGGCAACCAACACGGTCGCCAAGACGGTGATCGAGTTCGCCCAGCGCGGCGCGCGCGATCCTAGTCGGCTGCGCGATTGCGTGCTGCAAGCATTGCGAAGATGAGCCGATGAGACTCCTCATTGCAACACTGGCCCTCGCGCTGACGATGGCCAACGCTTACGCCCAAGATGCCGGCAGCTCCGGCATGGGGGGTGGCGGCGGGCACAAGGGACACCGGCAGCAGAGTTCGGACAAAACCGACGCGCAAAAGCCGAAGGCCGATGAAAAAGCCTATCGCGACGCGCTCAAAAGCGTGCCGGACAAACCCTACGATCCATGGCAGGGCACGCGTTAGAACTTAACCGGGATGTGCCTGCCCTTGACGTGATCAGGATGGCGCAGCGGATCAGGGCTTTGCCGAGCGGCAGGCCGGGTTATAGGCCCAATTGCGATCGAGCCCGGTGACGCAGAAATTGACGCCCCAATCCATGCCGATGATGCCGGTATCCTCGGCGATGGAATAATAGATCGGGCGTTTGGCGCCGTCATTGATCACGGCCATGCCGCTGCAATAACGTCGTGGAATGGATTGCGCCGCCCACGGCATGGTGTCGATTTCGCTGATGTTCTCGAAGCCGACGATGCGCAATTCGGAATTCCAGAAGCGGAACTCCTTGGTGCGGAAATTGGAGATGATGCGATCGAGCGCCGCCGGATAGTCGCAGGCCGGAATAGACCGGTCGTAGTCGGGCCCCTCCAGCCAGAAATTCTTTTCCAGCCAAGTCGCCGCGCGCGGCTGTGACAACGAAATAAGGCTGAGCGCAAGGGCAAGCGTCAGGCAGGCCATCCGGCCATACGCGGTTCGATGCCTGGTCCGGAAGCCCGCTCGATAACCGGCTCGAAATCTGCCTCGGGACATAGCTTAAGGCCCCTCTCCCCACTCACCGTCAAATCGTGCCGTGCCGCCGCCCGCCGGTCAAGGCCGCAAAGCCGCAAATGGCTTGAGTTTCGGCGAATGAGGCCGGCCGGTCACACTCGCGCGCGCCTGCCTAAAGTTGCAGCGCGGCGCCGGGCTGATACCGCCGACGACCGCGCTTCAACAAAAGGGCGGCAGCGCGAATCGGATTTTTCCATTTGTCGCAACTAGAAATCGCCCGCGCGCGATTGGCGTATGTGTTACTACGCGTAAACTCGTTGCATCTGATTCGTCGCGTCTGCGTGCATCGCGAAAGCAAAGTCGCACTTTCGCGATGTCCTCGCCACCGATCAACGTTGGGGTTTGTGATGATCCGGCGAAAAACACCGGCGGACCATTGGGGAAAGATTGGGGGAGATTTGCGATGGGTGAGGTGCACCGGCTCTTAACGCCGCAGCCCTCTTTTGGACTGCAGGCGGCGGGGCGCCTGATGACCGAGGTGTTCGCGCCTTGGGTCCAGGACTTGGCTTTATTGGTGGAAAGCGTGGAAGCGGGCCGCCCGCCGGGCGCGCCGTCCGATTGGCAACCGGGCGCCACCGTACGGCTGCCGTTCTCCAAGAAGATCTGCTGCGATGGCGCGGTGGTGTCGAGCCAGGCGCTGATGGCGCTCGCCGACACCGCCATGGTCATCGCCTGCTCGGCCGCCTGGAACGGCTATCGGCCGATGAGCACGATCGACCAGACCACGCATTTCCTGCGCCCGGTGAATTTCGACGTCGTCGCCGATGCCCGTGTCGTGCGCATCGGCCGCAATACCAGCTTCGGGCGCGTGATGCTCTTGAACGCCGCCGACAAACGGCCGGTCGGGATGGTGGCGAGCGCCTATTCGATGTTGTGAATTGTCGTCACCGCCCGGCGCCGGGCCCCGGCGACCGGCTTTCAATTATCGGCGTCTGCCTCTAAGCTTCCCGGCACGCATTGGGGCGGGAGGGTCGGGCGATGTATCGGAAACTGTTGATTGCGCTCGGCGTTACATTGACCACGGCCGGCGGCGCCGGCGCCTGGAGTGGCGCGCCGTCGTCCGGGTCGGAGTTTGCCGGGCCGGGACCCGCCATCACCGGCAACGACACCGGCGGCATCTTCCCTTATTCGCCGGCCGTCGAGGGCGCCTATAAAGACATCGCCCAAGATTATTGCGCGCGCTGGGGCCGCCTCGGCAAAGTCACGAGCATTCATCGCGTCTACGGCGATTACGTCAGTTTCGTCTGCTACGATCGCCAGGGCATGATTCACTAAGCCCGTCATTCCGGGGGGCGGCCGAAGGCCGCGAGCCCGGAATCCGTAGTCACTGAAATCGCAGAATCGGTCGCGGAATTCATCCCCTTAAGCTGGGAGTATGGATTCCGGGCTCGCCGTTCGCGGCGCCCCGGAATGACGGTCAAAATCTTCACCGCCAGTCGCCAACCACCGTTTGCACCAGCGCCAACGCCGCCACGGCGGCGGTATCGGCGCGCAGGATGCGCGGGCCGAGCGCGAGCCGCACCACGTTCGGCAGCGCGACGAGCGCCGCGCGTTCGTCGGCGGCAAATCCGCCTTCCGGCCCGACCAGCACCGCGAGCGGCGAACCTAGCGCCACGGCGCCAAGCGCGGCCGCCGGATTGGCGACCTCGGCATCTTCGTCGCAAAACACCAGACACCGCCCGGGATCGCGCGCGCCGATAAATCCGGCGAGCGTCACCGGCTCCCCGATCTCCGGCAGCGAGAGGATGCCGCATTGCTCGGCGGCCTCGATGGCATTGGCGCGCATGCGTTCGCTCTTCACGCGCGCCACTTGGGTATGGCGGGTGAGCACCGGCTGCAGCCGCGAGACGCCGAGTTCGACCGCCTTCTGCACCATGTAATCGAGCCGCGCCGCCTTGAGCGGGGCGAACAGATAATGCAGGTCCGCAGGCTTGGTTTGTGCCCGAATTCTGGTCCCAACGCGCAACGCGGCCGCGCGCTTGGCCACCTCGATCGTCGCAGTCCACTCTCCGTCGCGGCCGTTAAACGCGAGCACCGTATCGCCCGCCTGCAAGCGCAGGACATTGGTCAAGTAATGCGCCTGGGCATGCTCCAGCGCGACCGCCGCCCTCTTCTCAAGCGGCGCGCTCACGAACAGCCGGGGACTGCGGAAATCATAGCCGGGCATGGCGGAAACACGAGGAAGGGCCTAAGACGCCGCCTGAGAGCATGACGGTAAAGGCTGCAAAGCGCCAGCGTCGCACCCCCCGGTTTCCGGCGGTCCTGCCGCCTTGTCGCCGAATTCAGCGAGCCTTTAATGCGGCCGGAATATCGGGCACAGTCACGGGAACTGGGAAAGGTCTCATCATGAAGCGCGGCTTCGCCGGATCGTTTCGTCTGGCAGTGGCGGCATTCGCTCTCGGCATGGGCGTTCACGCGGCATCGGCGCAGATGGCGCCGGAGCAATGCAATCAATTCCAGACGCTGACCGCGGACACCCAGAAAAAGGCCAATGCCGTGCAGACCGCCATGAAGGCCAAGGTGGACCGCAAGCAGATTTGCGCCTTGATGAACAATTTCGTGACCGCCGAGGACGCGATTATCAAGTTCCTGGTCGCCAATAAGACTTGGTGCGGCGTGCCCGATCAGATGATCACCATCTCCAAGACCAATCATGAGAAATCGCTGAAGTTCCGCACCGCGGCCTGCAGCGAAGACACCGCCCGGCCCAAAGTACCGACGCTCAGCGACGCCATCGGAACGCCGAGCGTCGATTCGGCCACCAATACAAAGACCGGCCACGGCACCTTCGACACGCTCACCGGCAATCCGCTGGGAAAATGATGCGATGAGACTGGCGCGATGAGATTTGCGGCCGGTCCGGTCGCGGACGCGACCGGCAATTGGGTCGACACGATCGCCCCATCGTGGCTGCGTCCTTATTTGCGGCTCTCGCGGCTCGACCGCCCGATCGGCTCCTGGCTTCTGTTGATTCCCTGCTGGTGGTCGTCGGCGCTTGCGGCGGTCGCCGCCCACGCGCGCGGCCCGAGCCCCTGGCACATCGTGCTGTTCTTCATTGGCGCTTTCGCCATGCGCGGCGCCGGCTGCACCTGGAACGACATCGTCGATCGCGATCTCGACGGCGCCGTCGAGCGCACGGCCTCGCGCCCGATCCCGTCCGGCCAGGTCAGCGTCGTGCGCGCCGCGCTGTTTCTCCTCCTGCAAGCGCTGATCGGCTTTGCCGTGCTGATCACGTTCAACGCATTTACCATCGGGCTCGGCATCGCTTCGCTCGCGATCGTCGCGGTCTATCCGTTCATGAAGCGCATCACCTATTGGCCGCAGATCGTGCTAGGGCTGGCGTTTTCCTGGGGCGCGCTGATGGGCTGGGCGGCGGCGTTCGCAAGGCTCGATCTGCCGGCTGTGCTGCTCTATGCCGGATCGATCTCCTGGGTGATCGGCTATGATACGATCTATGCCCACCAGGATCGCGAGGACGACGCGCTCATCGGCATCAAATCGACGGCGCTGCTGTTCGGGGCGCGCACCAAGCCGATGCTGGCGCTGTTCTATACGTTCGCGGTTCTTCTCATCAGCGCCGCCGGCGTCGCCGCCGGCGCCGGCCTGTTTTTCAAGCTAGGCCTCCTCGCCTTTGCCGCGCATCTCGTCTGGCAGATCGCCCGCCTCGATATCGCCGATCCCGACAATTGCCTTAAGGTGTTCAAGTCGGACCGCGATGCGGGTTTGATTTTGTTTGCGGGGTTGTTACTGGATGCGGCGTTTCGGATTTGATCGGGCTTAATTGCGGCCGCTCTAACCTTCGGAACCGAACTCTCTGGCCGGCTAATAGAACGGAGGCTTGTCAAGCCACCAATCGTCCAACAAAGCTATCGCTCACTCCTCGTTTTCGCCGATCTGCGGTGTCCCTATTGGCAATTGCGGACATTCCACTGGGTTCACCTCGGCAGCGAATGACCGATACCGTTGATAAAGTCGGCGATGAGAGCGGTTTTGATCTTTTTCGTCTCCTCCCGGTCGGCAGCGACTGTGCAGCTTGCACCCTGCCGCTTGCTGTGATGCTGCTCACATGACGTTCGCTGTCAGCGCATCGGGTGGTGGGGATGACGAGTCCCTCTGGCGAGAGCCGTGGTGGAACGCCGGCAGGCGAGCGCGCCCGCAAGCGGAGGGCGGCGCAAGCCGCTACTTCCGTGGCGCGACCCGCGCGCCGCTGCGTGCGGGACATGAAACACTGCAGGGAGTCGCAGCGCGCTATGCGCGCTTCACCCTCCCGCCACGCGAAGCGTGGCGACCTCCCTCCAGGGGGAGGTAAGCAAACAGCTTCGACCGGATGGCCCTTGTCGCCAATTCCGGACGGGCGCAAGATGGCGTTAATCTGCGCGTAAAAACAACAGCAGACTAAAAAGCATCTCTAGGGAGTGATCGATGAAACCGACATTCATGCTGGGCATGACTGCGCTCGCCGTCGTGCTGTTCCAAATCCCGCCGTCCATCGCGCGCGCCGACACGCCAACGCCGCCGCAGACACCGGCAGCGCTTGCCGGCCAGGTTTCATCCGATGCCGAAGGCAATATGGAAGGCGTCGTCGTCACCGCCCGTAAAGACGGCTCCATCGTTTCGGTCAGCGTCACCTCCGACGCGCAAGGCCACTACGCGTTCCCGGAGAACCGGCTGGAGTCCGGCCACTACACGCTCGCCATCCGCGCGGTCGGCTACGATCTTGCCGCGTCGGCCGCGGGCGACGTGATCGCCGAGAAAACCACCACTGTCGATCTCAAGCTGAAGAAAACCAAAAATCTCGCCAGCCAGCTCAGCAATGCCGAATGGATGATGAGCATTCCCGGCACCGAGGAGCAGAAGGCGTTCCTCCTCAATTGCGTCGGCTGCCACACGCTAGAACGCGTCGTGCGCTCCACCCATGACGCCGACGAGTGGACGCGGGTAATCCCCCGCATGATGGGCTATGGCGCGGTGAGCCAGCCGATCAAGCCGCAGCCGATGCTCGACAAATCCCGCGCCGGCACGCCGGAGCAATATCGCCAGGTGGCCGAGTATCTCGCCAGCATCAATCTGAGCGCGGTCGATCACTGGGCGTACGAGCTGAAAACCTTGCCGCGCCCGACCGGACGCGCCACCCGCGCGATCGTCACCGAATACGACGTGGGGCGCCAAACCACCGAGCCGCATGACGTCGTGCTCGATCAGGACGGCAACGTTTGGTATTCGGATTTCGGCGAATTGTTCATCTCCAAATTCGATCCGAAGACGCTGAAACTCACCGAATATCCGGTCAAGGAATTCAAGCCCGGCTTGCCGGTCGGCAATCTCTCGCTGGAGTTCGACAAGCAAGGCACGCTGTGGTTCGACACCATGTATCAGGGCGCGCTCGGCAACCTCGACCCGAAGACCGGCGAGATCAAATATTATCCGCTGGCCGCGCAGTACAACGACAACACGGTGCAGCTCAATTTCGTCGGCTTGCGCCACGACGTCGATGGCAACGTATGGACCAAGAGCGTCGGCACGCAGGATATTTTCCGCCTCGATCTGGCGAGCGGCAATTGGGAGCGCTTCCATCCCACCGACTCGCTGCCGCCGGGCCGCCGCTACGGCATCTATCAGGTGATTTCGGATTCCAAGAATAACCTGTGGCTCGCCGAATTCGACGACGGCCACCTCGGCAAGATCGACGCCAAGACGCTTGCGGTGACGTGGTACACGCCGCCGACGGCGCATTCGCGCGAGCGGCGCATGGAGATCGACGATCAGGACCGCATCCTGGTCGCCGAATATCGCGGCAACAAGGTCGCGTTGTTCGATCCCAAGACCGAGCAGTTCACCGAATATAATCTGCCGCCCGACACGTTCCCGTATCGGGCGCAAGTCGACAGGAACGGCGAGATCTGGGCGTCCACCATGCACACCGACCGCGTGGTGCGACTCGATCCGAAGACCGGCGACACGGTGCAATATCTGATGCCGAGCGACACCAATATGCGCACTGTGTTCATCGACGAAACGACCACGCCCGTGACGTTCTGGACCGGCGGCAACCACGCCCACTCGCTGGTGAAGGTCGAACCGCTGGATTGAGGGTTTATCTAGTTCCGGGCGATGATCTCGCGCGCGTCGCGATGCACCAGCGGCGTGGCGGAAAGCTTGCCGGGACGGCGGCGAAGCAGGCGAGACGGCCGGCGGCGCGCGATGGCGCTGCGGCGGCGGCGGCGCCAAGTCGGGGCTTCGACGCGAACGGCGCCGAGCCGCGCGAACGGTTCGCGCAATTTGCCGTCGCCTTCGGCGACCAGAAGAGGAAGACCCAGCACGCGGCCCCAGGATTGCCATTCGGCGACGATGTCGTCGGTCTCGGGCGCGGAGAACAGCGGCAGCGACAAAGCCGGATCGGAATGTTCAAGCACCACCGCGATCGCGCTCGGCGCCGCCCCTGGCGCGCAGCCGGCTTCGCCGACCAGACGGATGGCCACGCCGCGGAACGCCGCGACCGGCATGTTGAGCGCCATCCGCATGCCGCGGACCGAACGCCGCAACACCACGCGCTCGCGATGCAAATCGACGATGCACCGGCGCTCGTCGGCGCCCGCATCGGCGGCTTCGAAACGCACGGGCAGAGAGAAGGGGTCGAGCCGCAACGCGCGGCTCGACCCGGCAGCGATCCTGCCGACTTCCATTTTGACGCCTCGAAACTGAAGCTCCCCCCGGACTGTAGCCGCCCGGTTGCCGTGACAATGCCACGGCGCGGTCGTGATCCGCTTAAGAAGGCTGGTTAAAGCCTCGTAGCGCGGGCGCGAGCGCGCCGCATGATTGACGAGTCGTTGCCACGACGGCGCCAATTGCCGTTTCCCGGACGCGGTGCAGCGTGAAACGGTGCACCGCAGATCCGGGATCGTTACGATCCCGGGTCAGCAGCGCATCACTGCGTGCTGCGCTGCGCCCGGGAAACGTGCGCAAAATGGTCGCTTTAGTGCGTCCTGCGGGTTGAATCGCGCGCTTTGCCTGCACATCTTCGCTCTATCGTGCCGCTTGTGTTGTTCCGCTTCGCCCCATAAACCAATTGCAAACCGATATGTCCTCGCTGCTCGATCAATCCGCCCTCGCCGATCTCGCCGACCGCCTCGTCGCCGCCGCCCGCCGCGCCGGCGCGGATGCGGCCGATGCCGTCGCCGTGCGCTCGGTCTCGCTGTCGGTCGAGGTGCGCGACGGCGCGGTCGAGGAATCGCAGCGCTCCGAAGGCGACGATGTCGGCTTGCGCGTCCTCATCGGCCACAAACAAGCGGCGGTCTCGACCAACGATATCAGGACCGACGGTCTCGAGGCGCTGGCGGAGCGCGCCATCGCCATGGCGCGCGCGGCGCCCGACGACAAGTTCGCCGGCCTCGCCGATCCGGCGCTCCTGGCCCACACATTTCCGGAGCTCGATCTGCTCGATCCCGACATGCCGGGTGTCGACGTGCTCGAAGCGCGCGCGCGGCAGGCGGAAGCGGCAGGCCTCGGCGTCGCCGGCGTCACCAAGTCGGGCGGCGCCTCGGCCTCGGTCGGCATCGGCGGCATGGTGCTGGTGACGAGCCACGGCTTCCACGGCGAAACCATCGGCTCGCGGCATTCCGTCTCCATGGCGGCGATCGCCGGCAACGGCACCGGCATGGAGCAGGACTACGATTACTCCTCGACGCTGCATGCCTCGGACCTCGAGCGCGCCGATGAGATCGGCCGCATCGCCGGCGAGCGCGCCGTCAAGCGGCTCAATCCGCGCAAGGTCGCAACGCGCCGCGTGCCGGTGGTGTTCGATGCGCGCATTTCGAGCTCGCTGGTCGGTCATTTGTCCGGCGCCGTGAGCGGCAGCTCGATCGCGCGCAAGACCAGTTTTCTGCGCGAGAAACTCGGCGAACGGATTCTTGCTCCCGGCATCGACATCGTCGACGATCCGTTGCGCAAGCGCGGGCAGCGCTCGCGCTCGTTCGATGCCGAAGGCGTCACCACCAAAGTCATCAACCTGGTGGAAGACGGCGTGCTCAAAACCTGGCTCCTCGACAGCGCCACCGCGCGCGAGCTCGATCTGAAAACGACCGGACACGCGCAGCGCGGCGTATCCTCGATGCCCTATCCCGGCCCGAGCAATCTTTATCTGAAAGCCGGCGCACAGAGCCCCGAGGCCCTGATCGCCGAGATCAAAGACGGCTTCTACGTCACCGAATTGATCGGCTCGGGCGCCAATCTGGTGACCGGCGACTATAGCCGCGGCGCCTCAGGCTTCTGGATCGAGAACGGCGAGCGCACCTATGCGGTAAGCGAGGTCACCATCGCCGGACACCTCACCGAGATGTTCGCAAGCTTGCAGCCGGCCAACGATCTCACCTTCCGCTACGGCACCAATGCGCCGACCTTGCGCGTGGAGGGCCTGACTGTTGCCGGCCACTGAGGTCGACGATCTGACGCAAATTGCGGCGCGGCTGGAGGCCGCCGTCCGCGAAGCAGGCTTGCTGGCGCTCTCGATGTTCGGCACGCCGCTGAAGACTTGGACCAAGGGCCCTTCAGCGTCGCCGGTGTCCGAAGCCGACATCGCCGTCAACAATTTATTGCGCGAGCGGCTGGCCGCCGCGGATGGCTTTGCCTGGCTGTCGGAGGAAAGCGCTGACGATCCGGTCCGGCTCGCCGCGCGCCGCGTCTGGATCGTCGATCCGATCGATGGCACGCGCGCTTATATTGCCGGCTTTCCCGATTGGGCGGTGTCGGCGGCGCTCATTGAGAATGGCCGGCCGGTCGCCGCCTGCCTATACGCGCCGGTTACGGCCGAATTTTTTGTCACGCGCGGCAAAGCCGGCGCTACGTGCAATGGCTCGCCGATCGCGGCGACGATGGGCGCGGAATTGAGGCAAGCGCGAATCGCCGGGCCGAAAACCCTACTGGAACGGCTGGCCGCCGTCGCGCCGCCCTTTACGGTCGTGCCGCGGGTGCGCTCGCTGGCCCTTCGCCTTGCCCGCGTCGCGCAGGGCGATTTGGACATCGCCATTGCCGGCGGCAATAGCCATGACTGGGACCTTGCAGCAGCTGACCTTTTGGTGCACGAAGCGGGCGGCGCGTTGACGCCTTTCGCGGGCGGCACTGTGACCTATAATCGTCCCGTGCCACGGCACGGGATGCTCGTCGCGGCCGGCCGGGACAGGCACGCGGCGCTCATAGAGCTTCTTGGGGACGAACGCCTCGCGTTTTCATAATCGCGTATTGAACGCGTGGATTGAACACCATGGCCGATACCCAAAACATAGCTGATGCCCAAAAACCGAAGCAGTTGCTTCATCTGGTTTTCGGCGGCGAGCTCGACAGCGTGTCGGAGGTCCAATTCAACGATCTCGACAAGCTCGAGATCGTCGGCGTCTATCCGAACTATGCGAGCGCCTATTCGGCGTGGAAGGCAAAGGCCCAAGGCACCGTCGACAACGCCGAGATGCGTTATTTCATCGTTCACCTGCATCGGCTGCTCGACCCGGGAAGCCAGGCGCCGCCGCGCTGAAGCAAAGCATGCGGTTCCGGGAACGCATCGGACAACAGCGCTGGGCCAAGGTAACGATCGGGGTCGTTGCCGCCGAATATCTGCGCTTTGTCGGCATGACGACGCGCTTTACGCTCGAGCCGGCCGACATCTATGAGCGCGGCGAAGCGGATATGCCGATCATATTGGCGTTCTGGCACGGGCAACATCTGCTCGCCCCGGTCGCGCGCAAGGGCGGGCACCGGGTGAATATGCTAGTGTCGCGGCATCGCGATGGTGAGATCAACGCGGTCGCCGCCGAACGGCTCGGTGTCGGTACGATTCGCGGTTCAGGCAATCACGGCGGAGGTTTCGTGCACAAAGCCGGCGTCGCTGCGTTCCAGTCCATGCTCGATGCGCTCGCCGAGGGCTCCTCGATCGCGCTGTCGGCCGACGTGCCCAAAGTAGCGCGCGTGGCAGGCCTCGGCGTCATCAAGCTCGCGCAAGCTTCGGGCCGTCCGATCTATCCGAGCGCCATCGCCACGAGCCGCCGGGTCGTGCTCGACAACTGGGATCGCACCACAATCAATCTGCCGTTCAGCCGCGGCGCCGGCGTCGCCGCCGATCCGATCAGCGTTGCGGCCGACGCCGACGACAATGCGCTTGAGGCGGCGCGGCAAACGCTCGAGGATCGGCTCAACGCCGCGACTCGGCGCGCCTATGAAATGGTCGATTCCCCGCACGGCGGAGCGTAAGCGTGCCCGATCGTCTGCCGTTTGCGTTGCGTCTGTATCAGTTAGCGTCCGCTGCCGGATCGCCGATCGCGCCGCAGGTGTTGGCGAGGCGGCTCAACCGCGGCAAGGAGCATCCCGAGCGCCTGTCCGAGCGCCGCGGCGAAGCGACGCTAAAGCGTCCGGCGGGCCCGCTCGTCTGGGTGCATGGCGCGAGCGTCGGCGAAATGCTTGCCGTGGTGCCGCTCATCGAGAAGCTCCGCGCGCAGGATTTTGCCGTGCTCGTCACTTCGGGCACGGTCACGTCCGCGGCGCTGGCCGAGCAGCGGCTGCCCGACGGCGCCTTGCATCAATTTATTCCGCTCGATGCGCCGCGCTTTGTGTCGCGCTTTCTCGACCATTGGCGGCCCGATCTGGCGCTGTTCGTCGAATCCGATCTGTGGCCCAATCTCATCTTATCGTGCGCGCAGCGGCGAATTCCCCTGATACTTGTCAACGGCCGGCTGTCGGAGCGCTCGTTCAGCCGCTGGAGGATGGTGCCAGGCGTGATCGCGGCGCTGCTGTCGCGTTTCGATCTGTGCCTGGCGCAATCGGCGGCCGACGCCGACCGTTACACGCAACTCGGCGCGCCGCGCGTCGATTGCACCGGCAATCTCAAGCTCGACGTGCCGGCTCCGCCGGTCGATCAGATGGCGTTGCAACGGCTCAAAGACATCATCGGCACGCGTCCTATCGTCGCCGCGGCTTCGACGCATTCCGGCGAAGAAAATGCGATCGTCGCCGCGCATCGGCGCTTGCGCGTGAAGTTTCCGTCGCTGTTGACGGTGATCGTGCCGCGGCATCCCGCTCGCGGCGAAAGCATCGCCGAAATCGCCAAGGCCGCGGGGCTTGCGGTCGCGCTGCGCTCGCGGCGTGCGCAACCGATGCCGGATATCGGCATCTACGTCGCCGACACGCTGGGCGAGCTCGGCCTGATTTACCGGATCGCCCCGATCGTATTCATGGGCGGCTCGCTCGCCTCGCACGGCGGCCAAAATCCGATCGAAGCCATCCGGCTCGGCGCCGCCGTGCTGCACGGGCCGCATGTGTGGAATTTCGCCGAAATCTACGCAACGCTCGATGACGCGCGCGGCGCCGAACTCGTCAACGACGAGGAAGCGCTGACGGTTCGTCTCGGGGAATGGCTCGGCAATGCGGCGGCGCGCAAAGCCGTGGCCGATGCCGCGTCCGAGACTGTCGGCAGGCTCGGCGGCGCGCTTAAGCGTACGCTGGCTGCGCTCGATCCCTATCTGATGCAGCTTCGGCTGGAGCAAAGAGCGTCTTGATGCGCGCGCCCGCGTTCTGGTGGCAGCCCGGCACAGGAAGCCTGCTGACGCCTTTTGCCGCGCTCTATGGCGCGGTCGCAGGCTTGCGCATGCGCTCGCCGGGGCGCGATGCCGGCGTGCCGGTCATTTGCCTCGGCAATCTTACCGTCGGCGGCGCCGGCAAGACGCCGGCCGCACTCGCGGTGGCGCAGCTCCTGCACGCCGCCCACGAGCGGCCTTTCTTCCTCAGCCGCGGTTACGGTGGACGGCTCGCCGGCCCGGTGCGCGTCAATCCCGCGATCCATCATGCCGCCGATGTCGGCGACGAGCCGCTCTTGTTGACGCGGCTCGCGCCCACCATCGTCGCGCGTGACCGCGTCGGCGGCGCAAAATTCGCGCGACTCACAGGCGCGAGCATCATCGTCATGGATGACGGCTTTCAAAATTCCTCGCTCGCCAAGACGCTCGCGATCCTTCTCGTCGATGGCCGCCGCGGCATCGGCAACGGCCACATGGTTCCGGCGGGCCCGTTGCGGGCGCCGCTCGGCATGCAGCTTGAGCGCGCGCAAGCGATTGTCGTCGTCGGTCCGCCAAATGGCGCCACTGCCGTCCTCGACCGCGCGCGCCGGCGCGGCACGCCGATCTTCCACGCCCGGTTCGAGCCCGATGGCAGCGTCATCGCGGCAATCGGCAAGCGCAAGGTGCTGGCCTTTGCCGGCATCGGCGATCCGGAAAAATTCTTCGCCACGCTCACCGAGGCCGGCATCGAAGTCGCCGAACGCGCCGGTTTCCCCGACCACCACCGCTACACGGCGGCGCAGGCGCAAGACCTGATCGCGCGCGCGCAAACCGGAAACCTGATGCTCCTCACCACGGAGAAAGATTTGATGCGGCTTTCCGGCGAGCCGCAGCTCGAGACGCTCGCCGCCCGCTCAAGCGCGTTGCCGGTGCGGCTTGTGATCGAGGAAGAGGCTGCGTTTCGGCAGGTGATCGTGAATGCCGCGAAGCGCGGCTGATGCGGCCGATCAATCAGCCGCCGAGTTTATAGTTTAAGCCGACGCGAACAACATCGTCGCGAATGGCGCTGGTCGTAGTTAGAACCACGGTAGGCACGACGGGAAACGCGTTCGTAGTGTTACCGAGATCGAAGTGCAGATATTCGACCTTGCCGCTCCAATTTCCCCACAGCTTCGCCTCGATGCCGGCGCCAGCGGTCCAGCCGCCCCGGGTCTGGTTGAAGCTCGCCGTCGTCGCCGGCGCGCCGATCGAATCCGTTTCTTTGATGCCGCCCCAGGCGCCGCCGCCGGTGACGTAGAGCAAATAGCCGTCATTGGCCCAACCAAAACGGCCGCGTGCTGTTGCAAGCCAATCCAGTTTCTGATCAACCGGGGTGTAGAACAAGGTCGTTATAAACGTCGTGCAGTCTATGCCGCACGACGCGCCATGCTGGCTGGTCCATTGATCGTCGGCTTCAAGGCCAATCACGAACTGTCCCATCTGCCAGTTGTAGCCGGCTTGTCCGCCAAAAAGCCCACCGCGCAACGCGACATTGGCGTAGGTAAAGGTGGACGTCGACGGCACGCCAGTCACGGTCACCAGCTGGCTGAACGGATCGCTGCCCACTCCATAGCCGCCGTTGGTGCCGACGTAGAAACCGTTCCAAGTCGAGACCGGAGCCGCTGCGTGAACCGGCAGCGCCGCTGGCATTGCCGCGCCGCCTGCCGCGGCAATTTTGTAGTTCACACCGACGCGGATGATGTCGTCGCGTATGGTGCTGGTCGTGGCCAGAGTGAACGGACCTACACATGCGAGTCCGCCTCCAACCGCAGGAGCGCATTGCTGGGGGAAAGAACCGTTGTTGTTGGTAAAGCCGCCGAGATCGAGATGCAGATATTCGAGCTTCACACTCCAATTTCCCGCCAGCCGTGCTTCAATGCCGCCGCCCGCCGCCCAGCCGTTCAGGGCGTTATTGAAGCTCGCCGTGTTTGGCGGAAAGCCCTCGAAAATAAATGCATCCGTCTCGCGCATTCCGCCCCAGGCCGGACCACCGGTAACCTAAAACAGATACCCGTCGTTGGCCCAACCCAGCCGCGCGCGCGGTTGCAAACCTTCAGGCTGCGGCAGGGATACGTCAAACGACTTGCCGTGCTACTTTTTGCCGCCATAGCCGGAACCCATCCGCTCCAACACCGCTTCGGGCGTGGCATAGGGCTCCTGCAGGTCGACGCTCCAGTAGCGTAGCTCTTCGAGCGGGATCGGCACGCCGGTCACGGCGCAGCGCACGAACGCCCCTGGCCGCATGACGCGAAAATCGCCGTCGAGATATTTGACGTCGGCCTCGCCGGGCATTGGCGCTGGACGATCGGTACGATTGAGCAAGTGCGCCTCCGTTGTAGAGACCAGTCCCGGCCGCGGGTTAGGCCAAAGCTAACGGCAGTTCCCGCCGGAAAGGGCAACATAATCACTCCGCCACCGGGACGAAAGTCACTACCCGCGACCTTCGGATTCCGGACATTGACCCGCCGCGCGCCGTGATATTCTCCCCGGACGGGGCGCTCGCTCAGCTTGGCAAGAACGCAATATATGACCTTCAAGACGCTTCTCGCGGTTCTTTTCTTGGCCTTTGCCGCCGCAATGGTTTGGACGAGCGCCGCTCTAGCCGCCGCGCCGGAGCACGTGGACATCCCGGAGGGTGGCCTGACGCTGCATGCGACGCTCTATCGCCCGGACGGAGCCGGCCCGTTTCCGGCGGTAGTGGCGCTGCACGATTGCGGCGGGCTCATCCACCGCCCCATGACCCAGGCGCAGCTCTATGACGAATGGGCGCGACTGCTCGTCGCCCAAGGTTTTGTCGTGCTGTTTCCGGATTCGTTAGGTTCGCGCGGCCTCGCCTCGCAATGCCGCGAGCGCGACCGCAAAATACATGCGTCGAAGGAGCGCGTCGCCGATGCCAATGCCGCGCGGTTGTGGCTGCAGGCCCAGAGCTACATCCGGCCCGAGCGCATTTCGCTCCTTGGCTGGTCGAATGGCGGCGCTGCCGTTTTGTGGACGATACGACCAACCGCGACGCCGCATGACGGCAGCGTCGATTTCCGCTCGGCGGTCGCGTTCTATCCGAGCTGCCGTCGTCTGCGCGAAACCGCCTGGAGCGCGCGCGTCCCCACTCTCATTCTCATCGGCAGTGCCGACGATTGGACCCCCGCTGCGGCGTGTCAGCAGATGGTCGCCGGCGCGCGCGACCGCAGCGCGCGCGTGCAGATCATCGTCTATCCGGGCGCCCACCACGAATTCGACCGGGCCAATTCGCCGATCAGGCTGCGCACCGGGCTCGTCAACACCGTCGATCCGTCGGGCCGGGCACACGGCGGCACCAATCCCGCCGCCAGGAGCGATACACTCAAGCGCGTGCCGGAATGGCTGGCGAAATAGCGTCCCCGACCCTTGTTCTTACAAAAGCAAAAGCGCCGCACCGAGTGTGATCGGCACGGCGCCCGGATTAAGGCGAGCCCTGTATCAGCAGGGCGCAAACATTACCCGCAGTGAACGCGACCCCAGCGCCCGCGCCAGCAGTGACGACGCCAATACACTTTCGTCACCTGGCCGTTATCGGAAGACGTGACACCCGACAGCGGCGCGATCGGCGCGGCTTGCGAAGTCCCGGAAACGGCCGCGAGCAGCAAAGTTGCGACCGCCATCGCAAAAACAGTCCGTATCATTTGTGATTCCTCCTTAGCGCGAATCTGCGCCAGCGCATTAACACCTCAACATGGTGGCGGTTCCGCGGCCATGAATTATTCGCGAAATGAACAAACAGTCAGAAACTGCTGAACTCAGCCGAGGCCGAATAACGCCATCGCGTTGGCGCGGCCGATTTTGATGCGATCCTGCTCGGCGATTTCGGCGGCGTCGAACCACGAAGCAGCCTGTGCATGATCCTCGAACGGATAGTCGACGGCGAACATGATGCGGTCGGCTCCCAGCGTCAGGATCGCGTGGATCAGCGATGGCGTGGAGAAATGACCGCTGGTCGTGACGTGAAAGTTTTGCCGAAGATAGTCGCGCATGGTTTTCTTGGCCGGCCGGTTCGGTACTTTGGCAAGCCGGTGGTCGAGCCGCCACAGGTCGTAGGGGATGCGCTCGCCGAGATGGCCAATGACGATCTGCAATTTCGCGAACTCGTCGAATAGGCCGGAGCCCATCAGGCGCAGCGCGTGGATTGCGGTCTCTTCGGCAAAGCCCCACGCCGAGGCGACAAGCCAGGGATGGCCTTCGTAGGCAGGGCGGCGGCTTGGCAGCGGATAGCGCGGATGCAGATAGAACGGCACGCCCAGCCGCTCGACCTCGGCCCAGAAAGGCCGATATTGCGGCAGGTCGTAATAGACCGCGGTATCGGCCGTGCCGATTTGGGAAAAACCATTAGCCAGCGCGCCGTTGAATTTGAGATCGCGCACGCAGCGTTGCAATTCGGCGGCGGCGGCTTGCGGGTCCTGCATCGGCAACGCGGCCAGCGCGGCGAAGCGGTCAGGGCGCTTGCGGACGGCTTCCGCCAAGGCGTCGTTGGCGCGCCGCGCGGTCTCAGTCGCTTTGGCAGTGTCGGGAATGGCTTGGATGCCATCGGCATTGAGCGACAGCAACGCGATTTCGATGCCGGTCTGATCCATCTCGGCAAGGCGCTGACCGAAAAAATCCAAAAGCTTGCCGTTCAGCCCCGCCCAATAGCTGGTCGGCCAACGCACCGAATCGTCCATCGACTCGGCAATGGCGAAATGTTCCTCGACCGCGATCTTGCCCTGCATCGCGCGTGTCCTTCCCTGTTTTAATTAGAACAGATCGCCCTGCCCCGCGCCGCCGCCGCGCCGGCCGCGCGGCTTACCAGCGTCGCCGCTTGCCTGGTCGGCCGACAGCGCTCCGTCGGCGCGGGCGCCAACGCGGCCGTCGGTGAACTCGATTTCGATCGCCATACCGGCACTGACCGCGGCGGCGGTTCGCAGCGGCTGGCCCGCGGCGTCGCGAACCAGCGCAAAGCCCCGCGCCAGCACGCCGCGATAGGAATACGCCGCGAGCAATTGGGCACCCCGTTCGGCGCGCGCGCGGCGCGCGGTGACGAAGTTGCGAAACGCGCGCTCGGCACGCGCGGCGAAGACATCGAGGCGCTCGCGCCGGCGCTCGACAGTGCCGCGCAGAAGGTGCGCGCTCAAGCGCCCGGCGATGCGTGAATATCTAACGCGATGGACCTGCGCATTGGCATGGAGCGCGCGGCGCAATGCGGTCGAGGCATGATCGAGCCGCTGCCGCGGCAATGCCAACACTTCGTCGGCGGCCGGCAACGCGCGGGCGGCAGACCGCAGCTCGCTGCGGCGCGCGTCTTGATTGCGCCGCCAAGAGGCGAGGCCGCGCCGCGCCAGCGAATCGATATCGACCATCAGATCGGCGCGCACCGGCACGGCCATTTCGGCGGCCGCAGTCGGCGTCGGCGCCCGCCGGTCGGAAACGAAATCAATCAGCGTCACGTCAGTCTCGTGACCGACCGCGGAAATGAGCGGAATGAAGCTCGCCGCCGCCGCGCGCACCACGATTTCCTCGTTGAACGACCACAGGTCTTCCAGCGAGCCGCCGCCGCGCGCGACGATGATCAAATCCGGCCGTGGTGGGGCGCCGCGTTCCGGCAACGCATTGAAGCCTGCGATGGCGGCGGCGACCTCGGCGGCCGAGCCCTCGCCTTGCACCTTGACCGGCCACACCAGCACGTGGCGCGGGAAACGGTCGGCGAGCCGATGCAATATGTCGCGAATGACGGCGCCGGTCGGCGACGTGATGACGCCGATCACGGTCGGCAGATACGGCAGAAGCTGCTTCCTCGCCTCGTCGAACAAGCCCTCGGCGGCGAGATTTTGCTTGCGCTCCTCAAGGAGCGCCATCAGCGCGCCGAGGCCGGCGGGCTCCAGCGTCTCGACAATGATCTGGTACTGCGAGCGCCCCGGATAGGTGGTCAGCTTTCCGGTAATCACCACTTCGAGGCCGGCCTCGAGCTTGAGCTTGATCCGCGGCGCGGTGGAGCGCCAGATCACACCCGCGATACAGGCGCGGTCGTCCTTGAGATCGAAATAGACGTGGCCGTTGCCGTGATAGCTCACCTTGCCGAGCTCGCCACGCACCCGCACATAGCCGTACGAATCTTCGATGGTGCGCTTGAGCGCCGTCGACAGTTCGGAGACGGTCAATTCCGGCAGATTGAGGCGCGGTTCGTTCATAGTCGCTTTTTGGCGTTCTGCACAGGAGCGCAGGCGAGGTTGACGAGTCGGTTCGCTCCGTGGCGATTAGTGCGGTCCATCGCGAGCGCGGGTCAAGCCCTCCTCGCCCATCCGCCAAGGCATTCTGATCTATGAACATTCTGCTTTTGGGCTCCGGCGGGCGCGAACATGCGCTGGCCTGGAAGATGGCGGCAAGCCCGCTCGCGGCTAAGCTTTATTGCGCGCCGGGTAATGCCGGCATCGCCCGCGAGGCCGAATGCGTCGCGCTCGATCTCGCCGATCATGCGGCCGTGATCGCGTTCTGCCGCGACAACGGCATCGATTTCGTCGTGGTCGGACCGGAGGCGCCGTTGTGCGCCGGCATCGTCGACGACCTCGAAGCCGCCGGCATCAAAGCCTTCGGACCAAGCCGCGCCGCCGCGCGGCTCGAAGGCTCCAAGGGCTTTACCAAGGATTTGTGCCGCGCCAATGGCATTCCGACGGCCGCTTACGAGCGCTTCCGCGCGGCCGACGCCGCCAAAGCCTATCTGCGCAGCCATGGTTTAGGTAGCCCTGGCGCGCCGGTCGTCGTCAAAGCCGACGGGCTGGCCGCCGGCAAAGGCGTCGTCGTGGCGCAAGACCTCGCCGAGGCCGAGGTGGCGATCGACATGATGTTTCGCGGCGAATTGGGCGACGCCGGCGTCGAAGTCGTGATCGAGGAATTCCTCGATGGCGAGGAAGCCTCGTTCTTCGCGCTGTGCGATGGCGAGACCGCCATCGCATTGACCACGGCGCAGGATCACAAGCGCGCCTTTGACGGCGACAAGGGACCGAATACCGGCGGCATGGGCGCCTATTCGCCGGCGCCGAATATCGATGCCGCCATGAGCGCGCGTGTCATGACGGAGATCATCGCGCCGACCATGCGGGCGATGACGGCGATGGGCTGTCCTTACAAGGGCGTACTCTATGCCGGGCTGATGATCACGCGCGAGGGACCGCAACTCATCGAATACAATGCGCGCTTCGGCGACCCTGAAACTCAGGTGCTGATGCTGCGCCTGATGTCGGACTTAATTCCGGCGCTGCTCGCGAGCCGCGACGGCATGCTCAAATCGTTCGATCTGCGCTGGTATGATGACCCGGCGCTGACCGTGGTGATGGCGGCCAAAGGCTATCCCGGCCATTATGAGCGTGGCTCGGTCATCGAAGGTCTCGACGCGGCAGGCGCCGTCGAAGGCGTGGAAATTTTTCACGCCGGCACCAAAGCCGAAGGCGGCCGCATCCTCGCCAATGGCGGACGCGTGCTCAATGTCTCGGCGATCGGCAAGACGGTGCGCGAGGCGCAAGCGCGGGCCTATGCAGCGATATCCCATATCCGCTGGCCCGAGGGCTTCTACCGCCACGACATCGGCTGGCGCGCGGTGGAGCGGGAAAAATAAGTCAAGTCGATGCGCTAGTATCGTAGAGCCAAGCTAGAGTCCGCCACCAAAAACCGCGCAGCGGAACCATGCCGACAACCGACCGCCAGAATGCCTATTCCGGCACCCGCGACGTCGCCGAGCGGCTGCGGTTCGATGTCGCCCGCCTCGAAACCTATCTGCGCGAGCACGCCGCGGGCTTTGCCGGGCCGCTTGAGGTCAGTCAGTTCAAGGGCGGACAGTCAAATCCAACCTATTTGTTGGAAACGCCGTTGCGGCGCTATGTGCTGCGGCGAAAGCCGCCCGGCAAATTGCTGCCCTCCGCACACGCGGTCGACCGTGAATACCGGGTGATCAGCGCGCTCTATGCGCAAGGCTATCCAGTGGCCGAGCCGGTACTCTATTGCGCCGACGAGAGCATTGCGGGCACGGCGTTCTTTGTCATGGCTCATGTCGAAGGCCGCGTGTTCTGGGAACCGCAAATGCCGGCATCCAACGCCACCGAGCGCGCGCAGGTTTACGACGCCATGAATGCGACGCTGGCGCGGCTGCACAGATTCGACCCGGCCGCGGTCGGGCTTGGCGATTATGGCCGCGGCGAGAACTATGTGGCGCGCCAGGTCGAGCGCTGGTCGAAGCAATATCGCGCGTCGCAGACCGAGCCGATCGAGGAGATGGAGCGCCTGATCGCCTGGCTGCCGGCGCATCTACCGCCGCCGCAGGCCGCGCGGATCGTGCACGGCGATTACCGGCTCGACAATATCATCGTCGCGTCCGACGAGCCGCGCATCGCCGCCGTGCTCGATTGGGAACTCTCTACGCTCGGTGATCCGCTGGCGGATTTCTCCTACCATCTGATGCAATGGCACATGCCGCCGTCCGAGGCCGGCACCGGATCGCTCCTCGGTTACGATCTCGCAGCGCTGGGCCTGCCGTCGTTCGATTCCTATGTCGATGCTTATATGGCGCGGACCGGGCTCGATCCGCGCGCGCATCTGCCGGTCTATTTCGCCTATAATTTTTTCCGTATCGCGGCGATCCTCCAAGGCATCGCCGGCCGCGTGCGCGACGGCACCGCCACCAGCGCGCTGGCCGCGGAAAAGGCCGAACTGGTGCGGCCGCTCGCCGCCAAAGGCTGGGACTTCGCCCGCCAGGCCGGCGCATGAAAACCTTCGCGCTCGCGCTCGGCTCTGGCGGCGCGCGTGGCTTGGCGCATATCGCGGTGATCGAAGCGCTCGACGATATGGGCGTGAAGCCCGTCGCCATTGCCGGCACGTCGGTAGGCGCGCTGATCGGCGCCGCTTACGCCGCGGGGATGAACGGCAAGGACATTCGTCATCACGTCCTCGCCATCGCGCACAATCCGCGCGATACCCGCCGGCGTCTCCTTGCGGCACGTGCCGGCAAGCTTTCGGATTTGCTGTCCGGCGCGTTCAGCCAAGCGACGCAAATGGACGCCGAGAAATTCTGCACACAGTTTTTGCCGGAGGCCGTGCCTACGGATTTTTCCGCGCTCGCCATTACATTGATAGTCATGGCGACCGATCTGCATCGACGGCAGGAAGCAGCGCTGACGGCGGGGCCACTGCGGACGGCGCTGGCCGCCTCGATCGCCTTTCCCGGACTGTTCCGCCCGGTCAGCGTCGATGGCCGCATCATGGTCGACGGCGGCGCCACCAATCCATTGCCGTTCGATCAGCTCTTTGGCCGCGCCGACGCCGTGGTCGCGATCGACGTCCTCGGCGCGCCCACACCGGAACGCAGCGATATTCCGAGCGCCTGGGAAAGCGTCTTCACGACGATCAATATCATGGGCTCGACCATTGTCGCGGCAAAACACAGGCACGCCGCGCCAGACCTCGTCATTCGGCCGAACGTGGCGATCTTTCGCACGCTCGATTTCTACCAGGCCAGCGCGATCTTGCGCACCACCGATGCGGTGAAGTCCGAGGTGAAGGACAAGCTCGGTGCGCTGCTCAGCGGCGCTCCTTGAAAAAGTCCTTCAGCAACGCGGAGGCTTCCGCTTCCGCCATGCCGCCATAGACTTCCGGCCTATGATGACAGGTCGGCGAAGCGAAGAATTTGACACCGTTGTCGACCGCGCCGCCCTTCGGATCGGCGGCGCCGTAATAGAGCCTGCGGATACGGGCAAAGGAAACCGCGCCGGCGCACATGGCGCACGGTTCGAGCGTGACATAGAGGTCGCAACTATCCAGGCGCTCGGAGCCAAGCAAACCCGCCGCTTGGCGAATGGCGATGATTTCGGCATGCGCGGTCGGGTCGCGATCGGAGAGCGTGCGATTGCCGGCGCGTGCAATGATTTCGCCGCCACGCACGATCGCGCAGCCGACCGGAACTTCGCCGCGCTCACCGGCGGAGCGGGCTTCCTTGAGAGCCATGTCCATGAATGACGGCATAAAGGCTTCCTGGTCCCCTGGTGCGCACTCTGCTATCAGCCGCTATCTGAGAGCGGAACTATGGACGGCAACGAAGAACAGCACAAATCAGGCGGGCGCATTGCCAAGGTGATGGCCCGCGCCGGCCTTACCTCGCGGCGCGAGGCCGAGGCATGGATCGCCGCCGGACGCGTCAGCGTCAACGGCGAAGTGATCCGTTCGCCGGCGCGCAACGTCACCGTCGCCGACCATATCAGCGTCGACGGCGTGCCGCTGCCGGCGCGCGAGCGCACGCGGCTGTTTCTCTATCACAAGCCGCGCGGGCTGATGACGACGCACGCCGACCCGCGGGGCCGGCCGACGATTTTCCAGAAGTTGCCGCAAGATCTGCCGCGCCTGATCAGCGTCGGCCGGCTCGATTTCAATACCGAGGGCTTGCTGCTCCTGACCAATGACGGGGCGCTTGCCCGCGCGCTGGAATTGCCCGCGACCGGCTGGCTGCGGCGCTATCGCGTGCGCGCCCACGGCTCGGTGACGCAAGCGCAGCTCGATAGTTTGCGTGACGGCGTCACCATCGGCGGCATCCACTACGGCGCGATCGAGGCCGCGCTCGAGCGCGTGCAAGGCTCGAATCTATGGCTCACATTTGCGATTCGCGAGGGTAAGAACCGCGAAGTGCGTAATGTGCTGAGTCATTTCGAGCTCGCCGTGACGCGGCTCATTCGCGTTTCCTTCGGTCCGTTTCAGCTCAGCGAACTCGACGTGGGCGCGGTCGAAGAGGTGCCCACCCGCGTGCTGCGCGATCAGCTTGGCGAGCGTCTTGTCAGCGCTTCCGATCCCGACTTTTCCTCGCCGGTTTCAGTTCCGCCGGTTCTACCGGCGCCGCCACCGCGCGACGACACGCGCGGCAAGACTCGGCCACCGCGCAACGACACGCGCGGCAAGACTCGGCCGCCGCGGGACGATGCACGCGGCACGACGCCACCTAAATCGCAGAGCGAGAAACCCAAGAACCGCCACTCCTCGGATCATGCCTGGCGCGTGCACGAGGACAATCGCACGACCAAGAAACTGCGGCGGAAATTTCGCGGCGCCCGCCGCGCTGCCGAGAAGCGCGGCCAGCCGAGCGGCGATATGCGTGCCGAACAGTTGAAAGACCGCAAGGGCCGCCCTGTTGCCGTCGAACGTTATGGCCGGCCGCCGCCGCAGGAGCCGCGCGAAGAGCGGAAGAACAGGTATCCACAAGCACGCGGCCGCCATCGCTCTTCCTCCGATCGGGCATCCGGGCCGCGTCCGCACCACCCGCGAGGCCGCTAGAGCGCCATCGCTTTGACTTGAATCGATGGCGCTCTAAGTATTTAGTGGAGCATGATCTTTTCGAAAAACCGGCCTCCACTTTTTCGGATCATGCTCTGATGCGCGTCGTCGGCGGACGGTTCCGCGGCCGTTCGCTCGCCGGCCCGAAATCCGACGCGATCCGCCCCACCGCCGATCGCTTGCGCGAATCTTTGTTCAACATCCTCGTGCACGGCTACGGCGATCCCGTCACCGAGGCCCGCGTGCTGGATCTCTTTGCCGGCACCGGTGCGCTCGGCATCGAAGCGGCGTCGCGCGGCGCGGCCTTCGTGCTGTTCGTCGACGACGGCGCGGAATCACGCGCGCTGTTGCGCGAAAACGTCGCCACGCTCGGGCTTGGCGGCATCACCCGCATCTTCCGCCGCGACGCCATAAAGCTCGGCCCCGCGCATCCGCTAGAACCGTTCACGCTCGTGTTCCTCGATCCGCCCTACGGACAAAACCTTGCCGCGTTGGCGCTTGCCTCGGCACACGCAGGCGGCTGGCTCGCGCCCGGAGCTTTGATCGTGGTCGAGGAGGCGACCACGTCCGCCTTCGCGGCGCCGGAAGGTTTTGGCGAGCTCGAAAGGCGCGTCTACGACGACACCGAGCTCATATTTCTAAAATTCATTCCGGACTGATGCCGGCGGCGTGGACCACCTTGGTCCAACGATCGACTTCTTCGGACACGAATTTGGCGAGATATCCGGGCGTGCGGCGCTGCGGCGCGACGATTTCGAGGCCGAGGCCTTCCAGGCGCTTGCGCACATCGGGATCGTCGAGCGTATCGCTCATCGCCCGGTTGAGTTTGTTCACGATCGCGTCGGGCGCGCCTGGCGGCAAGAAGAAGGCGTTCCACACGCTCGCTTCCACGCCAGGCAGGCGTTGCTCGCCGGTCGTCGCCAAATCGGGAATGATCTTCACCCGGAGCGGTGACATGACCGCGATGCCTCTGACCAGACCCGTCTTAGCCAGTGCCGCGCCGGTCTGGATCGTTGAGCACATATAATCGAGCCGCCCGCCGATCAGATCCTGCTGCGCCGGTCCCTCGCCGCGATAGGGCACGTGGGTCACGGTCACGCCCATCGCCATGTTGAGCAGCACGCAAGGCAGATGCGTGCCCGAGCCGACGCCGGCCGAGCCGAATTGCATCTTGCTCTGGTTGGACCTTACGTAGGCGATGAATTCCTGAAGGTTGGCGACCGGCAAATCCTTGCGGGCGATCAGGATGCGCGGCGATTCGGTCGCCAGCCCGACCGGCGTGAAGTCGGTGACGGAATTATAGAGCGGCGCCTTGTAGAGCGCCTGGATATAGGCGTGAGTGCCGCTATTGCCGATCAGCATGGTGTAGCCATCGGGCGTCGCCTTGGCGACGCGCAAGCTCCCTTCCATGCCGGCCGCCGCGCCCACATTCTCGACGATGATCGCCTGGCCGAGGCGTTCGCTCATGCCTTGCGCTTGAATACGCGCGCTGACGTCGACGCCGCCTCCGGCGGCAAACGGCACGATCAGCGTGATGGCGCGGGTCGGCCAATCATCCGCGCGGGCCGGCATGGCGACAATCAACGCCAGAGCGGCCACAAACAGCAACGTCCGATTCATGTCATGCCCCGAACATCTCCACTAGCGCCGCCCAAACAGCCGCTCGATGTCGGTGAGTTTCAGCTCCACATAGGTCGGCCGGCCGTGATTGCATTGGCCGGAATTGGGCGTCACTTCCATCTCGCGCAGAAGCGCATTCATTTCCTCTGGTTTCAGTCTTCGACCGGCGCGCACCGAGCCGTGACAGGCCATCGAGGAAGCGATCTGCATGAGGCGGCGCTCGAGCGGGAGCGTCTCGTCCCATTCGCTCATATGCTCGGCAAGATCGCGAACTAGTCCGCCGCCATCGATCTCGCCGAGAAGCGAGGGCGTTTCGCGCAACGCCATCGCACCGGGGCCGAAGGCCTCAAGCACAAGGCCAAAATGCGCGAGCTCGTCCGCGCGCGCGGCGAGTCGTTCGACATCCGCCTCATCGAGCTCGACGATCTCCGGAATGAGCAGGATCTGGCGCGCGATACCGCTTTTGTCGATGGCGGCCTTGAGCCGTTCATACACGATGCGCTCATGCGCGGCGTGCTGATCGACGACGACGAGACCGTCGCGCGTCTGCGCCACGATGTAAGTGTCGTGGACCTGCGCGCGCGCCGCGCCGAGCGGATGATCGAGATGATCCGCATCCAGTTCGGCGGCTGCCGTGTCTTCGGCAAAGCCTGACGGTAGATCGCCGCGCACATCCGCCATCGGGCCGCCGACATCGAAGGCGGCCTGCGCGGCTTCCGCAAAGCCGCCGCCCCGGATCGGCGCGAAGGCGCGCCGCCACCCTCCCCCGCGCGCGCTGGAGGAATAGGGTATGGGCTGCGACCGGAATGCGGCAACGGTGGCCGCGCCGCCGGTCGTTGACGCGCGCGCTCCCTCGCGCGCCAACGCGGTTTTAAGCGCATGCACGATCAGCGCGCGCACCAGCCCGGCATTGCGAAAGCGCACCTCGGCCTTGGCCGGGTGCACATTGACATCGACTTCACGCGCCGCAAGCGTGACGAACAGCGCCAACAGCGGATGACGGTCGCGCGGCAGATAATCGGCGTAAGCCCCGCGCACGGCGCCGATGAGGAGCTTATCGCGCACCGCCCGGCCATTGACGAAGAGGTATTGGCCGAGCGCATTGGCCCGCGTCAGCGTCGGCAGCGCGGCGAAGCCCTCGACGGTAACGCCTTCACGCTCGGCGTCGAGCTCGACGGCATTGCCGCGAAAATCGGAGCCGAGCACGTCGCCGAGCCGCGCCAGCCGTCCGGCCGCGCCGGGCAGCGTGGCGGCAAAGCTCAGCGGCGCACGCTCCTCGTCGGCGAGCGTGAACGCGACATCGGGCCGGCTCATGGCCAGCCGGCGCACCACTTCGCGCACCGCTTCCGCCTCGCTGCGGTCGAGTTTCAGAAATTTCAGCCGCGCCGGCGTCGCATAGAACAGATCGCGCACTTCGACGCGCGTGCCCTCGCTGAGCGCCGCGGGCTTAGATTCCGACTTGGCGCCGGCGTCGACCTCGATCGCCCAGGCGTGCGGCTCGCTTAGGTGGCGCGTGGTAATGGAAAGTCGCGCCACCGACCCGATCGATGGCAGCGCCTCGCCGCGGAAGCCGAGCGTACGGATCGACACCAGATCGTCATCGGTCAACTTCGACGTGGCGTGGCGCTCGACCGCAAGCGCCAGATCGGCGCGCGTCATGCCTTCACCGTTATCGTCAATGCGGATCAGCCGGCGGCCGCCGCCGTCGGTGAAGACATCGATGCGGGTCGCCCCGGCATCGAGCGCGTTTTCGACAAGCTCCTTGGCCACGCTCGCCGGCCGCTCCACCACTTCGCCGGCGGCGATGCGGTTGACGACGGCTTCGGAAAGCTGGCGGATGGGCATGATAAAGCGGCTTGAATGACGATTCGGCGGCAACGGTATCCTGTATTGAGCGTCGGCGAAATCCAGGGCACAAACCACGGAAATTTGCCGGCGCGGCGGAGTAAGCAATGAACCCGAATTACTGGATTGATGCGATCCTGACCGGCTTCGGGGTGCTCGTTTTCCTCACTGGTATGATCATGTACATGCTCTACGGCTACCAGCGCGCCAAAATCGGGCCGAGCCGATTCTGGCCGTCGGTGGTCGGCACCATCGTCTCGTCGGCGCTGGAACAGCCCAATCCGAGAAACAAGAACATCTATTCCGCAGCGGTGCGCTACAGCTATCGCGTCGGCGGCAAGGACTATCAGTCGGACCGCGTCTTCTGGGGGCCTAACGAAGGGCCGCAGGAAAAGATGGCGGAGATCGTTGCAACGTACCGCGCCGGTCGGGATGTTTGGGTGCAGCACGATCCGCGGAAACCGAACGAGGCCGTGCTGGAGCCCGAGAAGAATACCGGACTGACACGAGGAATCTATTACTACGCCACCGGGATGATGCTGCTCGGCCTCGCCGCGCTGGGCGCCGGATTATACGCGCTCAGCCACTGATGCGATGCTCAAGCACGATCTTTCGGAAGCCGGTCTCCACTTTTCCGGATCATGCTTAGAGCGTCACGAATTAAAAACCGGCCGCCGGCCGCGCGGCAGGGGTGCAGATGCCGAACCGCAGCAGCGTTTCGCCGTGCTCGGCGACGAATGAAGCCAAAAGCTGCAATTGGTGCATGCGGAGCGGCTCCGCGAGGAACAGTTTGAACGGTCCGGCGAGATCGAGATTGGGCACCGTCATGCGGCATAGACCGATCAGCAAATGCCCTTGCAGACCTGAGGTGGCATGCAAAGTCTTGATATTCTTGTTGCCGATGCGCGCTACGGGCCGGCCGCCATGTGCGGATGGAACGAGCCTGATCCGGTCCAGCAACGGGCCCTGCGCCTGCCACTCCTCGCAATCGAGCGCGAGGAACGCAATGCGATCCCGATGCAGCACGACATTGAACATGTTCTGCTCGAACAGCGGACTATCGGCGACCGCATGCGCCAGTTCTTGCCAATGGCGAAGCGCCGCCGCGGAACGGCAGAAAAACAAGCCGCTCGACACATAGGGCAGGCTGGGATCAACGGCAGCCTCGGCAACCACTCGCGCGGAAGGCGCCATGCCTTCGGGCATGGTGGAGAGCATTTGCCCGATCGTGCGCCCCAGCGGCTCGGGGCCGGCAATGCCGGCTCTAGCGGACGACATAGCGGCGATGACCGTCTCGAAATCGCCGACGCCAATTTCCATGAAAGTCAAATCGGCATCGAGCCACACCATGACATCATCGTCGCCGACATCATGGCCGCCGTGCCGCAGGTAGGACAACAGCCCCGCCTTGCAATGAAACACCCCGCCCGACGCAAGCTCCGGCGGGCGCTCCAGCAAAAGACCGATGCAGCGTAGAAACGCGGCTTGGGCGTGCGTGAAGCCGAAATCGCAAACAAACAAGCGCCGGCCCGGCATCCGCTCCGCAAAGCTTTGCAGGCAAACGAGCAGAGAGTTGAAAAAAGCGGAGTCGCTTCCCGTAACAAAAAGAATATTCATTTCGTGCGGTGCCTTCAGGGCGAGCCAGACTAGTATCAATCGAATGACGGCTTGGTGCGGCGGTGCTTGATGCCGGCACGGCGCTTTTTACCTTCGATGCGGCGCTCGCGCGACGCCCGGGTCGGCTTGGTCGGCCGCCGCTTCACCGGAGCGATCGCCGCCTGGCGGATCAGATCTAGGAGGCGGTCGAGTGCATCCTGCCGATTGCGCCCCTGCGTCCGGTGACGCTGCGCGGTGATGACGATGACGCCGTCGCGTGTCAGCCGCGAGCCGGCGAGCAGTTCCAGCCGCGCCCGCACATCGCCCAGCAGCGACGGCGAATGCCGCACATCGAAGCGAAGCTGCACCGCGGTCGAGAGCTTATTGACGTTCTGCCCGCCCGGCCCCGAAGCGCGCACGAAGTCTTCGGAGATCTCGCGCTCGTCGAGAGCGATATGGGCGGTGACGCGGATCATGGCCGCAGCTTGCTGGTCCCTCCCCCTTGTGGGGGAGGGTGGGGTTGGTCGGGAGTCGCCGCGCGAGCATAGACGCATAAAAGAAATCGTCGAGGCTAACGCAACACCTCTCGACCCCCCTACCCCTCCCCGCAAGGCCGCAAGGGGGAGGAGAAATCAGTTCGCCGTGGTGGAGGCGACGCCCTTGGGTTTGCCGACCACGGTGACCAGGAGGCCGTTATCCAGGAGCCGCTTTGCCATGCGCCGCGCGTCGTCGAGCGTCACCGCGCCGATCATCGCCGGCCGCCGCTCGATGTAATCGGTGCCGAGATGGTCGAGCTGCAACTGCACCAAAAACGAGGCGATCTTGGTCGACGTATCGAGATTGAGCGCAAACGAGCTGTTGAGATAGTTCTTGGCCTCGGCGAGTTCCTCGGCTGTCGGTCCCTCCTCGGCCAGGCGATGGATTTCCTTCCCGACCAGATCGACCGTCTCATCGGTGCGGTCGGCCCGTGTCGCCGTGCCGCCGATAAACAGCGCCGCATGATCGAGCCAGAGCAGGCTGTCGGACACCCCATAAACGAGGCCGCGCTTTTCGCGCACTTCTTGATAAAGCCGCGAGGAGAACGTGCCGCCGCCGAGAATGTGATTGACGATATAGGCCGCCATGAAATCGGGATCCTGGCGCGCGACGCCCGGGCCGCCGAAATCGACCACCGACTGCGGCACGTCGAGGCTGACGTCGATGCGGCGGCCGAGCCCCTGCAAGGTCACGTTTTCGATCGGCGCCAAGTCGGGCTTTTCCGGCAGCGCAGCAAACACGCGGTCCAGCAGCGGCTTGAGCGTCTCGGCGTCGATGTCGCCGACCACTGCGATCTTGAGGTTTTGCCGCGCCAGCACCCGGTGCGTATAGGCCTTGAGATCGTCGATGGTGATGTTCGGCACCGATTCCAGGCTGCCGTTCACCGGCCGGCCATAGGGATGGCCCTCGAAGGCGGTTTCCCACCAGCGCCGGCTGGCAATATCGCCCGGGCTTGTCGTCTCACGGCGCAGCATCGAGAGAATTTGCGCGCGATTGAGCTCGACATTGGACGTATCGAAGCGGGGCCCGGTTAGCGCGAGCCGTAACAAGTCGAAGGCGTCGTCGCGGTTTTCCACAAGCGTGCGCAGCGTACCGCGGATGTGATCGCGATCGGCCGCAAAACTCATCTGGATGGCTTTGCGATCGAGCCGATCGTGAAAGGATTCCGCATCGAGGTCGGCCGCGCCATCGTCGAGCAGCGAAGCGGCAAGATTGGCGGTGCCCGCCTTGCCCGGAGGGTCCTGAACCGAGCCACCGGTGAAGGCAAAGTCGACGGAAATAAGCGGAATAGCCGGCTCCTGCACCAGCCAGGCTTCGATGCCGCCCGCGCTCACCACACGCTGGATCGTTGTCGCGCGCGCCGGATAGGCCAGTGCCGCGAAGACGAGGATGGTCGACGCGAACGCCGCTGCGGCGCGGCGGAGAGCGGAAGAGAACGAAATCTTGGCAACGGCATTCACGAGTGGCTCTCCTGTGGCTGCAGGCTTTTGACGAGATAGCCCGTCACGGAGTGACGGATATCGAGCCAATTGTGAGCGGCTTGGGCAACGTCATCCGCGGTCACGGTGCGGATGCGGTCGGGCCAGCCGCGGACCATGGCAACGGTCTGCCCGGTCACCAGCGCCGAGCCGTACCAGCGTGCGAGCGTCGCCTGATTGTCCTGCGCGTAAACGGCATCCGCGATCAATCCGGTCTTGGCGCGATCGAGCTCGTCGGCGGTGACGCCGTGTGCGGCGACATCGGCTAAGACGAGGTCGATCTGTTCCTCGACGTCGTGAAGACTCGTTCCCGGCTTCGGCGAACCAAAGACGCCGAACTTTCCATAATCGAGCGCGGTGCCGGAATAATAGGCGCCGGCATTGAGCGCGATGCGCTTGTCGACGACCAGCGTCTGGTACAGCCGGCAATTCTCGCCGCTGCCCAGCACGTGGGCGAGAACGTCGAGCGCTTCGCTCTCGCCGGGCTTGGCCGTGGTTTCCGACGGAACAACGTACTCCCGGTCGACGCTCGGCTGTTCGACGCGGCCATCGGCGAGCGTAACGGTGCGGGGCGCCTCTTGGACCGGCTCCATCGGCCGCTGGCGCACATTTGTTGGCGCGCGGTCGGCGACCTTGCCGTAAGTGTCCTCGGCATCGGCCTTGACCGCATCGGCCGTGACATCGCCGGCGACCACGACAATGGCATTGTTCGGCGAATAAAAGCGCCGATAAAACGCTAGGGCATCGTCCCGATCGAGCTTTTCGATCTCGGGGCGCCAGCCGATCACCGGCCGGCCGTAGGGATGGTTGAGATAGAGCGCGGCATCCATCTGCTCGCCGAGCCGGGCGCCCGGATTGTTCGAAACCCGCATATTCTGTTCTTCGAGCACGACGTTGAGCTCCGGCCGCACCACGTCGTCAGTGAGCACCAGGCCGGTCATGCGATCGGCTTCGAACGCCATCACCTCCTTGAGATGCTCGCGGGGGACGCGCTGAAAGAAGCCGGTATAGTCGCTGCCGGTAAAAGCATTCTCCTGCCCGCCGCTTTCGGCGACGTTCTGCGAGAATGTATTGCCGGGATTCTTCTCGGTTCCTTTGAACATCAGATGTTCGAGGAAATGCGCGAGACCGGATTTGCCCGGCGTCTCGTCGGCGGCGCCGACTTTGTACCAGATCATGTGGGTGACGACCGGCGCGCGATGATCGGGCACGACGACGACTTCCAGGCCATTTGCCAAGGTGAAATCCGCAACGTCGGGACCGGTGGCGGCGGACGCAGTCGATGCGGCACCGACGAGCGCGAGAACGAGCACGAATATTTTCGACAACACATCACCTCTAGCAGTGTCCCGATTCCGAATTCCGCCGGCGCCCGACACATTCCGATGCGAACTTCGGAATCGAAAGAACACTGGCAACTTTAAGCTCCAGCGCGGGGCGAAAAGCGCGTCCCAGAAAGGATCCAACGTTACGCAGCAGATCAGGACCCCTCACCGGCGAGACGAGTCCGCATGCGATCAAGATCGAGCCGCAGACGATGCGACCGAATTTGCGCTTATCGTACCGGCTCCATGCGCTCGCCGAGCGTCTGTATCTTATACGCTTTGTGCTCCGGGATGAGGCCGTAGGGCTGATCCGGCGACGGCGTCTGATAACCGGGCGGCGGATCGGTCAAGCTGACCCGCGGCGGCTCGCCGGTGAACGTCGCGTATTCTTCCTTTTTGGTCCAGTTGAAGTTGAAGAGGCCGGCTTTCTTCTCGCCAAGCTCGGAAGGCGTGCTCTGTTCGCCGGTGCCGGGAGCGGAGACCGCCGGCTTGCCGACGCCGAGCTCGTCCGGACGCAGCGGGCGCGAGGATTCCATGACCGAATCGTACTGGCGCGGGGCCGGCCTATCGTCGTCGGCCCTGGCGGCTTTGTGCTTCTGGATGTCCGGATCCTTTGGCCAATTCGTAGCCGGTAGCGCAGTCGAGGAGACCGGCGGCGGCAAATTGCGATTCGGCGGCACGACCAGCGGGGAGCGCTCGCTGTAATTGATTTCGTATTGGGTTTCGTTGGGATCCCGTATCCCCAGCGTGTGCAGGAACTTATCGGTGAGAGATTCTTGCGACTGAAGGTCGTCGTCACCGGCGCGCGCGGCCAAGGTGTTGCCGCATAGGATAAGCGCGACGACAGCGCCGGAAAGCGCTGCCTGAAGAAGCTTCGTTCCGCGAAGCTCGCGGCCGTCAATCTTGCGGCCGATCATCTGATCCTGCGGCATGCCCTCACCTGACGTGCCGATACACGCTTAAGGGGGAAGTCCCCGACACCCAGCAGCAGTTTTATATACGCGATCAGGGCGCTTTTGCGGCACCGCCCCGCCAGACGGATTCATACAGTAGCCCAAGGACCCCCGCAACAATGGCCACATCGGCGAGGTTGAACACGTACCAGCGAAAACTCCAGCTGGCTGTATCGATGTGAAACAGCACAAAATCCATGACTCCCGGCCAGTGCAGCCGGTCGGCGGCATTGCCGACCGCCCCCCCGATGATCAATCCGAGGGCTATGGCGGCGAGCCGGGACGGCGCCCGCGCCAGCCAAATCCATAAGAAGATCACGGCCGCGACCTTGAACGCGAGCAGCGCCCATTGGCCGAGCGGCCCCTGTTGCGGGAACAGGCCGTAACTGATGCCGGTATTGAAGACCAGCGTCAGATCGAGGAAAGGGGTTAACGACACCGGCGAGTGACTGGCGAGATCGAAATCGTAAAGCAGCCAAAGCTTCGAAACCTGATCGGCAAGGCAGGCGATGACCGCCACCACCAGCCCGAGCGCGCTTAGCCGGCCCCAAACATAGGAATCGGCCGGCTTATCTCGCGCCGCATCCGTCAAATTGGCCCCCTACTCGGCTGCCTTGCGCAACGCTTCCCATTCGCGCAGCGCCTGAGCATCGCGCGGGGTGACGTCGGGGAATTGCGGATCGAGGCCGACGCTTTCCGAGATTTTCCAGGAGCGCGCGCATTTGCGTCCCTGCGCGAGTTTCGGCACCACGGCAACACCCGCTACGTCCGGCAACCGGAAGGCATCGCCGGGACCGTCGCCTTCAACGAGCGCCGCGCCCGACGTGATGCACACTTCGGCAAGATCGATATCGACGACGGCCGCAAACAGATCGGCGTCGGAAATGTGCACGATGGGGTGCGCTTCGAGCGACGATCCCATGCGCTTGGCGGCACGCTCGAGTTCCAGCGCACCGGTGACGACGCGCCGCACATTTCGCAGCTTGCGCCATTTCTCGGCCAACGCGTCATTACGCCACGACTGCGGCACGTCTGGAAAACTTTCCAGATGAACCGAATGCGCGTCGGGGTCGCGCGCGAGCCACGCCTCCTCGGCGGTAAAGCACAGCATCGGTGCGAGCCACGTCACCGTGGCGCGGAACAGATGATCGAGCACGGTGAGGCAGGCCTTGCGCGTGGTCGAGGAATAACGATCGCAATAGAGCGAATCCTTGCGGATGTCGAAATAGAACGCCGACAGATCCACCGTCATGAACGCGCTGAGCATGGCGAAGATGCGCTTGTAGTCGAAATCACCGTAAGCTTGGCGAACCAGCGGATCGAACTCGGCGAGCCGATGCAGCATCAGCCGTTCGAGCTCCGGCATCGCTTGCGGCGCGACGCGATCGGCGGCATGGAAATGCGCCAGATTGCCGAGCATCCAGCGCAGCGTGTTGCGCAGCTTGCGGTACGTGTCGACCGTCGTCTTCAGGATTTCCGGCCCGATGCGCAGATCGTCGGCATAATCGGCGGCGCAGACCCACATGCGCAGGATGTCGGCGCCGGCCTGCTTCATCACGTCCTGCGGCGCGGTGACGTTGCCGAGCGACTTCGACATTTTGCGCCCGTTCTCGTCGAGCACGAAACCATGCGTGAGCACAACGTCGAACGGCGCGCGGCCGCGCGTGCCGCAACTTTCGAGAAGCGAAGACTGAAACCAGCCGCGATGCTGGTCGGAGCCTTCGAGATACATCACCGTCTCGTCGCCGCCCGATTCTTCAACACGATGGGCCTTCCGCTTGATGTGAGCGAGCGACGGAAAGTGCTGCGGGTCCTCGAGCACGAAAGCATGCGTCGAGCCGGAATCGAACCAGACGTCGAGAATATCGTCGACTTTCTGCCAGTCGTCCTTGGCGAGCTTGCCGAGGAAGCGTTCGCGCGCGCCCGGCTGATACCAGGCGTCGGCGCCCTCCTCTTCGAACGCCTCGATGATGCGGACATTGACATCGGGATCGTCGAGGATATCGACCGAGCCATCCGGCTTTTGCTTGATGAACACCGCGATCGGCACGCCCCAGGCACGCTGGCGGGAGATCACCCAATCCGGGCGCGTTGCGATCATTCCCCCAATGCGGTTTTGGCCTTGAGTCGGAACCCACCGCGTCGACGCAATCGCTTCGTTTGCACGCTGACGTAGTGTGAGCCCTTGCTTTGGCGGAAATTCGATTGGTGTATCCATCGCAATGAACCACTGCGGCGTATTGCGGAAAATCACCGGTTTCTTCGAGCGCCAAGAATGCGGATACTGATGCTTGAGCCGTCCGCGCGCGATCAACATGCCGGCGTCGCTCAAGGCTTTGATCACCGCATCGTTGGCATCGCCCTTCTCGCCCTTGTCGGTGAGCACGCGCTTGCCAGTGAAGCCCGGGGCCTGATCGGTGAAGCGGCCGTCGGCATCGACGGTGTAGGGAATAATGGTGTTAATCCCGCGGCCGCTCAATTCCGCTTGATGATCGATCCAGACATCAAAATCTTCGCGACCATGACCGGGCGCTGTGTGCACGAATCCTGTCCCAGTATCCTCGGTGACATGCTGACCAGGCAGCAACAGTACTTTGAAGCGATACCCTGTATTGAACTCTGCAAGGGGGTGCCTGCACTCCATTCGCAGTAGATCTCGGGTTGTAACAGTTCGAAGCGGTTTATAAGCGAGTACGCGCGTTTGTCGCATGACATCGATTGCGAGCTTTTCGGCCAGAACGAGACGGTCTCCCTTTCGAACCCAATTCCCTTCAGGAGCGTCCGTCACCTCATAGAGCGCGTAACGGATGTTCCGCGAAAAGCTGATCGCGCGATTGCCTGGAATGGTCCAAGGCGTCGTGGTCCATATTACGATCGAAGCGCCGATGAGATCGCGGTCAAGTGTAACGGTTGTCGTACCTACATGTCCGGGAAGCCCGTCCGTTCGGTCGGCTTGTTCGTAATCGAACTTTTCAGCGTGAGTAATCGGAAACTTCACCCACACCGTATCGCTGACATAATCCTCGTACTCGACCTCGGCTTCGGCGAGCGCCGTCTTCTCGACCACCGACCACATCACCGGCTTCGAGCCGCGATAAAGCGTGCCGTTGGCGGCGAATTTCATCAGCTCGCGCGCGATTTGCGCTTCGGCGAAATAATCCATCGTCGTGTAGGGATGCGCCCAATCGCCGACGACCCCGAGGCGCTCGAATTCCGCGCGCTGCACTTTGATCCAATGCTCGGCGAATTGGCGGCACTCGCGGCGGAATTCGACCACAGCCGCCGGGTTCGACAAATCCGGTTTCGGCTTGCCCTTGGCGCGGTAATTCTCCTCCTCGATCTTCCACTCGATCGGGAGCCCGTGGCAGTCCCAGCCCGGCACATAATTTGAATCGAAGCCGAGCATTTGCTGGCTGCGCGTCACCACATCCTTGAGGATTTTATTGAGCGCGTGGCCGATATGGATGTTGCCGTTGGCATAGGGCGGACCGTCGTGAAGAACGAATCGCGGCCGGCCCTTCCCGGCGGCTCGCAGCCGCCCGTAAAGGTCGAGCTTGTGCCAACGCGCCAGTGTTTCCGGCTCCTTCTGCGGCAGGCCGGCGCGCATCGGAAAATCGCTTTTGGGCAGAAACAGCGTCTCTGAGTAATCGCGCGCTTTTGGCTGCGGTTCGTTCATGCAGCGCCTTCTATCAAGGGGTTCCGTGGCCGGAAAGGGTCTCTAAACGCTGGCTTGGAATGGCCAAGGAACCGGGCGCTCCGACCCGGCGTTAATTCGTCACTATATTCTGTAGATTCTGTAGGGCGCGTGGGGCGACGGAGGGTTTTGTGGAATATATCCGGGCGCGACGCGAAGTCCGCCACGCACTCGTTATCAGCGATCCGCTGCCGGTCGCCAGCCTCCCGAATATGTGGTCATCGGCCGGGCAAGCCGCGACTATCGGTATATTCCTGCTCTTGTTCGGCGCCTTTCTCTATATCGGCCACGCCATTCTGCTGCCGATTCTCGCAGCCGCCGTGGTGGCGCTGACGCTCGCGCCCCTAATCAAGGCGGCGGCGCGCCACGGCATTTCGCCATGGCTTAGCGGCATTCTCGTTCTCCTCATCGGGCTCGGGGCGATGAGCTTGATCGTAACCGTGCTCGCCGGACCGGTGAGCCAATGGATCGCCCGCGCCCCCGAAATCGGCGCGCAGGTGAAAGACAAGCTCTCGGTGCTCGATCAGCCGATCGCGGCGCTCCGCGAATTGGAGAATTCGCTATTCGGCGACACCGGCCAGATCGACGTCAAGGACTTCGCGCCCAATGTCGTAATGCCGGTCGTTGCCTTTCTCACGCCGGCAGCCGGCGAGCTCCTGCTGTTTTTCGCGACGCTTTATTTCTTTTTGGTCGGCCAAATCGATCTGCGCAACCACGCCGTCGCGATGTTCGGCAGCCGCGATTCCAAGCTGCGCTTTCTGAAGATCATGCGCGATATCGAGCGCAATCTCACCGGCTATCTGACGGTGGTGACCATCGTCAATATCGGCGTCGGCGTAATCGTCGCCGTGGGCGCATGGCTCATCGGCTTTCCCAATCCGGTGATTTTTGGTCTGCTGGCGGCGCTCTTCAACTATGTGCCTTATGTCGGGCCCGCCGTGATGGTGGTGATCCTGTTCGGCGTCGGTTTGGTGACATTTACCTCGCTCAGTCACGCCTTCATCGCGCCGATCGGGCTTATTGCGCTGACCACGACCGAAGGACATTTCATCACGCCGACCATCATCGGCCGCCGCCTGACGCTCAATCCGCTTCTGGTTTTTCTGGCGCTGGCGTTTTGGACCTGGCTATGGGGTCCGATCGGCGCGTTTCTGGCCGTGCCAATATCGATTATCGCACTGGTTATCGTGAACCATTTATTCCCGGCCGACGACGTTAAGCTCCCGGAGTGACGTACGAACTTTGCCGCACTTGATCTTATAATGGAATCTTATAATGGAACTTTTCCAAGCTCTGGGCCATTATCCGGACAATCCGGCATTTTCTATTGATGGAGTAACGGCATGACCAGCGCCTCAACGGCTTCGGCTAACATGCGCGATGCGGCCCAAGATACGTTAAAAGATGCGCGCGAAGGCGCACGCGAAATCGGCAAAGCTGCCGCAGACGCATCGACCGATGCACAAAGCGATCTGCAATCCTTGCGCGACGACTTCGCCCGGCTTGCCGAGCAAGTCGCCGACATCCTCGCCGACAAAGGCAACGCCGCTTGGCGGCGCGCGAAGTCGAGCGTCGACGACGTGGTTTCCGACGCTCAGGACAAAGGGCGCGAGGCGGCCGATGCCATGCGCGAAGTGTCCGAAAATTTTGTCGAAGCCATCGACGACTCGATCAAAACCCGGCCCTACACCACCCTCGCGATTGTAGCCGGCATCGCCTTCCTGTTCGGCGCGACGTGGCGCCGGTGAAGGGACTGCGGCGCTGAGCGGATCGTCAGATGCTTAAAAATTTGACGCGTGAGATCACGCTGGCGATCCAGGCCAAAAGCGGCATGAACTTCGCCGTTATCGCCTGGCTTGCCATCATGGCCGTGGCGCTCTTGACGGCTCTCGTTTTTTTCTGCGTGGCCGTCTACGACTGGCTGTCTTTACACTATGGCAGCATCGATGCCGGCTTGATCATGGCCGGCATTTTCATCGTGGTTGCCGTGATCGCCGCCGTCGTCAGCGGGACGATCCGCCGCCGCAATAGGGTACGCGCCATTCTCGCCCGCGCGGCGAAGGCGCATGCGCCGCCGTGGTTGCTCGATCCGCGCATTCTCGGCGTCGCAATGGAGGCCGGCCGCACGCTTGGCTGGCAACGCATTGTGCCGATGGCGCTGCTTGGCTTTCTGGCGGCGCAATGGGCGCGCGAGCGCCGCGACACCGATCGGGAAAAGTCCTAGATCGGCGGGAGAGCATTCACCCGCGCAGCTTTCTTCGTTCGCGCGACACGGCAAGTTCAAGTGTGGCGTTGATGCGCGTCTGCCAACCGGGTCCGGCCGCGCGGAAATGGTCAAGCACATATGGGGAAATCCGCAACTTGACGGCCTGCTTTGGACGCTCGCCAACGGGCGGACGGCCGCGCCGCAAGAGTTTTTGACCTCTGTACACGTCCGCCGTGCGGAAGAAGTCCCTAGTCAATTCCGGAGCGTCATCCTTATCGATCCATTTCTTCTTTCCAGAGTCTTTGTTCTTTCGCATGAGCGTGCCTCATTGACATTATGTGTCGCAGGCCGCCGCGCGCCGTCCACACCATCACCACAAGACGACCGTCAAGAAAACCCACGGTGATAAATCGGTTCTCGCCGCTTTTGCCACCATGCGTCGTACGGGTCACGTGCAAGCCAGCAAAGATTTCGGCGGCGCGGGCAAATCCAAACCTCGCTCGTGCAAGGTCCCGGAGCGTTTTGCTTCGGTCCAGCCGAATCGCATGTTATTTATGTACCCCCCCAAAAATCAAGTGCGATTAAATAGGCGGGAAGGCGTCGCCGGCGCGGGCCAAGGCCGCGCGCGCCAGCCTGGAATCCTCCTGCATCTGCCGGATCAGCTCCTCGGCCGAAGCGAACCTTTGTTCGTCGCGAATCCATTCGATGAAAGCCACATCGATGCTGGCGCCATAAAGGTCGCCGGAGAAGTCGAACAGAAAAATTTCAAGAAGCACGGTACCGTTGTCGAACATCGGCCGGCGGCCGAAGCTTGCCACACCGTCGTAGCGGCGCCCGCTTGCCGCTACCCGCACCGCGTAAATGCCGTGGCGCAATCCGCAAGCAGCGTCGAGTTGCAGATTCGCGGTCGGAAAGCCGAGCTCTCGGCCGCGCTTGTCGCCGTGGATCACGGCGCCCGACACGAACCACGGATAGCCCAGAAACTCCGCGGCTTGGTCGAGCTTGCCAGCGGCGAGCGCGTCGCGGATCGGGCCGGAGGACACCGGGCGGCCGTTGTCCTCGAACCGCGGCACCACGTCGACCGCAAAGCCGCGCTTTCGGCCTTCGGCCACGAGGAAGTCGGCTGAGCCGGCGCGGTGCGTGCCGAAATGGAAGTTAAAGCCGATCGCCGCCCCACTCACGGCGAAGCGCTCGACCAGGATGCGGCCGACGAAGTCTTCCGCGGTGAGGCGAGCCAGTGCTGCGTCGAAGGTCAGCACGATGGCGCCGTCGAGCCCGGTCGCGGCCAGAAGCCGCAGTTTGGCGGCCTCATCGGTGAGCCGGAACAGCGGCTCACCGGGATTGAACAAGGCGCGCGGATGCGGCTCGAAGGTCAGCGCCGCGGCCGGCCGGCCGAGCGACGCTGCCCGCGCCAATGCGGCGGCAATGACGGCCTTGTGACCGCGATGGACGCCGTCGAAATTGCCGATGGCAACGACCGCGCCATGCAGCGCGCCAGCGGGCGCAAAATCGCGCACGACGCGGAAGCTTTTCGTCGGCATCGGGGCTTCGAGGGTTAAAAACGCGCTGGCGGTTAGGTGCCTTCGCGGCTGCCGCAAAGTCAAGCACCGCGGCCGACGGCCTCTCTGCGCTGTCGAAACCGGTCTAAACGCGCGATTAACCCCTTGTTCAATCACACGATGTAGCTTGCCGACGGTAAGGGGTGGGTCCGGGGATGGACCGCTGCCTCGGCAAAGATCAGCCGACACCGGCAAATGCTTGCGCGGCGAGCGCGCCAGATTGCGCCGGTCGCGCGCTTAAGGAGCAGAGCGATGCCGCTCGATCCGAAAATGTCCGTGCTCGTAGTCGACGACTACAGCACCATGGTCCGCATTATCCGCAATCTGTTGCGCCAGCTCGGCTTCGTCGACATCGACGATGCCGCGGACGGCGCCGCCGCGCTCGAGAAGATGAATTTGAAGCGCTATGGGCTGGTGATCTCAGATTGGAACATGGAGCCGATGACGGGCTACGACTTGTTGCGGCAGGTGCGCGCCAATCCGCTACTGGAAACGACGCCGTTCATCATGGTGACGGCGGAATCTAAGACCGAGAACGTGATCGCGGCGAAGAAGGCCGGCGTCAATAATTACATCGTCAAGCCGTTCAACGCCCAAACGCTGAAATCGAAGATCGAGGCGGTGTTCGCCGAGAAGGTCGAGCTCACGTCCGTCGTCGAGCAGGTTAACGCTTCCACTTTTGTCGGAACCCGGGTGCAGCGCCCTACCGACTGATACTCTGAAGGCGCGCGTATACGCACGCATGCGCCGTAACTCACCAGACAAGTCCACGCATGATCGCCCGCGGCGCCACCCCGGCGGCGGCGAAGATCGCGTCGAGCGCGCTGAGATCGGGCGCGTCGCGCGAGCCGTAATCGTCGGCATGAATACCCGAAGTGACGAACATATAATCGAGCCCGAAAGCCTGGGCGCCGGTGAGATCGGTTCGCACCGAATCGCCGATGGCGAGAATCCGCTTGCGGTCCGGTACCCGGCCGCCGCGTAAGCCTGCGGCCGTGGCCAGCGCCACGTCATAGATCGGCGCGTGCGGCTTGCCGCAATACAGCACCTCGCCGCCCAAAGCCGCGTAAGCGTCGGCCAGCGCGCCGGCGCAATAGACGAGCGTATCGCCCCGCTCGACCACGATGTCGGGATTGGCGCAGACCATGAACAATGATCGCGCCCGCATCGCCGCGAGCATGTCGCGATAGCTCTCCGGCGTCTCCGTCGTGTCGTCGAACAGGCCGGAGCACACTACGTAGTCGGCGCGATCGAGCGGCGCGAAGGCCACGTCGAGGCCGCTGAAGATCGACAAGTCGCGTTGCGGGCCGAGATGAAACACAGTGTCGCCGCGCCGGGCCGCGACAATGCCGCGGGTGACCTCGCCCGAGCTTGTGATCGCGTCATAGGCGTCGCGCGGCACATTGAGCCGATCGAGGATGCGCGCGACCGCGTCACCCGCGCGCGGCGCATTGGTGATCAGGATCGCCGTGCCGCCGCCTGAGCGAAAGCGCATCAGCGCATCGCAGGCTGCCGGGAAGGCGGCAACGCCGTTATGGACGACGCCCCAGACATCGCAGAACAGCACGTCATAGTCGCGCGCCAGCGGCTCAAATCGTTCGATGAAATCGGTCAAGCAGAGCGCTCAGCTGCGGCCGATGCCGGCACGCGCGAGTTGGGCGAGATTGCCGGGTTTTGCGACGCTTTGCTCCTTCGTCGGCGGCGCAGCGCCACTGGCCGCGGTATTGCTCTCGACGCCGTTGCCCTGCAATGCCTCGGCGCGCACCGGCCGCGGCGGCGAGAACAAGAAACCCTGCCCGAAGCGCACGTCATAGTCGAGGAGATCGACCACGGTCGCATCGCTCTCGATGCGCTCGGCAATGAGATCGATGCCGAAACGGCCGAGCAGGTCGGAAAAGTCGGCGGGATGAATATCGGTCGCGGCGGCACTGACCCGATTGAACAGGAGCGTCGCCGGCGCCTTGACGAAGCGGAAGCCACGCTCGTTGAGTTCGCGCGCATCGACGCGAAGATCGGTGAGGTTGTCCATCGAGAAGCGAAAGCCACGCTCGGCGAGCGCCGCGAGGCTCTCATGCTCCATCGGCCCCATGGCGCGCACCGCGCTCTGGGTGAATTCGAACATCAGCGCCGGCGCGATGGCGCGATTGGCGTCCATGAATTCGAGAAATTTCGGAAAGCCGGAATCGGTGAGCGTCGCGCCGGACAGATTGCAGAACAGGCCGATTTCGCGGTTCTTAAGCAGGAGCCGCCGCACCACCTGCACGCAGCGCAGCACCGAGAGATCGTCAAGCTTCGGCATCAGCGCGCCGGCCTCGGCATAGGCCAGGAATTCGCCGGCCGCGATGAGATCGCCGCTCTCCGACTTTAGCCGCGACAAGGCTTCGTAATAGCGCACCTTGCGCTGCGGCAGCGTCACGACGGGTTGCAGGTAAAGTTCGATCCGGCTGCCGTCGATGGCGCTTTTGATCGCGGCAATGATGCCGTCGCGATCGAGACCGGCGAAGGCGGCGACCTTGGCCGGCGCGGCGCCCGGTCCAGCGGATGGCGCGGCCGGCACCGCACCCTGATTTGCGGCGGCGGCGGCGGATGTCGCCACCGGCACAGGCGCTGCCTCGGCGACGACAGACGGCCGGCGATCGCTGCCGCGATCATTGCCCCGCACCGAGTCGTGCAGCGCCACCTCGTGCGCGGCCACCGAGTCGGCGAGCTGCTTGACCAGCGTGGACAGCTCCTCGATTTCGGCCGCGAGCGGCTGGGCCGTCGCCAGCGCCCGGTCGATCACCGAGTCGGCTTTGGCCTCGATAGCGCTTAGCCGGCGGCCGAATTCGGCGAGCTGGCGCGCGAGATCGCCCGAGCCGCGCGCCAGATTGGCGAGCTGGTTGCTCGCCTCCAGCCGATCGTGCTTGCGGGCGGCGATGGCGTTATAGACCGCGAGCGCAGTCAGCGTGCCGAGCGCCACCAGCGCCGATTCGGCCCCGGTGAAGCCGAAGCGCAGATAGACCACAAAGCCGATCGAGCCGGCGATCAGCACCATGCAAGCCGCGATGAAGATGGCGCTGATGCGCACCATGCCGCAAAACCCCTCGGGAATGATTCGCGCCTGAACTGTACTCAGTGTCCACAAGCGCCGCTACGCCGCAAGTCTGTCTCAAGGCAATAGCTAAGCCTTTGCTCTGGTTTTATAACGCCAAATCGATGAGCTTGGTGAGATGCCACAATCTATCCCCGCTGCGGCACCGCACACGGAACCCGCAGCCGCGCCCAGGCCCGGATTGATCGGCTGGATCGAGCGCCGGCCGCAGGCCGCGTTCGGCGGCTTTCTGGCCCTGCATTTCGTGGTCTGGACCGCGCTGCCGGCGCTCTTTTACGCCAACCTGCCGCTCGATCTCATCGAAGCCCTCACCTACGGCCGCGAATGGCAACTCGGCTACGACAAGCTGCCGCCGTTGCCATGGTGGCTGGTCGAGATCCTGCATCGCACGATCGGGGCGGATGTCGCCTATTATGCGCTGGCGCAGGCCGTCGTGCTGATCGCCTTTGCTTTGGTCTTCGCCACCGCGCGGCCACTGGTCGGGGCAACGGGCGCGCTCGTTGCCGTGCTGATCATCGATGGCCTGCACTACTTTCAGTACACGGCGGTGAAATTCAATCACGACGTCGTTCAGCTGCCGTTCTGGGCGCTGGCCGCTTACGCCTTTCATGCCGCGCTTAAGCGCGGGCGGCTCGGGCACTGGATCTTGCTCGGCGTGGGCTTCGGCGGCGCGCTATGGGCCAAATATTTCGTCATCGTGCTGGCTGCGCCCTATGCGCTGTTCATGCTGTTCGACCGGGAGGCGCGGCGCGCCTTGGCGACGCCGGGGCCGTGGCTTGCGCTCGCCATCGCGCTTCTCATCGCGTCGCCGCATGTGATGTGGCTGTTCCAGACCGATTTCCTGCCGTTTGCCTATGCCAGCCATCGCGCCGCGCCGGTGCGCGGCTGGTTCGATCACATCCTGCATCCGGCAATGTTCGCAGGCAGCCAGATCTTTTTCGCGCTGCCGTCTCTGTTTATTGCGGCGGGGCTGTTCTGGCCGAAAGCGAAAGCGACTCCCCTCCCCGGCCGTCTCGTGGCGGATACGTTCGATCGGCGCATCGTCACGCTGCTTGCCCTCGGACCGGGGCTCGCCACGATCGCGCTCATCGCCGTCAGCGGGCGTGGCGCCGTCGCGATGTGGGGCTATCCGTTGTGGCTCTATCTCGGCCTGTGGATCGTCATGGCCGCGCGCGCGCCGCTCGATGCGGCGCGGCTAAAGCACATTGTCGCCCATTGGGCCGCCGTCTTTACGATCTTCGTCATTGTCTTCATCGCCAATTATGCGGTGCTGCCGTATTTCGACCACCGCTACCGCGCTGTGTTGTTTCCAGGCGACAGGCTCGGCGAAGAGCTGACACAGCGCTTTCACACAGCGACCGGCGCACCGCTGCGCTATGTCGTCGGCTCGATGTGGGACGGTGGCAATCTCGCGCATTATTCGCCGGACCAGCCGCAGGTCTTGATCGACGGCGCGCCGCAACGCACGCCATGGATCGATCTCAACGATTTGCGCAACAAAGGCGCCGTCGTGGTGTGGACGCAGGGCGACACCACACAGCTGCCGCCGCAATTCGCCGCGGTCGCGGCCAACGCCGAAATTGGCGCGCCGTTCGATCTGCCGATGCGCCGCGGCGCTGGCGAGGTTCATGTCGGCTGGGCGATCTTAAAGCCGCAAGCTCGTTAGGGAGGTCGGTGTCTAGCTTTCAGTGATTGGCGCTGCGAGATTTCCCGTCGTCCACCACGGTCGCGAGCTTCAAGGCCAGCAATTCGGCCGGCTGGAAATAATAAAGCTCCTCGCGCGGCGTCTCCATCGCGTGGATCCACACCTCAAGATCGATACCCATGTCGCGCAAATATTGTTGGCACTCCGCCGAAATCTTCTGGGCATCTTCCATGCTGGCGGCAGCGGACAGATTGTCGCCGCCGACCGCCGCCACCTCGTGCACGCCGATGGCCGCGTTCGATGCGGCGCGGCGCTCGACACCGCCGGCAAAGACCAGGGGGCACGACGAGGCGCAGTAACGGCCGCTTTCGACCTCGGTTGCGAATTTTTTCTGGCGGATCAGGCGTCCCATCGCCAGCGCATCGCGCACCGAGCCGCCGGGAGAGCGCAGTACTACATTCTTCACGTAAGAGCCGCGCTTGGCGATCTCGGTGGCGAACTGGTCCGCCGTGCCGAACATGATGGTGCCCGTGGCCGTCAACCGGCCGTCGCCGATGAGTTCGAATGTCATCTTATCCCGCAACACCGCGTCGGGCTGCCGCACCGGCGCCGCGCGGCCGCCGCCAGCTTTGCGTGCCGGGAGCGGCTGTGCCGTCGGCTGTTCGGTGGACGGCAGCGCTGAGGTTCTCTCGTCGGCGGCCTTCTGAAGGTTGGCATAGTCGAGAATGATCACGGCCACGGTCGCCGCCAAGAGGCCGCGGTAGAGCCAGCGCAGCACGTCGTCGTCCGGCGTGCCGCCCAACCAGCCGAGGAACCAGGATCGCAGCGATTGGACCTGCGCCACGCGCCTAATCCTTCTTGGCGGCGCGCGCGGTTGCCAGCGCGGTGACGTTTTCATCGGCAGATAGCTGCAATGGCGCGCCGATATCGCCAGCCAACAGCGCACGATCGCTTTGCAGCCGCTCGACCTCGTGGGCCAGCCGCAGTGCCGTCAGCATTTGTGCAGCCGTCATGCTCTCCGCCGCCGCCGCCGGATCGTTCTCACGCCGGATGCCGGCATGCACGATGCATAGGATAAAGACCAAAACCGCCGGCATCAGATCGATGGAGATGGCCCCGGCCCAGCTCGGCAGAAAGTCGCCGGCATAGCGCAGCACCGCTTCGGCCGTGGACAGCGGTTGGAAGCGCGCCGGTTCCACCGGCGGGGTATCCAAAATCTTGTCGGCGGCTTGCGACAGCGCGGCCGCCTGCGCCGCCACCGCGGTTTCCACCTTACCGACCACGGACGTCTGGCGCTCCGCCAGATCGCCGCGCCCATCGGCTGCGGGCGCGATGAAGCCGGCGACCAGCCCGTCGGCGGCGCGCTTGACCGCGGGCGCGACCGAGGTTTGCTGCAGCTTGGCGATCACGCCCATCAGGCTCATCGCCTCCTTGCCGAAAGCGTCGCTGCGCTCATTGATGGGGCCGCGGTCCGACACCAGCCCGCGCATTTTTTCGAGGTTGGCGCTGCCCTGATCGAACAGCACCTTCACCTTGTCGGCGGAGCCCGCCACTTCCTGTCCGAGCGCACCGAGCTGATTCGACATTTGGGTGAGCAGCTGAACCACGGTGCCGGACCCGGACGTGCCGGTGAGCGAGCCGTTGCGCTCGGCATCCGCCAGCGTGGAAAACCGCGTCGCCGCCATCTGAATATCGGGCAGCAAGCTTTGCGCCGCGAGCGCATTATTGTGCGCCCGATCAAGATCGCGCGTGTAGGCTTGCACGGTGACGGCGAGATGCTGCTGGATGGCTGCGGCGCCGGCGAGCGCCGAAGCGTTAAGCCACGCCGACATCGCAATGATCATCAGCGAGCCAAGCCCCATGCAGGCGAACAACAGGCCGCGGCTTGTCTTGTCCTGCACATGCGGCAGGAAGCGGATCAGAAACGTCCAGAAGGCGTAGATGCCGACTGAAACCGCCACCGAATAGATAACGGCGGCAAAAAACACCACCGTGGCATCGCCGTTGAGCAGATCGCGGACGCCCAGATAAGTATAGACGCCGCTGGCGAGCGCGAGCACGCCGAGCGTGACCCGCGTTGTAACTTCGAGACGTGAAACGCCGTCGCGTAGTGCTACCGACATGATTCTCCATTCTCCGAAGCGGACTACCGCCGCACGTGCGCCCCTTTTTCAGATTTCGTGGTTAAATCGGCAGGAAATCCGCCTCAAATATGGCGGGCGGTTATGTCAATTGACGTAGGAGGCGTGCGACGTCGACTGGACGTATCTACGCTACCGCCCGAATCACCCGCCCCACCTTCTCGAAAATCTCACCGATCTGCGCCTCGCTGACGATCAGCGGCGGCATCAGTTCGATCGTATCGCCGGCGATGCGCACCATGAGGTTTTCATCGCGGAACGCCCGCTCCATCGTTTCATAGCCGCGCAATCCGGGAGCTCCGGGACGTGATGCGAGATCGATGCCGGCGGTGATCCCGACGGTGCGGATATCGAGCACGTTCGGCAGGCCCTTGAGCGTCATCGCGGCGTCGGCGAAGCGTGGCTCCAGCGCCTTGGCGCGTTCGAACAGATTCTCGTCGCGATAAAGATCGAGCGTGGCGAGGCCGGCGGCGCAAGCAAGCGGATGCGCCGAATAAGTGTAGCCGTGGAACAGTTCGGGGACATGCTCGGGTCCCCGCATGAAGGTTTCATAGATGCCGTCGCGCGCGATCACCCCGCCCATCGGCACAGAACCCGATGTGATGCCTTTGGCAAACGTGATGAGGTCGGGGATGACGCCATAGCGCTCGGCGGCGAAAGCGTAGCCGAGACGGCCGAAGCCGGTGATCACCTCATCGAAGATCAGCAGGATGTCGTGGCGGTCGCAGATCGCGCGCAGCTTTTGCAGATAATCTTTGGGCGGCGGCAAAACGCCGGTCGAGCCGGCCATCGGCTCGACGATGACGGCGGCGATGGTCGAGGCATCGTGCAGCGCGACGACGCGTTCAAGTTCGTCGGCCAGGTGCGCGCCCCATTCCGGCTCGCCTTTGGTGAAGGCCTGATGCTCGCGGCTATAAGTCGCCGGCAAATGATCGACGCCGGCCAAGAGCGTGCCGAAGAGTTTGCGGTTGGCGACGATGCCGCCGACCGAAATGCCGCCGAAGCCGACGCCGTGATAGCCGCGCTCGCGGCCGATGAGCCGCGTGCGGGAGCCCTCGCCGCGCACATTATGATAGGCGAGCGCCAGTTTGAGCGCGGTGTCGACCGCCTCGGAGCCCGAATTGCAGAAGAACACGCGGTTGAGATCGCCCGGCGCCAGCGCCGCGACCCGGCTTGCAAGCTCGAACGATTTCGGATGGGCGAACTGGAACGCCGGCGCATAATCGAGCTCCTCGGCCTGGCGCTTGATCGCGGCCACGATCGGATCGCGGTTATGGCCGGCATTGGTGCACCACAGCCCGGCGGCACCGTCGAGCACGGCGCGGCCCTCGGGCGTGAAGTAGTGCATGTCCTTGGCGCGCGCGATCAGCCGCGGCGCGCGCTTGAACGCGCGATTCGGCGTGAACGGAATCCAAAACGATTCGAGATCGTTGGGGATGGGGGCTGGTGCCGGCATCGCTGCACTCCACCGTCAGGCGCGGGCTTGTCCCGCGCATCCCGACAGTTTGGCACGGCCGTATGCTATGAATCGAGATGGCCGCGCCTTCGCCCGGCCATGACGAAACCGGGGCCGCTTGCCGCCATTTAACCCTGCTGATACCACCCGCCGATGGCCGACAAATCGGAAAAATCCAACAAGCTCAAGGCGCGCCTGCCGCGCGGGCTGGCCGACCGCACGCCCGGCGAGATCGCCGCGACGCGGGCGATGATCGAGAAAATCCGCGCGGTCTATGAGCTTTACGGCTTCGAGCCGGTGGAGACGCCGGCCATCGAATATACCGACGCGCTCGGCAAATTTTTACCCGACCAGGACCGGCCCAACGAAGGCGTGTTCTCGTTCCAGGACGACGACGAGCAATGGCTATCGCTGCGTTACGATCTGACCGCGCCGCTCGCCCGTTACGTCGCGGAAAATTTCGACGCGCTGCCGAAGCCCTATCGCTCGTATCGCTACGGCTATGTGTACCGTAACGAGAAGCCCGGCCCCGGCCGCTTTCGCCAATTCATGCAATTTGATGCTGACACAGTGGGGTCGTCTTCGCCCGCCAGCGACGCCGAGTTGTGCATGATGGCGGCGGACACGATGGAAGCGCTGGGGATTCCACGTGGCAGTTATGTAGTTAAGGTGAGCAATCGGAAGGTTCTCGACGGTCTGATGGACGTTATCGGACTGAGTGGCGAGAAAAACGCAATTCGTCGTCTGACCGTTCTTCGCGCGATGGATAAATTTGACCGATTAGGCGATCTCGGCGTCAGACATTTGTTGGGTAAGGGTCGGAAAGATGAATCCGGTGATTTCACGAAAGGAGCAGACCTGAACGAAGCTTCTATCGTAACCGTTATGGGAGTTTTCGAATCTGTCGCCGATTCAGAAGTAAAAATCGCTCAGCTCGACTTACGCCTTACAAACAGTGAAATTGGACAGCAAGGTCGTCGTGAGCTTGAAGAAATTCGAGCGTTAATAGCAGCCGCAGGCTACTCGGACGGTCGAATAGTCATCGACCCCTCCGTCGTCCGCGGCCTCGAATATTACACCGGCCCGGTCTTCGAAGTTGAACTGACATTCTCCACCGACGGCCAAGACGGCTCGCCGCGCTTCGGCTCGGTCGGCGGCGGCGGGCGGTATGACGGCCTCGTCTGGCGCTTTCGCGGCGAGCCGGTGCCGGCGACGGGATTTTCCATCGGCGTGTCGCGGCTCCTCGCCGCGCTCGAATATCTCGGCAAGGTCGATCTGAAAACCGAGCGCGGCCCGGTGGTCGTCACGGTCTTCGACAAGGATCGCATCGCCGATTATCAGAACATGGTGGCGACGCTGCGCAATGCCGGCATCCGCGCCGAGCTTTATCTCGGCTCCGGCAAATTCGGTCCGCAGATGAAATATGCCGACAAGCGCAATGCGCCTTGCGTCGTCATCCAGGGCTCCGACGAAAAGGCCAAGGGCGAAGTCACGATCAAGGATTTGATCGTCGGCGCGGAACTGGCGAAGCTCGAAAAGGGCCGCGACGAGCATTTGCAGAAACAGGCGGAGGCGCAGCGCGCCGTGCCGGAGGCCGACCTTGTCAAAACCGTGCGCGAAGTGCTGGCGCGGCACGGCCTCGGGTAGTGCTCGATATTTTAGGGTAGCGTTCAGTGCTTCATGAACGGTATTGAAAAGACCGTCTTTCCCACGGAGTTCCGTACGATCAGCGTCAAGCCCGGATCGTCGTAGCCGCCGGCCTGCCGCAACTCGCGAATGAGGCGGCGGGCATAATCGAACGCCGCGCTGTCGTCCGCCATCAGCGTGCCGCCGCGAAAGTCGTGTTGCTCGCCGTAGCTGCGGACGTCGAAATAGTACGGATGCAAGCGCTCCTCCCCGGTGGCTGGATGTTTTTTAGGCAACGCGCCGGCCTGGGCGAGGTTCCCGGCAGGCCCTGGCGGGGGAATTTACTTGCGGATAAAGTGTTATTCGTCTCGAGGCGATTGCACGGGATGGGGCCGTGAATAGGCATTTCGCAAAGCGGAACTTACGGCGGCGCGTCATAGCGCTAGCCGCCGCCTATGCGATTGCGCTGTCGAGCCTGATCGCGAGCTTCGGCACTGCGCTAGCCGCAGCCGAAGCCGCCGCGGTTCCCGGCGGCATCATCTGCCACACCCTCATCGGCGGGCAGCAAACGCCCTCCCCCGCCGACAGCAACGGCAAAATGTGCACCGACTGCTGCTGCGTCGGCTGCATGATGCCGCTTGCCGCGGTTCCGCCGGCCCCCGCCAGCGCCGCGCCATTACTGCAAGCTTCCAGCCATCGCATCGCGGCACCCGCAATCGCCGCTCTCGACGGCGGCCGCGAGGCCAAATACCACCGCTCGCGAGCGCCTCCACTGACTGCGTGACGCCCGGCTGCCGCATCCTCGGCGGCCGCAATTCGCACGCTTTCATCGGAGAACTTCCATGTTCCGCCATCCAAGGTGCTCGCGCGCAAACTATTCACGCGTCTGCGCGCTCGCACCGCTGTTCGTCTCACTGTCTTTCTCACATGCGCTGGCCCATTGCTTTGTCGGCGCGCGGTTCTTTCCCGCGACGCTTGCCATCGACGATCCTTGCGTGGCCGACGAGTTGTCGCTGCCGACCGTACAGTGGTCAAAGACCGGCGACGTTCCGCCGGCGACCGAGTGGGACGTTTCGGCGGAAATTTCCAAGCGCATCACCGCGGACTTGGGTCTCTCCATCGGCGACACCTGGTCGCAAATCCGTCCGCCGGGCGGCCCGACCGCTGCGGGTTTTTCGGATCTCGAAACCACGCTGCAATACCAGCTCCTCAAAGACAGCCCGCATGAACTGGCGATGTTGCTCGGCCTCATCGTCGATTGGGGCGGCACCGGCGCCAGCAATTCCGGCATAGGAACGCCGTATAGCCTGCTCACCCCGACATTTTATGCCGCCAAGGGATTTGGCGACCTACCCGACGAGGCCGGATGGCTGCGCGCCTTCGCGGTGACCGGACAGGTCGGCTATCAGTTTCCGACCACGTCCTATGACGTCGCCCAGGGCACCTATATTCCGCAAGTCCTGGTCTATGGCGCATCGCTGCAATACAGCATGCCTTATCTGAAATCGGAGATTGCGGATTTAAAGCTGCCAGATTTCATCAATCACCTGATTCCGATCGTCGAGGCGCAATTGGCAACGCCGGTCGCCAACAATCTCGGCAACAGCCCGGTTACGACCGGCACCATCAATCCGGGCGCGATCTGGGTCGGCAGCTATTTTCAGGTCGGGCTCGAGGCGGTGGTGCCGGTCAACCATGCCAGCGGCACCGGCGTCGGCTTCCTCGGGCAATTGCATCTTTATCTCGACGACATGTTCCCGACGACGATCGGCCAACCCCTCCTCGGCCCTTCGACCCCGCTGCAAAAACCCAACTTCTAAAGGTACATACCATGCGAACGCTCATCATCATTGTGTCGTTATTGCTCGTAGCATTGGGCGGCGGTGCCGCGCAGGCCCACGCCTTTCTCGATCACGCCAGCCCGTTGGTCGGCTCTACCGTTGCGGCCGCTCCGCACGAAGTCGCGCTCTCTTTCACGCAAAACCTCGAACCGGCTTTCAGCTCGGTCGAGGTGACGGACGCGAGCGGCGCCCGGGTCGATGCAGGCAAGGCGTCGATCAGCGGCAATACGATGCGGATCGGAGTGAAGGCGCTCGGACCCGGCAGCTACCGCGTGCGCTGGCGCGCGCTCTCGGTCGACACCCATACCACCGAGGGCAGCTTCACGTTCCATGTCGGCGGGTCATAGCTTGTCCGATCCGCTGGTCTATGTCCGCGCCGTTCATTTCGCCGCCACGCTCCAGGTGGCGGGCGTCGCCTTCTTTCTTGTCTTCATCGCTGAGCCGGCATTTCGCAACGCCGCAAGCGACACGCGCGTCGCCGCCAAAGTCCGCTCGCGGCTGACATGGCTCGCGTGGATCGGCCTGGTGCTCGCCGTGATATCGGGCGCGGCGTGGCTCGTCCTCACCGCGGCGGCGATGAGCCAGCAACCGTTGGCGGGAGTGTTCTCCGGTGGCGTGCTGTGGACGGTGCTGTCCGATACGACGTTCGGCAATGACTGGCTGTTGCGCGCAGTGCTGGCGTGCCTCCTCGCCGGATTATTTGCTCCGGCCCTGTCGCAACAGCGGATCGCGTCGCCCGGGGTCAAGTCGGCTTTGGTGATTTCGGCCGCGGCGCTTGTCGGGTCATTGGCCTGGGCCGGACACGCGGCCGGCGGCATTGGCGTAGAAGCAACGGTACATCCGATTGCCGACGTGTTGCATCTCGTCGCCGCGGCGGCGTGGGTCGGTGCACTCATTCCACTCGCGCTGCTATTGAGCACAGTTACGCAGGAAGCGGCGTCTCTCGCAATCGCACGAACCGCAACATTGCATTTCTCCACGCTCGGCATCGCCAGCGTCGCCACGCTGCTGGCGACCGGCCTCATCAACACCTGGTATCTTGCCGGCAGCGTGCCGGCGCTGGTCGGAACGGATTATGGCCGCTTGCTACTCGCGAAAATCGCGGTGTTCCTGTGCATGGTCGCCATCGCAGCGTTCAACCTGCTGCGGCTGACGCCGCGCATCGTCAAAATCGCCAATGTCACCGCCGCGCAGCATGCGCTGGGCCAATTACGCCGGAACGCTGCGATCGAGACCGTCGCGGGCGCGATCGTCCTGACCATCGTCGGCGTTCTCGGCACCTTGCCGCCCGCCATCCACGCCGCCCATCACCATCCGGTGTACGGAGCCGTCCCCGCCGACGCTGCTTTCCAGCACATCCATACCGACCAGGGCATGGCGGACGTCACGATCATGCCCGGCCGGGTCGGGACGGCGCGCGCAACAATCCGCCTTTGGACCGAAGATTTTGAACCGCTTGCGGCCAAGGAGGTGACATTGACCGTCACTCCCCCGGCGGCGGGAAGCAAACCGACCACGCGCGTTGCCTCGCAAGACTCCGATGGAGCTTGGCAGGTCGATGGAATCGAACTTTCGCAGCCGGGCAATTGGACGGTTACGGTGGGCGCCCTGCTCGGCCCTCACAAGCACATCTTGCTGGACGCCCCGATTGTGATCGAGTCGAAATAGTGGAACACCGGCGTGACCGTCATGCCCGCGCTTGTCGCGGGCATCCCGATTAGCAAGCACAGTGCAAATCTAATCGAGATGGCCGGAACAAGTCCGGCCATGACTACTTAGAAATCCGTCTCCAGCCTCGTGCCGATGATCGAAACCGGCCCGCGATCGCGGTTATAGGCGGGGTTAACGACGAACTGATAGTCGATCGTCGCATTCCATTTGTACACGGGAAACAAATAATAGGCCTCGATGATCTGCTCGAGGCCGGGATGCGGCAACTGCCCGTCGCCGACCAGGATGCCCAAGCCGCCGTCGTTGAGAAAGGCTTCGTGCGCGGCCGTGATGCCGTTGACGATGCCGGCCAAGGAAAACGTGTCGTCGGGACGGCCCCATTGCGTTCCCTTCAGCGCCAGACCGGCGGCGGCCGTGCGGTCGACGTCGGTATAAGAATCCGGCTCGATATTGCCGCTGGCAAAACCGGCGCGCGCGAACACGCCGAGATCGGACGTGAGTTCCTGTTCGAGATTGGCGCTCAAGCCGGTGCGGTTGCGATACTGCCGCACCGGGGCGAGTTCGGCAGGCATGCCGGTGAGCTGAGACAGGGCAATGGCATCTTGATAGGTGCCGAGCCGCGCGCGGGTGAGAAAGCCGGTGATCGCGATCTTGCCGGGATGGCTCCAGAGATCGTAACGGCGCTCGATTTCGCCGACCCACTGGAACTGGTCGAAAGTGGTGTCGAGGTCCTCGCTGTTCGGCACCGTCGAAAGATCGAAGACCCCGCCGCGGAAGATCCACTTGTCCTCGTACCACTCCGCGGCGGCGCCGTAAGTATAGCCCCAGGCATCGGCGGCATAGTCGAACGTTCCGGCGTCGATCAATGTCCAGTTCATGAAATCCTTGCGCGGGTTTTGCGCGTATTTGTTCTGATCGAAGACATCGGAGACGGAGTACTTGCCGATCGAGATCACCAGCCGGTCCGTGGTATTCGAGCCTTCGAATTGATTCTGATCGGCCGGCACCTTTTCGCTGTCGCCGCCGAGATCGATGGTCTGGCGCAAGAATGCGCGCTGGATGCGCGAATAGGGCACCCCCGCGCCGACCTTGAACGACGCGCCGCTCGGAAAGCCGGCAATGCCTTCGGTATTGCTCAGCCCAAAACCCTGGTCGATTTCCGGGTCGACCCAGAACTCGGCGCCCTGCCATAGTTTCACGCCGGCGAAATACATGACGTCCCAGCTCTCGCGCCCCTGGTTGGGATCGAGGCTATGCGCGCCGAAATAAGGCGAGTGGAACGGCGCGTCGTATTGCTCGATGAACGTGGTCTGGCCGTGCAGCGCAAAGCGGTCGAGCTCGAGATCTAAAATCCCCTTGGTGAAAATAGCCGGATCGATGCCGTTCTGGCCGAGCTTATAGTCGAGGCCGACGCGCAGCGTCTGCAACGACAGATCGGAATCGAAGCGCTGCGCGCCGGCGGGAAAAGTGACGCCACGCGAAAAGTAATCGGTATAGAGATACTCGAAGCGCGCCGCCCAGTTTTCGTTTAGCGCGACTTCGGCGCCGGTGCCGGCCACGCCGCCGACGCGCGGCACCATGAATAAGTCCTCGACGGTGCCCGGGGTCGCGGTGCCGCCGACCGGCACGCCGGCGATCTGTGTGCGGCTGAACTGGTCGTAGCTCCAGGCCAAGCCGCCGGTCGCGTAAAACAGCCAATTGCCGTCCGTGCCGAGCTTTGGCGCGTAACCGAAACGGCCGCGTATGGTGCCGGAGAATTCGATCTGTTCGGAATAATTGGCCAAGCCCGTGGCCGCGGAACTGAACGACCGGTTGCCGCCGACGAAGCTTGGAAACGATATGTCGGTCTCCAGGCCCAACAGCCAGCGCGAGGGCGACACATAATTATATCCGCCCTGAAGCCCGACCAGGTAGCTGCCGGTGCCGGCGGAGAAGCTGTAGGCGTTGGCGAAGTCGACCGTGCCACCCAGGCCGGGCGTCGCCGACCAATTCGACGATCCCAGCGCATAATCGAGATGCCCGCCGAGATAGAAGCCGGTCCAGTCATAAGCCGGCGCAGGCGGCGGCGCCTTGGTCGGAAGATCGCCAGCCGCGGCAGCCCCTGCAAAACCGCCTAGCACTGTGCCGTAAACTAACAGCCGCCGCATCGCCGCCCCACGCCCGCAAGCGGCCTAACCTGCACTGGGCGTGCCGCCGTGTCGATTGAACAATGACGTAATGGCGAGGGTGTGGATTGCGACGTTGCGGAATTAGAATTGCGCGTGCATGCGGGCGCCAATCACCGAGGCCGGGCCGCGATCCTCGTTGTAGCCGGGATTGACGATGAACTGATAATCGACTGTCAGCTTGAAGAACGACACCGGCAGCTCGTAATAGGCTTCGATGATCTGTTCCGGTCCGGGATGCGGCAGCATGCCGTCACCGACCAGAATGCCCAAGCCCCCGTCGTTGAGAAATCCCTGATGGATTTTGGTGATGCCGTTGATCACGCCTGCAACGCCCACGCTGTCGTCGGGACGGCCCCATTGCTTGCCGGTGAGCGAAAGACCCGCCGCGGCGGTGCGATCGACGTCGGTGAAATCGTACGGCTCGATATCGCCATTGGCGAAACCGGCGCGCGCGAACACGCCGAGGTCTTCGGTGATCTGCTGCTCGAGATTGAGGCTCACGCCGCCGCGGCCGGTATAGTGGCGCACGGCCGCGACATCGATCGGACCGCCGGTCGTGGCCGCCAAGGCAATCGCGTCGGCGAAACTGCCCATGCGCGCGCGTGTGAGAAAACCGGTGACCGCCAATTTGCCGGGCTGGCCCCAGAGTTGGTAGCGCCGCTCGATTTCGCCGACCCATTGGAATTGCACAAAAGTCGGGTCCAGGTCGGCGCTGTTCGGAACCGTCGATTGATCGAACAGGCCGCCGCGAAACGTCCAGTCGCCCTGATACCATTCGGCGGCGGCGCCGTAGGTGTAGCCCCAAGCGTCGGCGGCGTAATCGAACGTGGCGGTATCGATCAGCGTCCAGTTCATGAAATCGTTCTTGGGATCGTGGGCGTATTTGTTGTTGTCGAATATGTCGGTGACGGCGAACTTGCCGACCGTCAGCACCAGCCGATTCGAGGTTTGCGAACCGCTGAACTTGTTGGCGTCGGCATCCACTTTTTCGGTGTCGCCGCCGAGATCGATGGTCTGCCGGATGAACGCGCGCGGAATGCGGGCATAAGGATCCGATTCACCGACCTTATAGGCTTCGCCGCTGGGAAATCCGGCGACGCCGAGCGTCGCGCTCAAACCGAAGCCCTGATCGATTTCCGGATTGACCCAAAGCTCGGCGCCCTCCCATAGCCGCCAGCCGAGAAAAGCGGTGGCGTCAAAAGTCTCGCGTCCCTGGTTCGGAATGAGGCTGTTGGTCCCGGTATAGGGCGAACGAAACGGCGGATCGTATTGCTCGAGGAAAGTGGTTTGGCCGTGGACCGCGAAATTGTCGGTTTGCAGCGCCGGCAGCGTCACGTCTTTGTCCGCCGACTTCGACGTGTCGGAGTTGAAGCGGTAATCGAGGCCCGCCCGCAATTCGTTGAGCATTAGATCGGAATCGAAGCGCTGCGCGCCGGCCGGAAACGTGACGCTGCGATTGCCATAGTCGGTGAACAGATATTCGAATTGCGCGGTCCAATGCGACGCCAAGGCGACCTCGACGCCGGCGCCCACCACCCCGCCGACGCGCGGCACGAGATACAAGTTCTCCATCGTCCCCGGCACCGCGGCGCCGCCCGCTGGAAAGCCTGCAAGTTGCGTGCGCGTGAACTGGTCGTAGCTGAAGGCGAAGCCGCCGGTGACGTAATACAGCCAATTCCCCGGCGCGTAGCCGACACGGCCGCGCACGTTGCCGGACAATTCCACCCGTTCCAGGTAATTCGCGGTGCCAATCGGCGCTGAGGAAAACGTCTGAGTGCCGCCGACAAAACTAGGGAACGAGACATCTGCCGCGACGCCGACGAGCCAACGCCAGGCAGTCATGGCATCGTAACCAGCCTGGAACCCGAGTAGGTAGCTGCCGTTGCCGGTAGAAAAATTGTACGCATTGGAGAAATCGAGCGAACCGGAGAGGCTCGGCGCCGGGCTACCACCTTGCGTCGCCGACCAGTTCGAGCCGCCGAGCGCGTAGCCGACATGCGCGCCGAGATAGAACCCGGTCCATTCATAGGAAATCGGCGCTGCCGGTGGCGGCGCCTTTGTCGCCATCACGGCCGTGAGGTCGGCGGCCTGCGCGCTGCCCGCGAGCACGATCAGCCCTATGCCGGCTCCGCGAAGTCCCCGCATCTCGACCCCAACCCTCAACCACGTCGCCTCGGACCGGCATTGCTGCCATTTCGCTCACGACAATAGCGTGACAGCGTCTTCTCCCGATGGTCCTGCCCCATAGTTTCGCGAACGTCACCCCTAAATATTGTTCACCCCCCGACATTGTTCACTTTCGGATCGTTTGGAGCAACGACTGCACTTTGCAATGTGTTCTACAGTAACAGCTGCGCTTGCCGCAGCGCGCGTCCGCCCGCGATAACGTTTCAAATCTTCTTCGAAATGCCGATGAAATATCCGCGGCGCGGGCCGTATTGCGGAGCGAATACGCCGATGCCGCTGCCGCTTCTGAGCTGGTAGATCGTGTCGAACAGGTTGACGACGTCGAAGCGCACCATAACGGGCTTGCCGTCGGGCATGGCGAATTCGCGCGACAGGCCGGCGTTGAACTGCGCATAGGGCGCTTCGCTGCCGATATTGGCGTCGCCGGTGCGCAAGCCGGAGCCGTAGATCATGTCGGTCGAGAACCGCGTGCCGTTCCACAGGTAGGACAGGCCCGCCGAACCGGTCACGAACTGGCTGTGATCGGTGTAGACCCAGTGCGACTGGATATATTGGAATTCGGTCAGGCCGCCGAGATCGGCGAGCGGCGTGGCGTTGTCGAACAGATATTGGCTCGACACGATGCCGGTGGCTTTCTCCTGCCCCACCGACAGATTGCCATAGGCCTGGAAATTGCCGCTGTTGAGCTTGGCGGAAAGCTCGATGCCCTCATTGATGCCCTTGGCGTAATTGAAGGCGCTGAGCACGAGGGCTTGGCCGAAAGTGCCGTTGTCGAGCAAATCCTTGGCGATCTTGTAATAGGCGTCGATGCCGAGATCGAGCGTGGTGCAATCCTTCGCCGTCGTCGTGGTGCAGCCGAACTCGATCTTCCGGTCGGCGCCGGCGTCGAAATAGTGCGACCGCTCCGGCAGCACAGGGCTTGTCCCGCCGCTCGGCGGTGCGCCCGTCGTGCCGTCGAACAGCGCGATATTGGCGGGCGCCGCCTCGACCAGAACCGGCGGCGTGAAGTAGCGCGCGTAGCCGGCATGAAACGTCGTATCCGCGAACGGCTTGTAGGTGAAGCTGACGCGCGGGCTTAGTTGGTTGGCATCGACATATTGCCACATCTGGTCGAAGCGGAGCCCCGCATTCATCGTCAGCGTATTGGTGATCTTCCACTCGTCCTGGGCATAAATTCCGGCAAGCCAGCCGAGCTTCGCGGCGTCGTCGGTTATGATTTCGGGGCTTGATACGCCATCCGGTTCGACCAGCGACGAATTGTCGACGTTGGTTTGCTCGCCGCTGACGGTGAAGCCCATGCGCAAGGTATGCGCCGGATTGATCAGGTACGAGGCGTCACCCTGCATGCCGTTGGTATAAGATTGCCGGCTGATGTCCGAAGCGATGCCGTTCAAAAGCAGGTCGCCGACCGGATCCGGCATGAAGTGCAGATTGTTGTAGCGGGTAAAATAAGACAGTTGGCCGTCGAAGCCGTTCACCGATCGCTGCAGCGCCAGCACGCCGAATTGGGTGTCCTCGGTCTGGTTCTCGTTGAGCTTCGATGAATCGAAAGTGCTGGCTCCGGCCACCGGGACGGCAATTCCGGGAAAGAGCGGCGCATTGGGTACGTTGGGAATTTGGAAGCTACTGGTGGCGGTCCCGGCGATCAGGCTTAAGCGCGTATAGGGGTCGACGAAGGTCGACATATAAGCGAAGCCCTTTTCCTGCTGCGAAAAATCGTGGATGGCGTTGAGCGTCGGCAGCGGATTCTCGATGCCCTCCGTGGTCTGCAAATAGCTGCCGGTGAAGAAATATTGTACGCCGCCGAAACAGGGCGCGGTCGAGGATGGCGGCTTTGCCGTGCCGGATGGGCAGTTCGCGCCGAACGTGCCGCCATATTCGAAGCTCGGCTCGATCGTTCCCCGGCTGCCGCCGTAAAAATTCACGCTGCCCGAATTGTTGAAAATGTCGTTGCGGGTGGTGATGTCGACTAAGCCCACCGTGCGCATTCCGTATTCGGCCGGCAGCGCGCCGGTGACCAGCGATATGCTGCCGATCAAGGCCGTATCCAAAACGCTGCCGAAGCCGGTGACGCCGTCGGGCAGCATCACGCCATTGATGCGGAATTGCACATTGGCGTGATCGTTGCGGACATGGATCGAACCGCTCGCGGCAGAATCCTGCGACACGCCCGGCGCCTGCAGCAACACTTTCTCGACGGGCGCATTGGTGCCTTGCGGCAGCGCCTGGATAGCCTCGTGGCTGAGCGTGTCGGAGGTGGCGCCGGCGGTGGTGTAGAGATTGCTGCGCGCTTGGTCGAAGCCGGTCTCTTTCGCGGTGAGTTGATCGGCCGGCGAAGGCGGCGGCGGCGACGCGGGGTGGTGGACGACAGGCCGCGGCTTAGGCGGCGCCGTAACGGTTATTTCGGGAAGCTGAATCTGCGCGCGCGCCGTTGCGCCGAGCGCAAAGAGCGCCGCGACAACGGCGGCACCGCCGGCACACACGCGAGAAAGACGACAACCCCGAGCAGACATGACACTCCGCCAATAAATCTTGCAAACACCGACCTTGCGGCCAGTGCCTTAGCGGTCGTGCTGTCTTGGCAAATCGCGTGACGTCGAGGAGAGAACGAGCACCGACCGCTGGCTTAAGCCGCAGGCGGAGCGCGCGATTGGAAGGAAAAGCGCCGCGGCTCGGCGATGCCGTGCGCGACGGTAACAGAGTGCTTGATCAGCTCGAATCCGGTCGGCACCGGCAGCTTCGGCGGCTCGGACACGAAAGAGGTCGCGACCAGGAAGATGGAAGCGCAGATCGCGCAATAATCGTCATCGTCAGCGGGATTTTGCGCCGGCAGCTGCGCGGAGCCTTGCGCGACCGTGACCTTATGCGTGCCGGCTATCGCGCCGTGGGGCGCGGCGCGGACAACGCCGTCGAGGTGCACATGTCCGAACGACAGCACGATCTGCAGCGCCAGCGCCGCAAGCGCAAACAAAGCGCCACGCCGTTTATGGCAATGAACCCATCCCATCGCCGGCATGCTAACGTTATAGTGTTACGTCATGCAAGAGGGCGGGCCCAGCATGATCCGGAAAAGTGGAAGCCGGCTTTCCGAAAAGATCATGCTCGTTCAAAAATCTACTGTATGAGCGCTTTGTCGAATTCGCCCACATTGTGGCGCATCATGTCGATATAAGTGCCGGCCGGCCCGTGCGGATCCGATAGCGCATCGGAGAACAGCGTGCCGCCGATCGCGGCGCCGGTTTCCTTGGCGATCTCATTCATCAAGCGCGGATCGGTTATGTTCTCCAGGAACACGGCAGGAATTTTTTCCCGCCTGATCTGCGTGATGATCTTGGCGACGTCCTTGGCCGAAGGTTCGCTGTCGGTCGATAGGCCTTCCGGCGCGACGAATTGCATGCCGTAAGCATCGCCGAAATAGCCGAAGGCATAATGGGTGGTGATGATCTTGCGGCGATCGGGGGGGATCTTGGCGATCCCCTCTTTCACCTCGCCATCCAGCGCATCGAGCTTGACGAGATATGCTTTGGCGTTGGCGTCATAGCTATCCTTGCCGGGAGCGTCGGCGCGGCTCAACGCGTCGCGAATATTGGCGACGTAAATTTTCACATCGGCAACGGATTGCCACGCGTGCGGATCGGTCGCCGTGTGACCGGCATCGCGCTCCGTCATTTCGCGCGGTGTGACGCCGGCGCTGGCGATCGCGATGGGCGCCTTGGTGCCGGACGCGCTGACGAGTCGCGTCATCCACCCTTCTAGTCCAAGCCCATTCATGAACACGACTTGCGCCGTGCTGATCGTTTTGGCGTCGGCGGGCGTCGGTGAAAAGACGTGGACGTCGCCGTTGGGGCCGACCAAGGTCGTCACCTCGACGCGGTCACCGCCGACATTTTTCACCATATCGCCCAGGATCGAGAATGTCGCGACGACATGAATGCGGTCTTGCGACCAGGCCGGCGTCGCGGCGAGTGCGGCGGTAACTGCCGCAAGCAAAAGCGTATCGCGCCGCGTCGGCATCGGATTCTCCCTCAAGCGAGCGTAACGCGAACGTCGTAGACGATCCAGAAGGCCGCGATCTAGAAGGTCGCCGCAACCGTCAGCCGCACCGCGAGCGGCTCGATCGGGTGCAATACATAATCCATCACGCCGTTCTGGCAGACCGCCGCAGGCACGGTCGGGTGCGGAAAGCACATCGCGAACAGACTGTCGGTCTTGAGCAGCGAGCCATAGGCATATGCGGCCTGGTCGGTCCGCGCATTCAACAGATTGAGGCCGTCGAGCTGAATGCGCCAGCCATTGTCGAAACGATAGCCGATCTGGCCGTTGAAGATGCTCAACGGCGGCGACTGGAACACGCCGTCCTCGGTGAGCGGCCGCGAGCTGATATAGCGCCAGCGCAAATCGCCGAACCAGCCGGTCGCTTCGCCGAGCGTGATGCCCGCGGACGCCACCATCCACGGCGCATTGTAGACGTAGTTGCCGGGTGCATTGCCGATCTGCGACTGCGGAAAACCGGCAAGCGATTGGTAGATTTGCGCCTGCGCCGCGTCAAAACCGAGAAATCGCGCGCGGGTGAGCGCGAGATCGGCGTCGAAACGCGCCCATGACACCGGGCGATAGTCATTGGTGAATTCCACTCCAGTGCGCTGGCTCGGCAGGCCCGGCGTGGTCTCACCGGTGTCGCCGTCGAAGAACAGTTCCGAATCCTGGTGCAGGTAGAAGAGACTTACCGAGCTGTCGAGGCCGGGCACGGCTTTGGTGCGAACGCCAATCTCCGCGCCGCGGGAGCGGACCAGCAACGGAGATGCGCCCTCCGGCGTTGCCGGGTCGCCGGGCACTTCGGTCGTGGTCGTGCTGCGCGCGTCATTGCTGTGGTAGCCCATGCCGGCGCCGAGGAATAATTCCGTTTTGTAGAAGGGACCGATCACCATCCGGAATTTCGGGCTGCCGATCGCCGCTTGGCTATTTCCCGAATTCGCCGATTGCAGGATCGAATCCACCGAAGCGGTGAAATAATCGCCGCGCCAGCCGAGCGTGGTGTTGAGCCAATCGCGGTACCGCCATAAACCCGATCGTCGCGCTGGTGGAATTGGTCGCCATTGACCGGATCGGTGAGATCCCAGGTGTAATTGTTGAACAGATCCATCTCGTATTTGACGAGATAGGCATTGGCCTTCCACGATCCGTCGCTGTCGGATTGCGCCAGCCGCGCCGATAGCGAGAAACGGCTCGTATCGCCGCCGTCGGTCGGATCGAGTTCACCGTAAAGGCCGATCAGTCCCGACGTGATGGCGCGCAGCGGCACCTGATCGGCGGAATTCCAAGTGTTCGAATAGGCCATCGCCGAGGCCGAAAAGCCGTCGGTCGACGTTCCTTGGCTGTAGCGAACAAGACCGCTTAATTTGCGCATGTCGTCCGGCGTGGTCCACGGACCGTTATAGGTGTTGACCTCGCCGGCATAGAGCAGCGAGCCGCCGCCGAGCTTGGCCGATCCCATGGTGAAGAGCCGCTCGTAACCGAAACTGCCGGTGGTCGTCTCGACGATGTTCTTGTCGACGCTGTCGCGCAGATTGACGGCGAGCGTGCCGGCATTGGCGAAGTCGCCGACGTCGGCGAAATACGGGCCCTTGCGGATATCGAGGCTGTTGACAGTTTCCGGCATCAACCAATTGAGATCGGCATAACCCTGCCCGTGCGCATGCGTCGGCAGATTGATCGGCATGTCGTCGACGAAGATCGCCAAGTCGGTGCCGTGATCGAGATTGTAGCCGCGCAGGTAATATTGGTTGGCCTTGCCGCCGTCGGCGTGGTCGACCACCGCCAAGCCGGGCGCCGCTTCGAGGATTTCGCCGGGCCGCGTCACCGCGCGGCTGTTCAAATCCTGCCCGGACACCGTCATCTGGCTCGCCGTGCTCGGCACGACCGTTGGACCACCGGCCACATTGGGAGCGCCTGTGACGTAAGAAGACGCCGGCGAGACCGGCGCATTCGATTGCGCGCTCTGCGACGGCTTCGGTTTGGCGGTGCGCGGCTTGGCGTGCGGCGCGGTGACCTTGATCATCGGCAGCATCCTGCCTTGCGGTGATGCCAACGGCGCCGGCGGTGCCGGAGCAGGTTGCGGTACCGGCGATGTTTGTGCCCAGGCGCGCAGGCATAGCAGCACGAGCCCAATGGCGGCGCCGGCACGGCACATGCTCCGCCGCTTGGCGACGCTGAATACACGGCAGGAAGACATCGCGGTCGGCACGCCTGTGGCACGTCACCGCGAACGAAGTCTCCCCGCACGTCCAACAAGGACGATTGGTTCGCCTACCGCCAGTACACCCCGACCGACGTGCTCGCGCGTGACCACGGCTGACGGCAGGTTTCCTGACTCGCGGGTCACCACCTGCCGTCGCCTTCCCGGGAAGAAATCCCAGTGGACGTGTGACGGAAGATTCGCCGCTCACAGTTGCGGGGGCAGCCGCAGAGTTGGGCAAACATGTCGCCCGCACTGCGTTCCCTTTTGATCCCCAAGAGGGGAACCGTCGGTCTCAAGCTAAGCTGTAATGGGCCGGGCGGTCAAATCGCCGGATCGCGTTAATCATAAGAAGCTGTTGATTGCACAAGGCATTAACGCCCTGCTCCAATCTTCATCGAATAGCGAGGCTTGCCGTGTTAAAGGGCTGCCGCCAACAGCACAAAACGCGATGGCCTGGAGGCCGGCCGCGAGGCCGGCCATGAGTAACGAGCATGTCGAACGTGTCACAGACCGGTTTGGACCAGCGGGCGCAAGCGCTCGCCGCCTCCTATGTGCGCGCCGGCTATGCGCAGATCGAGCCGCCGGTGCTGCAGCCCGCCGAGCCGTTCCTCGATCTGTCCGGCGAGGACATTCGCCGGCGCATGTTTCTCACCACCGATCCGGACGGCCGCGAATTGTGCTTGCGGCCCGATCTGACCATTCCGGTGTCGCGCGCCTATCTGCAATCGCCAGCGGCGGGGAAGCCCGCGGGCTTTTGCTATCTCGGCACGGTGTTTCGTCACCGCGAGGGCGAGCGGTGCGAGTTTCTTCAGGCCGGCATCGAAAGTTTCGGCCGCCAAGATAAAGCCGCGGCCGACGCGGAAATGCTCGCGCTCGGGCTTGAAGCAACCACCCAATACGGCGTCACCGCGCCCGAGATCCGCATGGGCGACGTCGGGCTGTTCTCGGCCTTCATCGCCGCGCTCGATCTGGCGCCGGTGTGGAAGCGCCGGCTCATAAAAGATTTCAACCGCAAATCCTCTCTCAAGCACGATCTCGACCAGCTCACGCTGTCGGCTGCCAATGGATCGAAGGAATATCAGGGCGTGCTCGCGGCGCTCGCCGGCTCCGATCCGAAGGCGGCGCACCACCTCGTGACGGACCTTCTTTCGATCGCCGGCATTGCCACGGTCGGCGGCCGAACGGTCGCGGAAATCGCCGACCGCTTCCTCGAACAGTCGGCGCTCAATGCGCCGACGCGACTGCCGCGTGAGACCCGCGCGCTGATCGAACGCTTCCTGTCGGTCGCCGGCGATCCCGACGAAGCGGCGGGTGAACTGCGCGCCATCGCCGCTGATGCCAAGATTTCGCTCGGCCCGGCGCTCGATCTGTTCGAGACGCGCGCCGGCTTCCTTGCCGCGCGGGGCGTCGACGTGCGCGCCATCACATTCTCCACGGCGTTCGGCCGCGGCTTCGACTATTACACCGGCTTTGTTTTCGAGCTGCACAACAAAGGAAAAAGCCCGCTGGTCGCCGGCGGACGCTACGACGCTCTGTTAACGCGGCTCGGCGCGCGCGAGGCGATCCCGGCGGTCGGCTTCGCCGCATCGATCGAGGAACTCGCCGGCAGCGGAGGCAAATCATGAGCGCCGCCCCGCTCATTCTTGCCGTGCCGTCGAAGGGCCGCCTGCAACAGAATGCGGAAGCGTTCTTTGCGCGCGCGGGGCTTGAACTCGTCAAGCCGCGTGGCGCGCGCGACTATCGCGGCACCATCAAGGATTTCGACGGCATCGAGATCGTTTACCTGTCGGCGGCGGAAATCACCGCGCAGCTCAGCCAGGGCGCGGTGCACCTCGGCGTCACCGGCGAGGATCTGGTGCGCGAGATGATCGTGCAATCGAACGAGCGCGTCGTCCTCATCACCGGCTTGAGCTTCGGTTTCGCCAATGTCGTCGTCGCGGTGCCGCAGGCCTGGATCGACGTGCGCAACATGGCCGATCTCGACGATGTCGCGACCACGTTCCGGCTCAAGCACGAGCGCAAAATGCGGCTCGCCACCAAATACGCCAATCTCACGCGCGGCTTTTTCGCCGAGCACGGCGTCGTCGATTACCGTATCGTCGAAAGCTCCGGCGCCACCGAAGGCGCACCCGCTGCCGGCACGGCGGAAATGATCGTCGATATCACCACGACCGGCGCTACGCTCGCCGCCAATGGCCTCAAAGTCGTCGAGGACGGCGTGATCCTGCGCTCGCAGGCGAACCTCGTCGCGGCGCGCGCGGCGGCGTGGGACAAGGCGCGCCGCGAAACCGCGCGTTTACTGCTCGACCGTATCGCCGCGCAAAAGCGCGCCGAAGCGTTCCGCGAAGTGCGCACGCGTTTTGCCGGCCTGGATGAGAAACTTCTCGGCACCGCGCGGGAAAAATTCAGCGTCGCGTCGCCATTCGGCGGTCCGACCTCTTCCGGCATGCTGACGCTGCACTGCCCGCCCGAATATGTGCACGCGCTAGCAAATTTCCTACGCGAGCACGGCGCTGAAGCCGTCTCGATCGTGGCGCTTGATTATGTCTATACGCGCGACAATCCGCTCTACGCCAAGCTCGCGGCGGAGCTTGACGCTCGCCCTCCCAGCGGCGACTGATAGTCATCGAGCCGGGAGACTTTATGCCGCGATTTCGCATTCTGCCGCGCGCCGTTGCGGTGGCCGCATTGACGATAATGGTTTTCGCTGCGGGCCGGGCGGGCGCGGAGCCCTATCCGGCGGCGAACAAGATCACGGTGGTCGTCGCCTTTGCCCCGGGCGGCATTGCCGACACACTGGCGCGCCTCATTGCTCAGGGATTGAGCGAACGGCTGCACCAGAGCGTGATTGTCGAAAACCGAGGCGGCGCCGGCGGCAATATCGCTGCCGCTTCTGTCGCGCGCGCCGAGCCCGACGGCTATACCCTTCTCGCCACCACCACCGCGCTCGCCATCAACGAGACGCTGTTCGCGGACAAGCCATTCGCCGCGGGCGATTTCAAGACCGTCGCCATCGCGGCGTCGAGCCCGGAAGCGCTGGTGACGAGCCCGAGCAATCCATCGAGCAATCTTGCCGAATTCATCAAAGCGATGGACGGCAAGACCATCAATCTCGCCATACCGGGTGTCGGCACCGGCTCGGACATCGAGGCAGAATATTTCTTCAAAATCCTGGCCAAGGCCTGGGTGCAGCCGATTCCCTTCCAGGGCGGCGCGCCGGCGATCAATGCGACGATCGGCAACCAGGTCGATCTGATGGCGACCACGCTCGGCGGCGGCGCGGCGGCGCAAATCGCGGGCGGCAAGCTCAAAGGGCTCGGCATCGCCGCCGATAAACGCGCTGCCGTGGCGCCGAACGTGCCGACCTATGCGGAGCAAGGATTTCCGGGATTCACCGCGGCATCCTGGGTCGGCTTTTTCGCGCCGGCAAAGACCGATCCGCAAATTGTGGCTACGCTGAACGCGGCAATCAGCGACATCCTCAAGACCGCCGACGTTGCGACCAAGCTGGCCGATATGGGCTTCGAGCCGATTGCCGGCACGCCGGCGCAGGCCGACGCCATGTTCGCCGCCGAAATCAAGAAATGGGGCGATATGGTCAAGGCGCTGGGCCTATCGATCAAATAGCTGCGCGATGACGGCGACGTTGGATTACTTCGATGGCCAAGCGGCTACGCCGTATGCCCGTCGAATGCGCCGCTCTTCGGCAACTTTTTCTCGCGCTGCGGCGTCATTTTCGCGGTGTCCGGCTCACCAGGCACGCCGCGCGGGCCGAGTTTGCGCCGCGCCATTTCGTCCTCGGTGAGACGATCTTCCTCACGGATTGTTTCTGCCATCGTGATTTCCTTGGCTTAGCCTTAGAGCGGGCGATGCATCCGGCCGAACAGCCACCCCAGCCCTAGCGCGATGGCGACGGCGGTGTATGGCTGGTTTTCGACCGTGTTGCGTAGCGCGCGCTCGAATGAGCCCGCGGTTTTCCGCGCCGCCCGGCTGGCCGAATCGGCAATGTCGGAGGCGCTATCCACGGCGTGGCCGTAAAGCTCCTGTGCCGCGTCCGATGCGTCTTCGGCTACGCCGCTGGCTTGCTTCTTGGCGTCGCCGAAAGCGCGGGTGAAATCCGAGCTGGCAGTGCGGGTCTGGGGCATATTGTCCTCGATTGGCGGGCTTGGGGCATATTGTTCGGCCGGATAACGCGCTTAATAGCGTAAAAGTTCATCGTCAGAACTGATTCACGTGTCGGCAGCCGCTTTCTGAAGCCTGCAAAAATATTCAGCAGGAAGGAACTGGGAATGTTCCCTGCGAATTGCCCTGTGCAACTTTGAATCGACCGAACCGGTTAAAAATGGGCCTCCTCCTTCTCATTGTCGTTCTCGTTCTCCTGTTCGGCGGCGGTGGCGGCTATTGGGGATATAACCGCGGCTATTATGGCGGCCGCGGTCATGGGCTGATCTGGCTCATTGTCCTCATCGTCGTTCTGGTGGTGCTGTTCGGCGGCCATCACGGCGCGACGGTATAACCGGCGCCCGCCATACCGGGTACGGAACTAACGCGGCCGCGATTGCGTTGAATTGTACGAAAATTGTAATTTTGACGGAGAATCATCGTGCCCGCATTTGTTGGATTTATTCTCGGCGTCCTGCTGACCATTGGCTGTGCCTACGAGTACGACGCCTCGACCGGCCGTGTCGCCAACGGCTTGACGGCGGCCTCGTCCGACGGCCGGGCGCCGATGGTAAATTGGGACGTCGTGAGCGGCGACTGGCAAGCTTTCCAGACCCATGTCCGGGCAACGGCCGACAATCTCGAGCAAAAGCTGAAGCAGCACACCGGCTAAGCCGGCACGGCTCGATTTTTTTGGATCGAGCCTTTCAACCGCCCTCCCCGGCATCGCCCGCCGGTCCGCTGCGCACGCGGAAGACGACGAAGTGCGACATCGAGAAATTGACCACGAAGCTCGCCAGGATGGCGGCGGCTTTGGCCAGCCAGACCGGGAACAGCAGAATTTGCGCGACAAAGACCAGGGCAGCCGTATTGGCGATCAAGCCGGCAATGCCGGAGACAATGAAAATAATGTAGTGACGCCGACTTAGCTTTCGTCCCGACTCGGCTGCGAAGGTGATCGTGGAATTCATCACATAGGAGCCGGAGATCGCGATGCTCCAGGAGATCATGTTCGATACGATCAACAAGAGCGTCGTCGGGGCGCCGCAATGGCAGCGATCCGCGAGCGCGCCGAACAAAGAAAGCGCCGCAGCGGAGTGATCGAGGGCCGCGCGCGCCAGCAAAAAGATGCAGTAATCGACCGCGGTATTGACGACGCCAATCAGCGCGAACGAAATCGCCTTGAGGCTCAGCGTCCGCCTGCGCCAAGCGTCCTCAAGCCTGGCGCGGGCCCGATCGTAGGGGGAAACCGTCGACATTTCGGAGTTCGCATATCACGTCCGGCGGAGCACGCCAGCCCGGTCTCATTTTGGTACAAGCGTCGGCTGCCTGCGACGACGCGCGGGCGACAGATGACGTTGATTGCGCTATAGAATGGCCGGCAAAGGACAAAGCCGATGGCCCCAACGGCCGACCCCAGTATTGCGTCGCGGATTGCGCCGCTTGCCCGCGACGGCAGCCCTGCCGGGGCGGAGGCAGCACACGGGCTATCGATCGTGGTGCCGCTCTATAACGAGGCGGCCTCGCTCGATCGCCTGCATGCGCGGCTCATCGAAATCGCCGAGCGCCTTGCCGCTACACGCTCGCTCGCCTGCGAAATCGTCTATGTCGATGACGGCAGCCGCGACGGCACGCTCGCCATCGCCCGTGAGCTGCCGGCAACCGGGCTCGACGTCCAGGTGGTCTCGCTGTCGCGCAATTTCGGCAAGGAGGCCGCGTTGGTTGCCGGGCTCGATCATGCGCGGCGCGGCGCACTGCTGTTCATCGACGGCGACGGCCAGCATCCGACCGCTTTGATCGAAAAACTGGTCGGGCATTGGCTCGATGACGATTGCGACGTGATCTATACCGCGAAGGCGACCCGCGCCAACGAATCGTTCCTCCGCCGCGCCTCGGTGAAAGCCTTCTACATGCTGCTCAACTGGGGCGCGCGGCCGAAGATTCCGGAGGATGCCGGCGACTTTCGCCTGCTCTCGCCACGCGCGGCCAACGCATTGCGGCAGCTTCCGGAGCGCAACCGCTTCTTCAAGGGCCTGTCGAGCTGGATTGGCTTTCGCCAGATGCGCATCGACTACGAGCCGGAGGCGCGGCTCGATGGCGGCAGCAGCTGGAACATGCGCCGCCTGATCGGACTGTCGATCTCCGGCGTGACGGCATTCACCATTGCGCCATTACGGCTTGCCACCGTGATGGGCATAATCGTCGCATTGATCGCCTTCATGTACGGATTGCAGATCGTCTACGAGACCATGGTTTATGGCGCGAAGGTGCCCGGCTATCCATCATTGTTCGTCGGCATCATGGTGCTCGGCGGCATGCAGCTCATCATGATCGGCGTGGTCGGCGAATATATCGGCAAAATCCTCGAAGAGATCAAAGGCCGGCCGGTCTATTTCGTTGCCGAGCACGATGTGAAGATGCGCCAAGATCTGCACAAAGAGCTTCTGCAAGACGCAAAGCGCGCCGAGACCGACGCCCGCACCGCGGCCGAATGAGCAAATCGCAGCAGCGAGAGATTTGGCTCTGCGCCGACGATTACGGCATTTCGCCCGCGGTCAGCGCCGCGATCTGCGATCTCATCGCGCGCGGCCACATCAATGCTACCTCGGTGATGGTGGCATCGCCGAGCTTCTCGGCACAAGCGGCAGACGCATTGCGCGATGTCGCCACAACGCATGCCGCGATCGGACTGCACTTGACATTGACGGCGCCGTTTCGCCCGTTGAGGTCGGCCTTCGCGCCGCTGCGCAACGGCGCCTTCTTGCCGCTTAAGGCGATGGCGGGCCGCGCCCTGGTACGCTCGCTCAAGCCGGCGCCGCTTGCAGCCGAAATTTCAAGCCAATTCGCCGCATTTCACTTAGCGTTCGGCCGCGCGCCGGATTTCGTCGACGGTCATCAGCATATTCATTTGTTTCCGCAAATCGGCGAAGCCCTGTTGAGCGTCGTCAAAACCGCCGCGCCTCGGGCGTGGCTGCGGCAATGTGGCCGGCCGGCTTCGGCGCCCAAGAGCTTCGGCGATCCCAAGGGTCTCGTGCTCGACCGGCTCAGCGCGCGCTTTCAAAAGCTCGCCGCGCGGCATGGGCTGCGCACCAATCCGGCTTTCGCCGGCACATATTCGTTCCGCCCGCGCGCCGATTACGCCAAGCTGTTCCCGGATTTTATCGATGGACTACCGGATGGCGGCGTCGTCATGTGCCATCCGGGCAAAGTCGACGGCGAATTGCGGCGGCTCGATCCGCTGACGGATCTGCGCGAGCGCGAATACGCGTTCTTTCTCGACGATGATTTCCCGCAGCTCCTTGCCGAGCGCGGCGTCACGCTTGCCTAGTAACGAAAGAGCCCCGAAATGCGGGGCTCTCTACGCAAACGCAGACGTTACACTCGTCAGACCCCAACCACCTTGTCGCGACGGCAGGAGCCGAAAAGCACATTCAAAAATCAGCACCTATCAGATCGTAAGAACCTTTGTGACGGCGCGCAAAGACCTTGACTGCGACTGCATAAATCAAATCGCGGTTGGTATCGAAGGCGCTGAGATATCCAGCTTCGTCAGGCTCAATGTTTGGTTTAATCCTCTTCAACGCCTCGGCATTCACAAAAAATGACGCTTCCATTGCGCTATCGTACCCCCAAAACCGCACGGCACGCCGTGTCGGATCATAGGAGCGGCTTTGATTTGGAAAACTAAGTGACATGGGTGAAGTGCCGCTCCGCGAGAACCGGTTAATTGTTGAACGCCCTGGCGACACCCGCCTTGAGCGGTTCCGTTATTTCCGTTGTCATTTTCTGAGCAAGCGCCGTGAGTTCCTTGGTCTGCGCTGTCATCGTTTCGTATTGCTTGCGCGCATGCGCGGTCGACATTTCAACGAACTCCGGCACGGACTTTACCGTCAGCATTTCGCGGGCGTAGTCGAAGGCGGTGTTGGTATTGGCGCGCGCAACTTCGATGAATTTGAGGTTGTAGTCCGACGCGCCCTTGGCGGCGGTCGCGTAGCTGTTTTTAAGGAGATCGGTCACTTCCTCGGTTACCGCCTTGGCCTTGTCGACGTTGACCTTGGCCTGGGCCTGGGCCTGGGCCTGGGCCTGGGCCTGGGCCTGGGCCTGGGCCTGGGCCTGGGCCTGGGCCTGGGCCTGGGCCTGGGC
>Ga0182018_10000071_pt1 | contig 117225 bp, 94 predicted proteins | sample 812P2MmetaG_FD_120490 | JGI IMG/M metagenome (GOLD analysis project Ga0182018, IMG submission 120490) | Permafrost microbial communities from Stordalen Mire, Sweden - 812P2M metaG | ecosystem: Environmental > Terrestrial > Soil > Wetlands > Permafrost | place: Sweden: Stordalen | collected...
CTGGCTCTTTAACTTCCGCCGCTTGGTGGTCCGTTATGAGTATCATGCCCAAAATTTTCAAGGCTTTTTGCACTTGGCCGCCGCAATTATCCTGTTGAGGTATTTATGAGATGGCTTCTATTAGTTGTTCGTGAAAAAGGTCGCAACAATGAGTCATTTCTTTCGTTCGTTGACTCTTTCATTGCATTGGCTGAGCGAGCAAAACGGAAGCAACTACCAATCGTTGCAATAGCTGACTAAAATGAATTCTAAAGTTCGCAAGGCGGTCATCCCCATCGCCGGACTCGGCACGCGGCATTTTCCCGCGTCGCACGCGGTGAAAAAGGAACTGTTCCCCGTCGTCGGCGCGGACGGCATCGCCCGCGCGCTGTTTCACTATCACCTGCTGGAACTCGAAGCCGCCGGCATTTCGGAAATCTGCATCATCGTCCAGCCCGGTGAAGATGAAATGGTGAAAAATTATCTGCGCGGGCCGGACGACAATTATCTCAAGCGGCTTGAAAAATATCCCGCGCTGCTCCGCGAGGCGGAACAGATGAGCGGCTTTGAAAAGCGCGTCAGCTTTGCCGTGCAGCACCAGCAGGAAGGCTATGGTCACGCGGTTTTTCAGACCAAAAATTTTGCGGCGGGCGAAATGGTTCTGCTCGGTCTCGGCGATCATTTGTTTCGCGGCAAACCGGTTTCGCCTTACCGCGAAATTGCGGACATGGCGAAAATTTCCGGCGGCAAAAGCGTTTCGGCCGTGAACCGGATTGGCGCGAATGAATTGAAAGGCTACGGCACCATCGCCGGCAAACGCCGCGCGAAAAATCCCCGGCTGATTGATGTGGCGCTCATCGTCGAAAAACCCGCCGTCGCCATCGCGCAGGAAAAATTGCACGTCAACGATTTGCCCGCCGGAACGTGGCTCGGCTGGTTCGGCCTGCACCTGCTCGCACCTTCAATTTACGACGTTCTCGGCGAAATGATCCGTGACAATCTCCGCGACAACGGCGAGTTTCAACTGACCCGCGCCCAGGAAATCCAGCGGCAGCGCGAAGGGTATCTTGCGTTGGAAATGACTGCGGCGGAACGCTTTGATTTCGGCGTGCCGGACGATTTCGTCCGCAGCGTGAGGACGTTTCGGGGTGCGTCCTGATTTTGCCGCGATTATTTGCTTGCAACGGAAACGATTAGGGCTTAATTAAACGGTATTGTTTGAATTAGTCCGACGACAGTTTTTGATGCTAAATATCATGGCCCAGCCACAACCGACGAGGGTGTCTTGAGTCGCCCTTATTCTCCGCGCAATTCGTCTCCTGCTTCGTTTGTCCGGGTCAACGGCAAAATCCGCGCCCGCGAAGTCCGGCTCATCGGAGTTGACGGCAAACAGTTGGGGGTCATGCCGCTCAACGACGCGCTCAACCTCGGGCGGCAACACGGCGTTGACCTCGTCGAAATCGCCGCCACCGCCGTGCCGCCGGTCTGCCGGCTCGTGGACTTTGGCAAATACCGCTACGAACTCGCCAAGAAGGAAAAGGAATCCAAGAAGCACCAGCACGCCTCGACGGTGAAAGAAGTCCAGTTGAGTCCGCGCATTGACCCGCACGATCTCGGTATCAAGGTCACTCACGCCGTGGATTTCCTCTGCGAGGACATGAAGGTCAAGGTCGCGCTTAAATTTCGCGGCCGGGAGATGGCGCACACCGAGTTCGGCTTCGAGGTCGTCAAAAAATTCATCGCTGAAATCGCGCCCTACGGCCATCCCGATTTTGAACCCCGGCTCGTGGGCCGCGCCATCAACCTGATGATCAGCCCGCTGCCACGCAACAAGCGCGCCAAAAATCCGCGCGCGGTTGAAGGCGAACACGGTCTTTCGCCGGAAAAAAATAATCACGAACCTCATCCCGCGCCGCCGCAAAAGGCGAAAGTCCTTGTTTCTGATCAGCCGCAAACCGGCGGCCTGAACAATCCATTCGCCAATCTCGAAGTGTAATAATTTCTACAGCGGCGGTCTGCGACCGCCGTTTCTATTTGCGCGAATCCGGCAATCACAGACTACCGCTACAATTTGCCTTCCAGCCGCGCACCAATTCGGGAAAACGACAATCGTCACAGATTGCATTCGAGTGTTCGCAAAAATCGCGGACGATTTGCATCAAGCCCTGCTGCGCCGCCGCGCCTTTCAAAACACGGGCGCTTGAAGTTCCGAGCAAACGCTGACGCGCCAGTTTCAAAACCGAATTGTCTTCCGCCGCCGGCCACGCGAAAAATCTTTGTTCGACTTGGCGTTGAAGTTTTTCGTTGCCGCCTTCCTTTGCGCGAATCCACAGCCACGGCAAAACGACGTTCACGGCCAGATCGGTCACACGAGCCTCGCCGAGCAGCGGCTGCGGTTTTTTCATCCGCGCCGAGCGGAACGTCCAGTGCCACGACCAGAATTCGTCGCGCTCGATTTGAAAAATTTCGCGGAGCGATTCCGGCAGTTGCTTTTCCGGCAATTCCGCTGCACACCAATTTTCGATTTTTGAAACCAGATTTTCCGCCGCCAGCCAGTGCGATGCCAGCGCGAGCCGCCGCTGCGGATGGTTCGCCGGACGCAGGCCGTGAAATTTCCAGACCGCGCGCGGCAAAATGCAGCTCTCAAATTCGTCACGGTCGCGCCACCAAAAATCCCACGTGCGTCGCAAAAAAGTGTCCGAAGATTTTTGCACCCGCGTCAATTCGTCCGGCAACAAGCCGCTGACGCCCAGCAGTCGCGCCTGCAATTCAAACGCGGATTCCGCGCCGCGCGCCCAGCGCGATTTTGTCTCCGCGAGATTTTGCATCGGCCAGACGTTGTGTTTATAGCCGAGCGCGCGGAACAAATTTTCCCAAAGCGCCTGTTCCCAGCCGGAGTTTTTCGCGCGGGACAGAATCGCTCCGGCCTTGTTTTGAAAACGGACTTTCGCGGCGGCGTGCAACAGTTCCGTGAGTCGCGGTTTAGAAAGCTCGCGCAGCGGCGCGGAGCATTTGCCGCGCAAATTTTCCGGCAGGCCGTATTCGTTTTCGAGCGCGAGCGCCAGTTCGGTGAGCGGTGCATCGAGAAATTTTTTTAATGACAATATTGTGGGAACATTTTCAGTTCTTTTCGGTTCGTCCCAGACGACGTGAAGAATCACGTATTTGAAATTCGGATTCCGGTCGTGGCCGTGCGCGCGCCAGCCGCCGGCTTGCAAATCAATTTCCACGTCGCCGGAACGTGGCGGCTCGTCGCCGATTTTCAGAACCGCGCCGCGAAAATCCGGCCCGCCTTCGACGCTGGCGAATCCGGGATGCAGCACGCGGATGATTTTCCCGTCTGAAGTTTTGAGACGGTCGCGTTTGATTCGCTGGTGCTGCCAGACGGCTTGGAGCAATTTTTCAGGCGGCGCGGAATTTTCATCGCGCAACTCGTTGACGGCGCGGCGGCGGGCGCGCCAGACGGCGTAGAAATTTTCGGCGCGTGAGTTCACAGCTCAGTTTTTTGCGGGGTGGGCTGAAAAGTCAAGCAATGTTGTGATTTTGAACGCAACCAGTTTGATTTTCGCCTGTTTAATGTTGGCGTGCCAAACTTTTTATTCGCCGTCATCAGGTTTTTTTGACTACACTGGCGGAAGATTTTTTACGGGTTCGCGCACTGATGATTGAAGTTTCCAATTTGACGAAACGTTACGCTGGTCGCACGGCGGTGGACGGCATTTCGTTCACGGTCGCGCGCGGTGAAATCGTCGGCCTGCTCGGCCCGAACGGCGCGGGCAAGAGCACGACGATGCGGATTCTGTCGTGCTTCATGCCGGCGACCAGCGGCACGGCCCGCGTGGCGGGGTTCGACGTGTTTCATCAATCGGACGAAGCACGCCGGCGCATTGGTTACATGCCGGAAAACAATCCGCTTTATCCCGAAATGCGCGTGCGGGAATACCTGAAGTTCCGCGCGCGGCTGAAGGGACTCGGCTGGCAGAATTCACGCCGGCGCGTGGACACGGTCATGGAACAGTGCGGCCTGACGGACGTGGGGCGGCGCGTCATCGGGCAGCTTTCGAAAGGTTATCGCCAGCGCGTCGGTCTGGCGGACGCACTGGTGCATGAGCCAGAGTTGATTATTTTGGACGAACCGACCATCGGCCTCGACCCGCACCAAATCCGCGCGGTGCGGCAATTGATCAAAAATCTCGCGGGGAAACACACGGTTTTGATTTCGACGCACATTTTGCCGGAGGCGGAAATGATGTGCAACCGGATGCTCATCATGTATGACGGCAAAGTGCTGGCCGCCGATACGCCGGAAAATTTGCAGCGGCTCATGGCGGGCAGCGGCCAGATCATCGCCGAAATCGCGGCGGCGGCGGACGAGTTGCGCGAGGCGTGGATGCTGCTGCCGGGTGTCGAACAATTCGAGGTGTCACCGTGCGACGGGGCGTTTCACCGCTGCGCGCTGACGCCGCGCGACGGCTACGATTTGCGCCCGGCGATTTACAACCTGGCGCGCGAGCGCGGTTGGACATTGCGTGAATTGACGCGCAGCCGTCATTCGCTCGAGGACATTTATGTGCAGGTAACCAAACCGAAGGAAGAAGAGGGCGAATGAAAATCTTTTGGACGCTTTTGCGCCGGGAACTGGCCGCGTTTTTTCTTTCGTTGACGGGCTACGTCATCATCGCAGCCGTGACTTTTCTGGTCGGCGCGAGCTTTGTGATGCTGATCCGCAACCTGGGCGGCGATCCGTTTTATATGCCGGTGACTGAAGTGTTTTTCAACAGCTTCCTGTTCTGGATCATTGTGATTCTGGCGGCTCCGGTGATCACCATGAGATTGTTCGCGCTGGAAAAAGCCACCGGCACTTTTGAAACGCTTATGACCACGCCTGTTGGTGATTTCCAAGTGGTGGCGGCGAAATTCACGGCGGCGGTGGTTTTTTACCTGGTGATGTGGCTGCCGGCGCTGGCGTGCCTGATCATCGTGGGTCATTTCACAAACCAGAAGGGCGCTTTGGACTGGGGCACGTTGGGCGGGGTGTATCTGGGTGTTTTTTTCAGCGGCTGTCTGTTCCTCTCGGCGGGTTGCTTTGCGTCTTCGCTGACCCGCAGCCAGGTTGTGGCGGCAATCATCAGTCTGGCGGGGGGAGTGATCCTGCTCATCCTGGCATTCCTGGCACAGGTGGTTCCGGCCAGCGACCAATGGCAGGAACAGATCATCCCCTATTTCAATCTGTTCAAACAGATGGACGATTTCACCCGCGGCGTGGCGGATACGCGGACGGTCATTCTTTACGCGAGTCTCACGCTGCTGTTCCTGTTCCTGACGTTGCGCGTGGTGGAAAGCCGCCGCTGGAAGTAAAATGCCGGACGAATTGAAAAAACAGAGCTTCTCGCCCGCAAGCCGTTGGAAAACCGGCTTCGACGTGGTCTTGCGCACCGCGCTGGTGCTGGCCGTGGTGGCAATGGTGAATTACATCGGCGCGCAATTCTTTCACCGGTTTTATTTGAGTTCGCAGACGCGCGTGATGCTGTCGTCGCGCACCATGAGCGTGTTGCATTCGCTGACGAACGACGTCGCCGTGACGCTGTATTACGACCGCAAGGACGATTTTTACCCGGACATCGTCGCGCTGTTGAATGAGTATCACGCGGGCAATCCCCGGATTTCCATCCGCACGGTGGATTACGTGCGCGACGCGGGCGCGGCGGAAAAAATCAAGGAGCAATACCAGTTGAATTCGGCGGCGGACAAAAACCTGATCATTTTCGATGCCGGCAATGAACACTTCCTAATCCGTTCGGGCGACGCGCTCGTCCAATACGGCACGAAGGGAATGACAAAAGACCGGAAATTGGAGATCGGCGTGGTCGCGTTCAACGGCGAGTTGATGCTCACCTCGACTCTGCTCGCGCTGGAAAATCCCAAACCGTTCACGGCTTATTTTTTGCAGGCTGATGGCGAGGGTTCGCTTGCGGACACCGGCGATTTTGGTTTCCTGATCCTTGGCTCACTCCTCGGGCAAAATTACATCTCCGTGACGAACCTCGAATTGCTGGGCGGCGGCGGCGTGCCGATGGACTGCGACCTGCTCATCATCGCCGCGCCCACCAAACCGTTCTCCGAACCCGAACTGCAGAAAATTGATCAATACCTCGCGCAAGGCGGGCGGCTGCTGGCGCTTTTTAATTTCGCCTCCGTCAAACAGCCGACCGGTCTCGAACCAATTTTGCAGCGCTGGGGCGTCATCATTGGCGACGATTATGTGAAGGATCCGGGAAGCACCGTCACCGGCGATGATGTCATCGTCCGCAAATTCAGCCAGCATCCGGTGGTCAATTCATTGTCGCAGGATTCATTGCAGATGGTGCGGCCGCGGCCCGTCGGCGGCGTGGATTGGAAAAACCCACCTCCCGATGCGCCGAAGGTGGACGTGCTGGCCGTTTCCAGCCCCGAATCCGTGCTGGAGAACGATCCATCCGTGCCGCCGCGCAGCTACCCGCTCATCGTGGCCGTCGAACAAAAGCCCGTGGCCGGCGTCGCTAGCCCGCGCGGCAACGCCCGCCTCATCGTGGCCGGCGACTCGATTTTTCTGGGCAATCACTACATCGAAGGCGGTGCCAACCGCGATTTTCTGAATAACGCCGCCAACTGGCTTATTGACCGGCCGCAATTGACCGGGGGCATCGGCCCGCGCCCGGTGATTGAATACCGCCTGCTGCTGACGCAGACGCAACGGCGGGAAATCCTCGGTTTGCTGCTCGGCGCGCTGCCCGGTGTCATCTTGGTGTTCGGCTGGCTGGTCTGGCTGGTGCGGAGAAAATGATGAAATCAAAAATCACAGGCATCTGGTTTGCAATCGCGGTGGCGCTGTTCGCGTTCATTTTCTTTGTGGAACGCCATCTTCGCGCGCCGGCGGCAGGCCCGTCGGAAATCCTGCCGCATCTGGAATTATACGAAGTCACCGGGGTTCAGATTCTCCCGGCGGGCGCGCTGGAAATCCGTGCCGACCTCACGAACGGCGGCTGGCAGTTGACCAGGCCCGTCAGCTACCCGGCGCAGACCGCCGCCATTGAAAGGCTGCTCGGCACGCTGCAAAAACTCACGGCCATCAAAATCAGCGCGGCGGAACTGCGCGAATATAAAAATCCCGAAGCGGAACTCGGCTTTGACAATCCCCAAGCCTCGCTCACCGTCGAGGTGGGTAACCAGACCTGGCAACTCAAGGTGGGCGACAAAACCGCGCCCGGCGACCAGGTTTACTTGCGTGTCTCCGGTGCCGATGACGTGTTCGTGGCCGACGCCGGCTGGCTCGATCTCATTCCGCATTCCGCGGACGACTGGCGCGACACCGCGCTCGTGGATTCCACCGCGCCGTTCGACTGGATCGTCCTGACCAACGGCGCGAAAGGCATTGCGATTGAACTCCGGCGCGACGCAACCAACCATCTCTGGCGCATGATCCGGCCGCTGCCGGCGCGCGCCGACGGCGAGCGCATCGCTGATGCGCTGCAAAAACTCCGCGCCGCGCGCGTTTCGCAATTTGTCACCGACGATCCGAAGGCGGATTTGACCGCGTTCGGCTTGCAACCCGCCAATCTGGATTTATGGCTGGGCCTGAGCACGAATTTAACCGCCGGCATCCACGTCGGGAACAATTTGACGAACGATCCGACACAGGCTTTCGCCCGGCGCGAAGGCTGGAGCGCGATTCTGGCGGCGGCGAAGGAGCCGTTCTCGCCGTGGCGCGGCTCGGTCAACGATTTCCGCGATCCGCACCTGCTGGAACTGACCGCGCCCGTCGCCGAAATCGAGGTGAGCGGCCAGACCAATTTCGCGAGTTTCACCCTGCAACGACATGGCTCGAACGACTGGAGCATGGTTGGCGAAAAATTCCCGGTGGACGCCGAAAACGCGCAGGAATTCATCAAGCTGCTCGCCGATTTTCGCGTCGCCGAATACGTCAAGGATACCGCGACCGCACCGGATTTTCAGGCCAACGGGCTGGCCACGCCGTCGCGCCAGATCATCCTGCGCTCGGCGGCCGGCGACACCAATGCCGTGATCGCGCAGATCATGTTTGGCGCGACCGAGACCAACGAGGTTTTTGTGCGCCGCGCCGACGAGGATTCCATCTATGGCCTGGCATTGGCTGACTTTGGCCGGCTGCCGGAAGCGGGCTGGGAATTCCGCGACCGCCGCATCTGGCGTTTCACCGAGGCGGACGTGGCGCAAATCACGCTGCGGCAAAATGGAAAAATCCGGCAGATGGTCCGCAATGGCCCGGAACAATGGTCGCTCGCGCCCGGCTCGCAGGGCATCATCAATCCGCCGGCCATCGAGGAAACCGCCCACCGGCTTGGTGAGTTGACCGCCCTCGGCTGGCTCGCCCGCAACATCACCGAACAGGAAAAATACGGGTTGAACACGAACAATCTGCAAATCACCGTTGAACTCAAAAGCGGCGAAAAGAAAACGGTGGACTTCGGCGGCGAACTGTCGCAGGCGCAAACCGCGCTGGCCGCCGTGACGCTGGACGGCGAACGCTGGGCGTTTGTTTTTCCGCCGGTGCTCTACCAGTTCGTCTTGAGTTATCTCACCATTCCGGCGAACGTTCCGTGACATGAGTTCCAAGCCCGGCTTCTGGCGGAAGTGCCGGATCGCGTTTCGCTGTTGTCGCATCGCCACGTTGCTGGCGGTGCTGGCGCTGGTCTGCGCCGTCATCTGGTTCAACCGCGTCGGCCTGCCGGATTTCCTGAAACGCCCGCTCGTCCAGACCTTGCGCGAACACGGCGTCGAGCTGGAATTTTCCCGCCTGCGCCTGCGCATCTCGCGCGGCCTTGTCGCCGACAATGTCCGCATCGGCCTGCCGCTGACAACCAACAGCCCGGTGTTGACGTCTCTGGAAATCCAGTTGCAATTGAATCTTCCCGCGCTGCTCCGCCGGCAGTTGCAGATGGATGGACTTGTCTTGCATCAGGGCAGGTTCGTGCTGCCGGTTTCCCCGACCAACTCGCTGACGTTGACCAACATCCAGGCGGAATTGCGATTCCAAACGAACGACACCTGGTCGCTCGACAATTTTAACGCGGATTTTGCCGGCGCGAAAATTTCGTTGAACGGCGACATCGCCCACGCGCCGGAATTGCGCCGTTGGGAATGGTTCCGCCCAATGAAGCCCGGCGGTGAGCCGTCACACTGGCAGGAAGAGTTGAAAAAAATTTCCGACGCGCTCGACCGGATTCATTTCAGCGGCACGCCGCATTTGACGCTCGCGGTGAACGGCGATGCGCGCGACATGAAAACATTTGATCTGCGTCTCAACGCTCAAATTCCCGGCGCGGCCACGCCGTGGGGCGACTTGCGAAATGGCACGTTGACCGTGCAAGCGAAGCCGCAGGACGACCACACGCTGCCGGTGTTGACCGTGCGCCTCGTCGCGGGGCAGTCCATAACACCCTGGGGAACCGTGCGTCGGGAAACGCTTGTCATCAGGACGGCGGCCTCGCCCGTCACGCAACCGCCCCCGGCGGTTTTGCATCTCGAAGCCGCCGATGCCGAGACGCGTTGGGGCGGCGCGCGCGGTATCCAGCTCGACGCCAGCCTGACCGCGCCCGCCGACATGCCAACGAAATTCGACGCGACATTGGCGTGGTGGACGAACGCGCAACCGTATCAGCTGGCATGGATGGCGCGACTGGCGGATTGGAAATCTGAAAATATCAGCGCCAGCGCGGTTGCGTGCGGCGGCTTCTGGCAGTCGCCGGAACTGGCCGTCACCAATTTGTCCGCCAAACTCGGCGGCGGCGCGCTGGCCGCCACCGCGCTGCTGAACGTCGCCACGCGTGAATTGGTTTTCACCAGCGCGTCGGATTTCGACCCTCATACCGTTGCTGCGTTGCTGACGGAAAAAACGCGGGAGCGGCTTTATGAATTTTCGTGGACGCAGCCGCCGGAGCTGCGTGCGAACGGCTCGCTGGTTTTGCCCGTATGGACGAACCGCCAGCCGGACTGGCGCGATGAAGTCCAGCAAACGATCCGCCTCAACGGCGAACTGGCCTTCACCAATGCCTCCGTGCTGGGCGCGAAGATTGATTCGGCACACACGCATTTCTCCTATTCCAATCTCGTCTGGAATCTGCCCGACCTCTCAATCGCGCAGGCGAGAACGAAGTTGGAATTGAACGGCGGCGAGGAAGACGCGACAAAAAAATACGAGTGGCACATCCGCGGCGCATTCGATCCCGAATCTGCGCGGCCATTTTTGACGGCGAGCAACGCCGTGCGCGGTTTCAGCCGGCTGAAATTCACCGAGCCGGTGATTCTTGACGCAGACGTGACCGGACGCTTGTATGACTACTACAGCATGGCGGCGAGCGGGCATCTGTCGTGGACGAATTTTTCCTATCGCGGCCAGTCGGCGGACAGCGTTGTGGGCGGATTCTTTTACACGAATCGCGTGCTGGAATTTCTCAACCCGCGTCTGCGGCGAGCGGGCGGCGCGCAGACGCTGACGGCGGACGCGGTCGTTCTGGATTTCAACACGCGGCTAATTTCGTTCACGAACGGCTTCAGCACCGCCGCACCGATGGCGGTGGTGAGCGCCATCGGGCCGAATACGGCGAAATTGATCGAACCGTATGAATTTCTACAGCCACCAGTGGCGCGCGTGAACGGCTGCGTGCCGTTGCGCGACGTGAACGGCGGACACGATCTGGATGACGCGGACATGAAATTCGAGATTCTCCAAGGCGTGCCGTTCCGCTGGACGAAACTGGAGACAACCAACATCCTCGGCACGATCCACTGGAAGGGGCAGATGCTGATTTTGACGAACGTGACGGCGAAAATTTACGGCGGCGACGGCAGCGGCTTCGCCAATTTTGATTTCCGCCCGAAACATAAGGGCGCGGACTACCAATTCGCCGTCACGGTGACGAACGTGGATTTGCACCTGCTGGCGGCGGGTCTGACGACGGCGACGAACCGGCTTGAAGGCGTGCTGGACGGCGTCGTGACCGTGACCAACGCCAGCACGGAAAATTTGCAGTCATGGAACGGCTACGGTCGCGCGCATTTGCGTGACGGCATGCTTTGGGACGTGGCGATTTTCGGGATTTTTTCGCCGGTGTTGAACGCGGTTTCGCCGGGGCTGGGCAACAGCCGGGCAAAGGAGGCGGCGGCAAAATTTTCCATCACCAACGGCGTGATCGCCACCGACTCGCTGGAGATTCGCTCGATGATGACGCGGCTGGAATATGCCGGCACGGTGGACTTGAAGGGCAGCCTCCACGCGACGGTCACGGCGCAGCCGTTGCGCGATGTCTGGGTCATCGGCCCGCTCGTCAGCCCTTTTATCTGGCCGATCACCAAGGTGTTTGAATACAAGGTCACCGGCACGCTGAAAAATCCAAAGAGCGAGCCGGTTTTGTTCCCGACAAAATTACTGATGATGCCGCTCCATCCCATCCGCAGCTTCGAGTCGTTGCTGCCCACCAACGACGAATCCTCGCCCGGCCCGACCAACGCGCCACCGGTCAAATGATTCTGGAAACCCTCCGACAGCATGTCGCGCGGCTGGAGATAAAAAGGCGTCTCGCGCATTTTGTGCGTGACGGCGACAGGGCTAAATTGTCTATTTAGTCAGCCATGCATCAACCAATACCACTGGCCGTGAAGACGGGCAACGCGCCCGGAAATTTCAAGGCGCGATGAAAACTTCCCACGCCAAGGCGCTCCGGTTGTTCGCGCGCGATTTGCAGCGGCTGCTGGCGTTGCGGCTGGGCGTGCAGATGGCAACGGTATGGCTCTTCGCCTGGGGCGTCGTCGTTCTCGCGTTGAGGATTTTCGGGACGCAAAACACCTTCTGGCTCGCGCTCGGTGTCTTCGGCGTCGCACCGCTGGCGTTGCTGGCGGCGTGGCGCGCAAAAAAACAACGCGCCGCCTTCACCAAAATCCGCGCCAATTATGACCGGCTTAATGCCTGCGGCGGCGTCATCATGTCGGAGGAAACGGCGGACATGGGCGCGTGGCTGGCACAATTGCCGGAAGCCGCCGTGCCAAAATTTCACTGGCACAGCGGGCGTCCGCTGCTGCTGCTGTTTGTGTCGGCGCTCTTCGCGGCGACGGCACTGCTGCTGCCGGAGCGGCTGACGAATTTTTCCCTTCATCGTCCGCTGGAAATCGGGCAGATCGTCGGGCAATTGCAGGCCGAGGTGCAGACGCTCGCGCAGGAAAAAATCGTGGACGACAAGAAGGCGGACGAGTTGCAGAAGCAGTTGTCGCAGCTTCAAAACGATTCTTCGAGTTACGATCCGAACAAAACGTGGGAGGCGCTCGACCACATTAAACAATCGAACTCGGATGCCGCAAAAGAGGCGGCGGAAGAAGTGTTGCAGAAAACTGAATCGTTGACGGAGGCGGAAACTTTGGCGAAGGCGATGGAGCAGGCGGCAGATGCGGGCATGAACGAGGCGACCGCTTCGGAGGCGGCACAGGACTTGGCCTCGATGTTGAACGCGGCGAAGCTGGAGGAGGGAATTTTGAACGGCCAGATTCCACCGGAACTGCTGGCCGGCCTCAACGGTTTGAACAAGGAGCAGATGGAAAAACTGATCAAGGCGCTGGAGCTGAATAAAAATTCCTTGAGCGCAACGGTCAGCAATCTGGCGAACCTAAAGCTGATTGACCCGGCGATGCTGGCAAAATGCTTGAGCGCGGGACAATGCCACAATCCCGGCGCGCTGGCGGATTATTTGTCCACCTGCACGAACGGCTGCAACTCCACCGCGCTCGCCGAGTGCATGTGTCTGGGCCGGGGCGGGCCAGGCGGCGGCGGGCCGGAGGCGCCGATGTTGTGGGATAACGACACTTCGGAAAAAGATTTGAAATTTCAGGAACACGCGCTGCCGCCGTCGTCACATCTTGACGACGCGCAGCTTGTCGGCGTGAGCAAGGCCGCGCCGGAATTGAGCGCGAATGATGTTTCCGCGCAACACGGCGCGCTCGACAATGCGCAAGGCAGCGGCGGCTCGGCGCACGCACAGGTGATTTTGCCGGAACAGCGGCAGGCCGTTCAGAATTTTTTCAAGCGCGACGAGAAATGAAAAAACTTCCAAGCTCCAAGCTCCAACATCCAGAGAAACACCAAGCTTCAAACTTCAGACATGGCGCGCGAAGTTCATTTTGGAATTTGAGGTTTGGAATTTCTCTGGAGCTTGGAGCTCGGAATTTGGAGCTTTAATTTTATGCCTGAAACCATTTTGAAACCGGACGAACTACAACCCGCCGCCGAACTGGCGCGCAAAACTTTGGAGCAGCTAGACCGCATTTTGCTCGGCCGCAAGGAGCTTCACCGCCTCGTGTTGATAGGCGTTTTATCGCGCGGCCACGTTTTGCTCGAAGGTCTGCCCGGCCTCGGCAAGACCGCGCTCGTCAAAACCATCGGCCAGATTCTCAAGCTCGATTTCAAGCGCATCCAGTTCACGCCTGATCTTATGCCCGGCGACGTTTTGGGCACGCACATCTTGCAGGAAACAAGTTCCGGCAAACGCGAACTCATTTTCCAGCCCGGCCCGGTGTTCACGAACATTCTGCTCGCGGACGAAATCAACCGCGCCTCGCCGAAAACACAATCCGCGATGCTCGAGACGATGCAGGAAAATTCCGTCACGCTGCTCGGCACGACGCGCGCGCTGCCACAGCCGTTCTTTGTTTTGGCGAGCCAGAACCCGATTGAACTCGAGGGCACTTATCCGCTGCCGGAAGCGCAACTGGACCGTTTTCTTTTCCGCGTGATGTTTGAAAATGTGGATGCGGATGTGCTTGATCAAATCATTTCCGTACGTCGTCGCGGCGAATTGCCGGCGCCGACATGGCAGATGGAACGCGCGCAGTTGGAAACGCTTTTTCAGACGATGGGAAAAATATATTTGCCGCATCCCGTTTCGCGCTACATTGCACGGCTGGTTTCGGCGACGCATCCCGGCGGCGCGGAAGCGACCGAACTGGTGAACAAATACGTCAGCTACGGCGCCTCGCCGCGCGCGGCGATTGCGATTGCCGAAGCCGCCCGCGCCAACGCGCTCGTCGCCGGACGTCCGAGCGTTGGTTTTGAGGACGTGAAAGTCGTCGCGCAGCCGGTGCTGAATCACCGGCTGATTTTGAATTATCAGGCGCGCTTTGATCGCATAACACCGGCAAAGCTCGTCGCGGAACTGCTTGGCCAGCTTGACGAGACGGGTTTGAATCTGCCGAAAGATGTGGAACTTGCGAAAGCGTGGGGCGAATGAAAAATGCAAAATTAAAAAATAGGGAAGGCTTTTTGCGCGTGGCGAGGATTTTTTTTATTTTTAATTTCACATTTTTAATTTCCCTTTGCCGCGCGGTGGACGAGTTCGGCGACATTTCCGTGGAGCCGGGCGCGATTTACACCGGCAACACGTTTCACGGCTACGCCGAGATGCGCGTGGTCATGGAAAATCATTCGCACACCAAGACGCATTACGTCACGCTCGTTTATCCGAACCACGCGTGGAACAACGGCAACAGCATCAGCCGCCTTTCACGCACGGCGAAACTGGAGCCGGAGGCACAGGTGGTGGTTTCGCTGCTGCAACCGCCGCTGCCGGCGCAGGGCGACAGTTCCATCAGCGTGGACGTGGACAGTCATCACGAAGGCGAAGTCCACGCGCCGAACGCGAACAACCACTGCAATTTTTATTCGCGCGGCGGGCAGGCCGCGACCGTGTTCATCAGCCGCAGCCTGAATTACGACGAAGTCGAGCGCTTGTTTCACGCGAACCGTGGCGCGTTCACGGCAGCGATGGCCATCGGCGCACCGGACGCAACCGGCGCAAGAGGTGGTTATCAGCCCACGACTTGGATGCCTGACACACGCCGAGCGGGCCAGACCAACTGGTTGGAATTGGATTACGCCACGCCGCAGAATGTGGAAAAAATTTTGATTTACCATACGATGCCGTTTCCGCTCAACGGAGAAATTTTATTGACCGGCGTTTCCGGCACGAATGTCGCGCGCATTCCGATGTCTTTAGGGACAGGAACCACCGTAACTGGCAGAGGCCCTGAAATGGTTTTGGATTTTTCTTTTCCGCGCACGAGCGAACCGGTGAAAACTGTCCGGCTGAATTTCGGAAAGATTCCGCCTTACAACATTGCGATTGATGCCGTGCAGGTTTTTGGTCCGTCGGGCAGCGCGTTTGCATCCGACGCGCGGGCCAGCAGCGACAACAGTGCATCCGCCAGTGCTTACGCGCCGGGCAGCATGAACGCGGATGCCGTCGAAAGCCTGCGCGCCGAATCGCCGGTTTCGGAATGGAGCGAAAACTGGCTGGGCTATTCGCCGTTCGACGCGATCGTGCTCAACGCGGCGGACTTGAGTTCGATGTCGCCGGCAGTGCTGGACGCGATTGGTGATTATTTGCACGCGGGCGGAAATGTCGTGTTCTCCGGAAAAATGGACTTGCCGGAGTCGTGGCATCCGTGGCGGAAACAAAATCTCCGCGATGGCATTGATTACGGAATCGGCTTTGGCCGCTGTTTTGTTTTCGATTCAGAAAATCTCACGGCGATTGACTCGAAATCTGTTCAGACGTTGCGCGACACCGTGCGTGACTCGGCGCGTTACTGGCAGAGCCTGCCGGGCGACAGCGGCGCGGCCAATGCGCAAATGCCCGTCGTCGAAAATCTGAAAATCCCCACGCGCGGCATCGTGATCATCATGCTCGCGTTCATCATCGTCATCGGGCCGGTCAACATCATTTACCTCAACCGCCGCAAGCGCCGGACGTGGATGTTGTGGACGATTCCCGCGATTTCGTTGGTCACGACGCTGTTTGTTTTTGCCTATAGCCTGTTGCGCGAAGGCATCACGCCGGACACGCGCATCGCCGGCCTGACGGTGCTGGACCAGACCAGCCACCGCGCCGCGACCATCGGCGGCACGGCGTTTTATTGTCCACTAACGCCGAGTGGCGGTTTGAATTTTGATTACGGAACGGAGGCGGCGGCGCTGGTTCAGATCGGCTACGGCTCGGGAACTTCGCGCGAGGTGGACTGGACGCAGTCGCAGCATTTCTCGCGCGGCTGGGTTTCCGCGCGCGTGCCCGCGTATTTTCACCTGCGGGAATCCGAGACGCGCCGCGAGCGCGTCCAGGTCGTCAATGAGAATGGAAAATTGCAGGTCATCAACGGCCTCGGCGCGCCCATCAAATCGCTCTGGGTCGCCGATGCGGACATGAATATCTTTGAAGCGGATAACGTCGCCGCCGGGCAGAAGGCCGGAATTTTTCCATCAAAATTGTCGCAGCAATCCGGGAAAAGCGGTCCGGTCGGACTGTGGCACGAAATCGGGTTCGCTGCGCCTGCGGATTCGCTGAAAGACGGCGCGGGACAATTTCTGATGCCCAACACCTACATCGCCGTGCTGGATGGAAATCCGTTCATCGAAAACGCGCTCGGCGCCGCCTCCAGCCCGAAGCGGACGAAAAGTTCGTCGGTGGTTTTTGGAATCCTTGAAGCACCCGAAGCCAGATGAAAGTCCAAGTCAAAAACCTGCGGAAGGAATTCGGCAAGACCGTGGCCGTGGACAACATCTCGTTCTCGTTTGATTCCGGCCACGTCTTCGGCTTCGTCGGGCCGAACGGCGCGGGCAAGACCACGACGATGCGGATCATTTCAACGGTTGAAGAGCCAACATCCGGCGACGTTTTGTTGAACGGCATTTCCATTTGCGAAGAACCGGAACTCGCACGTCGTGCCGTCGGTTACGTTCCCGACACGCTGCCCGCACACGCTGACATCACCGTCCACGAGTATCTGGATTTTTACGCGCGCGCCTATGGGTTGCGCGGAAAAAAACGGACGCAGGCGATTGAAGCGATTGAAGAATTCACCAACGTCACCGGCATCCGCGAAAAACATCTCAAGGCGCTTTCGAAAGGAATGAAGCAGCGCGTGAGTCTCGGTCGCGCGCTGGTTTATGACCCGGACGTTTTGGTTTTGGACGAACCCGCTGCCGGCCTCGACCCGCGCGCCCGCGTCGAGCTGCGCGAGCTGCTCATGCTGTTGGCCGAGCGCAAGAAGGCAATTCTCATAAGCTCACACATCCTCACAGAGCTGACGGAAATCTGCAACGGTGTCGTCATCATCGAGCGCGGGAAAATCCTGGAGACCGGCACGATTGAAGATGTCCTGAAAAAAAGTTCGCCGCGCCGCACCGTGGCCATCCGTCTGGTTGAGGGCAACAACCATCAAAACCCGCAACTGCTCAAGGAACTTTTGCAGACGCCGTTCGTCGAAAACGCGCGCGTGGTGGTGAACGAAATCCATTTTGAACTGACCGGCAACGAGTCCGCCGCGTGCGACATTCTCGGCGAACTGATCGCGAAAAAATTTAAGATCATCGAATTCCGCCAGACTAAGGCGAACCTAGAGGACATTTTTATGAACGTCACGAAAGGAGGTGTGCAATGAGCATCGCGGGCATCAAAAATCATTTCACCAACTGGCGCGAATGGGAGTTGAACCCCATCATCATCAAGGAGCTCCGGCAGGGTGTGCGCAGTTGGACGGTTACCGGCATGTTGCTGCTGTTTCTCGTTGTGCTGTTCATCACGTCGCTGGGTTTTCTCATCACGGAAAGTTTTGACGTGAACACCAACATGGGTCTGGGCGGGACGATGTTTTCTTCATTTGTGGTCATCCTCGCGGGCGCGAGCGTTTTCTTCATTCCGCTCTACACCGGCGTCCGCGTGGCGGCGGAACGGCAGGAGAACAACCCTGACCTGCTCTACGTCACCACGCTTTCGCCGACACGGATCATCTTCGGAAAATTCCTTTGCAGCGCCTACATCGCGCTGCTGTTTTTCAGCGCGTGCATGCCGTTCATGGCGTTCACAAATCTTTTGCGCGGTGTGGATTTGCCGACAGTTTTTTTCATTTTGTTTTTTCTCTTCCTGGCGGTCTGCGCGGCGAACATGGTCGCCATTTTCCTCGCGTGCCTGCCGATGAGCCGTCCGTTCAAGTTTTTGTTTGTCATCTATGGCATCTTCCAGTCGTTCGGTGTCATTGGTTCGCTGGTGGGCATTTCGTTCACCATGATGCGCTCCGGCGTGGGCGCGATGATGACCGGCCGGGATTTTTGGATCGGCACGGCCACCGCCGTCGGCATCGGCCTGATGCTTACGGGACTTTTCTTTGTGCTGTCGGTCGCGCTGATCACGCCGCCGTCGGCGAACCGCGCGCTGCCGGTGCGGATTTACCTTACGGCCATCTGGCTGCTCGGCGGACTGCTTGGTTTTTGCTGGGTGGCCCAGACCGGGGAAGCGGAACGGATGTTTGCGTGGACATATCCGACGTTCATCCTGATGATGTTCGCGCTGCTCGTGAACATCAGCAATGCCGACCAGTTGAGCCTGCGCGTCCGACGGATCATTCCGCAGTCAAAGTTGAAACGCGCGCTGGCGTTCGTTTTTTTCAACGGCGCGGCGGGCGGGCTGGTCTGGGTGGCGGCGATCCTCGCCGCGACATTTTTGCTGACCAGGGAAATTCTCTTTGCGTTTCCGCGAACCGTGAGCCTCTCCGATGCCGACAATCACTGGTTCGCCACCACGACTGCCTATGCCTTTGCCTACGCGCTGACGGCGCTGTTTATCCAGCGGAAATTTTTACCGCGCCGCCCGCCGAAACTGGCCGGGTTGCTCGCGGTTCTGCTGGCAGGCGCTTGGGCCATCGCGCCCAGCATCGTGCTGTTTTTTCTCAACCAGCTTTCGTGGAAATCCGTCGAGGGGCTCCAGCTTGGCAACATCTTCAACGTCGTTTCCCTCCGCAATGAAGACCAGCGGCTTTATCACCTGTATTTCGCCTCCGGCTGGCTGCTGTTGATGATTTTGATCAATGCCAAATGGTTCATGCGGCAGGCGAAAAATTTTCAGCCGCTCGTCCGTGTCACCGCCGAAAATTCCCCGCCCGTGCTGAAATAATTTTTACGCATGGAACCGGCCATCCGACAAGCCCTCCGCAACGGCGAAACACTCGGCCTGCGTTACGCGCTCCAGATTCCGCAGGTCGCCGCGAGCGGTTGGACCGGCTCGCGCTCCGGCCGCCGCGCGGGCAGCTCGATTGATTTTCAGGACTACCGCGAATACCAGCCCGGCGATGATTTGCGTTTCATAGACTGGGGAATTTTCGCGCGCTCCGACCGGCTCACCATCAAATTATTCCGCGAAGAAGTCACGCCGCACCTGGATTTGATTCTCGACGGCTCGCGCTCGATGAATCTGGCGGACACGACGAAAGCAAACGCCGTTGCCCAGCTCGCCGCGTTGCTCGCCACTTCCGCCGCCAACGCACAATGCACCCAGGCTGTTTGGTTGAGCGGCGAAGGTTTTCAACGCCTGCCAAACGACACGCTCACACCGTCCGCCTGGGACAAGCTGGAATTGGACAGCCAGCGCACGCCAGAACAGTCTTTTGAAATCCTGCCGCCGAAATTCCGCCGCCTCGCCGTGCGCGTGTTTATCAGCGATTTGCTCTGGCCCGGCGATCCGCTGCCACTGCTGCGCCGCTTGCGCGACGGCGCGGCGGCGCTGTTCGTCGTTCAGTTGCTCGCGCGCGACGATGTGGCGCCGCCCGAACATGGCAACCTCCGCGTCGTGGACAGCGAGACCGGCGAGGAGAACGAAATCTACATTGATTCCAGCATCGCCAAACAATACGAGGAAAATCTCGCGCAGTTGCAGCAGTCGTGGAGCGATGCCTGCCGCCAGTGCGGCGCGCACATGACCACGCTCATCGCCGAAGATTTGGAAAATTCACTTGCTGAACTGGAAGCCATCCAGTTGCTCGTCCCGGCATGATTCCGTTCCTCACTTATCCGCTCGCGCTGATCGCGCTGGCCACCGTGCCGACGCTCGCGGCGATATACATTTTGCGGAACCGCTTTCGTCATCGTCAGGTTTCGAGCCTTCTGCTGTGGCGTTTTCACGTCCAATCGAAATCCGGCGGCGCAAAAATCAATCGGCTGCAACTGCCGCTATTGTTTTTTCTCGAACTGCTCGCGCTGCTGCTGCTCGTCGTTGCCGCCACCGGGCCGCATTGGAAACTACCGCAATCCACGCGCCCGCTCATCGTCGTGCTCGACGATTCCTTTTCCATGCGCGCGATGCGTGACGGCGTTTCAGCGCAAACTCGCGCACACGAATTTCTAGAAAAACTGTTCCGCCGCCAGCCACCACCGTCCACGCGATTGATTCTCGCCGGAACCGACCCGCGTTCACTTGGTTCGACCGCGAAAAGCTGGCGCGAAGTGAACGAGCTTCTATCTCAATGGAAATGCTGGTCGCCCGATGCCACGATTGATTCTGCCATCTCGCTCGCCGCCGAACTCGGCAAACAGCAGGCGAACATTCTTGTCCTCACCGACCACAAGCCTGCCGACGAGAAAATTTCCAGCCAGCGGCTAGAGTGGCACGCGTTCGGTCTGCCACTGGACAATTTCGCCATCGTCAACGCCTCGCGCACCGTTTTTGGCGACCAGGACCGCTGCCTGCTCGAAGTCGCCAATTTTTCCAGCGGTGCGCGTTCATCCAAATTACTCGTGCAAGCCGGTTCAAACGCGCCGCAAAGTTCGGCAATTCTGCTTGGCGCACATGAAAGCCAGCGGCTTGTTTTCAATATTCCTTCGACTGCGCCTTCGCTTCACGCCGTGCTGGATGCCGACTCACTCGCGGAGGACAACGAAGTTCAATTGTTGCCGCCAATTCGCAAACGCGTCCGTGTCCAAGTCGCCTTGACGAATGAAAGTTTGTCTGCGCTCGTCATTCGCACGCTCGATGCGACCGGTTTGCGCGCGGCGATTTCCGAAAATCCTGAACTTGTGATTCACGAAACCGACACCGCCGTCAGCAGCAATTCGTGGAGCTTGCGCTGGTCAAACGCAGGTGCGACGAACGCCTACACCGGCCCATTCATTGTGGACAATTCGCATCCGCTCGCCAAAGGCATCGCGCTCGAAGGAGTCATTTGGGCGGCGGCATCAGCCACCAACTCGCCCGGCGATGTGCCGGCGATTCTTGCTGGAAATACGCCGCTGCTTTCCACGCACGAAGATGCGATTGGTTGTCGGCACCTCACATTGAATTTGAACCCCGATCTTTCCACGCTGCAAAACACGCCCGACTGGCCGATTTTATTTTGGAACATTTTGTCTTGGCGAATTTCCGAAATGCCCGGCCTCAAGGAAAGCAACGCGCGACTGGGAACCGAAGTGAATTTGAAAACGACGGGCGAAGCCGTGACCGTCATCCAGCCCGACGGCGAAAAACAATATTTTCCGAAAACCGGCGGCGAACTGGCGCTGGAAACGCCGATGCCGGGAATTTATTCCGTCGTGATGGGCGCGACGACCAATCAATTTTCCGTGAACGTGCTGGCCGCCGACAAATCCGATTTGTCCGCGTGCGCGACCGGGCAATGGGGCAAATGGAGCGAGGTCACCGAGCGGCGGCTGGAAGAAACTTCCGCCGTCTGGATTTTCGGCCTGCTCGCGCTGGTGTTGCTGACGACGCATCTCTGGCTCGTGGCGACGGCGAAAGGAGGAACCTGAAATGATCGTCCTCTTCCAACCCGTCTGGTTGCTGCTGCTGATTCCGCTGGCGGCGGCGTGGATCGCGTGGCCGCTGCCGGCGCGCGGGTTGAAAATTTTGCGCGCATTGATTTTTCTGCTCGTCGTTCTGGCTATGACGCAGCTTGCAATAAAATTTCCCGACCGCGCGGGAACGGTCGTGGTCGTCGCCGACCGCAGCGAATCCATGCCACAAAATTCCGACGCGTCGGAAAAAGAAATCATCGGCCTGCTCCATAAATCCATGGGGCCGCGCGACCAGCTTGGCGTGGTGTCGTTCGGACGCGAGGCCATTGTCGAGCAGTCACCGCAACGCACCGAGTTCGGCGGCTTCGAGGGGCAGGTCGGCGCGGATCATTCCAGCTTGAACGACGGCATGGAATCCGCGCTGTCGCTGATTCCGCCGGACGGCGGCGGGCGCATTTTGGTTTTGTCCGACGGCAAATGGACGGGCAAAGACCCCGCCGCCGCCGCCGCGCGCGCTGCCGGTCGCGGCGTGGCGGTGGATTATCGGCTGATCACGCGCCCGCAGGTCAGCGACGTGGCGATTCAAAGTTTTCTCACGCCGCAATCCGTTTTGCCCGGCCAGGCATTCGTCTTGAGCGCGTGGGTGCAGGCGCCGACTGATCAGAAAATCCAGTATCAACTCAAGCGCGGCGACGAAATCATTTCATCCGGCAACAAACAAGTTTCCGCCGGGCTGACGCGGCTGATGTTCCGCGACCGCGCAGGCAAGGCGGGCGTGAACGAATACACGGTCACGATTCAAGGCCCGAAGGACGATCCGGTTCCCGAAAATAACACCGCCCGCGGGCTCGTCGGCGTGGATGGCTCGAAACCGATTTTAATTGTTTCATCGGCGGGGGAAAATTCCGGCCTCGTGAAATTATTGCGCGGCGGTGACGTTGAAGTCGTTGGCAAAACACCGGAGAAATGCAACTGGTCGCTGGAGGAACTTGCGCAGTTTTCCTCCGTGATTTTGGAAAATGTTCCGGCAGGACAGGTCGGCATGAGCGGCATGGAAACGCTCGCGGCGTGGGTCGAGGAAACCGGCAGCGGTCTGGCGATGACCGGCGGACAAAAATCCTACGGGCCGGGCGGCTATTTCAAATCGCCGCTGGAACGCGTCATGCCCATTTCGATGGAAATGCGCCGCGAGCATCGCAAGTTGAGCGTCGCGGTGGTCGTCGCGCTGGATCGTTCGGGCAGCATGTCCATGCCGGCGGGTGGCGGGCGCATCAAAATGGATCTCGCCGATCTCGGCACGGTGTCGGTGCTGGATTTGCTTTCGCCGATGGACGAATTCGGCGTGTTCGCCGTGGACACGGCGGCGCACGAAATTGTTCCGCTGGACACGGTGGAACACAACATCAGTTATCGCTCAAAAATTTTGTCCATCGGTTCCGAAGGCGGCGGCATTTACATTTACGAGGCGCTAGTCGCATCGGCGCGGATGATTCAGGGCGCGAAGGCGCAGACGAAACACATCATTCTTTTTTCCGATGCGGCGGATGCCGAGCAGTCAGCGCATTACGAGGACATCGTGGGCAAGCTCCGCGATGCCGACGTGACGGTGAGCGTCGTCGGTCTCGGCACGGAACACGATTGTGACGCGAACATGCTGAAAGACCTCGCGCGTCGCGGCGGCGGCGAATGTTATTTCAGCGACAACCCAGACGAAATTCCGCGCATCTTCGCGCAAGACACGTTCACCATCGCGCGCAGCACGTTCATTGACGAAGCAACACCCTTCGCCTTCACCGCCGGCTATTCAATTCTAGGCGCGCAGCCGGTTTCCGCGCCGCCGTCGCTGGGCGGTTACAATCTTTGCTACATCCGTCCGCAGGCAAATTTGACCGCCGTCACGAGCGACGAATACAAGGCGCCCGTTGTCGCGTCGTGGAACACGGGCAACGGGCGCGTGCTGTGCTATCTCGGCGAGGCGGACGGAAAATTCAGCGGCGATTTCGCGAAGTGGAACCAGGCCGGCGAATTTTACGCGACGCTTGCGCGCTGGGTCGCTGGCAAGCACGAGCCGTTGCCGGACGAAATGCTGCTGACGCAGGAAATCCGCGACGGCGTTTGTTTCGTGCAATTGCATCTTGATCCCGAACGCAAGGCCGAGCCATTTTCAAATCTGCCGCGCGTTCGGATTTTGCACGGGCTTCCCGGCGCTGCACCCGCGAAGGCTACTGCCTCGCTTCAATGGAAAAATGCCGACCTGCTCGAAGCGGCGATTCCGATTGCCGGACGCGAAACGGTCTTAAACACGGTGGAGATTTCCGGGCAGCAGCCAGTGACGCTGCCGCCGGTGTGTCTGCCGTATTCGCCGGAGTTCGCACCCGACCAGCCGGGACGCGGCGCGGCGGCGCTGGCGCAGATCGCCACGACGACCGGCGGCAAAGCGCGCGAGGAGATACCAAAAATCTGGGGCGACTTGCCGGTCAAGCCGCGCTACGTCGAACTCGCACCATGGCTGCTTGTTGCGGGAACGGTTTTATTTTTACTGGAAGTTCTGGAACGTCGCACCGGCTGGGTTTCGCGTTTTTTTCTGCGCAAGCCCATTGCCGCAGAAACTGAAACTGGCGATGCTATTGCGGAATCAACGACGCCTAAAAATCGCCTTTTTTTAGAATTATTCCGCAAAAAATCCCTGCGAAAAACATCTGTCCCTGCCAGCAAAACGGCGGCATCCGCGCCGGCTTCAGCGAAAAACGTGGAATTAAAATCGCCGCCCGCCGAAACAAAGGGAATGGAATCCGCCACGCTCGACGCCTTGCGCAAAGCCCGCGAGCGCGCCAGCCACCGTTCGGATAAAGAATCTTAAAGACACGGCCAGGTGTTTTTGGCTTTTCGGTTCGCGCAATGACGCCTTGGATGGAATTTCAACGCGACGCGCACGGCGGCATTGACTGGAAAAAACATGAAGCTCTTCGCTAGAGCCTTGACTCATGAACCCTCATGGGAGGCATTCGGTTTATCGGCGGATTTCGGTTCACGGCCAATCCATTTATACGCGTTCGCTGAATCTTCGGATAGCATAATCGAAATTTGTGGATTTTGATTGTATGCCAAAAAAATGCGGCAGAGGCTATATTGTTCCGGCGTGGGGGCGATAATGGCTGATTTTATTTCATTCTTGAGCTTTGCAGCCTGGCGGCTTTTCGCAAACGCCTCCACGTCGTTGAAACGCAAATTCGAGACGCTCGCGTCCGAGAAATTCGCGATCTGGTCGGGAGTGACTTCCAATCGCGACTCGACATCCCTTAATATTTCGAGCAACTGATGGAGATCGTCCACGGTAACTTTCCCATGAAAAGTCACTTCGATTAGTCCGTCACGAATTTGAAAATTGAAGGCCATGAGCTTGTATGCCTGACGGAGAAAGAGCCACCGACGACTGGCGAAGTGAACTGCGACAGCGGAACTGATTGGCTTCTGCTTCTGTCCGCACGTAGCTATCAACCGCTCATGAGCCGCCTGCACCATCGAAAACAACCACCGAAACCTGCCGCAATGCTGGGAGGGCATCAATTCGCTGCCGCACAATCGGCAAATGTTGCCTGGCGCGCCGCATATTAATGAGCTGATGAATAAATGCTGGACCAGTGAAAATCTCTATCGTGCCCAACATCGCAACCACGACAAATACGAGCAATAGCAATGATGTGCGTGATTTCATGTCACTGGATCGCATTTGGCCTGACAGTTAATAGGCGGCTCGTTTTGCAGCCTATTGCGTTTCATACCGAAAAACTATTCTCGACGTAAGTTTGTGTCCAGTGTGAAACAATTCTTGCCGCCGCGTCCGCCAATCGTTATCAAAACCGCATGGATTCCCGCGAAGCGCTCATCGCGCTGAACATGATTGAGGGCGTCGGGCCAGTGCGCGCCCGCTCGCTGCTTGAACACTTCGGCGACGCGCCGGCAATCCTTTCCGCGTCAAAATCCCAACTCCTCCGCGTTCGCAACATCGGCGAGGAAGTGGCCGAATCCATTTCCAATTGGGAAAAATCCGTTGACCTCGCGGACGAATTGAAACGCATTTCGGATTTCGGCTGCCACGTTTTGATTTCACCGGATGAAAATTATCCCGCGTCGCTCCGGGAAATTTACGACCCGCCGCTCGTGCTTTACGTCAAGGGCGAACTGACCGCGAAGGACAAAAACGCCGTGGCGATGGTCGGCTCGCGGATGACGACGCATTACGGCATCGAGACGGCGCGCAAGCTGGCGTATCAGCTGGCCTACGTCGGCGTGACGGTGGTGAGCGGCGGCGCGCGCGGCATTGACACGGCGGCGCATCAGGGCGCGTTGAGCGGCAAAGGTCGAACCGTCGCCGTGCTTGGCACCGGAATCAATCTGGTATTTCCGCCGGAAAATGCGGAATTGTTTGAACGCATCGCGGCGAACGGCGCGCTCATCACGCAGTTTCCGTTCAATCGTCCGGCGGACAAGCAATCGTTTCCCATCCGCAACCGCATCGTCGCAGGCATGACTTTGGGCACGGTCGTCGTCGAGGCGAATCTCACCAGCGGCGCGCTCATCACGGCAAATTTCGCGACGGAATATGGCCGGCAGATTTTCGCCGTGCCGGGGCGGATTGATTCGCCGCGCAGCAAGGGCTGCCACGAATTGATCAAAAAAGGCGCAAAGCTCTGCGAAGGCGCGGAGGATATTTTGAGCGAGTTCGAGTATTTGTTTCCTTCGGGCAACCGTCCGCCGTCACCGGGCGAAACCGGAGTTCTGCCCGCGCTGGAATTGTCAGCGAACGAACAGAAAATCTTTGACGCGGTGAAAGCCGATGACGAGACGACGATTGACGAAATCATCCGCGCGAGCGGCCTGCCGAGTTCGACCGTTTCCGTCGCGCTTCTTGGTCTGGAGATGAAACGGCTGGTGAAACAGTTGCCGGGAAAGTTGTTCGTGCGGAATGTTTGAGCGAAACGGCTTGCTTCGCCCGGTTTTATAAATTAGAAGTGGCAAACGCGGGAAAAATTTATGGCAACCTACACAATCATTGGAAACGACCAAAAGCAATATGGTTCGGTGACGGAGGAGCAATTGGGTCAGTGGCTGGCCGAGGGCCGGGTTGGCGCGCAAACCAAAGTTCAGGCCGAAGGGAGCGCTGAATGGAAATCGCTTTCCGAAATCCCTGCGTTTGCGGGTTTGATGAAAAGTTCCACGCCGCCGCCGCTGCCGTCCGCCGCGCCTGCCGCGAACGCAAAGACCAACGCCATGGCTGTCACCTCGCTGGTACTGGGAATCCTCGGCCTGTTCACCTGCGGCCTCACGGCGTTGTTCGGATTGATTTGTGGAATCATCGCGATGGTCAAAGTGAAGAACAGCGGCGGGAAATTGAGCGGCAGCGGCCTGGCGCTGGCCGGAACCATCGTGTCGGGGATATTCCTGTTCATGCTTCCAATTTACGCCGCGATGCTGCTGCCAGCGCTGGCGGTGAGGATTTATTCGAACGGCAACACAAATCATTTTTTCCCGCCCGCCGCGACGTGGTGCGACGCGATTAAAACTTTTGCCGGCAATGAAAAAGTTTTCAAATGCGCCGCCGCGAACGCCGCCAGCCGCTGTGACTACGCCTTCAACGCCAAGCTCGACGGTCTGGACGAAAGCAAGGTTGATCCGCAAACAGTGGAGATATTTGAATCGGATGCCGGCTGGAACGCCAGCGGCGGACCGGAATTGATGGTTGCGAACGCCCGTCATGGCCGCGGAACCAGAACCGTATTTCTTGTCGCGTTTGTGGATGGCCACGTGGAAGCCGCGACCTCATCCCGTCTCAACATGCTGCGCTGGAATCCGTAAAATAAAATCATCAAGCTACGAACCAAAAGACAATCATGTATACCATCATCGGCGGCGACGGAAAAGAATACGGCCCGGTTTCGGCGGACGATTTGCGGCAATGGCTGGCCGAGGGCCGGCTCAACGCGCAGACGCTGGCCAAGGGCGAAGGCGACGCGGAATTTCGTCCGTTGTCGGTGTTCCCGGAACTGGCCGACTCGTTCGCGGCTCAAACTCCGGCTGGCGGCATGTCGGCGGCGGTGCCCGCTCCCGCCGATTGGGAAACGCGCGATTACGAACTGGACATCGGCGGCTGCATCAGCCGGGGCTGGAATTTGTTCAAGGAAAATTTCGGCGTCCTGTTCGTCTCATGTTTGATCATGTTCGCGGTGCAAATTGGCTTCGTGGGCGCGCTGAACCTTATCATTACGCCATTCGCCAAAGGCCTGTTGCACGCGCCCGTTGTGTTCCTGGTTGGTTTCAAGTATTTGCTTCCGTTGGTGACATCGCTTGTCATCGGGCCGATGGCGGGCGGCGTTAATTTTGTTTATCTTAAGACAATCCGCCGGCAAGGAGCCGGCGTGGGCGAGGTTTTTGCCGGATTCCAAAGGGCGTTCGCGCAGCTTTACCTCGGTGCGCTGGCAGTGGGCTTGATTGCCGGCGCATGCCTGCTGCCGTTCCAGCTTGTATGGCAGGCGAAGGCCGGGCCGCTGCTGGAACAATTGCAGCAGACGCAGGCGCAGCACACGTCACCTGCCGACATGCAGAACGTTCTCCACGATCTCCTGCACGCGTTTGCCGGCGCGGTGCCCGTGCTGCTCATCTGCCTGATCCCGATGACTTATCTGGTGGTGTGCTGGCAATTCACCCTGCCGCTCATCATTGATCAGGAACTGAAGTTCTGGCCGGCGATGAAAACCAGCTTCAAAATGGTGAACAAACATTGGTGGCAGGTCTTCGGGCTGACCATTGTCGTCGGCTTGGTGAGCGGCGTCGGTGCTCTGGCCTGCTGCGTCGGCGTGCTGTTCACGGCTCCGATCGGCATCGCGGCGATGATGTTCGCTTATGAAACCATTTTCTGCGCCCGGCCAGCCCGTTAGCCGCGCCAAGGCCCGGAACGCCGCGCTCGTCAACCAGCTCGCCACGCCCGGCCTCGGCTCGCTGATGGCCGGACGCTGGGTTGCGGGCATGGGCCAGCTTGCTCTGGCGGTTGCCGGCTTCACACTGATTATGGTTTGGTTCGTTAAAATCATCATCCCGTATTACGGCATGATGTTTGGCGAATCGCAGCCGGGTCCCATCAACTGGTGGATTGGCGGTCTGGGGGCGGGCTTGTTCGCGCTGGCGTGGTTTTGGTCGCTGGTTACGAGCTTCAGTTTGCTTCGCGAGGCGTCCAGGGTTAATTTGCAATCGCTCAAAACGTTTGCCGCCGGACAAACGAAACTGGACGAGGCCCAAATTCAAGCCGCGCTCGCCACTGTGCCGCAATGGCAGCGCAATGGCGACGTGATTGCGCGCGTTTTTCAATTCAAGGATTTTCCCGACGCGATGAAATTCGTCAACGCCGTCGCCGAACTCGCCGAGCAGGCGCAGCATCACCCGGACATTGACATCCGCTGGAACAAAGTGACGCTCGCGCTCTCGACGCACGACGCGGGCGGATTGACGGAAAAGGATTTCGCGCTGGCGCGGGAATGCAACGCGCTGTCACTTCGCTAAAGCATCGCGCGGGACCGTGGCGCGAATGGTCGGCGGCGCGCCGTTGGTGTCGTTACGCGGAAGCCGCCCGATCCAGACGCCGCTGACGCCGTAATACCAATCCAATTGCGGAATGTTCGGTATGTTGCCGCGTCCGCCGCGAATCACCAGCCGGTCTTCGGGCCGCATTTTTTTCACCCACGGCTCGTAGCCTTTGGCGTCACCAAAATTCCACAGCACTTTGTCATAAACTTCAAAATCCTCCTTCGGCATGAACGTGGGGTCAAAACCGAGGATGTATTTCCAGTCGGCGTTCGGATTCTTGAAAAACGTCTGGTAGAAAATCATCATGTCGGCGGAATAAAGAACGCCGCCTTTTTCCGGCATCCAGCCGTCGAGTTCGGGATGTTCCGTGGTTGAAAGAAATTGCCAGGTCAGGCTTTGCGTCCAGCGGCTGTTCAAATCGCTCGTCACGCAGAAAAAGGTGGCGGCCGCCAGAATCATCACCAGCAGCAAGCGGCGGAGCGAATCTGCCGCAAACTTGGCAAGCAGGAGCAATTGAATTTCCGTTGCAATTAAAACCATCAACGACGGCCAGCCCCAATCCTCCCAAAACCGGCCCACGCGAAATCCCAGAATCCAGCAGCCACATATGAGCCAGAACGCGGGATCGCGCGCCAGCGGCGTCGGGTTGAGTCGCGTCACCAGTCGTAGCGCCACCAGCGCGCCAAAAACGAACACTGCGAGAATGTCGCCCCCGGAAGGTTGCAGTTCCGTCGCTTCCGTCCGGTTGGTGGCGTGCTGGCCGACGGAATGAAACGCCATGGTCACCGCCTCCGAAAGGTAATCCGCCGGATGCCCCGTGAGCAACCCGGCAAATAAAACCCCCGCCAGCCAAGCGCCCGCGAGCAACAGGGCCCAGCGAAATTGACCGGCGAAAAAAAACGCGGCAACCGGCAGCGTCCACAAATACCAGACGCCGTGAACGAAAGCGCTGGCGGCGATTAATACCGTGAACAGCGCCAGCGTCCGCCAGTTGGCCTGGCGTTTTTGCGCCGTGAATAAAACGGTCATCAGCACCGTGATGGACAGAATAAATGGCCGCCCAAGCATGAACCGTTGCGGCAAATCCGAAATGACCATCGCCGCGAGCAGCGCGACCAGCCAGGCTTCGGGCCGCTTGAACTGCGGCAGCATCGCCCCATTGACGACAAGAAAAAGCACAACGACCGAAAAAACCACCAAGTTTTCCGTGTTCCAACCGGTCACACGATGAACGGCGCCGAGGATTTCGTGCCAGCCCAGATTGTGATCAATTTTGAAAGTGTCGCCGACGACGAGAATTTCCGGCCACGGTTTGCCGCTCACGGCTTTCGCCACATGCCGCAAGGCATCATCGGGGGGCAGATAGCCGAGACCGATGATTTTCAACGGGACAATGATTATGACGAGCGCGACGAGCGCCCACACCGCCAGCGGGACGTAGCGGCGTAATTTTTCGGGCAGTTCAAGATCAAACATGGCGCGGCAACTACGCCAATCAAAACACCGTTGGCACGCCTTCGTCGAGGATTTTTATTTGGCGTGTCAAATTTTCTGCCGCAGCAATTTCCCGAAGCCAGCGCGGCGGCTCGTCCATTTCCTCGAACGACAATTTGAAAGTCCCATAGTGCATCGGCACAAAAATTTTCGCGCCCAAATCTTTGAATGCCTTGATTGCCTCGTCCGGCCCCATGTGGACTTTGCGAAATGTTTCAGGATGATACGCGCCAATCGGCAGCAGCGCGATTTCTGGCGACAGTTTTCTGCCGATCTCCTTGAAGCCGTGAAAATACGCGCTGTCGCCCGCGTGATAAATTTTTCGCCCTTGATGCTCCAGCATGAATCCGCCGTAACCGCGATGGCCGTCGTGGATTGTCCGCGCGCCCCAATGTTTGCTCGGCGTGAAAGTCACTTTCCACTCGCCCTGCGAAAAGCTCTCCCAATGCTCCAGTTCGATGATGCGCGCGAAGCCGAGATTCTGCGCGAGGTCGCCGACGCCGCGCGGCATGATGCCGATTTTTGGATGCGGCAATTTCCGCAGCGTCGGTTTGTGAAAATGGTCGAAGTGCGCGTGCGTCAGCAAAACCAGGTCAATGCGCGGCAGGTCGCTGATTTTCAAACCCGCGCGCTTGATGCGCTTCAGGAGAAAAAGCCAGTTCGCGAAATTCGGGTCAATCAGCACGTTCAAATCCGTGAACTGGATCAGAAACGAAGCGTGGCCGATCCACGTCACGGCCACCTGCCCGCGCTTGAGCTTCGGAAAAATCGCCAGCCGGTGGCTACCCGTGCGCGGCGTGAACCAGGCTTTCAAGATCAGCTCCTGAAAAAAAGTGCGCGGGTTGAAATGTTTCGCCGGCGTCAAGTCTTTGAACGAGCGCGGCAGTTTGCGACGCGGCGCGGGACGGCTGGATTTTTCTCTCGGCATCAGTGATTTGACTTTAACAGCCGCCACGCGTTCGACCAAAACGATTTCTTTGTAACATTTGCAGAAACATTCCGTCTAACTTTCTTAATTAGCACAGTAATGAGACCAAAAAATTAAATTTATGAAATCAAAATTTTTCGTCTGCTCGTTGCTCGCATTTATGGCCTGCCTTTTCCTTGGTCGAGCGGCTATTTTTGATTGGTCGCCTCGCTACACTGCGCAAGCTGAAATTTCTATAAACCTTGAGCAGATGTGGTTGGCCGACGAAAACGCCAGCATACTTGGCATAGATCAAGTTCGGCAAAAATACGACAAGATGCTGACTAATTTCAAACCGGGAAAACAACTTGCTTCCGTGGTTTGTGAAAACTGCAATTTTCCGAATACGGAATCAGACTCGTTAGCAAACAATCTCCGCCGGTATTTAAGCATAACCAAAGTCGGAGAGACAAATGGCAGTGATTTATATCGTATTCAATTTTCCGACGACAATCGGCGTATTGCACTCCAAACGGTCAAACTTTTGAGCCAACGGTTAGTGTTTAGAATCAACTTCAAGACAAAATGGCAAAATGGTGAGCAGGCCTATTCGTCTTATCAAGACAACGTAAAAATTCGAGAATCCGAAAAACAATCGAACCAAACCGATTTAGAGCAATTTGTGAACGGAATCAAATTTATCGGTCATTTAAGTGGAGTCTTTTCAAACGCCGCCGAAATTGTAGAACCGGGCACTGTCGTAAAAAATTAGCGGCCTTGCTCCCGGCAAAATAATTTTTCAAGCGTTTTCGCTCCGCGACAAGATTTTGACGCGAATTTCGCAAATTAAATTCGCGCAATTCGCGTCAAAATTCCGTGTTCAATCCGCGTTTCATCCGTGGCTAAAAAATTTCTTTCAATTTGTGCCGCCGCCGCTTCGTGTTAAATTTTCCACGTGAACAAACTGGCAAAGCAGCTCGACAAATTTCTTCGTAAAAACCCGAAGCTCGGCAAGGGCGTTTATCTCGCCAAGACCGCCGTCGTCCTCGGCGACGTGACGCTCGGCGCGCATTCGAGCGTGTGGTATGGCGCGGTGTTGCGCGGCGACATCAACCGCATCGTCGTCGGCCATCACTCAAACATCCAGGACAATGCCGTGCTGCACAACGCCGACGATTTTCCGTGCGTCCTCGGCAACTGGGTGACCGTCGGCCACAGCGCGATTGTCCACGCGTGCAAAATCGGCGACGAAGTGCTCGTCGGCATGGGCGCGGTGATTTTGGACGGCGCGGTCGTGGGCAGGCAGTCACTCATCGGCGCGAAGGCGCTCGTGACGCAGGGAACGAAGATTCCGCACGGCTCGCTCGTCCTCGGCGCGCCAGCGAAAGTTGTCCGCAAACTGTCAAAGGAAGAACGTGCTGGGCTGAAATGGTGGGCGGACAAATACGTGGACAACGCGGCTTACTGCCTGAAGCACAAAATCAATGTGGGCGAACCATTGCATTTTTAGAATAGCGGCACTGTTTCCGAAGTGCGATTTTTCCCAATTGCATATTCAGCCTTCAGCCAGACTTAAAATGTTATGGACAAAAGCGAAAGCCTGAAATAAACCAGCAACATGAAACCGAGATTAACCGCAGAAGTGCGGTCGAATCCATAGTTAGGCCGACTCCGCACGCTATGAATAATCCGAAGGCATTCAAGATAATCATTGCGGTTCTCGTAGTTGCTCTCTTGGTGTCGTTTCATTTTCTGGTGCGCGCTCTTGTTGATAATTTTGCCTGGAAGCAGTGTATCGAGCTTTCTGCGCCGGCTAATGGTGCGATGTTTGCACACCTAGATTTTCAATCAGGCAAGTTGCGGCTTTATGTGATTTCGGGTGAGCGCAGTGATGACAAGTATTCTGGCACGAATGACGGGCCGTTTGAGATTTGGTTTCCTGTGTATTCTGCTTCGCCATATCCGATGCGTTATCGGGTAGAGCAGTGGGTAGCAGGTTACAATCATAGTATGCGATCTATGCATGAGCACCCAGAGCGGTATCCGGTTGGCACAAACACAACAGAGCGAAAGGTCATACCATGAGAAACCGTCGGCCTAATAACTAGGCAGGCTGCAAATTTTCTTCGCCCGTTTCGCAAGATTGCCTGTGCAAAAATTTCTGTTGCTGAATCCGTGTCCTGACCCAAGCCTGCTCCGGCTTACAACGAAGAAACGCCGTGCAAATCATCAATCGCGCGGCACGAGCGCCTTCAAATCCAGCGGCAGCCACCAGCGCAGCAGCGGCCCGCACATCGCCGTCGTCGCCAGTGCCATGATGACGAGCATCGTGAACAGTTCGGGCGTCAGCAGCTTCAATTCTAGCCCGACGTTGATCGCGATCAATCCCATCAAGGCGCGCGTGTTCATCAACGCCGCGATGCTGCCCGCCTCGCGCGCCGACTGGCCGGTCAATCGCGCGCCCAGATAACAGCCGCCGAGTTTTCCCGCGACGGCAGCGGCCAAAACCAGCGCGCACGCAAGCCACGCCCCGGCATTTTCCAGCGAACCAATCCGGGTGTTCAATCCTGTGTTCGTGAAAAAAACCGGCACGAACGCCACCAGCACCACGCCGGAAAACCGGTCGCGCCACGCCTTCACGATGGCGGGTTCCTGATGCAGGCACGTCCCGAACAGAAACGCGCCGAAGATGACGAAAATTCCGAGGTAATGGGTGACAAGGCAACTGGCGAACAGCCCGATGAGCAGCAGCGCCAGAAATGAATTGGGCATTCCTTTTTCATGAACGTCGTGGAAATTTTTGCGCCACAATTTTCGCAGCGCCGGGCCGACCGCTTTTTGCAGCAACAAAAAAAATCCAGCGATGCAAACGATCTGCAGCATCAGGTGCCAGGCATCGAACTGGTTGGTCGCCAGCACCGTGGCAACGCCAAGCAGCACCCAGCCAACGACGTCGTCAATCGCCGCAGTGCTGACGGCCATTGCCCCGAGCGCGGTGCGTTCGAGGTTCATCTCCAGAAGAATCCGCCCCATGATGGGCAGCGCGGAAATGGAAAGCGCGACGCAGAGAAAAAGTTGAAAGCCGAACTGCGGCGTTTCCGGCGCGAATGTCTTGTGCAGCCATGGCCCGATGGCGAGCCCGCACAGAAACGGCGCGACCATCCCGAAAATTGAAACCGACGTGACCGTTTTTGATTTTAAGCGCAGATGGCTGTAATCAAATTCCATCCCGACCTGGAACAGCAGAAAAATCAGGCCGAGCTTGCCGAGCAGTTGCATGGAAATTTGCGTTTCGTGCGGAAATATTTTTCCCGGAATATCGCCAATGGCGGGCGCAGCGAACCGATGTGAGAGCCAGTTGCAAGTTGCGCCAAAAACGGACGGGCCAAGGATGATTCCCGCCGCGATTTCGCCGACCGCGAGCGGCTGGTGGAGAAAGCGTTTGCCGAGCCGGCCAAACAGCCACGCGGCGGCGATGATGATCATCCACTGGATCAAAACGAGCGTCAGATGCCCCTCGATGGCGACCGGATTCATAAATGAACGCTCGCAAATACAAACCCGCGCGCCGTAAAGCAAGATTAAACCGACACGCGCCTGGTTGACACCGCTCGCACCGCTGCCCTACGCTGGCGCGTCGAATGAACCTAACCGAACTGTTGGACAATTCTGTCCGCCGCCGGCCGCAGAAGATTGCGTTCGTCGAGGATTCATCGGAAATATCCTACGCCGCGCTCGCAGAGAAAATTGATGCGTTCGCCGAAAAATTAAAATCGTTCCAGTTGCCGCCCGGGTCGCGCGCCGGTTTGTGTTTTCCGAATTGTGTCAACTACGTTGCGCTCACTTACGCGCTGTGGAAAATCAATGTCGTTGTCGTTCCTGTGCCCACTGAATGTCCGCCGGAGGAACTTTCGGAAATCACCGCGACGATGAAATTGTCCGCCGTCTTGAGCCAGAAACCACTCGCGCACGGCGAACCGCTCACGCCGGAAATTTTTCTCACGCGCTTGAATCCGGCGACAATGCCCAACAATTACGGCCTGAACATCGCTTTCATCCGCTTCACCTCCGGCACGACCAACGCGCGCAAAGGCGTCGTCCTCTGCCACGAAACCATCCGCGATCGTGTCGCCACCGCGAACAAGGCCTTTGGCATCACGGACAACGACACCGTGATCTGGTGTCTGCCGATGGCGCATCATTTTCTCATCACCATCGTCCTGTATCTCAACGTCGGTGCGACCGTCGTGCTCGCGCGGCACGTCACCGCGCGTCCGTTTCTCGAAGCGGTCAATCGCCGGCACGGGACGATTTTGTATGCCGCGCCGTTTCATTTTTCACTGCTCGCCCGCGATAATTCTGGCGCGCAAATCGAATCCGTCCGCCTCGCCGTCTCCACAACTTGCGCACTGCCACAGGATGTTTCGGAAGAATTTTCCAAACGCTTCGGCAAGCCGCTGGTGCCGGCGCTCGGCATCATTGAACTCGGCCTCGTCGCGTTCAATTCGGACGATCCGCACAACCGCTGGAATTCCGTCGGAAGACCGCTCGCGGATTTCCGCGTGAAAATTCTTTCGCCCGATGAAACTGGCGTCGGCGAAATCGCCGTGGCCGGGCCGGGCATTTTCGACGCCTACGCCGCGCCGTGGCAACCGCGCGAAAACATTTTACGCGACGGCTGGTTCGTCACCGGCGACCTTGGCCGTTTCGACGCGGACGGCTTTCTATTTCTGCTCGCGCGCAAGACCGCCGTCATCAATCTCGCTGGACGAAAAGTTTTCCCGGAAGAGATCGAGACCGTGCTGAACCGCCATCCAGCCATCCGCGAATCGCGCGTTTTTGCCCGCGTGCATCAGCACCTCGGCGAAGTGGTCGAGGCGGAAATTGTCCTGTCCGCGCCGGACGCGGGCATGGAAAACCTTTCGCACTTCTGCCGCGAACATCTCGCGGCCTACAAAATCCCCACACGGTTTCACGTCGTTCCGGCATTGCCGCGCACGCCAGCAACTGGCAAAATCCGCCGTGTTGCCTCCGCGGCCTGACATGATTCAACCATCAGAAATTGAAGCCGAACTGCTCGCGTTCCTGCGCCGCGACATTTTTTCGCCGGAAACCAGTCTCACCGCCGGGACCGACCTTGTCGCCGCCGGTTTCGACTCGATGTCGCTCGTGAAACTGCTGCTGCACGTCGAAACGAAATACGGCAAGTGGATTCCTGAAGGGGAAATCACCAACGAAGCGCTCTCCAGCATCCGTGCGCTCGCCACGACTGTCGCCCGCGTCCTCAATGAAAAATAGCCTGCCGCTCAATGGCTCGGACCAACTGATGCGCGGCTTTGATTTTGAGCTGCGCCGCCACGGTTTCGCCGGCAACCACTGCCAGATCATCCTCGAACTCGCCGGAAAGATTTCGACGGATGTTGTGCGAAACCGCCTCACGGCGCTGCAAAATGAATTCCCGATGCTCAACGCGCGTGTCGGCGGAATGTTCAAGCCGAAATGGAAAATTCCAGGAAACGTCCAAAAGAAAATTCCCGTTCGAGTGCATCGCGACGAGCCGGGCTTGCGCCAAAAACTTTTCAACGAACCGCTTGGCATCAAACGCGGCGAACTATTGTGCTTCGACTTCGTTGAACGCGATGGCGCGCGGATGAATTTGATTTTTTCCTGGGCGCATACGCTCATGGACGCGGCCGCAGCCGAACATTTTCTCACCGCCGTCAGCGACGAAAAAATTGTCCTGCCGAAAACCAACCCGCAGCCGCCGGGAGCTCCGTCAAAATGGCCGGAGCGATTCGAGCTGATGAAAAAATCCGTCGCACAGCTCGACAAGTTTTGTGAAAACCAGCCGCGCTCGCTGAAAGTCCGCCACGCCAGCGCGCCACGCGAGTTGTCGTATCGCGCTGAAAAATTTTCGGCCGAGGAAACTGTGCGCGTCCGCGCCAACGGCTCGCGGCTTTGCGGAATTTTGGGCGATGCGCAATTTCACGCAGTAGTTTCCGTGCTGGAACTGCATCGCCTGCACCAAAAACTTGGCAGCACGACGAAGAGTTACATTTTGCCCATGCCCGTCGGCCTGCGACCCAAAGGCCGCATCGAACCTTTGTTCAGCAATCAGATTGACATGCTGATGCTCCAGTTTTTGCCGGAGCAACTTGACGAGGTGGGAAAAACCGTCGCTGCGCTCAAGGCGCAGACCGCGCAGGCGCTCCGCGAAAATTCCCTCGGCTACGGACGCAAGCTCTCGGAACTGTTCAGCTTCCTGCCATTGTCGGTTTACATGGCTGTGCTCAAACATGGATTAAAAGGCGAAATCTGCTCGCTTTTTTTCGGCGACACCGCCGCCGTGAATCCGAGATTGGAAAATTTTCTGGGCACAACCGTGGAAAACTTCACGCACGTCGCCGCCGTCACGCCCGCGCCCGGACTCGGTGTGATTTTCTATTATTTTCGCGGCGAACTGCGCATCACCGTTGTCCACGCCAAGACCGTTTTAACTGACGCGGAGGCGGCGGAATTTTCCGCCGCGCTCCGCAATCGACTGCTGAATCCGTGAGCGAACAATTTGACATCGCCGTCATCGGCAGCGGCGCGGCGGGCATGGCCGCCGCCGTTTCCGCCGCTCGCGCCGGTCTCGCCACCTTGCTGCTCGACAAAAATCCGTCCGCTGGCGGCACGGGCGGTTTCAGCGGCCTGACCACGCTCTGCGGCCTTTACGACGACGCGGGAAATTTTCTCAACAATGGCTTCTCAAAAGAATTTGCGGCTGCAATAACTGAAACAGAGCCGGTCAAAATGGGCCGCGTATGGGTTTTGCCGTATCGCCCGGAGAAATTTCGCGCGGCCGCTGACAAGTTTTTCGCCGCGGAGCAAAAATTACAAACGCGCGGGAACACATCGCTCGGAAACGTGGTTCTCGAAGACAACCGCATCGTTGCGCTTAATGATTTCAAAGTCGGTGCGGTGATTGATTGTAGCGGCAGCGCGGAAGTCGCGCTCGCCATTGGCGCGGAATGTCTTGCGACGGACGAAACGACGCAGGCGTCCGCCGTGATTTTTCCGCTGCACCACGTCACGCGCGGAATGCTCACGCCCGCCGCCGCCACGCAGATTTTGCTGCCGCTCGCCCGCGCCGGATTTCCACCGGTCAATTTTCAGTCGAACCTTGAACCTAATTCCGTCACCGCCAAGTTCGCCGGTCTGCCGGAGCAAGTTCCGCAGTTGATTGAATTTCTACGCGCGAATGTTCGCGGATTTGAAAACTGTTCGACGCCGTTGAAAGAATTTCCCATCGCGCGCCGCGCCGGACGGATGATAGTTGGTGAATACGTTTTGACCGGCGCGGACGTTTTGTCTGGAAAGAAATTTCCCGACGCCGTCGCGCGCTGCGCGTGGCCGGTGGAGCAATGGAGCGCCGACGGCAAAACGCGGCTGCGGTATCTGCCGCCGGGCGCGCACTACGAAATTCCCGCGCGCGCGCTGCGCGCCTCAAAAATCAAAAATTTTTTCATGGCCGGCAAAACCATCAGCGCGGACGTGGAGGCGGTTGCCAGCGCGCGGGTCATGGGCTGCTGTCTGGCGACTGGCGCGGCGGCTGGAAATCTCGCGGCCGATTATTTAGACTCTCAAAAATGACGCCCGCATTTGAAAAATTCTGGCCGGAGACTTTTCGTTACGCGAAAAAGCATTCGCCGTTTTACCGCGAACGATTTCGCGGCCTCAAAGGCGTGCCGTGTCTGGAAGAACTGCCGACTGTGGACAAAACCGTCTTGTCCGAGCGCAATCTGGATTTTCTCTGCGTGCCGCGTCAACGCATCGCCGAAATCATCACGACGAGCGGCACGACGGGCAAACCGCTGCTGTGGATGCTCACAAAGTCAGACGTGAAGCGGCTCGCCGCGAATGAAAAAATTTCCTTTGAGTGCGCCGGGTTGACTTCACACGATACGGTTTTTGTGGCCGTTTCCATTGACCGCTGCTTCATCGCGGGCCTTGCGTATTGGCAGGGCTTGCGCGAACTCGGCTGCGCCGTCGTGCGCGTCGGCGCTTCGTCTTCGATGCTTGTTCTCGAAATGATCGAACGCATCCAACCGACGGCCATCGTCGCCGTGCCGTCGTTTTTGCGTGTCATCGCCGACAAGGTGCATGAAATCAAATTTGACCTGAAAAACTGTTCCGTGAAAAAAGCCGTTTGCATCGGCGAGCCGATCCGCGACGGCAGGTTCGCGTTGAACACATCAGGCCGCGCGATTGAAGCCGCATGGGGCGTGAAAGTTTATTCGACCTATGGCGTGACGGAGCTGGCGAATTCACTTTGCGAGTGCGATGCCGGCGTGGGCGGACATTTGCACGACGAGCAATTGCATTTGGAAATTCTTGACGACGCCGATCAGCCGCTGCCCGACGGCGCGGTCGGCGAAGTCGTGGCGACGACTTTTGGGGTTGAAGCGATGCCGCTCATCCGTTATCGCACGGGCGATTGCGCAGCAATCTTTCGCACGCCGTGCAAATGCAGGCGCAAGACACCGCGGCTTGGTCCGATTCTGGGACGCAAGAATCAAAAGCTGAAATTCAAAGGCACGTCGCTGTTCCCTTCGACGTTACAGGCCGTTTTGGAGGAAACGAACAACATTGAGTCCTTCGTGATAGTCGCCCGCGCGGAAAATAAATTATCGGATTCCGTCGAGGTTTTGTTTCACGGCGGCGCTTCGGCGGCGGGTTTGCGGGACGCGTTTCAGGCGCGGGCAAAAATTTCGCCGGAAATCCGCCGGGCATCGCGCGAGGAAATCGAATCGCTGCAAATGCCGCCGCAGGCGCGGAAACGCCGCACGTTCGTTGATTTGCGATGAAGCCCTGCATTGTCATTCCGTGTTTCAACCATCCAACGACGCTCGCCGCCGTTGCACGGTCGGCGCAGGCGTTTTGTCCGGTGATTGTCGTGGATGACGGCTCGACGCAACCGCTGCCGGAACTTCCGAGTTGCACGATTGTTCGTCTGGGGAAAAATTCCGGCAAGGGCGCGGCTTTGCTCGCGGGATTTCAACGCGCGGTTGAACTCGGCTTTACTCACGCGATCACGATGGACGCAGACGGGCAGCATTTCGCGGAAGATTTGCCGAAGTTTTTGGCCGTCGCGGAACAACAGCCCGGCGCGCTGGCGGTGGGCGTCCGGGATTTTTTTGCAGCCGGCTGTCCGACACATCGCCGCCGGTCGAACGCCGTTTCTACTTTTTGGTTTCGCGCCGAAACCGGTGTGCGCCTGCGCGATACGCAGTGCGGTTTTCGCTGTTATCCGCTGACATTGACGCAACTGCTCAAGACGAAATCGAGCCGCTACGCGCTTGAACTGGAGTTTTTGGTGCGCGCAGCGTGGGTCGGCACGGCCATCGTCGCCGTGCCGGTGAAATGCACTTACGCGCCGGACCAAATCCGGCTCTCGCATTTCCGGCCCGTGCGCGACTTGGCGCACATCACCTTCATGAATATCGGGCTGGTGCTGCAATCGTGGTTTGTGCCGCGCACGCTGCGCGCGGCGTGGTCGTTAGGAAAAAAGATTTCGCCGCGAAAAACTTTGCGTGAATTTTTCACCGAGCACGCGCATGATCCGTTGCGGATGTCGCTGGCGGTCGGGCTGGGATTATTTTTCGGCATCGTGCCGATCTGGGGAGTGCAAATGGCCGTGGCCGCGACGGTCGCGCATTTCCTCCGTTTGAACAAGGCGATCACCCTGACGGCGAGCAACATTTCCATCCCGCCGGTCGCGCCGCTCATCATCGGCGTCTCGTTCATCCTCGGCCACTGGCTGTTCACGGGCGAAGTGCTGAAGCTCACACCGCCGCCGATGCACGGAGCAAAGGCTTTTGCCTATATCGAGCAATGGCTGGTCGGCAGCGTGGTGCTCGCCGTTGTCGTGGGCGCGCTCGGAACCGTCACCGCCTACGCCGTGGCGCGGCTGGTGAAGCGCAAATGAATTCTTACGCGCGACTTTATTTGTGGCTCGCGGCGCATCGTCGCGCGGTGCTGCTGACAGCGGTGTTCATCGCCGCCGCGTGCGTCGGTATTTCTTCGCGGATTAATCTGGAGGAGGACATTCTTGGAATCCTCCCGCAGCGCGACCAGATTGTTGACGACTACAAATACACCATCCGCAAGTTTCACCAGATTGATCGCGTTTATATGGACGTAGGCATCAACCGCGACGACCCCGACGCACTTGGTCGCGCGGCGGATGAATTTTACAGCGCGCTTGCGACGAATAATTCTTTCGAGCACATCACCTACCGCATTGAATTTGGCAGCCAGCACACCATTGTCAATTTCCTGACCGGCGCGCTGCCGAATCTGTTCACCGAAGCCGACGCGCTCGCGCTCGACAAAAAGCTGGAAACGAATTCCGTCCGCGCCTTTCTCACCGAAAAGCGCCGCCAGCTTGCCGGGCCGGAGGGAATGGTTTTGAAAGATGTCGTCGCCGCCGATCCAATTGGCATGAGTGCGCTGGTGATCGCGAAAGTAGTCCCGCTGCAAACTGGTTTTGGCGACGCACACGTCGAGGACGGACGATTGACCAGCAGCGATGGACGCCATGTTTTGCTGATGGCCGAACCGAAATTTCCGTCGGCAGATTCCAAGCAAAGCGCCATGCTCGTCGCCGAGATGCTTCGCGCGGCGCACGAAGTTGAAACGGATTTTCCCGGCGTCCACGTCGCCATCACCGGCGGACATCGGATGGCGCTCGACAACGCGACGCTCATCCGGCGCGATGCGATGCACTGCATGATTCTCGCCATTTCGGCGATGTTCATTTTGTGTTTCACCGCGTATCGGCGGCGCTGGCTGGCGGCGGTGACATTTTTGCCGTCGCTGTTCGGCACGCTTGTCGCGGGCGCGGTGCTGGCGCTCGTGGACGAACATCTCTCGGCCATCGCCATCGGCTTCGCGAGCATGGCCATCGGCATCACAGTGGACTACGGCATCTACGTCGTCTATCACCTCGACAACGCCGCGAGAGACCGCGAGACCGCTGGAAAAATTGTCGGGCGGCTCGTGTTACCGACGTTCATCGGCGCAATGACCATCATCGCCGCGTTCATCGTGCTGGCCTGCTCGCCGATGCGCGGCTACCAGCAACTCGGCATTTTTGGCGCAGTCGGCGTGCTGATGTCGGCGGCGTTCGCGCTGCTGGTTTTGCCGCTGCTGATTCCGCTGCCGAAAAGAACCGACGAACTGCCGCCGCTGCGCTTCACCGGCTGGATGGAAAGTTTTCACGCGTGGCAGAAACGAAAACGCCCGATGCTCTTGCTCGGTGTGGCTGTGCTGACGGTCGTCGCCATTTTTGGCGTGAAGAAACTTCGCTTTGAAGGCGACATTTCAAAACTCAACGGCATCACGGAAGCCACGCGCGCCGATGACAAATTGATCAGCCAGACCTGGGGCGACGCGCTCGGCATGACGCTCGTGGTCGCGCGCGGAAAAACCGTGGACGATGCGCTCATGCAAAATGACCGCGCCGCCGCGCTGCTCGCGCAGCAGACCAACGTGGCTGGCGTTTATTCACTCGCGTCAGTCTGTCCTTCCATCGCCACGCAGGAAGAAAACGTCAAACGCTGGCAAAATTTCTGGACGCCGGAGCGGAAGGAAAATCTGCGCGCGACGTTGCGACAAGTTGCCGGCAAACTTGGCTTTCGTCCCGAAGCCTTCGCGCCGTTTTGGAAATCCGTTGAGGAAAAACCGGTCATGCTCACGCTCGACATGTTTCGTGGCACGGCGCTGGAACAAGCGCTGAACGAGCGCGTCGCCGTCGGCACGAACGACACCGCCGTCAGCACGCTCATCAAGCTCGCCGACCGTTCGCAGGCCGGAACGTTGCGCGACGCGCTGCCGGGATTCATACTCATAGACCAGAAAAATTTCGCAGACCACATCGCCGCGCTCGCCAAAAGCGGCATGGGGCATTTCGCGTTGTGGACGGTCGTGGCCGTCGGCGCGATTGTTTATTGCGCGCTCGCCTCGATTGAACTCATCATCGCCACGCTGCTGCCCATCGGCTTTGGATTGCTGTGGACGCTCGGGTTGATGGGCTTGTTTGGGCTGCCGATCAATGTGATGAACTGCGTGTTTGTCATCTTTGTCATCGGCATGGGCGAGGATTACAGCGTATTTCTGGCGACGAGCAAACTGGACGAATGGCGCGGTCATCCGCCGCGCATCCACGCCACCAGCGCGTCGGTTTTGATTTCCGCCGCAACGACGATTTTCGGCTTTGCCGTGCTTGTGTTCGCAAAGCATCCGGTTTTGTTTTCGATGGGCACGACGGTTTTGCTCGGCATGGTGAGCGCGTTCATCGCTACGCTCGTAATCACGCCAGCGTGCATGGATTTGCTGCTGTTCCACAGGCAGCCGACCGGCGCGCCGCGCTGGTGGCATCCGCTCGGCACGCTTTGGGTCGCGCTGCACCTCGGCGGTTGCCAGATTTTTCTATATTACGTCTTGCGCCCGTCGCTTAAAATTTTTTCGCCGCGCAACGCTGATGACCAATTGCGTCGCACCACGAGCTGGATGGCTCGCGGGGTGGTCAAAGGGCTGCCGTTCGGCAAACTGGAATTCAAAGACATTTCGCCGGAAACTTTTTCGCTGCCGTGCATCGTCATCAGCAATCATCAGTCCGCCGTGGACGTGATGCTCATCGTGAGTCTGCCCGGTGATGTGAGGCAGACGGCGAAGAAGCGCGTGTTCGACGCGCCGTTTCTCGGCATCGGCTGCAAAATTCTAGGCCACGTCATGGTCGAGCCGGACAAACCCGAAGTCACGCTGCAACGCTGCCGCGAGAAATTGGCCGGCGGCGCGTCGGTGCATTTTTATCCTGAAGGCACGCGTTCGCCGGACGGATTTGTGCAGCGCTTCCATCGCGGCGCGTTTGAACTCGCGGTGGAATTACGGCAGGAAATTCTCCCTATTATTTTGTGCGACACCTGGACCGGCGTGCCGCGCGACGCCTATTGGTTCGAGCCGTATCATGCCGTCGTCCGCGCATTGCCGCGCGTCACGCCGCAGAATTTCGATTACGCACTCGGCAGCCTCGCGCTGATGCAGCGCTGTGAAGAAATCGTCCGTGGCGCGCTACAAAAGCAGCTGGACGAACTCAACACGCCGCGTGTGCTGCGCCGTAAAGTCGAACGGCTCTATCGTTATCAGGGCGCATACGCCGAGCAGCTTGCGCACTGGAAAATGAAGATTGATCCGGTGTTCCCAACGCTCGACCGGTTCGTGCCGCGCAGCGGATTCATCCTCGACCTCGGCTGCGGCTACGGTTTCGCGACGCACTGGCTCGCGCAATGCACCGACGCGCGGACTTTTCTCGGCGTGGACTACGACGAAAACAAAATCCGCGTCGCGCGACAAACCGCGCCGCAGCATCCGCGCATCAAATTTGAATTTCAGAACATCCTCGAATTTGAATATCCAAGCTGCGACGCAATTTTATTGCTCGACGTTTTGCATTATTGGACACCGGTGAAACAGCAGGCGATTTTGCACAAAGCGCGGCGTGCATTGCGTCCCGACGGAAGACTGATTTTGCGCGACGGCGCGAAAGCCGACGATGGCGCGCACCGGCACGTTCATCGCTGGGAAAAATTTGCGACGGGATTCGGGCTCAACCAGACGTGCGAAGGCTTGCATTTCCAGACGCTCAACGAATTGGTGGACGCGCTGAAACGCGCGGGCTTCACGAACTGGGAAATCATCCGGGAAGCGGGGCGGGACTCAAACGTGCTGCTCGTTGCGTCGGTCGCAGCGCGCTGATTTTTTCGCGGATAAATTCCGTGAATTCCTCGCGCGACAGATGCAAATAATCTTCGGGCGCGACCGGGTCGCCAAAATGAACTTCGATTTTTTTCAGGCCGCCGATCGGGTGAAACCGCCCCGTTTTCGTCGAGAGAAACTGCATGTTTTCGATGAAGACCGGCACGATGGGCGCGCGTGCCGCCTGCGCGACGTAAAAAATCCCCGGCTGGCATTCCGCCACGTCCACGCCGTTGCCGCGCGTGCCTTCGGGAAACACGACGAGTTGAAAATGTTCCGCACAGCAGGCAAACGCCCGCAATTCCTCAATGCGCGCCGGATTCATCCTGCCGCGCTCGACCAAAAATCCGATGGGCCGGCTCAACGCGCGGTGCAGCCGCGTCACGCTCCAGACTTTTTTGTCGCCGAGGACGAGAATCGGATGGCAGCCGGAACGCCAGAACAATCCGCCAAGCAGAATCGTGTCGAGCAGGCTGACGTGATTGGCCACGAACAAATGCCGCTGGCGCGGATTCAATTTTTCCAAGCCGTGCGCGCGCCGCAAGTAAAGCAGGTTCAGCGTGAAATCGGCGGCGAAGCCCATCAACGTCTGTGCCAGCCGCAGCGGACGCGTCATTTTTCTTGGTCGTGTCGGATTCATCTTGATCAGGCGTGATGCTAATTCGCGGCGTTGGCCTGGCGCAACAAATCTTCGAGTTGCTCTCTTTCTTTCAGAAACGCCGGCTGTTCCGACTGCGCGGTTTCAAAGGCCTTCGCCGCTTCTGATTTCCGGTGCAACGCCAGCAAGGCGCGGCCTTTCAGCGCCGAGTTCTGGTAAAAGCCGGGGTTGAGCGATTCGGCCTTTTCGGCGAGCGCCAGCGCGGTCTGGGCGTCGCTATCTTTCAAAGCGCGCTGGCCGTCCGCCAAAAATATCTGCGCCTGCTTGGTCCGCCCGTATTCACCGGACGCGATGGTTTCATCGGCGGCAATGGTCAGCTCCGGCAGATCGTGCGAGAAATCATTCACGTCGAATGCGACGAATTTGCCGAGCTGGTTTGGCGGTGACGCGGCCCAGAAAATGCCCGCCGTCAAATCCATCACGACGGCGTGCGTGGCGATGAACGCGTTCAGCGAGCCGCGATGGCCGTCGCCGGCGAAAATGCCACCGGGCAACTTGCGGTCGCGCAGAAAGTCCGCCGCGTGTGCCGCGTCAATCGCGCCGTCATTTTGCCGGAGCAGTTCGAGCAGCCGCCCTTCGCGGGAAACGGACGTGGCCTCGGCCATGTAATTCGTGTTGCGCGCCCCGTCCTTCAAGCCCGCTGTTTCAAAATGGTTCGGGCAGACGATGGAATCGCCGGCGGCCTCGCGCACGTTCGTCACGGCGGGAGTTTTTTCGACCACGACGAATTTTCCGTCCACGCGGCTGCCGATCAGCCAGATGGTCGAGACGAACACTTTCGCCTCGCGCACGATTTTCAGCGCCTCGTCCAGATTGTGCGCGTTCTGCAGCACTTCGCGCGCGACGATGGCGACGGGCGTGCCGATTTCCCGCGGCAACCGGGACGGCGCGCCGTTAATGGTCACGGAAACGCCCGCGCGGTTCATGCCCGAAACGACGCCGGCCATGCCCGCCCACGAAAGCGAAATGAACGGAATGCCGCCGTCGGGTTCAAACATTTCCACCACGCGGTCGCGACTGAAAACTTCGGCGGCCTCCCAGTCGAAATTTCTGCCGGTGATGAGATGGCCATTCACCGTCGCGTTGCTCCACGCGCCAAATGCCGTGCAGCCGGCGCGCGAGATGAACGGATTGTCAATCATCATGTAGGAAACGTCGTGCGCGGCGTGGTAGTTCAGCAACCGGTTGTAAAACGGGCCTTCCTCCGGATGGATGTCGGGGCAGCCGAGCGTCGTGCCGTAAATCTCCAGGCGATAATCCACCGGCACAAAATCGCTCAAGTGCCGGTTGCGGTAGATGACATAATTTTTCAACAGCTCCATCACCCAATGCTGCGGCACATAACCCTGGATCATTTTCATGAATTCATTTTCCAGCGTGTGCATTTTTTCCTGCATCAGCGCGCCGTCGGCGTAGCCGATTTCCAGCGGCGAACCTTTCAGGTAGACGACGCGTAACCCTTCGCGCTCGCCTGTCCACGATTTGCCGAGCAAGGTTTTCCCGTCACGCGTTTCCGGTTTCAACTGCAAAACCGACGTGTCCGCCGGCAAGGGCGGCGGCTTGGCGATGCTATGTCGCACAATCAAAATCACCGCGAGCCAGCCAACCAGCGCGAGTAAAACCGCGCCGAGCAGAATCCGCTTGAACCATTTTTTTATTCGCTTCAACACAATTTCAAAAATGCCTCGCCCGCCGGTTGTCCGCCACAGGTGAAATTTCCTCGCGCGGAAATCACGCCGTCCGCCTTGGATAATTTCAGATTCAGTTTGAGCGTTTCGCCGGGCAGAATCGGCCGTTGAAATTTTGCCTTGGCGATTTCCTGGACGGCCAGCGGACGGCGTTGAATCCACTCCGCCGCCATGCGAACGATTTCCAGTTGAAATACTCCCGGCAAAATTGGTCGCCCCGGAAAATGTCCGGCAAAGGTCGGGTCGTCCGCGCTGAAATTAAATTCAAATGCGTGCGCGCCGCCGGCCTGCGGCGTCGGGCCGGATTTTCGCGCGGCGGAAATGGAATCGCGCGGCGTCATTTTTTCAGCGCCATGGTTTCGTCGAACAATTCCGCCGGCTGCGCACCGGGTTTGGTTTCCACAATCCGCAAATCCAGTTGGTAGCCGCCGCGATCGATCACAAAATGATTTGTGCCCGGCATCGTGACCGGGCAGCCCGGCTTTGGAGCGCCGCCGAAGACGCACTCCAAATCAGCAGCCATCAGACGGCGGATGTATTTTTCAGGAAACATCCGGCTCGATTTCATCACAAAAATTTTCCCGTCCGGCTTTACCAGCACGTCGGCCATCACGTTGCCGAAAGTCTCGGTGACGATGAGCCGCCTGCCGCCGGCTTCGCTCAAGGCCAGATAGCCGTTCAGCGCGAACTGCCCTCCGCGCGCCGTGAACAGTGCGCGTTGAATCAAAAGCCCGTCGGCGGGAAATAAATTCGCGGGCCGGGAAAAATAAGTTTGTGGCGACGGTGTGGCGCAACCCGCCGCGAACAGCAAGACCAGCGGCAGCAGGAAAAAATTACGGCGCATTTTTCACGGCCGCCTGCACGGCGGCGAGGTCGAGCGGTTTGGTCTGGTCGAACGTGTTCGCGGGAAATGTCACCTCGCGTTTTTCATCATGAAAAGTGATGCGCGTCAAATCGCCGTTCGGCTCGTTCATCACCACTTCACGCGTCGCGGACAAATCCGGCGGCAGATGCACTTCGAGTGATGACATTATTCCGCGCACGTTTTCGTCCTTCGGGATCATCGTCAGCACGGTCATCCCGCCAGTAGCCACGGAAATCGTGTAGTCAGTCACCAGCGCGTCGAGTTTGCCCTGGTTCATCAAGGCCATTTGCTGCATCACGCGCTGCAAGAGCTGCGGAAAACCGAGCTTCAGCTTTTTCCATTTGCCGTCGTTGAATTCAAATTGCGCCACGCTTTTCTGGTCGCCGAGCAAGATGGATTGATACGGCGCGGTCGTTTCCCAGCGGATTTTGTCAGGCCGTTCAATCAGCATGACGCCCTCGCTTTTCAGCGGCTCGGAAAATAATTTCAAAACGCGTTCCTGCGTGAATTCCAGATACACCGAATGCACCGACGCCATCTTGTGCTGCAAATTCTGCAAGACCGGCTGCGGGTCGGGAACCGATTTCGCCGCCGGCTCGCCGGTTGCGGAAACTGCCGCCAGCATCGCTGCCAGCAAAAAAATTCGAGTGAGACTTTTCATTTCAGCAATTCGTCCAACCGCACAATTTCATAACCCAGCCCGCGCAGCGTGTCCAAAAGCGATTTCACGGTTGCGACCAATTTTTCAGCGGGAATGTTTCCGTCGTGCAGCAAAATAATCGCGCCGGATTTAAGTCCGCGTTTGATGCGCGCGACGACTTTTTCCGGGCTGGCGATGACCGTGTCCAAACTGCGGATCGTCCAGCCGACAACTTTCAAATCCAGATTCCGAGCGGCGCGAAATGTGCATGGATTGGACAGGCCGACCGGCGGGCGGAAAAGTTTCGGGGCGACGCCGGATGATTTTTCAATCACGGCTTGAGTTTGCGCCAGCTCCGCTTGCAAACGCGCGGTGGAAAAAAAATTCGTGAAGTTGCTGTGCGCATGGGAATGATTTTCCAGCAAATGGCCTTCATGCACGATTCGAGCCGCGAGTGCTGGATTCGCCGCAACATTTTTGCCGACGCAAAAAAATGACGCCGGAATTCCTTCGGCGCGCAGCAGTTCAAGCAGTTGCGGCGTCGAGCGCGGATCAGGTCCGTCGTCAAACGTCAGCGCGACGCATTTTTTAGAATTATTTCCAAAACAGATAAAATTCCCGAAAAATCCTAGCTGCGGAACCGCCGCGCCAAAGCCCATCACAATCAGCAACGCGAAAACCACGGCGTTGAGCAGGATGAAATTGTGCAGGACGAACGCCGCCGTGCCGGAAATCACCGCAACGATCACCACGATGTGAAAACGCGTCAAGGTTGCACGACGCATAGCGCCTTTGCTCCGCGTTGAGACAGCGTGTATAAAAGCACGCCGCATTTTCTTTCTTGCGCCAGTTTCACCGCAATGGAAAACCCGAACGCCGACGCTGCGTGAAATTCGCCGCAAAGCTGCTTGTAAGTCTGATGCTCCAATTTGCGTCCGGCGCGTTTCAACAGCGCCGACGCCATGACCTCATACATCGGCTCAAGCTGCCGGAAACCTTTCGCGCCGCTCAAGAGCACATGCACTTTTGACAGGTCAACGGCCGACGCAATCCAGTCCGCTTCGCGTTCGGCGTCGAATGGTTTGCGGTAGCGTCCGAGTTTTACCGCCGTAACGCGGGCGAGTGGCGATGAAGTTTTCTCTACGCTTGCCAAACTCACGACCACCGCGCCTTCGCCGGGTTTAATTTTTTCATTCCACGCGCCCCAGCGCTGGCCGATGCTCAAAAGGTATTTGTCCACTTCATCCACCGCGCCGACGAGCGCGCAGTCGGCTTCGTCCGTGGCGAGCTGGCGAATTCCCTGCCAGAGCGCGGACTCAAAAGTGATTTCGCCGACGGTCGGCGCGGAATTCATCCCGCGCGCGGCTTGATCAATCGCAACCTGCCCGGCAGGAGAATTATGAACCGAATTTGGAAAACGCGACGGCATCGGCTCGCGCTCGTCCTTGGCCACCAGATTTTCGATGAACGCACCAGCGTCTTCAAGACAGCCAAGTCCCGTGCCAATCGCGACGGCAACGCGCTGCAATGGATCAGGCGGATGGCTTTGGCGTGCCGTGATGAGCGCCATCTGCTGCAGGCGGCTCAAGCGGCGGCGCTGATTCGGCGTGAGCATCGCGGCATCCACCAACACGCCGCAACTGTGGACCGGCCCTTGGCCCGGCGGCAGCGGCTTGCCGATTTCCTTGATCGTGATTGCGCCCGGCCCGATGACGCCGATGCCGCCGACGGCAACTTGAATTTTTTCCGGCGCGCGGGTCTGCGGAATTGTTTCCGGTTTGGAAAAAATCAAAACGCCGTTGTTGCCGCCGAAGCCGAACGAGTTGCTCATCACATGAGTCAGCGGCGCGTGGCGCAGTTCCGTGACCGGCTCGAGACCGATGTCAGGATCGCATTTGGTGAAGCCGGGGTTCGGCGGCAGTTCCTGATGGCGCAGCGCCTCGACGCATACGACGGCTTCCATCGCGCCGCTCGCGGCGAGCGCGTGGCCGAAAATCCTTTTCGTGCTGGAGAACGGCGGCACGCGGTTGTGAAAAACCGTTTTCAACGCGATGGTTTCCGCGATGTCATTTTCGCGTGTGCCAGTGCCGTGCGCGTTGACGTAATCAATCGCCGCCGGTTCAAGTCCCGCGCGGCGCAGCGCCGTCTGCATCGCCGCCGTCGCGCCCGCGCCCTGCGGATGCGGCGCGGTGGCGTGATAGGCGTCGCAATTCACACCCCAGCCGGAAAGCCGCGCGAGGATTTTTGCGCCGCGCCGTTGCGCAGATTCATCCGATTCCAAAACCAAAATCGCCGCGCCTTCGCCGAGGCTCATGCCGCCGCGCGTCGCGTCGAACGGCCGGCAGCCCGCCGCGTCCACGAGCAGCAGTGAATGAAATCCGCCCCACGTCATGCGCGACATCGAGTCCGCGCCGCCAGTGAGCATCACATCTGCCTCGCCAGACATGATCATTTCCGCCGCCATCGCAATGGCCAGCGCGCTGGACGAACACGCCGTCGCCAGCGCCATGCTCGGGCCGAACAAATCGAATTCGTCCGCGATCAAATCCACGGTCGTGACACATTCGTGAAAACGCGTCGGGCGGGCGCGCATTTTTCCGCGCTTGATGAGCGTGGAGAGAAAAATTTCGCTGTCATACGAACCACCGACGGACGTGCCGAGCAGAACTCCGGCGCGTTCGCCGCAATTTTGAAAATTGATTTTCGCATCGGCAATGGCTTGACGCGCGGCCAGCCAGCCGAGTTTGTCGCTGCGCGAACTGCGGGTTGGCGCGCCGAGCGCAATCAGGTCGCGCTGGATTTCGCCGGTAAGAATTTGTCCGTAGCGCGGCGATTGAAAAAGCGTCAGCGGTTTGAGTCCGCTTGTTCCGGCGGACACCGCACGCCAGACCTCCTCCGTGCCGAAACCGGCGGCGGACACGATGCCCAGGCCGGTGATGACTGGAGTGCGTGCGGCCACAAATTTATTGCGGACGTTTGGCCGCGATGAATTCGGCCAGGGTTTTCACCGACCGGAACGCCGGGCGGCCCTCCTCGATGTCCTTGATGACGATGCCGTAATCTTTTTCCAGCAGCACGACAAGTTCGAGCGCGTCAATCGAGTCGAGGCCAAGCCCCGTGCCGAAGAGCGGCGCGTCGTCGTCAATCTGCTCCGGCGTGATGTCCTGCAGCTTGAGCGACTCGATGATTTTGGATTTCAGTTCTTGTGTTGAGACTTGCATGGCGATCAACCCGCTGATTTTGTTTGGGAAATTAACGCACAAAGCGGTTTCATGTCACGGTCTAATTCCCGCAATTCGCGCAATCCTTCGCCGCGTTTCAAAAAAATGGCGCGCGCCTCCGCGATTGGTGCCGCAGAAATCAATTTTCCGCAACCGGTGGTGACGACCTCGCAAAAAATGCAAATGCAGCCGTCCGCTTCACCGCGCCGGATCAAGTCCGCCGCCTCGGCCAGCAAAATTTTGTCATCGCCGACAAAGCACAAATTCCGGCCGGTCAGTCTGAAGTGAATCGCAATCTCGCCGACCGCCGCGCTCGGCAGCGTGTAGGCGAACAACGTCGGACTCGGCCCGCCGGCCGAATCGCGGCCATTCCAAAAATTCACATCGGTCGAAAGCGAACCCGCGCTGGCCGCGAGACAAATGCCGATGCGGTCAGGGGCGAACTCGTTGAAATTTATTTTCAGCGACGAGGCGGCGAGCAACGCCAGTTGGCTTTGCAAATCCAGCCGGCCAAAGCGCTGGCCGAGCCGGGCCGATGATAAATCAGCCTCGGTCGCAGCGCTGGCGGCGGCGATGGAAATTTTAGTCATGGCCTAAAATCAGCGCGCCGTTCATGCCGCCGAAACCGGTGTTGAGTTTGAGAATGTTTTTTAACCGCACGCCGGAGCGCGGTTCATGGACGAGGCTTTTCGGAGCGCCTTCCGCCGCCACGGTCAAACGCGGCGTGCCGGGCAGAAAATTATTTTGCATCGCCAGCACGCAGCAAATCGTTTCGATGACGCCCGCCGCGCCGAGCGTATGGCCCAACATTCCTTTCGCGCAGCTGACCGGCGGACACACTTCGCCAAAAATGGTGCGCAGCGCGAGTGATTCCATCGCGTCGTTGTAGCTCGTGCCCGTGCCGTGCGCGTGGACGAAATCAATTTCAGTTGGCGACAATTTTGCGGAAGCCAGCACAACGCGAATTGCCTGCGCCAAACCCGAACCGTCGCGCGACGGACCGGTGAGATGATTCGCGTCGTTGCTGCTGCCGAAGCCGCGAATTGTAATTGCAGGTTGCGAAACCAGATCGCCGCGAATCAAAACAATTGCCGCGCCGGCTTCACCCGGACTCAAGCCGCAGCGCGTCGCGTCGAACGGGCGGCAACCGAGCGGGTCAAGCGCCCTCAACGCGGTGAATCCGGCGACAACAAATTCGGAAAGGCAATCCACACCGACGACAAACACGGCATCCGCCTCGCCGCGCTGAATCATTTTTGTTCCCTGCGAAATCGCAACCAATCCGGAAACGCACGCGACGGAAACGGTTTGCACCGGCCCGCGCGCGCCGTGCGCGGCGGCAAGATCTGCGGCGAGAAGGTTTGCCTGCAAATGACGCCGTTCAGTTTCGGAGCAGGGACGGTCTTCAGAAATCCGTTCGAGCGCCTCGATGTTGGCCTTGGTGGTTGAAAGAACGAGGCCAATCCGTTCGGCGGGAATTTCCGCAAGAATATTTTGAGATGCTTCGCGTGTTTGTTCCAACGCTTCAGTGGCAAGATTCCAGGCTGGATTATCAATTTTGGTGGGGCGAGCGTCCTCGCGAGCTGTCGTCGCTTCGCTTTGAAGCACCAAGGCCGGCTCGTCAGAAGCCTCACCCCACCATTCCAACGGCACAGCGCCGACGATGTTGGACTGAAAGCGGGGTGAATTGAATTTTTCCGACGGGCGCAGGCCGCTCAAATTATTTTGCAGCGCGGCGCGCAGCGGTTCAATGCCGCACCCGACGGCGCAAATCGCGCCGCAACCGGCAATGACAACCTCCGGTTCACGCATACAACGACAATTCCCCCATGGCGACGACTTGTCCGTCGCAAGAAATCTTTCCACTGATCATCAGCATCGGCCCAAGGCGTTTGGTCTCGCAGACTTCGATGAGCAAGGTTTTTCCGGCGGCCGGACGCGAATGAATTTTGAAATTGGACGCAGCCACCAGCATTCCATTTGCCGCCACGCCGGATTTTCCGCCACCGGATTGGGCACGCCGACCGAGCGCGGCGGCAACGGTCTGGGCGACACATTCGACGAGTGCGGTTTCGAGGATTTTGCCGTCGGCCACCGGAAAATCATCTTCTTCGAAGCAGGCGGTCGCCGTCGCTGTGGTGGCGGTGCAATCGGTCAGCGCGGTGATCCATTGCATCGGTGCGCGGTGCGGGATCAGATTTTCTAGCGCGACGGACATAAGGCGGGTTTGGGTTTTATCGGAGCGACCGTCGGCGGTTCGTCTTTTTCCCAGAACGGGAAAAAATTATACCACTGGAACGGATCGCGTTTGAGGACGGATTCCAGATCGCGCGCGAAATTCGCGGCGCAAATTTTCAAGTGGGTGTCGCGCTCGTTGTGCATGGGCCTCTGCGGATGTTGCGGCGGAAAGCCGAAGAAACGGTAGCGTCCGCCCGGTTCGCGCAGGCTGAAGACGTGCATCAGCGCCGCGCCCGCGATGGACGCCATCACATACGCGCCGATGGGAAACGCCGCCATGCCGCCGCAAAAAGGAATCTTCGCCGACGGACTGCCGTAGGCGCGGTCGCCGAGCATGGCGACGACTTCGCCGCGACGAAGCGCGCCGACGAGCGGAATCGCGTCGGTCGGCCCGCCGGTGAGCGGGAGCAGCTTGAATTTTTGTCTGGAGGCGCGGTTGAGCATCGCGCGGATTTCCGGAGACTCCTTGTCGAAGCCGGTGACGGTGATCGGCACGTCGAGGCGCGTGAGCAACTGTCCGGCGGCCTCCCAGTTGCCGAGGTGCGCGGTGAGCAGCAACACACCGCGTCCCTCGGCGACCGCCGCGCGCAGATGCGTGTCGCCATCGAATTGGAAGGAAAAACTTTTCGTCTGCCCGGCGAGGATCGCAGTGCGGTCAATGAGCGCATGGCCAAAGGAATAGAAATGTTTGAAGACGAGCCAGCGGCGCTTCCACCACGGTTGCGGGCCAAAAATGCGGCGGTGAAAATCCATCGTGGCCGCGACATCTGGCGACGCGAAGGAAAAATAAATCGCCGGAAACACGGCCAGCGCGTAGGTGATGCGCAAACCCAGCACGCGATTTGCTGTGATGAAAAACCAGATGCCCCAGCGGCCGCCGCGCAACTGGCCGGTGCCGGACCAGTGCTTTGTTGATGAATCGTTCACGGCCATGTCAGGTGTAGATGCCGCCGTTGACGTTGATGACCGCGCCGGTAATGTAGGCGGCGGAATCGGAGCAGAGAAACGCCGCCGCCGCCGCGACTTCCGCCGGCTTGCCAAAACGTCCCGCCGGAATTTGCGCGAGAAACTGCGCGCGCTGCGCCTCGTCCAGCATTTCCGTCTCGATGAAGCCGGGCGCGACGACGTTGACGGTGACGCCGCGTTTGGCGACCTCGCGGGCGAGCGACTTGGACGCACCGATGACGCCGGCCTTGGCGGCGGCGTAATTCGCCTGGCCTTCCACGCCCGTTTGTCCGGCGGTCGAGGCGATGGTCACGATGCGGCCCCGGCGGTTCAACACCATTTGTTTCACGACCGGCTGCGTGAGGTTGAAGAAACTGTTGAGATTGGTGGCGATGACTTTTGCCCACTGTTCCGGTTTCATGAAAATCAGCAGCGCATCGTGGCGGACGCCGGCGTTATTGACGAGGATGTCAATGCGCTGGTGCGTCTTGAGGATTTGCGCGACGGCTTGCTCGCATGCGGACGTATCGGCGACATCGAACGGGCAGAGTTCGCCGATGCCGCCGTTTTTTTGGATGAACGCGAGTGTCTGGTTTGCCTCGTCTGCGCGGCTGCGGAAATTGATGAGCGCGTGATGGCCGGCGGCGGCCAGCGCCACCGCGATGGCGCGGCCGATGCCGCGACTCGCGCCGGTGATGAGAGCAATTTTTTTGTCCATTTCCGCGAAACTGCGAGAGCGCCATGCTACCGGCGTTGACGAACTTGTCAACGTGGCGCGCGGTGTCGCAGGCAACAGCTCTTTGCCAATTTCTTCTCGACACATTATGCGGGCGCAAATAATTTCAAGCAGGTTAAAAAAACTATTTCTATATGCTCGAAGATATTCTTACACCGTATGTGCGCGAATTGATGAAGGAGAAAGGCTGCACAATGGCTGAAGTTGTTCGCTCACTTCGGCCTGGTGGTCCGCATGATACTTTTGTGTATTCGACACATTGCACGCAATGCGGACAGAAGATTTCAGGAACTTTGCGACAACTTTTTCAACAAGCTGGAGAAGGATTGTGTTCCTGTGGCGGAAAGTTGGATGCGACCGACCTAGCGCGATGGAGTGCAGCTTTGCGAGCCAATGATTGGGTAGCGGCGAGTAAAATTGCGAGCATCAGACAAGTCGAGTATGAGGCCGACGGAAATGAATAACAAAGAAAGGTGACCAATGAAAACCCTGTCCGCCATCTTGCTCATTGCCGGATTTACAATTGGCTGTGCCCATACTTCGTTCACACCAGTCACTACGAGTAATGGTTCACTGGTGCGCGAAGATGCGACACTGCCAATTTACTATTCCGCGCCGACCGTCCCGTATGATTCAATCGGCATTATCAATGTGGAGACTGCGCGGATCAGAAATCCCGATAAGATAGCCAGCCAGCAGGGAATTGCCCGTGGTGCCAACGCGTTAATTTTGATCAACGAAGGCACCGAAACACGCGGCCATGTCAATTCCACTTTTGTTAACGCGCAAAATTTTGGGAACACGACAACGTATCAAGGCACAACAATTTCAACGCCTGTCCGTCGAAAATTTGCCAGCTACATGGCAATCAGAATTCAATCAACCAACAACCCAACCCCGCTTTTGCCCTCTTGGGCAAACCACTCTTTCCCAACATCAACAAACCCACCAATTCAAGACACCAACAATTTGCCACATTAAATCGCCCTCTTAATCAATTAGTTCACAGCAGACCAAGTTAATCCTTTTAACAAATTCCGACGGGCATTTTGGTAGAACCTTGCCGATTCACCGCTTGACTCGATTTCACGGCGAAATAAACTCCAGCAACGTCAGTTCAACGGCGGTAAATTTTCCGTCTGTCAATTTATGAAATCATCTAGGCTCTTGGCATTTTTTTTACTCGCAACTTTGTGCACGATGTCCATCGGCGCGGGCGCGGCGACGCTTTTTCCCGTGGTCGTGGATAACCGCTGGGGGTTCGCGGACAAGTCCGGCAAGCTGGTGACGAATCCGCAGTTTGAGCGCGCGGAAGCCTTATCGGAAGGACTGGCCGTCGTGGAGCTTGGCCGGCGCTGGGGCTATGTGGATGATTCGGGAAAAATCACCGTCAACCCGCAATTCGACCGGGCCGGTTCGTTCAGCGGCGGGCGGGCGGCGGTCGCGCTGGGCAACCGCTACGGTTACATCGGCACGGACGGCAAATATGTCGTCAACCCGCAATTCGACGAAGCGGAAATGTTCTCCGAGGGCCTTGCCACCGTGAAGCTGGACCATCACTGGGGTTACATTGATAAGACCGGGAAGATTGTCGTCAATCCCCAGTTCGAGGAGGCCGCCGCATTTTCCGACGGACTGGCGGCGGTCGAGGTCGGGCACAGCTACGGCTACGTTGACGCGACGGGGAAAATCGCCATAAATCCGCAGTTTGACGCCGCAGGAAATTTTTCCGAAGGATTGGCGGCCATCAAGATGAACCACACTTGGGGTTTTATTGACAAGACGGGGAAAATAACCATCAATCCGCAGTTCGAGGAAGCCGGCCCGTTCGCGAAGGGTCTCGCGCCCGCGCGCATGGCGAAGCGCTGGGGTTTCATTGACACGACCGGGCATTTCACCGTCAATCCGCAGTTCGACGAGGCCGCGTCGTTTTCGGAAGGCCTCGCGCGCGTGCAACTGGCGAAGCGCTGGGGCTTCGTGGACACGGAGGGCAAGTTCGTCATCAACCCGCAGTTCGACGAGGCGATGGACTTTGACAGCGGGCTCGCCCGCGTCGAAATGAGCCGCAAGGTTGGCTACGTTGATGCCACCGGAAAATACGTCTGGAATCCGGTCAAGTGAAACGCGGTTGACAACCCGGATTTTTCCCCGTTAATTTCAAACCAGTCACGACAACCAAAAAATGAAAGGATCAATTATGAAAAACATCTGGAAACTGATGCTCGTCGGTGTGTTCACGTTCGCCCTGGCACTGCCGGCGCTGGCCAAAATAAAATCCGTGGATGAATATATCGCCGACCTCGCTTCGCCGAAGCCAAACGTCGTCGTGTCTGCGCTGCAAGGCATTGAGAAAAATTATCCGACCGACGCGAACGCGCTGACGAAGGTCAAAGATCTGCTGGCCGACCCGCGTTCCGCCGTCAAACGGAAAGCCGCGCGCGTGCTGGGCGCGGTCAACGCCGAAGTGAGCGACGCCGACTTGAAAAATATCGCCACGCTGCTGGCCGGCGACAAAGGCGACAAGGAAGATGGCTTGAAAGCGCTGCGTGGCTTGAAGGCGCAAAGCACCATTCCACAAATCATACCGCTGCTGCAAGATCTTGACCTGAACACCAAGCGCGACGCCATCCGCACGCTCGCGGTTTTGGGCGACAAGAATCTCGTGCCGACCATCCAGCCGTTCCTGACCTGGCCCGACCTTGCCGTGCAAAAAGACGCGGCGGACGCGATTTCGATTTTGAAGGAAAAATAATTTTCCGGAAAATTTTCACCGACGTATTTGGCTTCTGCTGAATGTGCCCAATTTATTATTTGAGAACGCTCGTGGAAAATTTCTTCCCCTCGCGCTGGCACAAAATCTGGATGACGTGGCGCGCGGAATAAAAACACGGCGGCACGCCGCCGCCGGGCACGACCCATTGCCCGGCCATGTAAAAATTGTCCAGCCCCGGCAGCGTTTTCCGGAACATTGTGCGAAGCGCCTTCGGCGTGGGCGCCCAGCCCATGAATGCACCTTCGTTATTCAGCGTGAAACGCCAAGTCGTGTGCGGCGTGGCGATGTCGGTCAGCTCGACCTGAGACGTGATGCCCGGATAATGCGGTTCAAGCCGCGCGAGCGCCTCGGCGCAGACGCGTTCTTTTTCCAGTTCGTAACGCTCGCGGTCTTGCAGCAGGTCTTTCCAGTATTGCCAGTCGGTTATGAACAAAACTTGAAAGACCGTCCGCCCCGGCGGCGCAAATTTGTCGCCATAGTTGAAAACGCGGATGGGGAATCCGTCAATCTCCACGTTGCCGACCGTCATTTTTTCCTTCAACAGCAAAAACCGCAAGGGCGGTTCGCCCTTGAATTCACGGCGCAAACCGAAGCTCAACGTGACGAGCGGACGAAGCTGCTTCCAGTTTTGGTAACGCTCCTTGATCGCGTTGCCCATGTATTTTCCGCCGAGCAATTGAAAAATTGTGTTCGTGCCATCGCCCGCCGAAACGACAACGTCCGCGCGCTGTTCCGTGCCGTTGACCAGCCGCACGCCGACGGCGCGGTCGTTTTCGACGATGATTTCCTTCACCGTGGAATTGAAATTTATTTCACCGCCGAGTCCGCGAAAGCGTTCGACCAGGCTGTCCACGAAATCGTGGCAACTGCCCGCGAGCAATCCCATCTGGCGGTTCGCCAGCAGCGAGAGCATGAGCAGGTTGAACCACATCGGCACTTCCGGCAAAAACAGATGCGTCATCAGCCGGCGCAGCGCGGCGTTCTTGAAGCGTTCGGAAAATTCCTTGTTCGGCAGGTTGTAAGGGCCGCCGAGATAGCGCAGCGACCGGCGCAGATGCCACAATTGTTTCAGCGGCCCGAAAATCCCCGCCAGTTCCACCGGCGTTGCCATCATGCCGAACATGTCGGTGCGCTGGAACGAGCGCACGCCCGCGATGAATTCGTCAATCAATTTGGAATCTTCCGGCGCGAGCGTTTTCAAGTCGCGCGAAAGCTTTTCCAAATCGCCGGTGAACGCGACATGCTGGCCGCTGATCTCATCCGTGAAATCGCAATAGTTCGTGAGGTCGGGATAAGTGCGGTTGTGAAAAACCCCCAGCTCGCGGTAAATCTCGTGGCACGCCGCGCCGGGCCGATGCCCCATCAGATAATGGATGCCGCCGTCAATGAGATAGTCGTTGTGCTTCCACGCCTTCGCTACGCCGCCCGGCTCGCTGTGATGTTCGAGGATGGTCGCGCGATAGCTGTTCATCCGCGCGTAACAGCCCGTGGCCAGCCCGGCGATGCCTGCCCCGATGATGATGATGGATTTTTCGGACATGCCTTTGTGCGGCGCGCTTACGCTTCAGATTCGTTTTGCTAAAATCGTGCGCCAGCAAACACGGCGGCGCTTGCCTGTTCAAGCAATTTGTTGTTGAATGACTTTGAAAATGCGTCCAACGATCGCGCTCAACGGCCACAAACTTTCCATCGAAGAACTTTGGAAAATCGCCGCGCTGAAAGTTTCCTGCGAACTTGCCGACGACGCGCGCCGGCTCATCCGCCGCAGCCGCGCGCTCGTCGAGTCGCTCGCCGCCCAGCCGCGCGCGATTTACGGCATCAACACCGGCTTCGGCCCGTTGAGCGGCTTCCGCGTTTCCAACAAAGATCAGAAACAGCATCAAATCAATCTGCTCCATCATCTTACGGTCGGACAAGGCGAGCCGTTTTCGGAAAACGAAACCCGCGCCATCATGCTCGCGCGCGCGAACACGCTCGCGCGCGGATTTTCCGGCATCCGCGAAGAACTAATTGAACTGCTCCTCGCCGCACTGAACAAAAATGTCCTGCCGGAAATTCCCAGCGAAGGCTCGGTCGGTGCGAGCGGCGACCTGGTTCCGCTGGCGCACATGGCCGGATTGCTCATCGGCAACGGCCACGCACGGCTGGACGGAAAACGGGTTTCCGCCGCCGCCGCTTTGAAAAAAGCCGGACTGAACCCCGCCGTGCTGCAATGCAAGGAAGGCCTTGCGCTCGTCAACGGCACTTCGGTGATGACCGGCCTCGCCGCGCTCGCCACGCACGAGGCGGAAAAAATTCTGCGCTGGATGGAATTTCTGACGGCCTGCCTGTTTCAAGCGCTTGGCGGCGAGCCGGAAGTTCTCTGCCAGCAGATTCACAAGGCGCGCGGCTTTCGCGGACAATCGCTTTCTGCAAAACGCATCAGCGATTCCCTTCGCACGCATCCTGATTTTGCGAAACGCATTGACGACCATCAATGGGGCACGACGGCCAAGGCGGTTGATCCCGGTGCGGAAATCCAAGACCCGTATTCGCTGCGTTGCGCGCCGCAGATTCTCGGCGCGTTTCAGGAGGCGCACTGGCACGTCGCCGAAGTCGTCACGCGCGAACTCAATGCCAGCACCGACAATCCGCTGATTTTTCCCGACACCGAAATGGTCATCCACGGCGGCAATTTTTACGGCCAGCAAATCGCGATGGTCAGCGATTACCTGCGGATTGGCCTGATCAAAGTCGCCCTGCTTGCCGAACGGCAGATCGAGCGGCTCGTCAACTGGCGTTACAGTCGCGGCCTGTCGCCGATGCTTGCCGGCGGTGCGCCTGGCTTGAATTCCGGTTTCAGCGGCGCACAATTACTGGCAACGTCGCTCGCCGCGGAATTACGTTTGCTCGGAACCGCCGCTTCGATCCAAACCATTTCGACGAATGCGAACAATCAAGACGTCGTCAGCATGGGCTGTATCGCGGCGAAGATGACGCAAACCGCCTTGCCGCTCGCGTGGAAAATTCTCGCCATTCAAACACTCGCGCTGATGCAGGCGGCGGATTTGCGCGCGCCCAAAAATGTCATGGGCGGCGACTACAAAAAACTTCATGACCTCGTCCGCGCCGTTTCGCCAAAACTTGAAAACGACCGCCCGCTCGTTGAAGATATTCAGCGCGTGACGGCCTTGCTGCAATCTGAAGAAGCGCAAAAGATTTTTGGATTCGATAAAAATTATGAATCAGATTGAAACCGACGTTTTGATCATCGGTGCTGGCCCCGCGGGTTCGAGCGCGGCGGCGTTGCTGCAACACGAGGGCTTTCGCCTGCTCGTCGTGGAGAAACAAAGTTTTCCGCGCTTCGTCATCGGCGAAAGCATGTTACCGAGCAGCATGAACTGGTTGAAGGAAGCCGGATTGCTCGACGCCGTTGAGAAGCAAAATTTTATGCGCAAAAACGGCGCGGTGTTTTTGCGCGGCAACGAAACGTGCAACTTCGATTTTTCCAGCCAGTTCACTGACGGATTCAAATACACCTACCAAGTGCCGCGCGCGGATTTCGACAAGGCGCTGGCCGACGCCGTGGCGGCGCGCGGCGTGGAAATCTTATACAAGCACGGCGTCACGGCGGTGAAGTTTGAACCGACGCACGCCTCCGCCACGATTGAAAAACCTGATGGCGAAAAATTCGAGGTGCGGGCTAAATTTATTTTGGACTGCAGCGGTTACGGTCGCGTGCTGCCGCGCCTGCTGGATCTCGAACGACCTTCAAATTTTCCGGTGCGCGAATCGCTGTTCACGCACATCACCGGCGATGCGCGCCCGCTCGAACGCGAGGAAGGAAAAATCTGGGTCTGCATCCATCCGCAGGATGCGTGGATTTGGATTATTCCATTTTCCAACGGCAAGACGAGCGTCGGCGTGGTGGCTACGCCGGAATTTTTCAAAAAGTTTCCCGGCGAACCGGACGCGCAGCTCCGCGCGATCTTGATGAGCGACCCGAACGCGGCGAAGCGGCTCGCGAAAATGGAATTCGTCATGCCCGCGCAGCGCATCAGCGGCTACGCCTGCTCGGTCAAAAAACTTTTCGGCGAACGGTTCGTGCTCGTCGGCAATGCCACGGAATTTCTCGACCCGGTTTTCAGTTCCGGCGTGTCACTGGCGTTCGCGTCGGCCAACCGGGCGGCGAAAGTTTTGACGCGGCAGTTGCGCGGCGAGCCGGCGGACTGGCAGGTGGAATACGCCGACCACGTCATGCAGGGCATCAACACCTTCCGCGCCTACGTTGCCGGCTGGTATGACGGCAAGCTGCCGCAGATTTTTTTCGCGGCGAACCGCAATCCCGAAATCATGCGGCAGGTTTGCTCCGTGCTGGCCGGCTACGTCTGGGACAAATCGAATCCCTATGTCACGCAGGCCGAGCGCACGCTGGGTTTGCTGGCGAAGATTTTGAACAGCCAAAATCAGACAACTACCTTTTTATCCAAAACAGCAAAAATATGAAAAAGTTAATAACGCTGCTTCTCATCGCTGGCTTCTGCAATTTTGTTCAAGCCGAACAAAACAAAAACCCGTTGATGACTTCCGACACGGTTGTGTGGGCTGGCTTGGATTATTCGATGTTGCGTATAATTGGGAATAAGAACGACATTAAAGTTCCTGATATGATTTTCCAAGATATGCCGCGAAAATGGAATGATTTATTTCTGGATGAACGAATTGAAGGTGTCGCAAAGTCCTTGAACAAGCTTGTATTCATTGACATCGGTGGAGTCGCGGAACGCAACACAACCATTTTAACTAACAAGAATATTTTTGAACCCGACACAGCAAACGCGCTTGAGAAAACTTATATCACCCAACAAGCCATTGCCGCTGCAATTTCTTCTTACAAAATGGAACACACGAATGGACTCGGCTTGGTGTTTATTGTGGACAGCATATTTTATCATCACGACACACCTAATTTTAATCAGGCCCACCCCAATGGCAGTTTTTTTACATCGGCTGAAGGCATCAGCGTAGTTTTTTTTGACATCGCGACGCGTGAAATAATTTCGGCTAAACACGAAATTAAGACGGTCGGCACCGGCGGGAGTTTTCGTAATTTTTGGTTTGGGCCAATCAAGGACACAGATTCAGGCTTGGCTGGATACAGATAGCATTTTGTAAAACCCGCTAAGCGTGCCGTTTTTCACCGCACCGCCATCTCGCGCGGGTCTTCGCCGCGCAGGCCGTTTTTCATCCCGAACCGCAGCAGGCCGAGGCTGTAATTGGAAGTCGAGGCCGCGCCGCTGAAGATGCGCCCCATGTGCCTGCTGATGTGCGGCGTGAGCAGCTTGATGACGGGATTGCCCTTCAGGATTTCGCCGACGCGGAAAAAGGTGAAGAGCCGGCCGTCGTAAAAATAACCCACGATTTCCTGCCACGTTTCGAGATGATGCCGCGCCTCTTTTTCGTAGGCCGCAAACGCCATTGGCGTGCCCCGGCTGATGGCGTGCGACAGGATCACCGCGCTGTTCATGCCGAGGAACAGGCCGCTGGAAAAAACCGGGTCAATGAATCCCGCCGTGTCGCCGACAAGCGCCCAGTTTTCGCCGGTCATGCGTTCGGAGACGAGCGAGTAGTTCGTGTATTCCATCACGGGCGTGATGCGCTTGGCGTCCTTCGCGACTTTGGCGAGGACGGAATCCTGTTTCAGCAGGTTGTCGTAGCGTTCCTCCTTCGTCGCGCCAAACTCCGCCATGTGTTCCGCGCCCATGACCATGCCGACGGAAACGCGTCCCGGCAGCGGAATCCGCCAGCTCCAGCCGTGGTCAATCCGCGTGGTGTGGACGTGTCCGGCGTGATCCAGATGCGTCTGGTCAACGTGCGCGAACAGCGCCGAGTCGCCGCGACTGGATTCGTGCGCGGAAATTTCCAGAAGTTTTGGCAACAGCCGCAAACGACCGGTCGCGTCCACGATCAAATCCGGCTGGCCGGAAAAGAAATCGCCCGCCGCCGCCAGCGTGTCGGCGCTCAATTTGACCTTGTCCGTGCCGGTGATGCGTTCCACATTCGCTGCGGCTTCAATAATTTTCGCGCCTGCGGCGCGCGCCGTTTCAAGAAGCGCGTCGTCGAATTTTTCGCGCGGCACGTTGTAGGCGTAGGTCGCCGTCTTGCCGATGAGCTTGTCGAAGAAGAAGGAAAAATTGTCCGTCTCACGGATGTTGAACGTCGCGCCGGGCTTGAGCGTGCTGAACGCCGCGACCTTTTCCTCCACGCCGAGCATTTGCAACATCGGGATGATGGCCGGCACAAGCGATTCGCCGACGATGAGCGGCGCGCGCTTGGGCAGATAAAAAATCGCGACGCAAATTTTCTCACGCGCGAGCAGCGTGGCCAGCGTGCTGGCCGCCGGGCCGCCGCCGAGGATGGCTACGGTTTTTATCTTTCCAACGTGATGATTTTTCATTCAACCGGGAGTTCCGTTCGCCGTCAATTTCAGGAAAATCTCCTCCAGCACGTTGGCCGCGCCGCTTTGCCGGCGTAGTTCTTCGCGGGTGCCGACGGCGATCAATTTTCCGCCGTGTATGATGCCGATTCGGTCGGCCATTTCCTCGGCGATGCTCAATTGGTGCGTCGAGACCAGCACGGTCATGCCGGCGAGCGAGCGTTCCTTGAGCACGTCCTTGACGATGCGCGCGTGCTGCGGGTCGAGGCCGACCATCGGTTCGTCAATCACGAAAACCTCCGGCTCGTGCAGCAGCGCCGACGCGATGGCGATGCGCTGGCGCGTGCCATGCGACAAACCTTCGAGCGGACGATCCACAAATTCGCCGAGATGAAAGCGCGCGATCAATTCGTCTGAATTTTTTCCGATGCGCGCGTCATCCATGTGAAACAACTGGCCGGTGAACCGGAAAAATTCCCGCGGCGTGAGCTTGTCATAGAAAAACGGGAAGTCGGGGACGAACGCGATGCGCCGGCGCGCCTCCAGCGGCTGCGTCTGCACGTCGAAGCCGCAGATGCGCGCACAGCCGGAGCCCGGCTTCATCAGGCCGGCGAGAATTTTGAGCGTGGTGGTCTTGCCGGCGGCGTTCGGGCCGAGCATGGCGAAAAATTCGCCGCGGGCGACGGTGAGCGTCACACCGCTGACCGCGACGAGGTCGCCGAATTTTTTGCTGACATTGACGAGTTCGATCATGGCCGGCTCCATTCGTCAATCGTGGCGGTGAGGTCGCCGGGCATTTGGACGCGCAGGATTTCGCCGAGCGTGCTGACGTAAACGACAACGGGCCGGTCGAGGACGCGCGTTTCCAGCCGGTAGGCGGGCACCGGTTCGAGGCCGATCTTCACCCGGTCGCGACGGGCCTGCCAGTGGATTTCCTGCGACAGCGCGGCCTGCGCCTGCGGCAGAACGGGCAGTTCAAACCCGTCGAGCCATCCACCGGCGGAATTTCCCGTGAACGTGCGGAACAGCTTGTCGGGATTTTGCAGGTCGTCGAACGAAAAGTTTCGTTCCACCACGTCGCCGTCACTGGTGATGACCAGGCGAACGGTCCGGTTCGTGGCGACAGAATGAATTTCAACGGTGGCGGCGTGGGCGGAAACCTTCAGGTTCAATTCGCGCCACTGGCGCCGCAGCGAAAACTGGATGCGCCCGTCGAATTTAATGCGATTGGTGAAATCGCCGAGGCTCAAATTGCCGCTGAAGTGAATCTGGTAGCCGGCGCGGGCGACAATGCCTTCCGGCGGCGGCTTGTCCACGTCAAGTTTGGCCATTTCCTGCTCGACGCTGGTGGAAAATTCGCAGAAGCCCGTGCGCTCGCCGTATTGATAAACGCTCAACGAGGAGGCGTCCGGCGCGGTCAGAATCCGCCGCCAGACCAAGTCCACCGGCACGGACATCTGGCCGCCGTGCGGGCCGTATTCCGCGCGCCATAAGAGAACGTTCATCGTCACCCAGAACGCCACCACCGCGAGAATTGTCAGCCGCGCAATCATGGAAAGCTCACGGCGACGGAATGTTCACGACCTGTCCGACGCGCAGGTGCGTGGGAACCAAACCCGGATTGGCGGCCATGAGCGCGTCAAGTTTGACGTTGTATTTTCGCGCGATGGCGGCGGGCGTGTCACCTTCGGCGACCGTGTGCGTGCGCGGCTTGGGGGCTTTGACCGTTGTGGGCTTGGCGGCTGTCGTGGTGGTTGTCCCGGCAGGCGGCTGCGGTGAAATGTCGTCCGGCGTCGGGCTGCTGGCTGGCGGCGCGACGGGATTGTTGGGCGGCGGGTTGCCCGGTTTGGCCGCAGTTTGCTGGCTGGCATACCAGGCGTTCCACTGTTTTAGCATTTCATTCAACTTGTCCACCTGTAGTTGCAACTGGCGGTTTTTTTCGGCGAGATCCTCAAGTTGTTTCTGGGCGGCAGTGGTGCTGGGCAATAGCAGGACATTGGCAGCGAGTTGTTGCTTGCAAACTTCGATGCGGCCTTTGATGACATCCGCGTTGGAAGCATTGGGATCGAGTTTCAGGTATTCCTGATAATGGTAAATCGCGGCGGCGGGATCGGACACCTTCGTGTTCGTGTCGAAAAGACAGGCAAGCTGGTAGTGCGCCGCGGATGAACGCGGGTTGACTTCGAGCGACTCCTCAAAGGCTTCAATCGCGCCTTCGTAGTCCATCGCATTCACGTGGCTCCTGCCGAGGACAAAGTGCGGCTCCTTTTCCTCGTCCAACTGGCTTTGGCCCGACGGCGAACAACCGGCCAGCGCGACGCCAACACAAACGGCGGGCACGCTCAAAATGAACCGGTTCCAATGTCGCATGACACGAAAATTAAACGAACCGGTCGCTTCGTGCAATGGCGCGCATCAAAATCCTCGCCCAAAAGCGGCGTGAGGCGCAGGCTGAACATGGCCGCGCGCGTGGTGGAATGGCAGACATACCCGTCTCTGGACAAAGTCCAATGCCATTTGAATTGAGCTTTTGCTCACTCCGGCCGGGCGCTCACAAATTCCTGATGCAGCCGGGCGTAAATTCCGTCCTGGTGCAACAAGCCTTCATGCGTGCCGCGCTCGACAATTCGCCCCTGATCCAGCACCAGAACTAAATTGGCTTTACGAATCGTGCTCAAGCGATGGGCCACGACGAATGCCGTTCGTCCGCGCAGTAGAATATCCAGCGCCTTTTGCAATCGTGCTTCCGTGACGGAGTCAATTGCGCTGGTCGCTTCGTCCAACACCGCAATGCGCGGGTTCGCCAGCAGCGCCCGCGCGAAACAAACCAGTTGCCGTTGTCCAAACGACAATGACGCTCCCCGCTCTGCCACGTGCGTGTGCAGTTTCTGCGGCAGCGCGTCGAGAAGGTCGAGGCAATCCAGGGCTTCCAATGTCAGGCGCACGTCGGCTTCCGTCGCCTCTGGCCGGGCAAACCGGATGTTGTCCAGCACCGAACCGGAGAATAAAAAATTATTTTGCTGCACGCTGCCCATTTGCGACCGCAGGGAATCGCTCGCGACTTTGTTCAAGTCCAGGTCATCCACCAGCACACGTCCGCTGACAGGCAGATAAAATTTCTGGAGCAATCCCACGAGTGTGGTCTTGCCGCTGCCGGTGTGTCCCACCAGCGCCACCGATTGCCCCGGCTCGACCACAAATGAAATGTCCGTGAGCACGGGTCGTCCTGGCTTGTATTCAAAATGCACCGACTGAAATTCCACGCGCCCGTTGATGGTTGGCAACCGCCCCGCATCGGCGGCATCTTGCCATTCCGGTTTTTGATCGAGCATCCGGAATAATCGCTCCGCTCCTGCCATCGCCATCAAGGCCTGATTCAACTGGTTCCCGATGACCTGCACCGGCTCGAAAAACAAATTGGCGAGGAAAAAGAACATCACCAGGTCGCCGACTTCCATGTGCAGCCAGCCGTGCCAGCGCAACGCGCCAAATGCACCGAGCAATGCCATCGCGCCGAGGAAAAGCTGGCTCTTCAATTGCAACAACGGCACGAACACCGCCGACGCCTGGGCCACGCCGACATTGTTCTCGCCATGCACATCAATCAATTTTTGGAAGAAGCCCGCGTTGATGTCGTGCCGGACAAACGCCTGCGTCACGCGGATGCCGCTCACCGATTCGGCGAGCGTCGAAGCGACGCGGCTCCACGATTCCTGAACTTTGCGCAATCGCCGGCTCATTTCGTGCCGGTAATTTTCGTTCACAAACCAGATGATTGGTGCCAGCAGAACCATCAATGAGAATAGTTTCCAATCATACCACGCCATCAATGCGGCTGACGTTGTCATCTGCAATCCTTGCACGACCAGCACGAACGCCACTTCCTGAACGCCGGCGCGCACGCTGTCAATGTCCGATGTCATCCGGCTGATGATGCGGCCAAATTTGGTCTGGTTGAAAAACGGCATCGGCATCGTCATCAATTTTGCAAACAACTCCGAGCGCATGTCGTGAACCACGGCTTCGCCCAGTTCGAGCGCGAACCGCTGGCGGAAATGAAAACTCACCACCGTGAACAGCGCCAGGGCGAAATACCCCGCCGCATACCAGTAAATTTCCGGCAAATTGCGCCCGGAAATCGGGCCGTTGATCGTGCGGCCGATCAGCCACGCCAGCGCGGGCAGTTGCAAGCCGCGCGTGAACGTCAAAACGAAAAGCCAGTTGCGTTTGGCGGCGTAAGGTTTCGTGTAACGGAAAATCCGGCGGATGAGTTTCGATTGCAGTGGCGCTTTGTCCGCTTCGCGCTCTTCCATCGGATTATAGTAAGTGATCGCTTCGCGCGCCGACGGGTCTCCTTTCGCGATATTGCCCGCAGAGGATTTGATGTCCGATGGCACGCTCATTTAAGCACCACGCTTTCTCCGGGTTCACCCAAATCCATGATCTGCAAGAGCGCAGTTTCGTGATACGGTCCCGGGCGGTGCGCCAATTCCTTGTGCGTGCCGGACTGCGCCAAGCGTCCATCTTGCAAAACCAGAATCAAATCCGCGCGACGCAACAAACTCAACCGGCTGGACACGACGAAAGTGGTTCGCCCCGTCATCGCGCCGCGCAAGGCGGACACAATTTCATTTTCCGTCCGCGCATCCACCGACGCCGTCGGGTCGTCGAGAATCAGAACCGGCGGTTGCAAGATCAAAGCCCGCGCCAGCGCCAGCCGCTGGCGTTGTCCGCCTGATAAATCCACGCCGGATTCGCCCAGCACTGTTCCGTAATCATGCGGCAGCGCCGTAATGAAATCGTGCGCCGACGCGATCCGAGCCGCGCGTTCGATCTGTTCCATCGTCGCGTGCGGATGGCCGAACGCAATGTTCGCCGCGACGGTGTTTGAAAACAAAAAACTTTCCTGATAAACAATGCCGATTTGTCGCCGGAATGCGTCCAAGTCCAATTCGCGCAAATCCTGTCCGTCTGCGAGAATCTGGCCTTGATGCGGATCGTAAAATCGAGGGATCAAACCAAGCAGGGAACTTTTGCCTGCCCCGGTCATGCCAAAAATGCCGACCACTTGTCCCGATTTTGCCGCAAACGAAATTTCCGTCAGCACCGGTTTTTCCGGCGTGTAACCGAATGTCACTTTTTCAAAAGTGATTTGTCCCGTGAGCCGCGCTGGTTTGATGGCGTTTGGCCGGCTTTGCACTTCCACTGGCGTGTCCAGCACTTCAAACACGCGCCGCGCCGCCGCGAGACTCTGCTGCACAGAATTTGCAATCGTCGAGATGTTTGCCACTTGTCCCGTGAATTGCTGGAGCAATCCGGCGAAAACCACCAACCCGCTGCCCAGCGGGATTCGTCCTTGCACATACAGCCATCCGCCGTAAGCAAACAAAATCACGAGGCTCAATTGCGACAACATCTGCGTGCCCGGCGTGAAGATGGACAGGTCCCGGAAAATTTCCCGTTGCTGCGATGAGACATTGTCGTTCGCGGCTTCAAACCGCCGGACTTGGTGTGATTCCGCCGCAAATCCTTTCACCGTCTGCATCCCGCGCACGCTTTCGCTGAACAACAAAATCATGTTGTCCGTCAGCTCACGGTTCCGCAGATAACCCGGACGCAAGCGCGCGGAATAAAATTGCGCCAGCCACCACAACGGCAGCGACACCGACAAACACGTGAGCGTCAGCGCCGGTTGAATCTGCCACATAAAAAATGCGTAGGCCGCGAGCGTGAGAATCATGTTCACGCCTTGCAGCAGCACGCCATCCACGAACAGCCGCGTGTTCTGGACATCGCCCGTGACGCGGTTGAAAATGGAATTGGAACCGTGAATATCGAAGAAGCTGAAACTCAACCGCTGCAACTTCGCATAAAGCTGCGCTCGTAGCGTCGGCACGATTTCTCCCTGCGTCAGCCGCGCCGTGATCATGTTGTAGATGTATGTGAGCGCCGCCCGCAACATCGCCAGCACCATGATCGTCACTGCTATCGCCGTGACAATCTGCAACGCAGACCACGTGGCCGGTGGGTTCCAGCCAAACGGATACGCGGGCGGCGGCAGGGACGGATTGAGCGCCTGCCGGATTACATCAATCACCAGGCCCAACAACTTGAGTCCCGCGATGCCGAGCAGCAGCAGCACCAGACTCAACAGCGTTGACCAGACGCAATCCGCGCGAAACCGCCACGCCAGCGCCAGCAAACGCCTAACCAGTTTCCCGGTGGAATAGTGTTCGTTGGCCGGGTTGTTGTTTGTTCCAGACGTTTTCAGAACCTCCAAAATGCCGCAGTCAGAATCCGCAATCGAATCAAAAACTGCGGATCACAGGCCGAAAGTCTTTGTGCTTGTGTTCCGCAGTCAACCGGCTTCTGCAGGTGACGCGCGGTTTGTCTCCTCAATCGTGACGAAACTTTACTGGCGGAATTGATTGTGTTCGCCTGGTTGAGCGGAGATCGTCGCGCAGTCCTTCGGCGCTTAAGGCTTGACCGCTGCCATCCCATGCGAACCAGCCCAGCCGCCGCCGAGAGCGTTGATCAACTGAACGCTCGCAGTCATTTGTTCCATTTGCAAATTCAACGCGGTGCGCTGATTGCTCAACAACGTTGTCTGCGCGGTGATGACGTTGAGATAACTGTCCACGCCGAGCTTGTAACGGTCAACGGCGAGATTGAGATAACGTTGCGACGAGGCGACGGCGGCGTTTTGTTGTTGAAGTTCCTGCGACAAAATTCGCAATGAGGCGAGATTGTCTTCGACTTCCTGAAACGCGGCGAGCACGGTCTCGCGATAATTGGCAACCGTGCCGCGATAACTTGCCCAAGCTTGTTCGGTGACGGCCTGACGTTTGCCGGCATCAAAAATAGTTTCCGCCAGTGACCCGCCGATTGACCAAATAAAAGCCGGTCCGCTGAAAAGATTTGCCGTGGATGAACTTTCGTAGCCGACCGAGCCGCTCAAAGTGACCGTTGGAAAATAAGCCGCCCGCGCCACGCCGATTTGCGCGTTCGCCTCCGCCACGCGGCGCTCTGCGGCGGCGACGTCAGGACGGCGTTCGAGCAATTGCGACGGAATGCCAAACGGAATGGCAACCGGTTTGGCGGCGAGCGGATTCGTGGTGATGGAAAATACCGACGCCGGTTGGCCGATGAGCAGTGCGATGGCGTGTTCCATTTGCGCTCGTTGAATGCCGAGGTCGGTGGCTTGCGCTTCGGTCGTGTTGAGCTGGGTTTCGGCCTGCGCGACATCCTGATCGGAATCAATGCCCGTTTTGTTCAACACGCGCGTCAGATTGAGCGAATTTTGATAAGCGTGGACGGTGAAATCCAAAAGTTGTTTCTGCGAATCCAGCGAACGAAGCGTGAAATAATCCGCCGCCAGTTCGGATTGAATTGTCAGCCGCGTGTTTTCCAAATCGGCCAGCGTCGCCTGCGCTTCGAATTTGTTGGCCTTGTAAGTGTTGCGGATGCTGCCCCAAAAATCCGGTTCCCACGACGCGTCCAGCGGCAGCGAGTATTCCGTCAAAGTAATGGCGGTATTATTTGTAGAGAGACTTGTTTGTCCGCGCGTCAATGCTGATTGCCGCGATCTCGTGACCGAAGGATCGGCGCTAACCGTCGGAAAAAATTCCGAACGCGTCTGCTTAACAACCGCGCGGGCCGATAAAAAATTTTCAAGCGCCACCGCGACCGTCTGATTGGAAATATCCACTTGATCTTCGAGCGCGTTCAAGTTGGTGTCGCCAAACATTTCCCACCATTTCCCGCGAATCGCGTCGTCCTTTGGCTCGGCAGTTTTCCAGCCGTCGGTTGCTTTGGCTTGCGCCGGCGTCAATTCCTTGAAAGCTCCGGGCGTTTGGATTGACGGCTTCGCATAGTGCGGAGCGAAACTGCAACCGCTGGCGAACAAAGCAAAACTCAACATGGCGACAATTGCCGCCGGTTGCAGCGCCATTCCCGGTTCGATTTTCCTTTTGTGTTTTTGTTCCCACCACAACCGCATGCGATCCAAATAAAGATAAACCACCGGCGTGGTGAACAGCGTCAGCGCCTGGCTCATGATCAGGCCACCGACAATCGTAATGCCCAGCGGACGGCGCAGTTCCGAACCGGTTCCGTTGCTCAAAATCAGCGGTAGCGCGCCAAACAGCGCCGACATGGTCGTCATTAAAATCGGACGGAAGCGCAGCAGGCACGCTTGAAAAATGGCGTCGCGCGAATTTTTCCCCTCCTCGCGTTCCGCCACGAGCGCGAAGTCCACCATCATGATCGCATTTTTTTTCACGATGCCGATGAGCAGCAGAATGCCGATGACCGCGATGATGCTCAAATCCGTCTTGAAAATCAGCAGCGCGAGCACCGCGCCGACGCCGGCTGACGGCAGCGTGGAAAGAATCGTGATCGGATGGATGTAACTTTCGTAGAGAATTCCCAGCACGATATAGACCGCCACCAGCGCGGCGAGAATCAGAAACGGCTCGGTCGCCAGCGATTGTTGAAACGCCTGTAGCGTTCCTGAAAAATTGCCGTGGATCGTTTCGGGCATCTTGATTTTTTGTTCCATCTGCTGAATCGCTTTCACCGCGTCGCTCAACGCAAATCCCGGCACGAGGTTGAACGAGAGCGTGACGGACGGAAATTGGCCCTGATGATTTACGGCGATGGGCGCGGTCGTCGGCTCGTAATGCGCGACGGCGTTGAGCGGAATCATCGCGCTGCCGTTGGTCGCGTGCAGATAAATCCCGTCGAGTCCCTGCGGGCCTAGCAAAAATTGCGGGGCCGCTTCCATGACGACGTGATATTGGTTCAGCGACGTATACATCGTCGAAACCTGCGCCTGGCCAAACGCATCGTAAAGCGTCTGGTCAATCGTCTGCGGCGAAATGCCGAGCCGGGCCGCCGTCGCACGATCATAAACGAGCGACGCTTGCAGGCCGTTGTTTTGCTGGTCGGTGTTCACTTCGGTGAAGCCGTGCAAGGTTTTCATTTGCGAAAGCAGAATGGGTCCCCATTTAACGAGGTCGTCCAGGTTTTCACTTTGAATCGTGTATTGATATTGCGCGCTGCTTTGCCGTCCGCCGATCTTCAAATCCTGTCCGGCCTGCAAAAACAAAGACGCGCCCGGCACGGCGGCGAGTTTCGGCCGCAGGCGCGCGATGACTTGATCCGCAGTGATTTTACGTTCTTCGAGCGGCTTGAGCGCCATGAAAACAAATCCGCTGTTGGCTGCGCCCTGGCCACCGGTGAAGCCGATGACATTCGCCACCGCCGGGTCATTGGTGATTGATCTCACAAACCGCAGCGTCGCCGCTTGCATCGCGGGAAACGAAATGTCCTGCGAACCTTGAACGCCGCCTTGGATTGTGCCGTTGTCCTGCTGCGGGAAAAATCCTTTCGGCACGATGACGAAAAGGTAAATGTTCAGGGCAATCGTCAGCAAAAGAATCATCAGCGTGATCGCCGGATGCCGCAGCACGACCGTCAAACTGCGTTCATACGCGCCGAGCAGTTTCGTAAAAACTTTTTCGCTCGCGCGATAAAGTTTTCCGTGCTCGTCCGGTTTGCGATGCCGGAGCAAACGCGAACACATCATCGGCGTCGTGGTGAGTGAAACAACGAGCGAGACGAGAATGGCCGTCGAAAGCACGACGGCAAATTCGCGGAACAACCGGCCGACGATTCCGCCCATGAGCAAAATCGGGATGAAAACCACCACGAGCGAAAGGCTGATGGACAGCACGGTGAAACCGACTTCGCGCGCGCCTTTCAACGCCGCCTCCAGCGGACGTAGTCCCATTTCCAAATGGCGCGACACGTTTTCGATGACGACAATCGCGTCATCCACCACGAAGCCTGTCGAAATCGTCAGCGCCATCAGCGAAAGATTGTCCACGCTGTAACCGAACAGATACATCACGCCAAACGTGCCGATCAAGGAAACGGGAACGACGACCGCAGGAATCATGGTCGCGCGCGGGCTGCGCAGAAAAATGAACACGACCAGAATGACGAGCGCGATGGAGATGAGCAGCGTGCGCTCGATTTCACGGACCGAAGCGCGAATCGTCGTCGTGCGGTCGAGCACCACGTCCATGTTGATTCCCGACGGCATTGAAGCCTTGAGCGCCGGCAGCGCGGCTTTGACCCGATCAACGGTCTCAATGATGTTTGCGCCCGGCTCGCGAAGAATGATGAGCGGAATGCTCGGTTTGCCGTTCAAATAACCCGCCGTGCGGATATTTTCCACGCTGTTCTGCACATTGGCGATGTCCGAAAGCCGGATGGCCGCGCCGTTGCGATACGCGACAATGAGGTTTTTATAGTCGGCGGCCTTGAGCAATTGATCATTCGCGAGAATGTCCACCGTGGTGTTGCCGTCGGCGAGCTGGCCTTTCGCGAGATTCGCATTTTGCTGGCCCAACATGGTGCTCACGTCAATGAGACTCAAGCCGAAGCTGTTCAACAGAGTCGGATTGACTTCCACGCGCACCGCCGGCAGCGCGCCGCCGCCGACGTTGACCTGGCCGACGCCTTCAATTTGCAAGAGCCGTTGCTGAATGATCGTGGAGGCGGTGTCATAAAGCTGTCCGCGATCATAAATGTCGGACGTCAGCGCAATGATCATGATCGGCGCGTCGGCGGGATTGAATTTGCGATAAGTTGGATTGCTCGGAAGATTCGCGGGCAAATTTGCACGAGCGGCGTTGATCGCGGCCTGAACATCGCGCGCCGCGCCGTTGATGTCCCGGTTCAAATCGAATTGCAGCTGGATGGAACTCGATCCGAGAACGCTCGACGAAGTCATTTCGTTCACACCCGCGATGTGGCCGAGCTGCCGTTCGAGCGGCGCGGCGACGGACGACGCCATGATTTCCGGACTCGCGCCCGGCAACGACGCCTGCACATTGATGTTCGGATAGTCCACCTGCGGCAATGGCGCGACCGGCAATTGCAAATACGCCACCGCGCCCGCCAGTGCAATGGCCGCCGTCAACAGCGCGGTGCCAACGGAACGGCGGATGAATGGCGCGGAAATATTCATCAAATTTCAACGGGAATAATTTCCCCGCTTTTAACCGTTTCATTCTGCCGTGAAAATTTTGCGGCGAGCCGGCCAAACCACAAGTAAATCACCGGCGTCGTGTAAAGCGTGAGCACCTGGCTCACGATCAATCCGCCGACGATGGCGATGCCGAGCGGCTTGCGCAGTTCCGAGCCGACGCCATTTCCCAGCGCCAGCGGCAGTCCGCCGAACATCGCGGCGAACGTTGTCATCAGAATTGGCCGGAAGCGCAGCAGGCACGCCTGATAAATGGCTTCGTGCGGCGGTTTATTTTCTTTTCGTTCCATGTCGAGCGCAAAATCAATCATCATGATCGCATTTTTCTGCACGATGCCGATCAGCAGAATAATTCCGATGAGCGCGACCACGCCGAGTTCCGTCCCGGTAACCAGCAGCGCGAGAATGGCACCGGCTCCCGCCGACGGCAGCGTCGAGAGGATCGTGATGGGATGAATGTAACTTTCGTAAAGAACGCCGAGAATGATATACACCGTGACAATCGCCGCGAGGATCAGCAGCGGCTCGTTCGCCAGCGAGGCGATGAACGCCTGCGCCGTTCCTTGAAAGGACGCCTGCACGCTCAACGGCATGTTTAAATCCTTTTGCACGCGTTCGATTGCCTTCGTCGCTTCGCCCAGCGCCGCGCCGGGCGCAAGATTGAACGAAATGGTCACCGCCGGAAATTGTCCCTGATGATTGATCGCAAGCGGCGCGATTCCGGATTCAAAATGAGAAAACGCGCTCAACGGCACCGCGCTGCCGGAAGTTGAAAGCACATAAATATCATTCAGCTTCGATGGATTGCGCTGAAATTCCGGCAGCGTTTCCAAAATGACGTGATACTGGTTCAACTGCGTGAAGAGCGTGGAAATTTGCCGCTGGCCGAAAGCGTCGTAGAGCGCGTTGTCAATCGCCTGCGGCGTGATGCCGAGCCGCGACGCCGTCACGCGGTCAATCACCAGCGACGCCTGCGAGCCGTGTGTTTGCTGGTCGGTGGCCACGTCGCGGAGTTGCGGCAGCGCCTGCAATTTGTCCACCAGCTTTGTCGTCCACTGATTTAATTCATCCACATTGGCGTCTTCGAGCGTGTATTGATATTCCGTCCGGCTCACGCGGTCTTCGACGGTCAAATCCTGCACCGGCTGCATGTAAAGCGTGATGCCGTCCACTTTCGCGAGTTCAGGCTGCAAACGCCGAATCACGTCGCTTGCGCTGATTTTTCGTTCTGCGAGCGGCTTGAGATTGATGAGAACTCGTCCGCTGTTGAGAGTCGAGTTGATGCCGTCCACCCCGATGAAGGACGATAAACTTTCCACCGCCGGGTCTTTCAAAATAACTTGAGCGAGCGCCTGCTGCCGGTCGGCCATGGCGGTGAAAGAAATATTTTGCGCGGCGTCGGAAATGCCCTGAATCACGCCGGTGTCCTGCACGGGAAAAAATCCTTTCGGCACGATGACATAAAGCAAAATCGTGACCACAAGCGTCGCGACGGCGACAAACAAGGTTGCCGTTTGGCGAGCAAGAACCCATTCCAGTGTGCGTCCGTAAAATTTAATAATTCGGTCATAAACGCGTTCGGAAGCTTCATAAACCCGACCGTGTTTTTTCTCGTCGGCTTTCGCTTTGAGCAGGCGCGAACACATCATCGGTGTGAGTGTCAATGAAACGCAGGCGGAAACGAGAATCGTCACGCTCAACGTCACCGCGAATTCGCGGAACAACCGCCCGACGATGTCGCCCATGAACAGCAGCGGAATCAGTCCGGCAATCAGCGAAATTGTCAGCGAAATAATCGTGAACCCGATTTGTTCCGCCCCTTTCAACGCGGCTTGCAGCGGTTTCTCGCCCTGCTCGATGTAGCGAAAAATATTTTCAATCATTACGATGGCGTCGTCCACGACGAAGCCGGTGGAAATCGTCAGCGCCATCAGCGTGAGATTGTTGAGGCTGTAACCGAGCAGATACATCACGCCCAAAGTGCCGACGAGCGAGAGCGGCACCGCGACACTGGGAATGATCGTCGCATAAACATTTCGCAGGAACAAAAAGATCGCAAGCACGACGAGCGCGATGGTGAGCATCAGCGAAAATTGCACGTCGCGGACCGACGCGCGGATCGTCGTCGTGCGGTCGGTGAGAATGGAAACGTCCATCGCCGCCGGCAGATTGCCCTTGAGTTGCGGCAGAAGTTGCTTAATTCGATCCACGACTTGAATGATATTTGCGCCGGGCTGGCGTTGAATGTTGACGATGACCGCCGGAGTATTGTTTGCCCACGCGGCGAGCTTGGCGTTTTCCACATCGTCAATCACCTTCGCCACATCGGACAAAACCACCGGCGCGCCGTTGCGATACGCGACGACGAGCGACTGGTAATCCTTGCTGCTCAAAAGCTGGTCGTTCGCGTTGATTTCGTAGGCCTGGTGCGCGCCGTCGAAGTTGCCTTTCGCCAGATTCACGCTGGCCTGTTGCAGCGAAGTGCGGATGTCGTCAATGTTCAAGCCGTAGGACAAAAGCTCGGTCGGATTGACTTGAACTCGAACGGCCGGTTTTTCTCCGCCACTGATGGTCACGAGTCCGACGCCCGTTACCTGTGAAATTTTTTGCGCGAGCCGCGTGTCGGTGTAATCCTCGACCTGCGACAGCGGAAAACTTTTTGACGTGATGGCCAGCGTGAGGATGGGTGCGTCGGCAGGATTGGATTTGCTGTAAATCGGCGGCGAGGGCAAACCCGTTGGCAGATAGCTTTGCGCCGCGTTGATGGCCGCCTGCACTTCCTGTTCGGCCACGTCAATATTCAGGTTCAACGCGAATTGCAGCGTAATGATCGAACTGCCGCCGGAGCTGATCGAAGTCATCTGGTTGAGTCCGGGCAATTCACCGAACTGCCGTTCCAGCGGCGCGGTGATGGCCGATGCGGCGACGTCGGGGCTTGCGCCCGGATAAAACGTGACCACTTGAATCGTCGGATAATCCACCTCCGGCAGCGCGGAAACAGCCAGTTGTTTATACGCGATAATGCCGGTCAGCAAAACGGCGATCATTAGCAGCGACGTCGCCACCGGCCGCAAAATAAATGGGCGTGACGGACTCACTGGGAATCTTTCTTGTGCCCTCCGCCTTTGCCCGCCCCGCCGCCGGCCGGCCGCACCGTGACTTTCGCGCCGTCGGTCAGCTTGTTGAAATTATCCGCGGCGACCACCGTGCCGGGATCAATGCCATCCACCGCCGAAACATTTCCGTCGGTGGTGCCAACCGTGATGGGTTGCATCGAGACGGTTTGATTCGTGCCGGTTTGATCGGGCTTGATCAGATAAACGAATGCGCTGTCGGCGTTGCGCTGAATGACGGTGTTCGGCAGCAGGGTCGCGTCTTCCAGCGTGTCCACGAGCAGCCGCGCGTTGACGAACTGATTTGGAAAAAGCGCTTCGTCGTCGTTGGTGAAAATGGCCTTGAACTTGACCGTGCCGGTCGTCGGGTCAATTTGGTTGTCAAGCGTTTCCAGGGTTCCTGTCGAAATTTTTTTGGTTTGCGCGCGGTCGAACGCATCCACGGTCAGCGTATTTCCCGCCCGCAACTGCTCCTGGATTTGCGGCAGATCATCTTCCGCCACGTTGAAAATCACGGTGATCGGCTGAAGCTCCGTGATGACGAGCAAGGGATTGGTGCTGTTCGCCTGGACGATGTTGCCCACGTCAACCAGGCGCAAACCCACCCGTCCGGAAATTGGCGCGGTGATATAGCAGTAAGCAAGCTGCACTTTGGCGTTGTCAAGCAGGCCTTGATCCAATTTCACCGTGCCTTCGTCCTGATGAACTAGCGCGACCTGCGTGTCCAATTGCTGCTTGGGAATCGCATTGCTGGCGAACGCTTCCTGATAACGCTCCAGATCGAGCCGTGCATCTTCAAGCAGCGCCGTGTCACGGGCGAGTTGACCTTCGGCCTGCGTCAGCGCCGCCTGATTCGGTCCCGGATCAATTTCCACCAGCGGGTCACCAACGTGAACCAGTTGACCTTCCTGATAATTCACCTTCACGATTTGACCCTGCACGCGGCTGACAATCGAGACGGTATTGAGCGGTGTCACCACGCCCAGCGCGTTGACATAAATCCCGATGTCGCCCTGTTGCGCCTTCGCCGTGCTAACCATGATGGTGGCCGCACCGGCGCCACTGCGTCCGCTGGTTGATGTTGAAGGCACCTGTCCCTGGTGCCGCCAAAAGAAAAAGCCTCCCGCCACGAGCAGGATCAAAATCCCCATCCCTAACCAATAGCGGTGTTTCCTGCCGGATGCCGGCACATTGGGGGATTTGTCAGAGGGCGATGGATGTGGTGTTGAATCAGACATTGTTACTCCGTTCAGTTTTATTTTCGCCAGTCATAAATACCTTGAAATTCGCCGCATAGTATCAAACGAATTTGAAGCAACGTCAATTGGGTTCATCTTCCTTTGCCGCCGGCTTTGCCGGATTCTCCGTCATTCGAGGCTGCCATCTCCTGAAGAGGTTTTTTTGCGCCTTGATTTGCGCCAACTGGAGAATATCGCACGCGAACCGGAAAACTGTCCGTTTCAAATTTGCCCACCATGACAAACAAGGGTTTTGCATGGCGGGTGTCGTTGGATTTCATATCTGAATTCGCCGCGATGGGATTCGCATTCATTACCCTTGTCTTTTCCGGTGTTTGCTCTGCGCGCGCATGAAATGGAAGTCTGCGGGACTCCCGCCACCCGCGTGAGGCGTGATTCAGCAGGGTCCGTGAGCGGTTGGCGGATGGTCTGAAACAACTTTGGAAATTACCGTAACGCATTCCTGCGGCGTGGCGAACCCAGAAGCGGGCGGCCTTATTTGTCATAGCGGCACTCCTTCAACAATCCCAACATCTGGCAAAGCGAAGCGCGGCGGGCGCGGACATAGCCGTTCCAAGATTCGCCTGGCAGCCGCTTGAGCCAGCGCAACAGCGAAAACCGGCCGTTGGCTTGAAGCGGATAGTTCGCCAGTGCCATTCCTTTTCGGCAGTGCAGCTCGATCCACCAGATTTCATGTTCGGTCAGGTAGTTCTTCCATTGATCAACCGGGGTGACATTGATGCCGTTGAACATTTTTTGAAAGGCAGAATTGCCCTGCCAGCCCCTACCGGCGCGCGTTGGTTCAAGCATCCTGCCAGTGAAATTAAAACCGCCCAGCCGACAAATCGCTTCCATGACTTCCTGGGGGTTCCTGACCAGATCCTCGTAGCGGATCACGAGAAACCGGGATGGATCCCGACGCAGCCTGGGGATTTCCTGTGAACTGCGGTTCCATTCCCGCACCAGCCGGTGGGCCTTGGCGTGGCAGCCATAGCGGTTCATCAAGCGTCTTTTGCGGCTCGCGAAGACGGCGCGCGGATCCCGGATAATCTGAACCAACTTGGCCTCGGGAAAAAGTTCGTCCAAAGCCCCGGCCCGCACTTCGTTGCTCGTGCTTTTTTCGACCCAGCGGACACAATTTCGCCAGTCGGTTCCCAGCACGATGGCGTAGGCCCGGATCGTTTCCGAAAACAACAGGGAATCGTTCATCCAAGGCTGGTTGGTTAAATCTCCGGCCAGCGCGACAAAATGATTGTAATCGAAGCCGGTATAGTTGCGCGCATCAACGCTGTCGCACTCGCGAACTGGTTCAAACCAGCCCTTGGCCAGCAGCCGCAGATCGGTTTTCTCCAGCAGGCGGCGCAGTCTGGCCGCATGATCCTTCAGCGCCAGATAGTGGCGGCGGTTTTCCAAATAAAAAGTTTCCTCGGGCAGCACCACAAGTTGCGGATGACAGTCCAGCAAGGCCAGCAAAAGTGTTGTTCCAGACTTCGGACATCCTCCGATAAACAGACCCAGCTTGTTGAAGTCACATGCTTCTTCGTAAGTCGAAGAAGCCGGTGCCACGACGAACGGGGGCTTCGAGTGATGGGTGTCGTTGGATCTCTGGAAACTGATTTTCATGTCTGAATTTTCCATGGCGGACTTCGGGCTCATCACTTTTGTCCTTTTTGTTCCTTGCGTCGCGCATGCGTGTAATGGAAGTCTGCAGGACTGCCCGCCATCCGCGCGAGGCGTGATTCGGCGGGTTCCGCGAGCAGCCGGTGGATGGTCTGAAGCAGCTTTGAAAAGTCGAGCGGCTTCTCCAGCAACGCTCCGACCCCGGCACCCAACGCGGTGAAGAGTTGATTTGACCTGGCCGTGATGATGATCACAGCCAGCAAAGGGTGTTCCGCCGTGAGTCGCTCGAAGGTGTCCCAGCCGCTCTTTCCCGGCATGTTCAAATCCAGAAGCACTAAATCAATTTTTGCCGCAGCCGCGATTTCGAGCGCGGCCGTTCCATCCGCCGCCGCCCAAACCAAATAGCCCTCACTGGCCAGCACGCGAACCAGCATTTCACGCACGGAGGAATCGTCGTCCACGACCAAAATCCGGTTCTCCGCCAGTTTAACACTTCCACTATCGCCCGCCCTTTTGGGCGCAGTTGAACCGGCAGATTCACTTGGACGTTTCATTGGCTTGCTCCTTTTGGGCAATTTTCAATCGGCTGGTTCAAATAAGCAGTCTTGAAGCCTGGATCAGTCAGCCGTTGCACGTGCTCCGCTTCGGATTCGGCCAGCAAACCGGCGATGGTGGCGAGCAAGAGTGGCAAATGCAGCGGCTTCTCCATCAAGGCGTCAACGCCCAACTCCTCGGCGTGTTTGTATTGCTGCGGCTTCGCGGTAATGACGATGACGGGCACGAACGGATGCGTCTGGTTCATCAGGTCGAACGCGTCCCAGCCGTCCCTGTCCGGCATGTTCAAATCCAGCAAAACCAGATCCGGCACGTCCGCAATGAATTTCGCGGCAGCCTCGCGTCCCGTCCTTGCAAGCGTCACTTCGTAATTTTCACATTCCAAAACGCGTCCCAACATTTCCCTTACGTTCACACTATCGTCAGCCAATAAGATTTTTGTTTTCATAACCGAAACTTCACATTGGTGATTCAATGGCTTGAGCGAAGACCATGCCAACGCTAGCTTGGATCCACCAAGCCTTCAACTGCAATGTTTTTCAACTCTTCAAGAGATGGCGCGTGAATCTGACTGCAAAGCAAGTATGCTGAACTGCAAATGCTCTTGGCAGGTGACCGTAACAAACCGAACCGGAAGTAGAACCGAATCTGCGATTCCCGAGGTGAACGAGGAGTTCGCGGGAATCCCGCGTCCGAACCCGGCCATGCGCATGATTTATGCTTTCAGCAGTCGCCACGGATCAGGTGGCTGGTTCCTGTGGCCAGTCAACCCCGCATCCGCTAATTTTTGTCAGCCATGAGATTCGGAATCCAGTTCAGATTGGTGGCGCTCACGCTAGTCGTGGCGCTGATGGGCGTGTTGATCCTGCTGGCAACCTTGAATTCGCAACGGCAGGCTTCGGAGTTGCATGACAGATTAAGCCGGGTGGATTTCGAGAGTTTCAGGATCGCGGATCAATTCCGCGACTCACTTCGCGAGCTGAACAACACAATGCAGCGTTACGGAACCGATCATGATCCGGCGGTCTGGAATGAATTCCTCGAAGCCAGCCACAAACTCGATGGCTGGATTGACGAACAGAAACCGAGATTGACCACACAACGCGAAAAGGATGCTCTGCAGCAAATTGGGGTCGCTTATGCTGACTACCGGCGTGCCGCCCGGGATTTGCAGGCGAAGATACAATCCCTCGGCCAACAGAGCACCACTTTGGCCGACTTTAGTCCGCTTCGCACAGCGTCGCAGCATCTTTCCGATTTGGGCCAGACATTGGGCAAAGCCCACTATGATTCACGCATGCAACTGCTCGCACATGCGAATCAAACCCTCATGCAACTCCGCTGGTTGGTGCTTGGCTCGCTGGGCTTGTTATTCATGTTCGGCCTGGCATTGGCCGGCGTGGTTTACCGGGAAATGATCGCTCCGTTGCGCGTCAAACTGGTCGAAAGCCAGTCCTTGGTGGAGCGTCACGAAAAGCTGGCTTCCCTGGGAATGCTTGCGGCCGGCGTGGCCCATGAGGTTCGCAATCCGCTGACGGCGATCAAGGCTGCGGTTTTCATTCAGCAAAAGAAATTTAAACCCGGTTCGCAGGAACATGCCGATTCCAAGGTCGTTGAGCGGGAAATCCTCCGCTTGGAACGGATCGTGAACGATTTTCTCCAGTTCGCCCGGCCAACCGATCCGGAATTGACGACCATTCCGGCAGATTTTCTCCTCTTGGAAACGCAGAAGCTTTTCGCGCCGCAACTGGCCAAAACCAACGTCCAACTGGTGCTGGAATCATCCGAGCCGCTGCGTGTCCGGGTGGACCCGTCGCAAATCCAGCAGATATTGATCAACCTCGTGCAAAACGCCGCCGACAGCATTGGACAAAACGGCACGGTCAAATTACGAGCGCGCCGGGACCGCAAGCGCATCGCCGACGCGGAGGTCAACGTGGTCATCCTCGAAGTGGCTGACACCGGCAAAGGCATTCCACCCGAAATCGAAAAACGGCTGTTCGATCCGTTCTTCACCACGAAGGATACTGGCACGGGATTGGGATTGTCCATCGCGGCGGGCATCGTTCAGAAACACGGCGGCGCACTTCAGTATCAAACCCAAGTGCATCATGGCACGACCTTTGGTATCGTGTTGCCAGAGGCAACTGAATGAACACGGCCGCCAGAATTTTGCTGGTCGAAGACGACTCCGGCATCACTGATACTCTGCAACGGGTGTTGGCCGCGGAAGGCCATGATGTTGCCATCGAAAAGCGCGGCGATGACGGCCTGGATCGCGCCGTGAAAGACCTGTTCAATCTCGTCATCACCGATCTGAAGCTGCCGGGCCTGAATGGCCTGGAACTCGTCCGCCAATTGCACGCCGCCAAGCCCCGTCTGCCCATCGTTCTGATCACGGCGTTTGGCACCACCGAAACCGCCATCGAAGCGATGAAGCTTGGCGCCTACGATTATCTGCTCAAGCCGTTCAACATTCCGCAATTAATTGAACTGGTTCACAAAGCCGCCGACAGCAACCGCCGGATGTCCGAACCGGTCGGTTTGGGCGAAGCCAGCCAGAGCCGCGACGCGCTCGTTGGCCGGAGCCAGGCCATGCAAAACATTTACAAGGAGATTGGTCGCGTCGCCGCCAAGCCCGTCAGCGTTTTGATTCGTGGCGAAACCGGCACGGGGAAGGAACTGATTGCGCGCGCCATCTACCAGCACAGCGACCGCGCCAACGCGCCGTTCATCGCCATCAACTGCGCGGCGATTCCTGAAACGCTCCTCGAAAGTGAATTGTTCGGCCACGAACGCGGCGCGTTCACCGGCGCGGACGCGAAACGGATTGGCCGTTTCGAGCAGGCAGACCACGGCACAATTTTTCTCGATGAAATCGGCGACATGACGCTCGGCACGCAGTCAAAACTTCTGCGCGTGCTTCAGGAAAAAACTTTGCAGCGGCTCGGCGGCAAGGAAACCATTGCGGTGGACGTCCGCGTTGTTGCCGCCACCCACCGCGACCTCGAAACCGCCATCCGCGAAAAACTGTTTCGCGAAGATTTATATTACCGCCTCAACGTGGTGGTGATCACGCTGCCGCCCTTGCGCAATCGCCGTGAGGACGTTCCCGATCTCGTCCGCTATTTTCTCGGCAAGCATGGCCCGGATCTGGGAAATGCGAATCCGTCCATCCATTCCGAAGCGCTGGAGTTCCTGGAGGCACAATCCTGGCCGGGCAACGTGCGTGAACTGGAAAATGTGATGCGCAAATCTCTCCTCGCCGCGCAAGGTTACACCATCAACCACGACCACGTCCGCGCCGCGCTGAACAAAAACAGCGGCGAGTCGTATTCCGCGATGCGTTCCTTTGGTGAATACGTGGATGAATTACTCGCCGCCGCACGCCGCGACGAAATCACCGACATCCACGCGCGCGTGCTTGAAACCGCCGAACGCGAACTCTTCGCCCGCGCCATTCGGCAGGCGCAAGGCAATCAAGCCAGAGCCGCACGGTGGCTCGGCATCTCGCGCATCACCATGAAGGCCAAACTAGTTCACTTCGGCCTTCACCCCTGCCAGGATACCGACCAAGAACAGTGAGTTCAGTTGATTTCGCCACGCACCTGCACGGTTTTGAGAACTTGCACCAGTAATACAATGCGGCAGGAGTCGCTCTTTTATAAAATCTCCTGTGCTCACTAATTGGTCACGTCAACTCGTTTTGACTGCCGCGCGCTGTCCCCGAGGACAGGACGAGGCCGGTGAAACAAGAGGTCTTTTCGCGCGTTTTGGTGCGTGCGCTTCTACTCGGCAGGCCGTTTTCGAGGATTGCGGGGAAACGCCCTTCGTGCTACGAATCGCGCAACAATTTCAAAGGCATGACAAACGAGCACCCAATTCACCGGGAAACAGCGAACCGGCTGGCACGCCGGGCCTTGTTCAGTTTCATTGTTACGTTCGTTCTGTCGCGGATCTGCGTGTTCCTCATCATGTCGGATGAGATGCCGAATTTTTATTTTTTCCTGCACGGCACTCATGTTCATCATTTGAACTACGGCATTTTCCTGATGTCGGCGGTGTGCGGTTACAGCGTGTTCCGGCGGCCGGGCGGCCGGGCGGCGGAAATCACAGCCCTGATGTACGGCGTGGCGATGGGGCTGACGTTTGATGAGTTTGGAATGTGGCTGCATCTGGGAGGCAGTTATTGGCAACGGGCGAGCGTGGATGCGGTGATCGTGGTGGCGGCCCTGTTCGGGCTGGTGGCGTTCGCGCGTTCGCTGAAGAAATTTGAATCGCGCCACTTTTGGGCGTTCATCATTTTGTTGGTGGTGCTGGCGGGCTTCGGAGTGGTTCTATACACGGCGGGCAATCACCTGGGAAATGTCGTGGGACCCACTCTGCACGATTTGGAAGTCTCTTCTTCGCCGTAGCCGCTGAAATTTCACGAAGTGGAAGACTTGGCGGATTCGCGCAGGCAATGCGTGAGATAGGGCAGCAATTGTTTTTTGCGCGAAACCACGTCGCGCAGTTCGTAGATGCCTGGTTCCAGGCGCGGATAATTAATCCGCTTGGTGAATTTCTCGTCGCCGGCCACCAGCAGCAGCGAGCTTTGTGTGGTCACGTTGGTGACGAGCAGCGCAGAAAAATGATGCGCGCGTTTTTGCCGTCCAGCTTCCAGCGCAGCGAGCAACTCGTCCTTGCGCTTCCAAAACTGGTCGAAGCTGACCTCCTCGATTTGCGCCACGGTGAAGGTCACGCCGTTCTCGCGGTATTCCTTGCAATCGGTCGTGACGGCCTGCGGCGCGGGCTTGAGCGTGAGCAGCGAGCCGGACGCAAACAGTTTTTCCGTGAACTCGCGCGCGTTGACCTGCGCCAGTTTTTCCAACTGTTTCAAAACTTCCACGTCGCGCGGCGTTGTCGTGGGCGAAGTCAAGTTCAGCGTGTCCGAAACCAGACCGGCCAGCAGCAGCCCGGCGGTTTCACGCGGCAATTCCATGGCGTTGCGGAAAAAACAGTCCGCCACAATCGTACTCGTCGAGCCGACCGGCTCGTTGCGGAACAAGATCGGCTGCGCGGTCGTCAGCGCGCCGAGCCGGTGATGGTCAATGATCTCGATGATTTCCACCTCGTCCGCGCCCTGGACAGCCTGCGAGAGTTCGTTGTGGTCAACGAGAATCAATTTCCGTGAGACGGTTTTTAGAAAATCCGTCTTGGATAAAATGCCGACGGTGCGGTCTTCGCCGTCGACCACCGGAAAGACGGCGTAACCCGACGACATAGCCTCCTCGCGCACCATCGCCAGCGGCGCGTGTTCGCGGAAGTGGAGAAATTCCTCGTTCACCACGTTGCGCACGGCCACGGCGGCGCGGCAGAGCGAGGCAGTGGTGCCGGTATCATGCGGCGAGCTGATGACGCTGACATTTTTGCGGCTTGCCGCTTCAAGCGTTTTCGGATCAATCGCCATGCCGCCGGTGATGATGAGCACGCGGACGCCTTCGCGGATGGCGAGGTTCTGGATGTCGCAACGGTCGCCGACGACGACGCAGAGTTTTTCCGGCGGAAATTTTTCCAGCCGCACCGCGAATGATTCCAGACTCATCGCGCCGATCATCAGGATCAATTCCTCCTCGGTCCAGGCGTCAAAATCAACCGCCAGTTTGCCGTCAAGCGTGCGCGCCAGGTTGTCGAGCGAGGAACGGACGGCGCGTGAATTTTCCGCGCCGGTTGCCGCCGGAAAAAGAAATTTGCTCAATTTGAACAGCGACAGCAGCCCGCGACAGCGCTGCTCCTCGTCCATGACCGGCAGGATGCGGAGGTTTTTTTCATCCATCAACCGCAGCGCCGCCGCCGCCGTCGCGCTGGGCCGCACGCTCAAGACATGGCGTTCCATCACGTCGGAGATTTTCGGCGAAACGTCGGCGACGAATTTCGGCGCGGGCACGCCGAACGCGTTCAGCACGAAATCAATCCGCTCGTTCGTGTCGCCGCAGCGCGCGGCGACGGCCTCGGCCATGCCGGTGCGGCGTTTGAATTCCGCGTAGCCGATGGCGGAGCAAATCGCGTCGGTGTCCGGGTTGCGATGGCCGATGACCAGAATTTCACTCATGCAAGGCGGTCGCAGGTTAATCGCGCCGGCACGTTCCGGCAAGCAGAAGGCATCGCCAAAAATGGCGAACAGGATTGTTTGACAACAATTCACCGAGACGAGCATCATTTGCGAAATTCTATGATTCCAAAAAATTTCTTCAGCCTTGTCGCGGGCTTTTCACTGTTTGCCACGGTGAATTTTGCCGTGGCCGCGACGCCGGTGGTCTTGAACATCCTTGATTTCGGCGCGAAGGGCGACGGCACGAACAAAGACACGGTGGCGATTCAAAAAGCGCTCGACGCCTGTGCCGCGGCAGGCGGCGGCACGGTCACTGTTCCGCAGGGAAATTTTCTCACCGGCAGCATCGTCATTGGCGCGAACACGGCGCTGCAATTGGAATCGCGCGCAAGTCTCACCGGCAGCCCGGACATTGAGGATTACCCGCTCGTTCGCGTCCGCTGGGAAGGCGAATTCCGGCAGGGCCATCGCGCGCTCATCGTCGCGGACAAGGCGGCCAATGTCTCCATCACCGGGCCGGGTTCGATTTTTGGTCCGCCTTTGAGCATCAGCCAGCTTCGCGATCCGCGCGGCCCGGCGCTCATCGAGTTGACCGATTGCATCAACGCCGTGTTGGACGGGTTTTCGACGCAATACCAGCGGCTCTGGTCCATCCACGTGCTTTACTGCAACAATTTTGCCGCGCGTAATCTCACCATCCGCTCCATCAACGCCAACGGCGACGGCATTGACGTGGACTCGTGCGACGGCGTGACCATTGAGCGTTGTGACATCAACACCGGCGACGACGCCATCTCGCTCAAATCCGGGCGCGGCATGGAGGCTGTGCGGATTGGCCGCCCCACGCAAAATGTCGTCATCCGTGACTGCACATTGCACAGCAGCATATTTGCGGCGATTGGCATCGGCACGGAAATGTCCGGCGGCGTCCGCAACGTGAAAATTGAAAACTGCGTCATCTCCGGCCGCCAGAACGCCATTTACATCAAAAGCCGCGAAGGGCGGGGCGGGTTCATCGAGGACGTGACCGGGAATAATCTCACCATCCTGAAATCGCCGACCTTCATCGCGATTGATTTGCTGAAAAAGGGAATTCAAGCCACCGAACCCGTGACCGGCGAGGTGGAAAAATGGCCGCTGCTCCACAACATCAGCTTCAGCCGCGTGCGCGTGAACAACGTCGCCGACCTTGTTGCCGCCATCAACATTCCGCCCGAACGACCAGTGGACGGCTTGACGCTCACCGACATCACCGGCACTTGCAACAATGCCATCACGCTGGCGAACATGATCAACGTGAATCTTTCCGGCATCAAAGTCACCGGCTTCAACGGCCCGCTGGTCAGCGCGCAAAATGTCAAAGGCAAGGGCTTGGACGATTCCGCTGCGAATTGATTTCTTGAACAGGAGTAAACAGAGTTGACGGAGAGAAACAATTCGCAATTTCCGTTTCCTCTGTTTCCTCCTGTTAATTTTTTTGAGGATGCGCCATCGCCCAGCTCTTGAAATGTTCCAGCACACGCTTCGGCGTGTCGCGAAACCAACCGTAGCCGTTGCGCCGCTCCAGGGAAATTTCGCTCACATCGTCGTGGATGCTTTTGTCGCGGTCGCCGAAAATCGGGCGATCCGTTCCAATTTCATAATACCGCGCCCAAACCGTGCTGCCCGGCGCGTTAATGAGTTCCCGCCCCCTGCCTTCGACCATTTTGTAAGCGTTGCCTTCGATTTTCGTTTTTTCAAACCACGCGCACGCCGCGTGAACAGCGGCAACCACGTTTGAATCTGGTTCCGGCAACTGCATCAGGAACAAAACCAGCGTAGCGCTCTCGCTGCTGACTTCCGACGGCATTTCGTAATTGCGCGCCGACGCCGGCTGCAACGTGAGCGCGTCATGCTGCTGGCACCAGACCGTGCGCCGGCCGTTCACGACGATTTGCGCCGCGAGGACGCAATCCATGCCGCGTTGCAAGCTCGCGGCGGCCCTGGCCCGGATTTCCGCCGGCACGAAGGCAAATTCATCCTGTCCGGCGGCCACGTCGCGCAGCAATTCCAGGACGTTCAACACCGCGTCGTCGTTGATGGTGATCACGTCGTGATAGCCGCCTTGCAACGGCCAGACCTGCGGCCAGCCGCCGTTTGGAAATTGCGCGGCGAACACGTAATCCAGCCCGTGCAAGAATGATTTGCGGAACACGGCGTCGTTCGTTCCACCGGCGGCAATGACCTTCGCCAGAAAGCGCAGTTGCGTCACGGTCGCGTCGTTGTCAAACGTGCCGATGTAATTCCAGTTGCGATCAGACGGCACGTCGAAGTCGGAGGCGGGCTGGTTTTTCGGCTCGTTGTCCACGGCGAAACTTTCGCCCGGCTGGCGCGCGGAACGCGTCATGTTGAGATTTTTGCTCCAGCCGCCGGCGGGAGTCTGGAACGAAACGATGATGCCCGCGATGCGCCGCGCCTCGGCCTGGCCATACCAGTCGGCGGGGTTGTCCAGATCAATGCCCTTGGCGGAATTCGCGGCGGTCGGGATGGCTGGCGTCTTCAATCCGCCCGCCTTCAATTCGGCACGGAGAAAATCCTTGTCAGCCTGCATCTGCCGCGTGGAACGTTCGAGATAATCCTTCCACGCCGGTTGTTCCGCGGCTGGCAAAGCGGCGATGCGCTCCGCCGTCAGCGGTGACGCAGGGACATTCGTCCCAATAATCGCGGCGGACGTTCGCGAAACTAGAACGGCGGCGAGCACGAACAGAAAGAATCGTTTGAGGTTCATGATTGTCCAGTGAGACGCCGCCGGCACGCCGGAAGTTTCAGGGAACAACCACACGCAATTTTTCGTGCTCAATCGCAAACGTCACCGGCAGATGACCGGCCCACTCGCCATCCAGTTCAAAGGACGCGGGAGTTTCGCTCCTCAACTCAAACGCCGCCGCCTGACAGCGCCGCACCACGCTCTCCGGCAGTTGCCGGCGTATGAGGAACTTCGGCACGCAACGCAACAGCGTCGCCACGTTCACACGCGGCACGACGCAGACCTCCAGCAGGCCGTTGCGCAAGTCGGCTCCGGGGAAAATTCCATAAGACCCACCGTAAAAAACTCCGTTGCCAATCAAAATCAACTCGCCGGAAACTTCTTGTCCCTCCGCGCGCAGGGTGATTTTCGGTTTCACTTCGCCGAGTGCCTTCAGGCCGGCGACGATGTAGGCCAGCGGGCCGATTTTTTTCTTGAGCGGCCAGTCCACCAGTTCAATCGCCCGCGCATCGAACCCCGCGCCGGCAAGCTGGGCGAAATAGCGCCGCTCGCGCTTCCCGTTCACGGAAAATTCCGCGCGCGGCAGGTCAATCCGCGTTTCGTTTCCGCGCCGCAAAATTTCCCACGCGCGTTCGAGCCGCAGCGGGATTTTCAGTTCGCGCGCGAAGACGTTCACCGTGCCGAGCGGCAGCACGCCGAAACGCGCGCGGCCGAAACCGTCCGGCGCGTCGCCGAGGCCGTTGAGCACCTCGTTGACCGTGCCGTCCCCGCCGGCGGCCACAATGAGTTCAAAGCCGTCGGCCACCGCCTCCGCCGCAAGCCGGCGCGCGTCGCCCGGCGCGGTCGTGGCCTTGAACGCGGACTGCCCGGCCATTTCGCCGAGATGATGGCGGAAATGCCGCGCCTTGCTGCCGCGGGCCGCCGGATTGAAAATGACGCAGGTGCGCACGCGCAGATGATTTCCGCCCCGCGCCGTTAGTCGAGGAGAAAGCGGCGCACCCGCCCGGACTTTTCCGGCGGGAAGGGCTGAAAGCCCGAAAGATAATAGCCCAGGGCAAAGTGAGTCGGCGAGCGACGCCCTGGGTTAATTGTCAAAAATTATTTTCGCCCTGAAGGGGCGGTGGATATTGCTCCAGTCTCGACAATTAAGCGCACAAGGCGTAAAAGTCTGTCCACCTATGGCACTCACTGAACTTTGGAAAACCGCACACAAGGAAATTCAAGATAAGCATATTCAACAAGTCATTGGATTCGCCGGCGACGGTAAACTTCGCGATGGCGGGATTGCCTCCAAAGAGTTTCGTGATTTTCTCGCACTCGTTCCTTCAAGTTTTCTCACACGCTATGCTGATGAATGTCTGACCGGCAAATTCGATGGCAGTGGGTTCGCGTTGCAGGATGTCATTAATGAAGTTGGGAAGCGTCTTGGCTTTCGCGTTGAACCAGGACGTTATCGCGGCACACCCGGTGAAATTGGCTTCGACGGGTTTTGGGTGTCGCCAGACGAACACGCAATGGTCTCTGAAGTGAAAACGACAGATGCTTATCGGATTGACTTGGAAACCGTTGCCGTTTATCGCAGAAAACTTATTGCTGATGGGCGGGCGAAGGAAAGTAACTGCTCCATCTTGATTATTGTCGGGCGCAGTGATACAGGCGATCTTGAGGCACAGGTTCGCGGCTCGCGTCACGCGTGGGATATTCGGCTCATCAGCATTGATGGTCTGCTTCGCCTCATGCGACTCAAGGAAGAACTCGATGATCCGAAAATTATGGATAAAATTCGGCGAATTCTTATGCCCCAAGAGTTCACAAAAGTGGATGGCATTATTGACCTCGTTTTCTCGACGGCGGAAGAAGTGAAAAAAGAGGAAGAATTAACCGAAGTGGCAGACGACGAAGAAGGTGATCAACGCAAACCGAAGTTCACGCCAATTAATTTTAGGGATGCTTGTGCGGCCAAAGTTCAAAAGCATTTGGGCCAGCCTTTGGTCAAGCGTTCCTCCGCGGTTTATTCATCGCCTGACGAGCAGCTCGCCGTCATTTGCATAAATTCGCGCGAATATAAAAAAACGAAACATTCCGGCTTTTGGTTTGCCTTCCATCCGCACCAGCGCGATTTACTCAACAACCACAAACAGACTTTTGTCGCGCTCGGCTGCGGATCGGCAGACAACATACTTCTAATTCCCGGAACAATTTTTGTATCGTGGCTTGATCGCTTCCACACAACTGAAAAAGGGGACAGATTCTATTGGCATATCCGGGTAGAAAAAAACAAAGACGGTTATTTGTTCCGGGTCAAAAAAGGAACTGATATCGTAAAGGCCAACGAGTATTTGCTGAAATCTTAAGAAGCCAAATTCTTCCACCCTTTCAGGGTTTGGGATTTTTTTGACGTTTAACCCAGGGCGTCGCTCGCCGACTCGCTTTGACCTGGGCTATTATCTTTGGGGCTTTCAGCCCTTTCTCCGGTTTGGCGGACTGCCATTTTTAATTCAATTACGCTGGGGGCGCGGGCTGGAACTTTGCCCCAACTCGCGTTTGCTTGCATTGACCGGATTTATTTCCGAAACTGGCACGATGAATGACGCGACGAAAGTTTCCAAATGGCCGTTTTTGCTCGGCTACGCGCTGATGCTCGCCATCGCCGCCTGGGTGCTGATTTGGAAACCCGCGCATCCCATTGCGCAATGGGAAGTGCTCACCGCCGTCGGCTGCGTCGCGTTCGGCGCGGTGCTGGGCGTGCTGCCGTTCATTCTCGATTACCGCGCCGCCGGCAAGGTGATTGAAGCGCACGCGCTCGGTGCGATTTCCGAAAAAATCCAGAACCTCGAACGTCTCGCCGCGCAAATCGCTTCCTGCACGAACCAATGGGAGGTCGTCCAGGCGCAGGCGGACAAGACTTCCGCCGCCGCGAAGGAAATCGCCGAGCGCATGGCGAATGAAGTCCGCTCGTTCAACGAGTTTCAGCAGAAGATGAACGACAGCGAGAAGGGCGCGCTCCGGCTGGAAACGGAAAAGCTCCGCCGTGCCGAAGGCGACTGGCTGCAGGTGCTCGCGCGCATCCTCGACCACATTTTTGCGCTGCACACCGCCGCCGCGCATTCCGACCGGCCGGAAGTCGCCGCGCAAATCGCGCAATTTCAGACCGCCTGCCGCGACGCCGCGCGCCGCGTCGGGCTGGTGCCAGTCACCGCTGAACCGGGCGAACCGTTCAACGGTGACCGTCACCAGGCCGTCAACGTCGGCGAAGATCTGCCCGCCGATCCCACCGTCGCGGAAACCGTCGCCACCGGCTATACGTTTCAAGGCCGGCTGCTGCGCCCGGTCGTCGTGCGCCTGCGCGACACGAGCGCGCCGGTGGAAGAAATCGTGCCGGCGGCAACACCAGAACCGGAGCCGGAAAACCAAGAAGACCAGCTTTCACTCGGCACGGCGGATTAAATTTCTTCCGTGCGCCGCGCCGCCAGAAAATGCAAAGCGCGCAACGTGACTTTCCGCGCAAAAATTTTCTCCAGCGCCGCCGCGTAAATTTTCAACTGTGGCGAATAGATTTTAATTTTCTCCGGCAACTCGCACGCCGTGACCTCATCCGTCTTGAAATCCACCAGCCAGATTTCCTCCGGCAGCAGCACGGCCAAATCCACGACGCCCTGGACGACGATGAATTCGTTTGAGGCAGGGACGCCGCGCTGCGGCGTCCAGTCGTCGCAGCGCGAAGACCCTGCCAACGCATCCAACTCCGCCGGGCTGAATTTTGCCGTGAACGGCAGTTCGCGCTTCACCGATTCCGGCGGCTGCCCGCGGATTTTTTTGCCGAATGGCGAATTCCAAAAATCCGCGAGCGCGTCCAAATCCAAAACCGAGCGCTCATCCGCCGACAAAATTTTCCCCCGTTCCAGCCGTTGCGCCTCCGCCGCGAGCGCCACGCGGGTGCCGGTTTTTCCCAGCGCAACGTGCTGAAGAAATGTGTGGTGTGCCGCGCCGGCTTCCGCCGCGCTCAATTTCCGCTTTCCACTTTCCACCTTCCGCCTTTCTGCCGCGAACTTTGGTCGCGTAAAAACCCGCTCTGCTTCCTCGTCCGATTCCTCCGCCGCGCGCCGCAGTTCCGTGACTGACGACTTGGCCTTGCGCTTCGTCGCCGCGTCGAATTCATATTGCCATTCCAGCAATTTATGAAGCCGGTTTTTTGTTTTCTCGTCGAGCTCGGGCAATTCCATTTCCGCTTTCTGCCTTTCGCTTTCTGCTTTGTCCCCATCCACCAGTTCCGAGTCCGCGACCAGCCGCCAGCGCAGTTCCGGCAACTCGCCTTCATTCTGATTACCGCCTTGATTTGAAAACCAAACCGCCAGCCAGTCCGCGAAACTTTTCGCGCCGGCGATTTGGTGCGTCGTCACCGGCTGCGATTGTGTCCATTTCTCGCGCCAGTTTTTCTCCGCGACGCTGCCGGTCAGAATCAGCGTATCGCGGGCGCGCGTCATGGCGACGTAAAGCAGCCGCATTTCCTCGCCACGCAGTTCGCGGCGCTGCCGCCGTTGCGCCAGCCAGTGCGGCAGGCTCGGATAACGCCGGCCGTTCGGCGCCTGCACCTTCGGGCAGACGCCGAATTCCTCATCGAAAATAATTTCGCCATGAAGATCCTGCTCGTTGAATCGTTTCGCGAGATCGGCGACGACGACCACGGAAAATTCCAGCCCTTTGCTCTGGTGAATGCTCATCAGCCGCACGGCATTTTCCGCGACGACGGCGGGAACTTCCGGCTCGGCCTCGACTTTGCGCTGCGCCTCGATGAATTTCAAAAAGCGGAACAGTCCCTGCCGCTGGAACTGGTCGAACCGCCCGGCCAGATGGAGAAACTGCTCAACGTTCGCGCGCCGTTGCGCGCCGCGCGGACGTGAACGCAACCAGTCGGCGTAATGCGTTTCCGCCAGCACGTCTTCGAGGCATTGCGACAGCGACGATTGTTGCGTGAGCTTTCGCCAGCGATGAAAGCGTTCCAAAAACTTCTTAACTTTCACCCGCAACTCATCTGTAATTTTAAGTTTTGAGTTTTGAACTTGATTGAGCGCGAACCAAAAATGTCCGCTTCCGTCCAGTCGAATCTCCGCCAGTTCGTCCAGCGAGCAGCCGACGAGCGGCGAGCGCAACACCGCGATGCACGGCACGTCCTGCAACGGATTGTCGAGCAGTTGCAGCAGGCTCAACAAATCCAGAATCTCGCTGCTGTCGTAAAATCCGCCGCGCGCGACGACCAGTGGAATTCCGGCGCGCTTGAATTGCTTGGCAAAAATTTCCGACTTGCCCGCCGGTGAACGCAACAGCACCGCCATGTCGCGCCACTCGACATTGCGAAAGGTTTTTTCCTTTTCGCCCCAAATCTTGTGCGGCTCGGCGACCAGTCTTTTCAAATGTAAAGCCACCAGTCGCGCCTCCTTTTCCGCCTCGGCAAGATCGGCCAGTTCGCCTTCAACCGTTTCGGAATCGTGACCGGACTTGACCCGCAACAGTAATTCCGCGCGCGGTGACGGATTTTTGGCGACGCTGAAATTCGCGCGCGTTTCCGGCGAGCCAAATTTTAATTTCGCCTCGTCATCGTAATTCACGCCGCCGATTTCTTCGCGCATGACGAGGCCGAACACGGAGTTCACAAAATTCAGCAACGGCTCCCGGCTGCGGAAGTTTTCAGCCAGCGGAATCGTCCGGCCAGCTTTGCTGCGCCAGCTTTTGGCGTAGTCGCGGAAAATCTTCGGGTCGGCGAGACGGAAACGGTAGATGCTCTGCTTCACGTCGCCGACGAGAAAACGGTTCGCGTCCGCGCCGTCACGCGAAAGCGCGGAAATGATTTTGTCCTGCGCAGCGTTGATGTCCTGATATTCGTCCACAAAAACGAAGCGCAGTTTTTCGCGCCAGCGTTCGGCGATGGGCGTCGGCTTTTCCTTTTCAAAACTCCAGAGCAGCTTCAGGGCGAACTGTTCGAGGTCGTGAAAATCCAAAACGCCGTCCGCGTGTTTTTGTTCCGAGAACTTTTGAGAAAATTCCTGCGTCAGCCGTAGCAGCGCAGCCACATGGCCGCGAATCCAATCCCAATCCTCGGCCAGCGGATCATTTTCTTCCGTGGCCATGAGCGACTTCAAAAAATTCGCATCGTTAAAAAAATCTTCGAGTGGCTCTCGGAATTTTTTCGTTCCGCGCGGCCAGTCTGCATCAGCGGCGGAAATTTCCCGCAAGGCGTCCGGCGAACCGGATTTGCGGAGAATGTCCAGACATTCGGCGGCTTTGGGGTTTCCCGCGCGCAGATTTTCGAGCGCGGGCAGCCATTCATCGCGCCAATTGACAACCGCCTCGGAAAACCATCCGCGCCATTTAATTGGTTCGGCAGCGGAAAAAATCTCAATTTGTTCCGCGAGCCAGCCTTCGGCGTCCGGGCGCGTTTGTGCGTAATTGTGCAGACGCAAAACGAGCGCGCGGATTTTTTCGTCGCGCCCACCGCCGTAAGTTTGAATCAGATTTTGTGCGGCGAGGGAAAATTCATCCGTGCCTTCGTAGTGCGATTGGAATTGTTCGTCGAGCGCGGTGGTGGCGAGCATCCGCGCCTCGCCCTCGGCCAGAATCGCAAGCTGCGGGTCGAGGCCCAGCTCGTAAAAATGTTCGCGCACGAGCTTGAAACAAAAACCGTGCAGCGTGCCGATGTGCGCGGCGTCGAACAGCGCGAGTTGTTCGGCGGCAAATGAGTTGACGGTTGATGGTTGATGGCTGATGGAATTTTCCAGCGCGCGGCGGAGTCGCTGCTTCATTTCTGCCGCCGCCGCCTCGGTGAACGTGACCACGAGAATTTCATCGAGTGGTGCGCCTTCGCGGACAATGCAATCCAAACAACGCTCGACGAGCGTGTGCGTCTTGCCCGTGCCCGCGCCGGCCATGACAAGCACGTTGCCGCGCGCGGCGACGGCCTGCCGTTGCGACGGCGTCAGAGAATTATTCTCGCGCGACGATTCCATGCTGGCAGAATTTTAGCCACAGATGGACACGGATGAAACACAGTTTTGCTGTGCGGAGGAGGCAAAGATGGCAAAATAAATCTGCCATGGAGTTTTAAGACCTCGAAATACACAAAACACACGAAAAGGTTTAGCTATACGAAGCAACAGCAACAAAAGAATCAACGCCAGCCAATTTGTTTTCATGTCGCTAGATTAGTTAAATTCAAATCCCCGACAAGTTTTGTGTCCGCCAAGTGTAATTCCTGATTACGCCAGCGAAATAAAAATTGGCCTGAACAGACAAACACTGTATCAAAATCATAGGCAACACCTATTGGCTCTCGGAATAAAGCGTTCAAATGCCGCTCTGCTCTAGCTTTCCATAAATCGGAGGCTGGCAAAGGAGGGTCATCTGTGATGAGCAGCCAATTTTTATCAAACTTTTGAAAATCTATCCGGTTATATTTCTTCCGTTTAGATCTCAATACCTTGGCGATTTTATTTTTCCACTCCAACGCAGATTCTTTGGATTTTTTCCACTGGGGCAAAGGATTCGTCATACTCGCCAGAAGTTCTTTATTAGAGCGGCGTAGTTCACGATCTTTCAAATGCGTCACGTCAATCCACAAATTCGGGCATTCAGAAAAATGAAGCTTCCGCGCGCGAACCATCTCTTGAGAGACTGCCCGCGTTGTTTCGACACCTATATTCTTGCCGGCATTTGAAATTATAAAATCTGGCTTGTCTTTGTGGTCTATTGAACTCGGCTGAAATTTGTCTAATCGAGCGAGGCAGCTTAAAAGAGCATTAAGATCTACACGTTCAATTGATTTTTTATCCATGACTAAAATTCAAACGTCACTTGTTCCGTTCGTCCACCAAAATTGTGAATAAAATTTTCAAAGACGCGGACGAGGTGGTTTTGAAATTATTTTTCGTGTGTTTCGTGTGTTTCGCGGTTAAACCATTTTGCATGTCTGACTCCATGCGGCTCAAAGACCAGCCCGCCAGCGAACGTCCGCGCGAACGGCTCGCGGCGCTCGGCGCGGACGCCTTGAGCCACGCGGAATTGATCGCGATCCTTCTGCGCACCGGTTTGAAGGGCGCGAACGCCGTCGAAGTCGGCAGGCAGGTTTTGAAAAAATTCGGCACGCTGCAATTGCTCGCGCAGGCGTCGGTCGCGGATTTGCAAAAGGTCAGGGGCATCGGGCGCGACAAGGCGGTGACGCTCGTGGCCGCGTTTGCGCTGGCGCGAAAAATGGCGGGCGAACTGCAATGGGAATCGCCCGTGCTCGACAATCCCGAAAACGTCGTGCGGCTGCTGCGCGAGCAGAATCTTTTGAAGAGCGTCGAAACGTTGCAGGTGCTGCTGCTCAACACGCGGCGCAAATTGATCCGCGTCGAGGAAATTTCCGACGGCACGCTCGACACGATTCTCGTGCATCCGCGCGAAGTTTTCAAAAGCGCGATCGCCGCCAATGCGCACGCCATCGTGCTGGCGCACAATCATCCCAGCGGCGACCCGACGCCGAGCGACGCGGACATCAAGGTGACGCGCGATTTGATCCGCGCCGGGCAACTTTTGAAGATTGAAGTGATTGACCACATCATCATTGGCCGCGCGACGGCGGAACGGCGGAAGGATTACGTCTCGCTGCGGGAGCTGGGGCATTTTTACCAGTGAGTCATGCAGTTAGTCGCACTTCAAAAAGTGATATACAAATTTGCAATCGGCGGTGTCTATTCAGTGAAGGCCGTGTGTCGCGTATTTGCGCCGGACAAAAATGAATGCAGATTCTGCAAAGCCCGATAATCCTCCTGAAACGCTGAACGCCATGCAATGCGCGCAGCGAGGCCCACCTTTTTTTCAAAAGACAGACTGGTTAAGTTTTGGCGCAACAACATTGCTGGCGTTGGCGGTTTATCTTTTGACGCTCGCACCCGATGTGGGTCTGGAGTTTTCTGGAATTTATTCCGTCGGCGCAATGTATGCCGGCGTGGAACAGCCACCCGGTTATCCGCTCTGGACTTTGTGGGCGTGGGCTTTTACCAAATTACTGCCGTTTTCGAATATCGCCTGGCGTGCATCAGTTGCCACAGCGGTAGCGGGAGCTTTGACCTGCGGCGTGATCGCATTGATGGTGTCACGGGGCGGGGCAGCCATCATCGAAAAAATTCCCGACAATCAAAAACTAAAGCCAAAAGAAAATAAATGGCTGCGCGCGGTTTGCGGCTATTCCGCCGGTATGGTTTTTGGATTGAATGGCGCTTTCTGGCCGCAAGCTGTGATTGCCAATGTCTGGCCGTTAAGCATGTTGCTGCTCTGCACAGTTCTCTCCTTGCTGCTGCGATGGAGTTACAATCCGGAACGCAGAAACTTTCTCTACATGGCAGCTTTTGTTTATGGACTTCTATTAACGAACAGCCAAATCGAACTCGCCTTTATGCCAGTAATTCCATTTCTGGCCATGCTTGGAGATCAAAAAATTGGCAGAGATATGTTTTTGGCCGGAATGGTTTTGTCCTTATTCTGGTTAATCGGGAGTTTCTGTGGTTCATTTCCATCGCCGAAAGATAATGGGGCTGGACTGTTTTTCATTTACATCTTGTTGAGCGTTCTCGCTGGTTTGGTTGGAATCGTTCTAACAATAAAAACTCGGCGCGCTTTTTCAGAATGGAAAGTCATTCTGATTTGTTGCACCTCATTTTCGGCGGGACTGTCCTTGTGTTTCTATCTGCCGGTTGCCTCGATGACGAACCCGCCGATAAATTGGGGATACCCTCGCACCGTTGAAGGTTTTTTCCATGTCCTAAGCCGAGGCCAATACGAATCAATCCGTGTGACACAGACCGCAGCACGATTTTTTGAACAGTTTCAAATGTATTTTGCCGTGGCGGGGAAAGAATTCGGTTGGCCATACTTGCTTATAGCCGTCATTCCATTTTGTTTTCGTCAACGAACGGCTGCATTTGCGCGCAAGTGGATTTTGGGATTGCTGGCAGTTTACGTTTATCTCGCCACTCTGATGTTGGCCGTATTAAACCCAAGTCTGGACAAAAGCAGTGTGGAGATAAGTAAAGTATATTTTTCCGCTTCATACGTCGTGTTGGCTCTTTTGATGGGCTACGGCTTGGTGTTTTTGGCAATTCTGCTGACAAAATCGCCTAATTCACGCAATTCTTCCGCTGAATGATTTGTCCGAACCCAAACTGAATTCAATTGTTCAGTCTGGTTACATTTTATTTCCCCATCTGCCCGCGCGTGACGCCGAGCTGGTTGAACAATTTCAGTTCGCGCCAGAGCTGCGTGCCGGAAATTTCGCCGCGCAACAACTGGCGGTATTTTGAAATCGTCCGCGCGACCTGCTCCGGTGTTTCGTTGAGAAATTCAACGCGAAAATTTCTCACGCCAAGCGCGAGCATCTTTTCCACAAACTCCGCGCCGGTCTGCGCCTGTGAATTGAAGACGGTGTTGCGGCAGCCGGCATCGGCCTTGAGCGGATGCTCCGCGCCGACGCGGTCGCGCAACCGGACGTCGTGCCGGTCGCACGGACGCCCGCAGTCGCGGAAGTCCTTGCCGCTGGAAAGAAACGCGCAAAACACGCAATGCTCCATGTGAAACATCGGCATGTGCTGATGGATCGTCACCTCGAACCATTCGGGCGGCGCGGCGCGCAGCAACGCTTCGAGCTGCGAAAAATTCAGATCGTAGCTCGCCGTCACACGCTCCAAGCCGAACTTGTTCTTGAAATAATCCGCGGAAATCCGGTTGGCGATGTTCAGCGAATAATCGCCCACGCACCGGTCGTCCGCAAAAAATTTCAAGTGGTCGTAGTTGCGGACAAGGTAGCCATCGGCGTTGCAGGAGCGGACTTGCTCCAGCGTCCACTCCTCGCCGGTTTTGAAAATGCGCGGCGGAGCAACCCAAATGCCTGGTTGTGAGTTGAGGGTTGAGGGTTGAGAGACGGAACAGCCGCGAGCGGTGTGAAACAACGTCACGGCTTCGCGGTATTTCTTCGGGTCTTCAAACTCGCAATAAACTGTCGTCACGCCACATTTCAGCGCGGTTTCGAGCTGCGGCAAACTGCGAACCAGAACAATCAATTCTGCATTCGCGGGGCCTGTTGGTTTTTTATTTCTGACTTCTGTTTTCTGGCTTCTGACTTCATTTTCCTTCCATCGCCTTGGCTGTGTGCGGAGTTTTTCCAATTCATCAACAATTTCGCGGCGCAGACGATTTAACTCACTGACGGGCAGCAACACTTCGCCCGTCAGAAAATTTTTCAATTTGCCGAGCTTGAACGGCGTGCCGCCGAGGCGGCCAAGCTGCTCGCGCAATTTTTCTTCCGTCAGTGGCAGTTTTTCGGCCTTTGCCAGCGGCATCGCGGATTCAGCTTTGCCCATATTTCCGGATTCATCGCGCGCGATGAGCGTGAACGGTTTTCCGACAACGCCGTGGACTTCGATTTCAATCGGTCGTTGGAATTTTGGCGTTTCGCCCGCGAAACTCTGGCGCAAACGCCTGTCGAGTTCGGGATCGTTCGTCTTCCAGATTTTATCGCCGGCGTGGACGCGCAGAAAATCAACATCACCGTAGCCGAAGCGCAGTTCGGTCAGTTGCTGGCCGGGGATTTTGAAACGCGGCGCTTGCACTTCGTAAATGCGACCACCTTCTTCCTTTTCGTCCGGCTTGCCCGCGTCAAAAACAATGCCATCGCCACGCTTGACAGGCGCGGCAAGGTTGACAATGACACCGTCGCGCACAATCTTTCTGACTTCACCGAGAAACACGCCGCGTTTTTTGCCGAAACGAGCGTGAACAAGCTTTCGATTATCAGTCCCGCCGAACCAGCCGGTGTAGAGTCCACGCGAAAATGACATTTCCATTTCGTAGCGGTCGGAGGGACGAGTTACACGAGTCCCACTTTGGTCAGAATGATTTGGGACTCGTGTAACTCGTCCCTCCGAAAGTTGATCGAGCGCCTGCCGGTAAATTCGCGTGATGTTCGCGACGTATTCCGGCGCTTTGAGCCGGCCTTCGATTTTCAGCGACGCGACTCCCGCACGAACCAACTCCGCCAATACTTCCAAACCCGCGAGGTCTTGCGGACTCAACAAATATCTTTTGTCGCCGAGCGGAACCTGAACGCCGTCGGAAATCAAGTCGTAAGGCATCCGGCACGCCTGCGCACATTCGCCGCGATTGGCGGAACGGCCGCCGAGCGATTCGCTGGTCAAACACTGGCCGGAATAGGCGACGCAAAGCGCGCCGTGGACGAAAACTTCCAAGGGCAGTGACGAGTGACGAGTGACAGGTGACAAGACAGTTTCGCCAGCGGTGCGAATTTTCTCGATTTCGGTGATGGAACATTCGCGGGCAAGGACGACGAGGTTGCAGCCGAGTTCGCGGGCGAATTCAATACCCGCCGCGCTGGTGATCGTCATCTGCGTCGAGGCGTGAATTGGGAAATCTGGCGACAGTTCGCGGATCAAACGGCAAATGCCCACATCCTGCACAATCGCCGCGTCCACGCCCGCCGAAATTATTGCGCGGAGATAATTTTCAGCGTCGGCCATTTCATTTTCAAAAACGAGCGTGTTGAACGTAACGTAACCTTTCACGCCGCGACGATGCAAAAATTCCATCAGCTTGGGCAGATCAGCCTCGGTGAAATTGCGCGCGCGCATCCGGGCGTTGAACTTTTCAAGGCCGAAATAAATCGCATCCGCGCCGTTTTCGACGGCGGCCTTGGCGCACTCCCAATCACCGGCGGGCGCGAGCAGTTCGGGCAGGCCGCGCGCGGCTTGTTGCATGTTGCATGATGCGTTAAATGTCGGCGCGGCGTTCATTGGCAGTGTTAATTTTACAACAAAGGCGCGAAGGCACAAAGAATCTTCGCGCCGGGAAAAATCAGTTTTCATTCACGCCAAACTGTGTGAATCTGTCGCTGAAAAATGATCCATCCGACGGCCATCATTCATCCGCAGGCGAAACTGGACGGGACGGTTCAAGTCGGGCCTTATGCCGTGATTGATGCGGGCGTGGGGTTGGGCGCGAATTGTATCGTCGGGCCGCACGTTTATTTGACCGGCGAAACCAAAATCGGCGCGGGCAACCGGTTTCACGCCGGTTGTGTCATCGGCGACGCGCCGCAGGACTTGAAATACAAGAACGAACCGACACGCCTGCGGATTGGCGATCACAATGTTTTCCGCGAACACTTCACCGTGCATCGCTCGACCAGGCCGGATGCGGAAACCATCATCGGCTCATACAATTTTTTAATGGCGAACGCGCACGTCGCGCACAATTGCGTCATTGGCGATCATGTGATTCTGGCCAACGGCGCGCTGCTGGGCGGGCACGTCGAGGTGCAGGACCGGGCATTCATTTCCGGCAACTGTCTCGTGCATCAGTTCTGCCGCGTCGGCACGCTGGCGCTGATGCAGGGCGGCTCGGCCATCAGCATGGATTTGCCGCCGTTCACCATCGCGCAGGGCGGCAATGTAATCTGCGGGCTGAACGCCGTCGGCCTGCGGCGGGCGGGGTTTTCTGCGGAACAGCGGACGGAATTGAAAAAACTTTATCATTTTCTTTTTCGCAGCGGGAAAAATTTGCGGGACGCGATCGCCGAGGCGCAAAAAAATTTCAGCGGCGCGCCGGCGGAAATCCTGTTGGAATTTGTCGCGGGTGCAAAGCGCGGCGTATGCACAGATGTCGGTCACGCGGACAGCCCGCAGGACGAGGCGCAGCCATGATCGCAAAATACAAATTACTCGGCTCGGACGGGCAGGAATATGAGACGAATTCCGCCGAGCAAATCAAACAGTGGATCATGGAGGAGCGCGTGGAGCGCAAAACGCCGGTTTTGATTGAAGGCGCGAAGGACTGGAATTTTCTCGAAATGGTGCCGGAATTCGCGGAGGCGTTCCAACAGCAACCACCGCCTGTCCGGCCTGCCGCCACCCAATCCAAATCCGATGGCGGCTTGAATGCCGTCATTCCCTACAAAAACGTCCGCGCTTTGCTGGCTTACTATTTCGGAGTTTTTTCCGTAATTCCGTTGCTGGGCATATTGCTTGGGTTGCTGGCATTCGTGCTGGGAATTTCCGCGCTGTATTTTCGCCGGAAAAATCCGGCGGCGGGCGGGGCGGTTCACGCTTGGATCGGCATTTTGGTTGGCGGGTTTTTCGGTTTCGGCTGGCTGGCGGTGACCCTTTGGTTTTTCGTGACCATCGTTGCCCATCAACCCCAAGCGCACCCATTGATTTCCCATTGATTTTGGCAAATGTATAAAATCATCGGCATAGACGGAAAAATTTACGGCCCCGCGAGCGCCGAACAAGTCCGCCGCTGGATCGCCGAAGGCCGCGTCGAGAGCCGCACGCCAGTTTTCTCCGACGGCGCGGCAGACTGGACTTTTCTCGGCCTGTTGCCGGAATTCGTCGCGAGCTTTGGCGGCCCGCCGCCGGCAATTGTCCCGCCCAAGCCCGGCATTCCTACAGAGGTTCAACCGACGAAGACAAATTCCTGTGCGACGGCAGGCTTGGTTTTTGGAATTTTGTCGTGGGTGTGCTGCTGCGGATGTCCATTCGGACTGTTGGGCTTGGTTTTCTCGCTCGTCGCGCTGTCGCAAATCAACGCCAACCCGCAAAGCCAGCAAGGGCGCGGACTGGCCATCGCCGGGTTGATTCTCTCGGCGACGAATTTGTTTTTGGGAATCGGGTGGCTTTTGCTCAACTTCGCGCTGCATCCGCCAACCGTCGGCTGGCGATTCAGCCGATTTTGACCAATTATGAACGCCGAATCACAACCAGCTCCGCCGAAAATCAACGCGCCGTCGCCGCTCGGCTGGTTCGCGGGAATCGTCCTTGGCGCGACGGCCATTGGCGCAGGCGCGGTCGTCTTTTTTTTCAATCCCAGCACGCACGGATTCTATCCCGTCTGCCTCTTCCACAAATTGACCGGCTGGAATTGTCCCGGCTGCGGCATGACGCGCTCGCTTTACGCGCTGCTGCACGGACAATTTCTTGCGGCGTTGCGCGACAATGCGATGTTTGTCTGCCTGCTCGCGGCAGCGGCGGCGCGCGGCGCGTGGTTTGCGGCAAAAATATTCCTGCGCCGGCCTACCGGACAATTTGTGCCGGTGAAAATTCTGTGGCCGCTGCTCATCGTCGCCGGCATTTTCACCGTGTTGCGGAATTTGCCGGCATTTTCATTTCTTTCGCCGTAAGGGGGCTGCACCGCCCCGGCGCAAAAAACCGGCGACAGGGCGTCACGGCCACGGCGGAACTTTTCGCTTTTTTGCACGCGCCGTGTCGTGTTCAATGGCTGGCCTATGAGTCTGACACATCCCTTGACGACCACGACGTTTGAATTGCCCGGCTATCGCGTGGTCAAATCCTTCGGCGTCGTGCGCGGCATCATGGTGCGCTCGCGCTCGGTCATCGGCAACTTTGGCGCGAGCATCCAGGCGATTTTCGGCGGGAACATCTCGCTTTACACCAACCTCTGCGAACGCGCCCGCGAAGACACGTTCAACCTGATGCTCACGCACGCCGGCCAGCTCGGCGCCAACGCGGTCATCGGCGTGCGCTACGACGCGACGGAAATCGCGCCGGGCATCACGGAAGTTCTGTGCTACGGCACGGCGGTGTTTGTCGAAGCAGCTCAAGGGTAAAATGGCCGGGCAAAGCAAATGGGCGAAGGTCAAACGGCTCAAGGCCGTCGCGGATGCAAAACGTGGAAAAATCTTTTTAAAACTGGCGCGCAAAATCAGCGGCGCGGCGGTCAACAAACTCATCGAAGCGCCGGAGGAACACGACGACGTGAAGGAAGTTTTCTCCAACTTTAAAATTCTCCGAGGCATGAAAGCGCCGGCCCGAATATGAAGGCATTGAGCGCAGACAGTTTTCTGGCACGGCTGCTCGGCCGGCTGACGGCGTTGATTTTGCGCCGTCCGCGCTGGTTCTTCTGGCCGCAAGTCGGATTGTTCGTGTTATGCGTGGTTTATGCGCTGCCCAAGCCTTATGGCCATCTGGATTTCGACATGAACCAGGACGATCTGGTCGGCCCCAACCAGAAATATCACGAGAATTTTCTCCGGCTCCAAAAGGAGTTTCCACAGCAGGACGATCTGGTCGTGGCGGCGGAAAGTGATGACATCGAGAAAAACCGCCAGTTCGTCGAGCGCCTCGCCGCCAAGATGCAGGTGGAAACCAATTTGTTTCAGGATGTTTTTTACGCGCAGACGCTGACGATGATGGGTTCCAAGGCGCTGCTTTACGCGCCGGAGACGAATCTGGTGGAGATGAAGGTCATGCTGCAAGCGGCCCGGCCGTTCATCCGCCAGTTCACACAAACGACCAATCTCGTCTCGTTTTTTGATCAGATCAATACGGCGTTCCGCACCGCACCACGCGAAACCAACGCCGAAACGGACTCTCTGCTCCGGTCGCTGCCCGCGCTGACGCGCATCGTGAACCAGGCCGGCGAAGCCTTGGAACGCCCCGGTGTTCCGCCCTCGCCCAACGTTATCGCCTTGTTTGGCGGGAGCGAAAGTGATGTCCTCTCGAATTACATCACTTTCGCCAACGGCCGGATTTTTTTGCTGACGACGCATGCGCCCACCGTGGAAACGAACGGCCAGATCGCGGGACTTTCGTCCAAAAAACTGACGCAAGAGGAAGTGACCGGCCGGGCGATTGACCGTTTGCGCCAATTGGTCCAAGAAACGCAAATTGAAGTGCCCGGTCTCAACGTCGGCATTACGGGCGGGCCGGTGCTGGATTACGACCAGATGACGCAATCACAGAAGGACACGGCGCTCGCCAGCATTGTGTCGCTGGTTTTGTGTGCGCTGATTTTCGTTTACGGTTATAACGAAACTGGCCGGCCCATCAAGGCGACGGTTTGTCTGGTGACCGGGCTGGGTTACACGCTGGCGTTCACGACGCTGACAGTCGGGCATTTGAACATTTTGACGATCACGTTTCTGCCGATGCTCATCGGGCTGGCGATTGATTTCGGCGTGCATTTGATCACTCGCTACGAGGAGGAATTGCGTCACGGCAAAACAAAGGAAGAAGCGCTGACGAAGGCGATGGTGTTTACCGGCCAGGGAATTTTCACCGGCGCGCTGACCACGGCAGGCGCGTTCCTGGCGATGAGCTTCACCCGTTTCAGAGGCATTCAGGAAATGGGGCTCATCTGTGGTGGCGGCCTGCTGATCTGCCTTATTCCAATGTTGACCATGCTACCGGCGCTGTTGCTGCGCGGGCAGCAAAATGTGATGGACCACCAAGTCCACGAGGACGAGGCCCGCGCCCGAATCGAGAACATCTGGCTGCAGCGGCCTGCGTTGGTCATTGCCGCCACGCTGACGTTGTGCGCTCTGGCCTACACCCAGATTTACCAGGGACGGGTCAGGTTTGATTACAACCTGATCAAATTGCAAAGCTCGAGCCTCCCATCCGTGGTGTTTGCACACAAGCTGCTGGATTCGGCGGACAAATCACTGCTTTATGGAGCAGTCATTGCAGACTCGCTGACCAACGCGGTTGCGCTGGAGGAAGAAATAAAAAAGCTGCCGGTGGTGGCGGAGGTCCAACCGCCTTTCTACGGGGAATTTCTCGCGGACCAGACTGAAAAATTAAAACTGGCCGGCCAGATCAAACAGGAAATTGCAGCCTTCCAGTTCAACGCGCCGGATCCGAGACCCGTGGACGTTTTCGATTTGAGCCGGACGCTTTTTGGACTTTCCGGCTATCTCGGCAACGCGCTTGAAGCTGTGGGCAACACCGACTCGGAACTGATCCGGCAACTTGACGCCCTGCGACAGGCGATTGAAAATTTACGAAAGGTGATGTTGCAGGGCGACGCCGCCACGCTCGCGGAACACGCCGGCAAGCTGGCGCAATTCCAGCAGGCTTTGTTCGCCGACTTGATCGGGACTTTTCATCTGCTGCAACAGCAGGATGACAGCGCACCGTTGGCGGTCGAGGACCTGCCGCCGACACTGCATGACCGGTTCGTGGGCGTGACCGGAAAATTTTTATTGCAGGTCTATCCGAAGAAAGACGTGTGGGAACGCACCAACCAAGAAGAATTCGTCACCGCCTTGCGACAAGTGGATCCCAACGTCACCGGCACGCCGGTACAGCTTTACGAATATGAAACGCTGATGAGGAACAGCTATGTGCAGGCGGCCTGGTATTCCCTGGCCGCGATTGCGCTCATGGTTCTTTTTCACTTCCGCAGCCTCGGCGCGGTGATTTTGTCGTTGCTGCCGGTGGGCATCGGCGCGCTGTGGCTGGCCGGGCTGATGGGCTGGTTTGACGTTCCTGTCAATCTGGCGAACATCATGACGTTGCCGCTCGTCATCGGCATCGGCGTGACCAACGGAATCCACATCCTCAACCGCTTCGCCGAGGAGCGCACGCCGGGCATTCTGGCGCGCAGCACCGGCAAAGCCGTGCTCGTGTCTGGGTTGACGGCCATCGTCGGATTCGGCAGTCTGATTCTTGCCAAGCATCGCGGCATGCACAGTCTTGGTTTTGTGATGGCGACAGGCATTGCGACCTGCATGATAGCAGGACTGACTTTTTTGCCGGCGCTGCTAAATTTGTTGGGCCGGTGGCGTCCGCTGATAAAAAAACCCAGTGCCAGCGACTCGTCGCCAACACTGGGTCAGGAGGAACCGAGGTAAAAACCTCAATTGTGAGAAGAACATACAATAAAAACGCTTAAAGTCAACATCAATGTTAAAACCGACCTATTTAAGGCAGAATTGCCTTTAAATGGACAACCAATAACGATAACGCAGACCGTGCCAAAACGATTTAGAATTATCCCTCCGAGCCTCCGAATAGTGTTGCGTGGCTTGGCTTTGATTGTTTGTTCCGCCGGTTTTGCCGAAGATAATTTTCATGCAGGACCGCTTTTTGATCAATTTCCGCTGACATTGGATTCAGGCCATCGCACCGAAGCCCTTGGGCCATTTTTTTACCGCCAGCAAAAAGATTCGGAAAAAACCTGGGCCGTGCCGCCGATTTTTTCGCACGACGCGGATCCGGCGGTCGAATCGCACGAAGATGATTTCTGCTATCCGCTCCTGACCTACGAGAGCTATGGAAAAGAATACCGCTGGCAATTGTTCCAACTCTTCAGCTTTGCCGGCGGGCAGCAACCCAATGACTCCGACACGCACCGTTTCACGCTTTTCCCGATTTACTTTCAGCAACGGTCGGCGGACACAAACTTGAATTACACCGCCGCCGGCCCGTTTTACGGCCATCTCCACAACCGGCTGTTCCGCGATGAAATTTTTTATGTGATGTTTCCGGTTTTCGGCGAATCGCGGAAGAAGGATGTGGTCACGGACAATTATTTTTACCCGTTTTTCCATCTGCGACACGGCGACGGCCTGCACGGATGGCAGTTCTGGCCGCTGTTGGGTAACGAACACAAGGACGTGACCACGCAAACCAATGGCTTCGGCGATGTTGAAACCATCGGCGGGCATGATAATTTTTTCGCGCTCTGGCCGTTGTGTCTGTGGCAAAACACCGGCATTGGCACGGACAATCCCGAAAAGTTTCGCGCCTCGATTCCGCTTTTTGCCGCGACGCGCTCGCCCAAGCGCGATTTGACCACCGTGCTGTTCCCGTTTTTCACTTGGATTGACGACCGTGAGAAAAAATATCACGAATGGGAAGGGCCGTGGCCGTTTGTGATTTTCGCACGCGGCGAAGGCAAGACCACTTCGCGCATCTGGCCGCTGTTCAGCCTGTCGAAAAACAAGATCAAGGAAAGCGATTCCTATCTCTGGCCGCTCTACCGCCACAAGGAACTGCACGCCGACCCGTTGAAACAAACGCGCAACAGCCTGCTGTTTTATGTTTATGTAAATGTAACAGAGAAAAACACGCAGACCGGCGTGGAAAAGAAACGCGTGGACATGTGGCCGTTTTTCACCTGGCACCGCGATTTCGGCGGCAATGAACGCCTGCAACTCCTCGCGCCCGTTGAACCTGCGCTGCCCGGCAACCGGGGCGTGGAACGCAACTGGTCGCCGCTCTGGTCGTTGTGGCGATGGGAGCATAATGCAAAAAGTGGCGCCACGAGCCAGTCACTGTTGTGGAATTTATACCGTCGCGACACCACACCCGGCACAAAAAAATGCTCGCTCCTGTTCGGTCTTTTCCAGTATCAATCCGACCGTGAAAACAAACGGTTGCGCCTGTTCTATATTCCAGTCATGAAAACACATCAATCAACAGGCCAGTCCGCAAAATGAAATTGCGCGCGCATTATGTTTGAGAACATCGGAGAAATCGTTTTGCTGTTTTGGCGCACGCTGCTGGCGCTGCCGCTCACGTGGCGGCAGCGGCAGAAGGTCTTGGACCAGTTTTTTGAAATCGGCAACGCAAGCCTGCTGATGGTTTGCGTCCTCTCGTTTTTCATCGGCGCGGTTATCGCCTTGCAAACCGGACCCATTTTGGTGGAACGCGGCATGACCAGCGCCGTCGGCGGCGTGGTCGGCATCGCCATCGCCAAGGAACTCGCCCCGGTGATGATGGCCATCCTCATCGCCGGCCGCATCGGCTCGGCGATGGCGGCGGAAATCGGCTCGATGCGCGTCTATCAGGAAATTGACGCGCTGCGCACGATGAATATTGACCCGATCCATTATCTGGTTCTGCCGCGGATGCTGGCCATCGCGGTCGCGCTGCCGATGCTGGTGGTTTTCTCGATTCTTGTCGGCTGGTTCGGCGGCGCGGTGGTCGCCGAGATGAACAGCCACATGGGCATTCCTTTCCAGGCGTTCTTCTCCGATTTGCGGAGCATCGTCGCACCCAAGGACGTGGCCAACGGCGTGTTCAAAAGTTTTTGTTTCGCGCTGATCATCGGCGCGGTTTCGTGCCATCAGGGGCTGGCGACGATTGGCGGACCGCGCGGCATCGGCCGCTCGGTGACCAAGGCTGTCGTCAATTCCATCGTGTTTATTGTGATTTTTGACTACATCCTCACGCGTTTCCTTTTGCAATAATGAGCGGCTCAACGAACAACTCCACTGGTGTCAGCCTGCAAGTGCGCGGGCTGCGCAAAAATTTTGGCGGAGAGGAAGTGCTCAAGGGCATTGATTTTGAAGTCAAATCCGGCGAAATTTTCGTCATCATGGGCCCGAGCGGCAGCGGCAAGAGCGTCCTGCTCAAGCACCTCATCGGCCTCGAAGACCCGGACGCCGGCGAAATCCTCATCAATGGCGAGTCCATCCAGACGCCGGAAATCGCGGCGAAATACCGCATGGCACTCGTGTTTCAATCTGGCGCGCTCCTGAGTTCTTTAACCGTCGGAGAAAATGTCGGGCTTTACCTGACCGAACACCGGCTCAAGCCGCCGGAGGAAATTGCGCGCATAGTCGCCGAAAAGCTGAACGATGTCGGACTCAAGGACACCGCCGACAAAATGCCCAGCGAGCTTTCCGGCGGCATGAAAAAACGCGCGGCCATCGCCCGTGCGCTCGTCATCGAACCGCAGTTGATCCTTTACGACGAGCCGACGAGCGAACTCGACCCGCTGTCATCGGTCGTCATCGGCGAGGAAATTTTGCATCTCAACCGCCGCATCCACGTCACATCGCTGGTGGTGTCGCACGACCGCGACCTCGCGTTCGGCGTGGCCGACCGCATCGCCGTCATTGTCGAAGGCCAGATTGTGACCATCGGCACGCCGGACGAGGTGAAGCGGTTCAACGACCCGCTCGTCCAGAAATTTTTGAACGCAGACTTCAAACGTGAACCTCAACCGAAATAAAGCTTATGAAAAACTCACTTGAAACCCGGCTCGGCGTTTTTGTCATCTTGGTGGTGCTGGCCGCCTGGGCCATCGTTGAAACCCTCGGCGGCGTGGAAATGTTCCATGGCGGCTACCATGTCAGCGCACTGTTCGACACGGCGCAGGATTTGAAAATCGGCGACAGCGTCAAGATGGCCGGCGTGGAAATCGGCCGCGTCGAAAAAATCGCGCTCGACGAGGCGAACAACAAGGTAAGCGTGACAATGAAACTGCATTCCGACGCCATCGTGCGGACCGACAGCAAGGCCATCATCAAGTTCACGGGCCTGATGGGGCAGTATTTCGTCTCACTTGATTTCGGTTCGTCCAGCTCGCCCAAGGTGCTGGACGGCGCGGTGCTGGCGTCGGAGGAGCAACCCGATTTGAGCGCCATGATGGCCAAGCTGGACAAAGCGGCGACAGGCATTCAAAACCTTACCCAAAGCTTCACCCCGGACACCATCAACAATTTGATGGGACCGCTGGTGGATTTCGTGAAGCAAAACAGCGCGCCGCTCACCGCGACCATCGCCAACATCAAAAATGTTTCCAGCCAGATTGCCGCCGGGCAGGGCACAATCGGGAAGTTGATTTATGAAGATTCGCTTTACAACTCCGCGTTGACGACCGTGAGCAATTTGCAGGACACTGCGGCATCGGCCAAAGACGTGCTGGCTTCGGCCAAGCAGACCATGAACAAAGTAAACGCCGGACAAGGCACCATCGGCAAATTGCTGACGGACGACACGCTTTACAATTCCACAACCGCCTCGATGACGAACCTGAACCAGATCTTGCTGAAGATCAACCAAGGACAGGGCACGGTCGGAAAGCTGGTCAACGACCAGGAATTTTACAAGAACGCCAAGCTCTCGCTGCAAAAACTGGACAAGGCCGCCGATAGTTTGGAAGACCAGGGACCCATCAGCGTGCTTGGAATTCTGGCGAACAATTTGTTTTAAAGCGTGAACTCCAACTTCACGCCAGGCCGAGATTTTTCAAAACCTGCACGGTGGAACGCGCTTTGTTCAGCGTGTAAAAATGCAGACCCGGCGCGCCCGCGCGCAGCAATTCCTCACACTGCCGCGTGGCGTATTCAATGCCGAATTCCGCAGCAGCTTCATCGTTATTTCCCAATTGATCCAGTTTCTCGCGCAGTGGCGGCGGGATTTTGGAGCCGCAAAGCTGCGTGAACTTGGTGATTTGCGTCGCGCTCAAAATTGAAATGACACCGGGCACGAGCGGCACGCGCACACCCAGTTTGCCGGCAACGTGATCACGGAATTCAAAATAGTCGGCGTTGTCGAAAAACAACTGGGTGAGGACAAAGTCCGCGCCCGCCTCCACTTTTTCCTGCAAATGCCTCCAGTCGGCGTGTTTGCCTTCCTTGCAGGCGATGTGGCCTTCGGGAAAACCCGCGACACCGACAGAGAAGTCGCCCTGTTCGCGGATGAATTTCACCAGTTGCGATGAGAATTCAAAACCACCGGGCGCGGGCTGGAATTCGCCGCCGCCGGGTGAATCGCCGCGCAGGGCCAGAATGTTTTTGCAATCAAGAGTGCGGATTTTCTCGAGCAACACGCGCACCTCGTCGCTGGTGTGATTCACACAGGTCAGGTGCGCCAGTGCCGTCAGTTTGTGCTGCCGCTGTATGCAGTCCACAATTTTCAATGTCTTGTCGCGCGTGCTGCCGCCGGCACCGTAGGTGACGGAACAAAAATCAGGCTTCGCCAACAGCAGCGCGGGGATTTGCCTTTCCAGAAGGTTGCGATCGCCCTCGTCGGTCTTCGGCGGAAAAAATTCAAACGAGATGACGGGCTTTCCGGTGGACTCGTTTTCCGCGTAAATGTCGCGTATAAATTGCATCGGGAGGCCAATTATTGGCGGAATCTCGGCGGAAGCCAAGTTCTGTTGTGGCTGGGGGCGAAATGCTGGCCGGCAAACATGTCCTGACCAACCCCGCGACGGACGCAATCCGGCATGGTTTTTCATCATTGAAGCAGAGCAGATTTGCGTCCGCATGTATTATTACGGGCAATAAAAAGCCCCTTCCGGTTTTGCCGGAAGGGGCCAAAGGTTCTAAATCAGACTAGAACTTGTAAATGACGTTGGCGTAAAGGCCAAAGGAACTGTGGTGATCCAAACCGCCCTGGCCCAAGCCCTGACTTACGCCAAAGTTCGCATTATCAGCGCAATCCCAGCGCGCCTCCACACGGCTGATGACGTTCGCCCACAGGTCATATTCCACCGTCCCGGTCAACGAATACACAGCATCTTTTGCATGGAACTGCCCCGTAAAGCCGGGAATGTTGATGTTGCCACCAGCATAAGAATAGCTTTGAGTGGTAGTGACCTCAGTGTGGACATATTCGCCACGGACATTCAAGCTCAACTTGTCAGTGGCCTTATATGTCGCATATAAGCCCAGCGTATAAACATCCCCCGTGTAGCTGTAATGGTTATAGCCACCTAAACCGGCGGGATTGTTGAATTCAGCGCCGCCGCCTAAATTGCTCACATAATCAAACGCCACCCCTGTGGTCAACTGTTTCCACGGCGTGTCCATCGTGACGCCGGCATAATAGTTGACCTGGTTGCCGTTCTGATAGTAGCCGTTGTTGCCTCCACCACTGGCACCATTGAACCCATACACAATTCCCGCATAGAACGACGACCCGGCCGCCCAGCCCCAGTTGGTCGGAGCCGTGAACGTGACCGACGCCTCGACGGTTTTGTTCCAATCCTTGTTCACGTAGGTGTAATTTGAATTCTTATAATCAAACGCCCGCGCGTTGATGCCCGCTGACAGCGTGTTGGCGACGCCGGCTGACACGGTCCACTCGTCGCTGATCTTGTAGGTGGCTAGAACGCCCGTATTCTCGGTCGGCTCAATGTCCCAGCCCCAGGAACGCGTGTAATTCGGATCCGTGCTGGAATCGAACGACTCATAGCCGATAATGGTGTCAAACACACCGAACTTCCAGTCAATCCCGTTGCCCACCGGCGTGCGCAGGGTCACATAGGCCTGCTTGATCGCGAAATCCTGACCGGTCGAACCGTTGGCCGACGGATTGTAGCCGACCGCGTCCGGGCCGAACAGCAAGTCCACCTCATAGCTGGACGCCCAAGGCGACTCGTCTTCAGGCTTGGCAATTGAGAGCTTCACCACGTCCAGATTGAAGCCGTCCGTTTTTGTCGGCCCCTGTAAGGGAATAAAACTCGCCGGCGAAGTTTCATCGCCGCTGCGAGCTGCCGTGCCGCTGGGCGTAAGCTCCCAGTTCATTGACGCGCTCACGTATCCACTGATCGTGGTATTGGAAAGCGCCGTCTGCAACGAGCTCATTTTCTCGTCTGCGCGGGCCGCCGAAGCGAGACTGACCGCCCCGACTGCCGCCAGACCCAATGTCCATTTGTTAAACTTCATCTTGTTCCTCCGA